>Ga0105245_10000107_pt1 | contig 80101 bp, 66 predicted proteins | sample KBSM54metaG_FD_81523 | JGI IMG/M metagenome (GOLD analysis project Ga0105245, IMG submission 81523) | Miscanthus rhizosphere microbial communities from Kellogg Biological Station, Michigan, USA - KBS M5-4 metaG | ecosystem: Host-associated > Plants > Roots > Rhizosphere > Soil | place... | reverse complement strand
GGCCTCGTGCGGCTCGCCCGACATCGGGTAGCGCGTGTAGTAGAGCCCCTTGCCGTCGGGCGTCCACGCGACGTCTCCGCCGCCGGTCGGGCGCTGGACGTTCGGCAGGACCTCGAGCTCCTTACCGCTCGCGTCGACGATGTGAACGTCCGCGACCTCGCTGCCGCCGTCGGACTCCGCGATCGCGACCATCGAGCCATCCGGCGACGGCTCGAACCAATCGAACGAGCGACGCGGATGATCCGCGCTGATCGGATCGAACACGACCTTCGCCGTCTTCGCGTGATCCGGATCCGTCATCACGATCAGCTTCGGCTGCTCGTCCGCGGGCTCGTGGCGGCGCGCGAACAGCTTCGTCCCGCCGACCTTGAACCCGCCGTACGTCGTGACCGGCGCCTTCAGGATCTTGTCGAGCTCGCCGACCAGCGCTTCGCGCTCGGGCAGCTTGTCGAGCACCGCGTGCGCGTACGCGTTCTGCGCGTCGCTCCACGCCTTGACCTCGGGAGTGTCTTCCTCGAGCCAGCGATACGGATCTTCGACCGTGACGCCGTGATAGGTGTCCTTCACGACGCGGACTGCGGCGGGCGCGGGTCCGTCCATCTTCGCCACCGGTGGTGCTTGTGCCGGATCGCTCGGCACGTGAACCGGCGGCGGCGCGGGTGGCGGCGCGACCGGTTCGGTGTGCGGCGAGTTACCGCACGCGCAGATCGCGAGCGCGAGCGCGACGGAGATGCGTTGCATCCCCGAGTCGTATCACTTCAGCTCGTTGACGCGGACGATCAGATGCAGCTCGAAATCTTGGATCGGTAGCGGGGTAAGCCACACCACGAGCTCGAGCGGAGGTTTGTCCTTGCCGCGATAGACCTTGGCCTTGCGCTCGCTCGGCTTGCCGCTCGTGTGAACTTCTCTTGCGGCGCGCATGAGGCCCGGCACGAACGTGGTCAGCGCCGTCTCCTCGAGCGGGATGCCTTCCATCGGCTTCTGCCAGTCGTGACCGACGAGCTTCGCGAACGCGCGGTTCGCGAACGCGATCACGCCGTCGACCGACATCATCGCCTGCGGCAACCGCGAGCGATCGAACGCCTGCACGATCATCGCTTCGCGCGAGCCGTCGACCTGGATCGTGCCCGAGCCGCGCGCCTTGCGCCGGCCCATGTCGAGCATGTCCATCACGGTGTTGAGCTCGTAGCGGAACGCGGCCGCGGTGCTGTGGCGATCGGCGGGATCCTTCGCCATCGCGCGCGAGATCAGCTTCTCGAGCGTCTCGTCGATCGCTTCTTTGCGCGCCTCGCCGATCGACATCGCATCGTTGTGGATGTGCGACATCAAGATTTCGACGACGCTGCGGCCCTCGTGCGGCAGCTGGCCGGTGAGCAGCAAGTAGCCGAGCACGCCGAGCGCGTAGATGTCGCTCGCCATGCTCGGCGGGCTGCCGGCGCAGCGCTCGGGCGCGAGGTAGTGCGGGCTGCCGCTGACCAGGCCGTCGTCTTCCTTTTGATCCGCGCCGCGCGCGAGCCCGAAGTCGAGCAAGCGGACGACGCGACGACGCCGCGTGTGCTCGGCCTCCGACGTGATCATGATGTTGTCGGCTTTGACGTCGCCGTGAATGATGCCGCGCTTGTGAATGTGATCGAGCGCGTCGGCGACCTGCGAGAGCACGTCGAGCGCACGGCGCGGCGTCATCGGCAACGGTCCTTGCGAGAGCAGCGACTCGCCCTCGACCAGCTCCATCACCATATAGGCGCCGAACTGCTCGTCCTCGCCGAAGTCGAACACCGAGACGATGTTCGGGTGCGAAATCTCGCTCGCGAGCTTCGCCTCCAGGTTGAAGCGTTCGCGCGCTACGTGATCACTCGCGAAGTTCGGCGAGATGATCTTCAGCGCGAAAGCTTTGCCGAGTTGCAGATGACGGGCGCGATACACCTGACCCATCCCGCCTTCGCCCAGACGTCCGTCCAACGCATAGCGTCCACCCACCGTGTCCATCGTTATCCAGCTTACGGCATCTACTCGATGCGGTTCCAGCCAAATCGATCGACTAGCCGTCGCTATTGCGCATGAAATCGGCTACTTCCGCGAAACGACCATCCAAATAGTTTCGGACCGGACCCGTGATCTGCTCGTCGTTCATCGCCTGCTGCATGCAGCGCAGCCACGCGTCGCGCATCGCTAGATCGACCTTCACGCGGGCGTGCCGCATCCGCAGCCGCGGGTGGCCGTGCTTGTCGATGTAGTCCTGAGGTCCGCCGAGCCAGCCGACCACGAACGACGCGAACCGCTCGCGCGTCCCCGGATCGACGCGACCATCCGGGGCGGTGCGATGGAGCTGGGTCAGCACCGGTTCGGTCGCGAACATCACTTCATAGAACCGTTCGATCAATGCGTGCACCTTCGCAGCGCCACCGAGCAAGGCGAACGGAGTACGGTCCTCGGCCATGGAACCTGCATTCTGGCGGGCGCGCTGGGCCGAGCACAAGATCGGCTTCCACGAAGGGCGCCCGAACGCGTTTCTCGAAGCGAACATCAACCGGCTCGACGGTCGGTATCGGGTGCTCGTTCCGCTGTGCGGTAAGAGCGAAGATCTCGCATTCCTCGCGGCGAACGGTCACGCCGTGATCGGTGTCGAGCTCGTGGAAGATGCGGTCGTCCAGTTCTTCGCGGAGCACGCGATCGTACCGAGAGTCGAACGCCGCGACGGTGTGGCGATCTACACCGCGAACGAGATCTCGATCATCGCCGGCGACTGGTTCGCGACAACGCCCGAGCTCGTCGGCCCCGTCGACGCGGTCTACGATCGCGCCGCGCTGATCGCCCTGCCCCGCGAGCTGCGCCCGCGCTACATCGATCAGCTCAAGCTGTTGCTGTCACCCGCCACCCACGGCGTCGTGATCGCCCTCGACTACGCCGAAGGCGCCTGGCCCGGCCCACCGTTTAACGTCTCGGACGACGAGGTGCGTCGCTATTACAAGACCGTCGAGCTCCTGGGCGAAGCGCCGAACCACTCGGGGTCGATCGCGAACGCGGGCATCACTTCGACCGAGCGCTGTTATTCGGTGCAGATCACGTAGCCACTTTTTGCCCTTCAAAGATTCCGGGATTGGCCGAGGCGGCGACTCGATGAGAAAACTCACATCGATCACCTTCCTCGCACCTTTAACCCTCTTTGGCTGTGTAGCGGAGACCACGTCGACGAGCTCGACCGATCAAGCGATCACCTCCGCGAACGGCACGTCGCTCAACGGCGTGTCGCTCAATGGTACGTCGCTGAACGGCACCTCGCTCAATGGCCTGTCGCTGAACGGAACGTCGCTGAACGGCACGTCGTTGAACGGAACGTCGCTGAACGGCACGTCGCTCAACGGCACGTCGCTCAACGGCACGTCGCTCAACGGCACGTCGTTGAACGGCACGTCGCTGAACGGCACGTCGCTCAACGGCACGTCGTTGAATGGCACGTCGCTCAACGGCACCTCGCTCAATGGCGCGCTGCTCGCGGGCAGCCTGTCGGACGGCACGCTCTTGCCGCTCCGCATCGATAGCTACGAGCAAGGCACCGGCGCGAACAGCGACATCTCGTTCTACGGCGTGTCGTACTGGATGCAGGGCCAGTGGCTCCCGATCTGCGGCGTCGACGCGAATGGCAACGAGATCGAAGCGATCGCCGTTCCCGGCGTGTGGAACACCGAGGCAGACGTCCCCGGCGGCGGCGCGTACACCGCGGATCCGAACCAGTTCACGTGGTCGTGCCGCGGCAAGACCATCGGGAAGTGCGTCGAGATGGGCTACAAGAACTGGAACGGCTACCAGGAGCAGCTCAACTCGTGCGTGCGCATGCTGCGCGGTGACTACTGCGGCAACGGCCACGCGTACACCGCGAACGGCCAGCTCGTGAACCTCTACGACAACGCGGGCATCCAGCTCGACACCGAGTCGTGGGGCGCAGAGGCCGAGTGGACCTCCGCAGGCGCGCGCTGCATCCTCGACACCGCGCACACCCGTTACACGCACGTCGGCAACCCGACGCCGACCTGCGTGACCGACGGGACGCTGCCGGTCGGCGGCACGTGCGGCGCGTCGTTCGCCAATGGCGCGACGCTGATCGACGAGCTCCCGGCGTTCTGATCAGCAGCCTGGAACCGGTGGGCAGTAGATGCCCATCTGATTCTGTGCGCCCGTCGGCATCGGCGCCGTCTGCTTGCAGGGCGTGAAGCCCTGGAACTGGATGTTGTAGGTCGGATCGGTGAAGTCCGTCCCCGGATAACCGCGCCAGCCGCGCACGATGCCGTTCGCAGCGCTGTTCTCGATCACGACGTTCTGCATGAACGGATACGCAGGATCTTTCGTGAAGACGAGAACAGCACCCGCGTTCATGTAGCTCGTCGCCAGCGACGGGCAGCCCACCTCTTCGGTGATGTCTTGCCCCGCGTAGAGCACGGCAACCCAGCTCAACGATGACTGATCGGTCGACGTGCCGAACCGAATCCCCTGCCAGTCGCCCGCTTGCTGGGGCGACTCCGCCGACGTGAACACGATCGGCTTGACCGTCTGCCCGTTCACCAGCCCGTTCGCGACCAGCGCACCGCGCGTCACCGTGACCTGCATGAGGCCGAGTGGTTCGGTGTGATTCATATCCGGTTCGATCCGCAGCTGCGTGAAGTGCTTGAACCGGAGCTCCGCACCGGGGACCAGCGTCAACACCGCGCGATTCACGTAGTGCGCGCCGATCGTGTCGCCGAACACGTCGACGGTGCCGGTCGTGTAGCCGTCGCCGATCTGATACGGGACGCCGAGCAGCCGCCAGGTCTGCGAGTCCTTCACCCTGCCCGGGACCGCGACCACGATCGCGTTGTTCGTGTTGCCGGTGTAGTCCCCCGACGGCAGCGAGCCGACGAGGTTCGGATAGACCCGGACCGGCGCAGCGGTGCCGTGGATCGCCAGGTTGTACGACGTCGGATCGATCGTCGCTCCGTCCTGGAGATCGAACCCGAACTCGACCGCGTCGGTCATCGTCGTGTTCTGGACGAGCAGCGTGCCGCTCTTCGCGACGATCGCACCGCCCTTCGCGACACCGCCGCCGTTGATCTTCGCCCCGGTAAGCGCCAGCGTTCCACCGGTGACGCTGATCTGCGACCACGCGGTCGCACCGTGGCGAGCGAACGTGACACCGAGGCCGGATGAATTGACCAGCGTCGTCAGCGACCCGCCCGCGGGGATCGTGATCGACGCTCCAGGATCGAGCTGGACGATCGCGCACGCGCCGATCTGGACCGGCGCCTTGAACGAGATGTTGCCGGTGACGACGTGAACCGTGTTGCCGGCCCACGTCTCCGCGGCCGTGACGTCCGCCTTGTGGAGCGTCGATCCGGGGCTGATCAAGCAGAGCGGCGGCAGGCTGAGATCGTCCGACGTGGAGTCGGTGGCCTCGTCGAGGCACGACGGAAGGGCGAGCAAGCAAGCGAGCCAGAAGAGCTTCATGCGAGGCAGGAGGGACTGGCCCGGATCCGTCGCACGAATACCGGTAACTACGCGGAAGCGGACGGGCTTGGTCCTGCCCGGCCGCAGATGGTAGAAAGCTGCCTCCGGTCCCTTAGCTCAGTTGGATAGAGCGGCGCTTTCCTAAAGCGTAGGTCACAGGTTCGACTCCTGTAGGGATCACGACAGCCACTTCGCCGGGACGTGGAGCTCGTGCGCGTCCCGCCGATGCGCGCCGTCGCCGCGGACGATCGAAGCACGCCCGTGGTCTCCGAGGTCCCACGCCAACTGCGAGCGGTCGTATGGCTGCCCGGCGCAGAGCCCGAGCCAGCGCGAGCACCACTCCTCGCACAGCCCTGCGGTCGAGATCTGGTTGTCGTGGTGCGGCGCACTGAACCGGAACTTCAGCACAGCACCGTGGCGCGAGCATTCGAGGTGCATCGGCCACCGGGTCGCGAGCTCGTGCCAGTTGCCGTCGTCCTTCGGCGTCACCTCGGCGGCGATGCCGAGGAGGCGGCGCACGGTCAGGAACGGCGGCTCGTCGTGGCGTAACGCGAGGTCGAGCACGAGGTTGCGCGAGTCGAGGCGCACGTTGGGACGCGTGAACGCGAGCGTCGCGCGCACGCCCTGGCCTGAATACTCGAGGTAGGCGTCGCGCTTGCTGACCTCGTCGAGCGTGTCGCCGAGGTAGCTGCTCAGCCACTCGAACATGTTGGTCCAGATGTCTTGGTCCGCGAACCGGGTGATCGCGAGCACCAGGTGGCCCGGGCTCACGACGAGCTCGGTGCGAGGAGGATCGTAGAGGTGCGCGAGCCCGGTGCGGAAGCGGACAGCACCGTGACCCTCGACGCACGGAGCGACGCCGCGGAGTGGATGGCCGGTGAGTAGCGCTGCTTCCTCGGGTGTGGGAAGCGGCGCGGACATCGCGCCGACGCCCTCGACGTCGATCAGTACGAGCAACTCCCCGAACGAGAACTGCGCGTTACCAGTCATGCCCACACGCTACACCTCCAAGGCCGCTCAGCCGGCCTTCGCGGCGGTCAGCAGGTCGTGATCCTCGAGCAGCTCGCGCGGCGTGGCCCGAAGCGCACTCGCCGCGCCTTCGATGACCCCGAGCGCGTAACAGACCTCGGGCGTTCGTGCGGTCTCGGGCAGCGCGCGGATCGCGCGGACGCCGATCACTTCGTCCATCGTCAATTCGGTCGCAGCCCGCAGCAGCTCGACGGCCTCGGCCAGCACGCGTCGCAACGCATCGTCACCCATGCGGCAAGCTAGCACGCGGGGTGATACACAGCCTCCTCGTGCCGACACCCTTGTTCTCGTCGCTCTCGCTCGCACCCGCGTGGATCGAGAACCTGACCCAGCTCGGCTATGTCGAAACGACCCCGATCCAGGCGCTCGCGCTGCCCGCGATGCTGGAGGGGCGCGACGTGCTCGGCCAGGCCGCGACGGGCACGGGCAAGACCGCGGCGTTCGGGCTCGCGCTCCTCGCGCGGATCACCCCGCGCGGTGATCGGCCGGGCGCCCTCGTGCTCTGCCCGACCCGCGAGCTCGCCGCGCAAGTCGCGCACGAGCTCCGTCGGCTCGCGCGCCCGCTGCCGCACACCCGCGTGCTGACCCTGAGCGGTGGCACGTCGGTGCAGCGCGAGCGCGCGTCGCTCGAGCACGGCGTCGACGTCATCGTCGGCACGCCCGGCCGCGTTCACGATCATCTCGTGCGCGAGCGGCTCGACCTCTCGGGGATTCGCACGCTCGTCCTCGACGAAGCGGATCGGATGCTCGAGATGGGTTTCGTCGAGACGGTCAGCGCGATCGCGCGCGCACTCCCCACCGAGCACCAGACGCTGTTGTTCTCGGCGACGTTCCCCGATGCGGTGCGCGCGTTGAGCACCACGTATCAGCGAGACGCGCTGCACGTGGTCGTTGCCGCCGAGGACGTCACGGCGAGGATCACGCAGGTCCTGTACGGGGTCGCCCGCGCCGAGCGCGTCAGCGCCGTGATCCGGATCCTCGGCCATCATCGCCCCGAGTCCGCGATCGTGTTCTGCAACCATCGCGAGACCTGCGACGAGGTCGCCGCCGCGCTGGTTCGCGCCGGCTTCGCAGCGGTCGCGCTCCACGGCGGGATGGAACAACACGATCGCAACACGGTGTTGTTGCTGCTTCGCAACGGCAGCCTGCGCGTGGTCGTCGCGACAGACGTCGCCGCACGCGGCCTCGATATCGACGAGCTCGGAGCGATCATCAACTTCGATCTGCCGGAGCAGGCCGACGTGTTCATCCATCGGATCGGTCGCACGGCGCGCGCCGGACGCAGCGGCCTCGCGATCAGCCTCGTCGGCCCCACCGACGCGCGCATGCTCGACGAGCTACGCCGGGGGCCGCTCGCCGGCGTCGAGACCTCGAGCGTTCCGCCGGCCGACGCGCAGCTCCCTCCCCCGCCCGCGATGGTGACGATCGCGATTCAAGGCGGCCGCCAGGATCGCTTGCGGCCCGGCGATATCGTCGGCGCACTGACCACTGGGGTCGGGCTCGCCGGCACGGACATCGGTCAGATCGCGGTCAACGATCGGATCAGCTTCGTCGCAGTCGCCGCGCCGGTCGCGAAGCGCGCGCTCGATGGGCTTGCCGCCGGGCGGATCAAGGCCAAGCGTTTTCGCGCGTACCTGGTCAAGCCTCCGGGCTGATTCACGAAGAGCGCGCGAGGCGCCAAAGCCAGTGCAACCGCAGCGGGTTGCCCGCTGGCACGTTCGGGTGCTCGAAGTCGGCGCTCGGATCGCGCTTCATGCCGAGCCGCTCCATCACGCGTTGCGATGGAAGGTTCGCGGGCACGGTGAACGACACGATCTCTGCCAGCGCGAGCTGATCGAAGCCGAACGCGAGCGACGCGCGCGCGGCCTCGGTCGCGTAGCCGTGACCCCACGCGGTCTTCGCGAGCCGCCATCCGATCTCGACGTCGTCGCGCCATTCGGGCTTCGAGAGGCCGACGAAGCCGATAAACGGCGCACCGCCCTTCACTTCCACTGCCCACAGGCCCCAGCCCTCGCGCGTGAGGTTCGCGCGGATCCGGCGCGCCATCGCCGACGCTTCGTCGTAGGGCAAGAGGCGCGGGAAGTGCTTCATCACCTCGGCATCGGCACACATCGCGGCGAATGTAGGGATGTCCTCTTCGCGCCAATCGCGAAGCACCAAGCGCGCGGTCTCGAGCACGCGATGACGATATGATGGCGGGATGGGGAAACAGAAGTGGTGTGTGCTCGCGATCGTCCTGTCGTCTGCCGTTGCCGCGGCCGCGCCGCCGAAAGGCGCGTACAGGGTCGTGAAGTGGGTCGACGCCGACGGGACGATCACGACGCCCGAGGACATGTTGAAGAAGGTCGACATGCGCGGCGAGATCGTGATCACGTTCGACGGCGATCGGGTGAGCGCCGGCACGTGGACGGTAACGAAGGACACCGATGACAAGAAGGCGGACGTGCTCTACGTCGGCTCGTGTCGCGGCCAGGCGACCGGACCGGTAAAATGGTCCGGCGACACGTTCAAGCTCGATGCGCCGATCGAGTTCAAGGCCTACGTCGACGAGTACGTCTACACGACGACGAAGAAGGGCAAAGGCAAGGACCACAAGGCCGACATGTACAAGCACACGCTGTCGTGCGGCTACAAGCTCGAGGAACCGAGCTACAAGGTCAGCGGCTCGGGCGACAAGCTCACCCTCACGACGAGCAAGGGCCAGATCATGCTCGAGAAGACGAAACCGATCGCCGACGTCGATACGGAGCCGATGGCGGACAAGCTGTGGAACGAGTGATCAGGGGAACTTCGATTCGACCGCGAGTCGCTGGGCGAACGCGTCGAACGACATCGTCTCCATCTTCTGCTGCTCGCCACCGCCGAACGTCCGCACGCTGACCTGATCGCTCGCGACCTCCTTGTCGCCGAGCACGATCGTGTACGGGATCTTCTGGATCGAAGCGTCGCGGATCTTCGCCTTCATCATCGCGTTGCCGTCATCGAACGTGACGCGCACGCCCTGGGCTGCGAGCCGCTCGACGACCGTGCGCGCGTGATCGTTCACGCGATCGGTGACGGTCACGACCGCGACCTGGATCGGCGCGAACCAGACCGGGAAGGCACCGGCGAAGTGCTCGATCAGGATCGCGATGAAGCGCTCGAACGAGCCGTAGATCGCGCGGTGAAGCACGACCGGCCGGTGGTTCTTGCCATCCTCGCCGACGTACGTGAGATCGAAGCGCTCGGGCGCCGCGTAGTCGAGCTGCATCGTGCCGAGCTGCCACTTGCGGCCGATCGAGTCGGAGACATCGAAGTCGATCTTGGGGCCGTAGAACGCGCCGTCGCCGGGCTTGAGCTCGTACGCGAGGTTCAGGCTCTCGAGTGCGGCCTTGAGCGAGGCCTCCGCGCGATCCCACATCGCGTCGTCGCCGATACGCTTCTCCGGACGGGTCGCGAACTTCGCGGTGTATTTGAGACCGAACGCGTTGTAGACGTGATCGAGCAGCTTCACGAACCGCTGGACCTCGTCGGTGATCTGGTCCTCGCGGCAATAGATGTGTGCGTCGTCTTGCGCGAACTGGCGCACGCGCGTCAGGCCGCCGAGCGCGCCGGCCGCCTCGTTGCGATGGAGCACGTCTTGGGTGTGCAGGCGCATCGGCAGGTCGCGATAGCTCTGCTTGCGAAAGCCGTAGTAGAGGTGGTGCGACGGGCAGTTCATCGGCTTCAGCGAGAAGTTGTGCGGGTCTTCTTCACCCGCGGCCTTCGCCTCGCTGTCCTCGACGAGGAACATGTTCTCTTTGTACTTGCCCCAGTGGCCGCTGATCTCCCACAGGCCCTTGTTGTAGAGGAGCGGCGTCTTGATCTCGACGTAGCCGTGCGATAGCGCGAGGTGGCGCATGTACGACGACAGCACCGTGTAGATCGCGGTGCCTTTCGGGGTCCAGAACGCGGCGCCCGGCGAGAACTGGTGGAAGTGGAACAGGTCGAGCTCTTTGCCGAGCCGGCGATGGTCGCGCTTCTCGGCTTCTTCGCGCTGCTTCAGCCACGCGTCGAGGCCCTTCTTGTCGAAGAACGCGGTGCCGTAGATCCGCTGGAGCGACTTGTTGCGGTGATCACCGCGCCAGTACGCGGCGGACGAGCTGAGGAGCTTGATCACGCCGACGCGCGAGGTCGACGGGCCGTGCGGTCCCAAGCAGAAGTCGACCCAGTCGCCGTGGCTGTAGAGCGTGAGCGTCTTCGCACCCTTCGCGACGATGTCGTGAATGATCTCGACCTTGAACTTCTCGCCCTTTTGATCGAACAGCTTGATCGCGTCGTCGACCGAGACTTCGCTGCGCTTGAACGGCAGGTCCTCCTGCACGATCTTGTTCGCGAGGTCCTCGATCTGCTGGAGCTCGGCCTCGCTGAACGGCTGGCCGCGATCGAAGTCGTAGTAGAAGCCGTTCTCGATCGACGGGCCGATCGTGACCTGCGTGCCGGGGAACAAGCGCTGGACCGCATCGGCCACGATGTGCGCGGCGTCGTGGCGGATCGTCTCGAGCGCCTCGGGCTGCTTCGCGGTGACGACCTCGAGCTTGGTGTCGTGATCGAGCTTGCGCGAGAGGTCGACGAGCTCGCCATCGGCCTTCGCGAGGACGGCTGCCTTCGCCAGGCCGGCGCCGATTCCATCTCGCACGAAGTCGCCGATCGTCGTGCCCGCAGCGGTCTGTTTCTGGCTGCCGTCGGGCAAGGTCACGGTGATTTGGTCGCTCACGCGGCAAGGTCTACCACGGTCCTCGGGGCCTCATTCGCTGCTAAGGTCGCGGTGTGAGCTATCCGTTCGGGGCCTGGGTGATGATCGACCGTCTGCCCGACGAGCCGATCATCGCGTACGTGTATCTCGATCCCCACGCCGGCCCGTCCGCGAAGGGAGGGCTCGCGAGCCAGCACGATCTGGCGATGATGCCGTCCCGCACGATCCGGCTGTCGCCGCAGGTGACGCTGCGCGAGCTCACGCCGGCCGAGGTCGCCGCGCGCAAGCTACCGGCGAAGCCGAGCTGGGTCGCGACGTATGGTCCACAGCCCGACGCGCGTTCGCCGTGGCACGAGGACCCGCTGCTCGCCGGGAAGTTTCACGCGCAGTATCCCGACGACATCCAGGCGTTCGTCCACGACGGCGATCCGCGCCGGATGCGCCGCGGCCCCGAGCTGTGCTGGGTCCGGATCAAGAAGGTGGATCGCGCGCCGACGCGTCAGGTCCGCGCCGACTACGAGCCCAGCCGCCACGTCTATGTCGCGGAGCTGTTGAATCAGCCCCACACGCTGACGACGGTGAAGAAGGGCGATCGGCTGAAGCTGATCTCCGTGCACGGTCTGCCCCACCCGCTCCACGTCACCGACGACTATCTCCGCGAGCGCGAGGCTTGGACGATCACGCCGTGCGATCGCTGTGGCGCGAGCGAGTGCTTCGATCCGCCGAGCGTGATGGCGCACGTGCGGTTCCCAGATGTCCCGCCCGACCAGGTGATCCAGGCGTTCACGTCGTTCTGCTCCCACTGTGGGGGCATCCAGCAACTGACGCATGTCTAAGCGTCCATTGGACTTACGGCGAGATCTGAACGATTCCAAGATCTTGTAGACGGACGCTGTCCTAACCCTGTGATACAACTGGGGCATGGCCAGAATGACCAAGGCGGACATCATCGAGTCCGTCTACGAAAAGGTCGGTGGGTTCTCGAAGAAAGAAGCCGCCGAGATCGTCGAGACCGTGTTCAACGTCGTCAAGGAGACGCTGGAGCGTGGCGAGAAGATCAAGATCTCTGGTTTCGGTAACTTCGTCGTCCGCGACAAGAAGGACCGAATGGGTCGCGATCCGCAGCGCGCGGTGCCGATTCTGATCCCGGCACGTCGTGTTTTGACGTTCAAACCGAGTCAGGTGCTCAAGAACATTCTCAACGGGTTGCCTCCCGTCTGAGTTTCGATTACACCGCTGCTCCCACCCGAGGCGTAGCGCAGCCTGGTAGCGCACCAGACTGGGGGTCTGGGGGTCGCAGGTTCGAATCCTGTCGCCTCGACCGGGACGGACGGCTTCCCCAGCCGTCCACCTTTTCAGATCGGTCCGTCATGATGACGGGTTCCGATCTCCTGTGACGAGCGGGGCGCGTCGGCGCTCCAAGCTAGTCGGGATCCTTCGGCGCGGACCGCGCCTTCCGGTGTGCAAAGTGGGCGGCCGGATCGAACGGGTCGTCGGCGGCCCCCGCGGGTGCAAGGTAGAGGACGATGTAGAAGAGCCCGGCGCCGGGCCCATCCTGTGGTGCCTGCGCGAGACCGATGCCGAAGTCTGCGAAGTCGTTGTTCGTGACGACCGGCTCGATATCGTAGTTGTCGAGGTCGATACTCTCCATCGCCTGCACGGTGTAGCCGCGGTATGCGTCTTCGAATTCTTTCATGACGTCGGCGACGGGGCGGCCGCGCGCGAGCTGACGCGCGAACATCGTCGCCGCCGTGGTGAGCTCCGGTTCCTCGACGCTCGTCCGGTCGTGGACGTGCTTCGCCTGGATCGCGACGATCCGCTTCGCGATGATCTGCTGGACGGCACCGAGATCGTGGATCGTCGGGATCGCGAGATAGCCGACCGCCACCCAGTAGCCTTCGCCGCCGGTCGTCACGGAGATCGCGACGTCCGAGTTGTGACCATCGTACAACTTCTGGTTCTCGTGGCTGTCATCGAGGATCTGACCCACCACGTCGCCGAATGTCCTGCCGTGCACGATCGTGAACTGGAGGTGCGGGTTCAGGATCTGCGCGTGCTTCACGTGCCACTCGACGGGGCTCGCGATGCCCTTGGCGCGATCCTCGACCAGCGTCGCGGTCGCGAGCTCCAGCAACGCGTTGCGATGAAGCGCGGGCAAGCTCACCGCGGCGCGCTCGCGATCGAGGATGCCGACCAGGCGGTCCGGAATCCGCTCCGGCGTGACCTCGAGGTTCGCGACCGGCTCGCTCGTGATCTTCGTCGGCGCGACCCCGCAGTACACCGGAAACACGACGCGCGGCGACGTGCCGCGCTTCGGATCGGTGACGTCGATCGCGATCGAGTGCTGCCCCGGGGACGGGCAAGACAGCTCGCTGTGAAACCCGCGCCCGTCGCGGACGAGTGCGAGCTTGGCCTTGCCGTCGACGGTGATCTGCGGGTCCGTCATCTCGGTCGCGATCGTGCCGGTGATCGAGAACGCGCCACCGCTGCGCGGCACGGCCTCGAGGCTGACGAACGCTTCGTAGACGAGAACGCCGACGACCCCGGAGCTTGTCGATGCGACCGCGAGCCGAGCGTTCGCGAGCTTTCGCTCGCCGGCGAATTGCTTGTCCAGCTCCTGGCGACTGGCCGCCACGGCGACGTGTTGCGCGGACTCGACGATGCCGTGCATGTGGAGGAGGCGATCGGCGATCGAGTTGTCGATGCTGCCGCCCGCGTCGGCGACGCGCGCGAGGTCGCGGGCGACCGCATCGAGCCGCGGGTCTTGCGGCGCGAGTGCGCGGTAGCTCGGCTCGAACTGAACGTCGAGCTCGATCCGCGGTGCGACCGGTGGCGCGGCCGCGGCCGGGCGTTCGACGAGCGTCGGCGCGTCGGTCCAGAGGATGTGCGGTGGCGGCGGCGCCTCGTGCGGGTTGCCACTGCCTTTCACCGGCGTGCAAGCGACCAACACGATCCAGGCCGACCTCACGCCGCGAGCATAGGCCAACGCTCGCTCTCGCGTGGCGAGCGACGGCGATCCGATGCCCGCTGTTGCCTGTCGTTGCCGTCAGAACGCGAGTGCAAATGCGTCGAACGTCCCCACCGGCTCAGTCGGTCGCTGCGTCCTCCGGATAGGGAGGGATGTCTTGGGCGTACGCGTCCGGCGCCGCATCGATCGCCGCATCGACGAGCGCGCTGCACGTGCCGTCGGCGCGGCACACGCGACTCGCACAATCGCTGTGGCGCGCACATGGGGCGCCGAGCGATCCAGACGGACAGCCGGCGAGCAGGATCAAAGCGACGAGGCGATACACGAGCGGTGATATCGCAACGTCCGTGCCGGTCGCAGGCGACCAGAGCTCAAGGAGTTAGCGCCGGCGGCGTCGGCTGCGCTGACGGCCGCGTCAGCGAACCCGACGCGGCAACTTGGCGACCGCCACGATCTCGAGCTCGCCAGCCTCCCAGTGATCCGCCACGCGAACGCTCTCGCCGCGAAGATCGCGCACGGCGACGTCGTCCTTTCCGGGCGTGCCGCGGACGACCTGCCACAATCCCTGCACGCCGCCGAGCACGCGAAGATGGCCGCCGCGATCCTGCCGCAGGTACATCACGACCTCGTCGCCGGGCGCAGCTTTCGCCTCGGCGTCGACGTCGACGACGATGCCGTCGCGTTCGCCACCGCGGCGGCGCACGGTCGCGACCTCGGGGCAAGCACCTGCGAGGCAAGCGTCGACGACGACGACCGAGTCGGTCTCGAACGCCGCATCGTCGGCCGCCGCGACTTCAGTGACGTGGCCGCGGATCACCATCACGGCATCGCGTGCGAGATCCGTCGGATCGAGTCTGCGCAGCTGCGCCGCGTGTGCGGGTGCGACGGCGAGGACACCCGCGATCGCGATGCCTGCCTTGCGCCGCCGCGAGATCGCGAGGAGCGCGAGCGCGACGCCGAACAACGCGCCGCTGGTCGGCGAGCTCGACGCACATCCGCCGCCCGGCGACGCGTCCTTTGGCGCCGCATAGATCGAGGCGAGGCCCGCCTTGTCATCCGACGCGAGCACGCGCTTGGTCGTCTCGCACGCCTGACCGGTCGCGTACATCGTCGCCTCCGGGTGGCCGATCGAGTGCGCCATCCCGAGTGCGTGACCGAGCTCGTGGGTCATCGCGCTCTGGACATCGTATTCCTTCACGCACGCCGCCTCGCCGGTCGTCCACGTGAAGTCCACCGCGTTCAGCACGACGTCGGCGTCGACGGCGAGACCGTCGCTCTGGCGATACGCGATGAACGTCAAACCGAGCACGCCGGGCTCGATATCCGGATCGCCCGCCGTCATCGCGAAGCGCACGGTGTTTACGCCATCATTGACGTGAGGCGCAGCGGTCGCGGCATCGCTCGCGAGTGCGACCATCACACCGGTGTCGGCAAGTGCGGTCTGCCAGGTCGAGATCGAGGTCGCGAGCTCGGTGCTCGCCTGATCGCTGGTGACACTGCTCGGCGTCATCGAGAACGCGGGATGGAACGTCACGACACCGTCGGCCCAGTGGACGTCTTGCCCACCTGTCGTCTGTTTCACGTCGTACGCCGACGCGACGAGCGGCGTCGCGATCATCATCCCTGCGATCACTGCGAGCTTCATGCGGCATCGGATCGGCCAGCGCGCTTACCGGTAAAGCCCGCGCGATCGCCCATCGACGTCGGGCAGAACTGGTCGAAGCGGGTCTTGTGATGCCCAAGGAGAACACGTGAACAAGCTCGGATCGCTCTGCAAGACCCTCATCCCATTTCTCGTCGCCACCGGCTGCCAGTCCACCTCGGACACCCCGCAACAAGAAGACGGTGACTTCACCGGTATTCAGGAAGCGTCGGAAGGTCTGACCGACCTGAGCTCGCAGTGCACGTTCGCCGCGGGCGTTGCCACGCTCGCGCTCGCTTCGGGCGACATCGCGATGGTGAACAAGAACGTGACCACCGGAGCGATCCAGGTCAACGGTTACGCGTGCAGCACGGCGACCGCGACGAACATGAAGAAGCTCGTCGTCACCGGTAGCGCGGGTGCAGAGGAGCTGATCCTCGACTACATGAACGGCCCGTGGGGCCTCGGCACGGCCGCCGGCGTCGGCGTCGATGTCGACCTCGGTGCCGGCGCGGACTCGCTGAAGATTCGGGGCTCGAAGAACGCCGACTCGTACGTGTTCGGCGCGACCGCCCTGCTCGTCAACGGCGACACCTTCAAGGACATCACCGTCGCGAACGTCGAGACGTTCGTGGTCTCGCTCAGCGATGGCAACGATGCGTTCTCGGGCGCTGGCAACGCGACCGCGGGCGCGGCGTTCCCGACGGCCGTCACCGTGTACGGTGGCGACGGCGACGACACGCTTCGCGGCGGCGCCGGCAACGACACGCTCGACGGCGGTAATGGCAACGATACGTTCACCACCGGCGCGGTTGCCGATGGCGACGACACGCTGGTCGGCGGCGCCGGCAGCGACACTGCGGACTACTCGGCTCGCACGAACGACCTGACGCTGTCGATCGACGGCACGGCGAACGACGGCGAAACCGGTGAGGCCGACAACATCGGTACCGACATCGAGACCGTCAAGGGCGGCGCCGGCAACGACACGATCACCGGCAGCGCGAACAACGACACGCTGTACGGCGGCCCCGGCAACGACACGATCACCGGCGGACTCGGCAACGACACGCTGTACGGCGATGCCGGCAACGACACCTTCGATGAAGGCGCGGCGGCCAGTGGCAACGACGTGATCAACGGCGGCGCCGGCGTCGACACCGTGACCTATACGGCGCGCTCGAACGCCGTGACCGTCTACCTCGACGGCATCGCGCACTCGGGCGAGACCGGCGAGACCGACAAGATCGCGACCGACGTCGAGAACGTCGTCGGTGGCGGTGGTGGCGACACGATCTACGGCTCGGCCGCGGACAACGTCCTCGACGGTGGCGCGGGCAACGACACGATCTGGGGCGGCGCCGGCAACGACACGCTGATCGGCGGCGCGGGCACGAACGCGCTCCACGGCGACGCGGGCGACGACCGCTTCGACCAGGGCACGTCGGCCCTCGGCGACGACACGATGTACGGTGGCACGGGCGTCGACACGGTCGACTACTCGGGCCGGACGAACGACCTCACGAGCGTGATGGACGGCGCCACCGCCGGTGGCGAAACGGGCGAAGCCGACGTGATCATGACGGACGTCGAGAACTACATCGGCGGCGCTGGCGACGACACGATCACCGGCAACGCGCTCGACAACCAGCTCCAGGGCGGCGCCGGCGTCGACACCATCGCGGGCCTCGCGGGTGACGACGTGATCGACGGCAACGCGGGCGCGGACGTCATCGACTGCGGCGCGGGCTCGGGCGATATACTGCTCGACTCGACCGTCGCCAGCTCGACTGGCTGCGAACTGTAACGAAACTCCTTCAAGGGCACAGGACGCGGATGGCAACACCATCCGCGTTTTGCGTTTCGGCCGAACGCGCGCGTGCCGGTGATCGAGTATGGTCGCGGCGAGTGTCCCGACCTCTCGTCCTGTGCTCGAACGATGATGGCATCGACTCGCCGCATCTCAACGAGCTCGCGGATCGGATCGAAGCGTTTGCCGACGTGATCGTCGTGGCTCCCGAGCGCCAGCGCTCGGCCGCTTCGCACGCGATCACGCTGCACAAACCGCTGCGCCTGAGCGAGCGCCGCCCGGGGCGCTACGCGCTATCGGGCACGCCGGTCGATTGCGTCTATGTCGGCGTGCTGAAGATCTGCGATCGCAAACCGGCGGTCGTGGTGTCGGGTGTGAACGATGGCTTCAACCTCGGCAGCGACGTGTTCTACTCGGGCACGGTCGCGGCGGCGGTCGAAGGTGCGTTGCGCGGCGCCGCCGGGATCGCCTGCTCGCTCGCACCGCGCGCGACCGCGGTCGCCCACGCGCTCGACTTCGCCGCGAAGGTGATCCACGCGGCGATCGCCGAGCCGATGGCGCCGGGGACCGTCCTGAACGTGAACCTGCCTGGCACCGCGAGCGACGAGTATCAGTGGACGACGCTCGGTCGCCGGATCTACGAGGACGATGTCGTCGAACGCGCCGATCCGCGCGGCCGCCCGTACTACTGGGTCGGCGGTGGCCCCGCAGGTCACGACGATCTGCCCGGCACCGACTGCGTCGCGATCGCGCGCGGCTGGAATTCGCTCACGCCGATGCACCTCGACCTCACGGACCGTGGGCGCGTCGCGCATCCGCCGTGGCACCTCGAAGGCTATCGCGCGATCGCCGGTACGCGGTAGGCTCGCGAAGATGAGAGCGTGGCTCGTCCTCTTGGTGGCGTGCGCATGTCCCGCGAAACCGGCGCCGACGACGGCGACCGGTAGTGGAACTGCCAGTGGAAGTGCGGTCGCAACGACCGATGCAACGACCTGCGACGGCGTGCGCCCTCGGGTCGAGGCTCTGTATCGTGGCGAGGCGCAACAGAAAGAACCCACGCGTGTCGAAGAAGCGGTGGCCGACAACACGACGATGGTGATGAACGACTGTACGAAAGATCCGGCGAAGCTCGTGCCCTGTCTCGCGAAGGTCGCGACCGTCGCGGAGCTCGAAAAGACCTGTCTGATCCCTCTCGATGAAGAAGGGACCGAGGGGGATCGAAAGTGAAGGTTTATCTCGCTCTCATGGTCGCGCTTGCCGCTTGTGGTGGCGGACAGCACACCGACACGACGAAGAATTCTGATCCGGACCCTGTACTAAAGGACAGCCGATCGCCGATCGAGAAGCGTCGCGATGAGGCGTGCGAGCACATCCAGCCCAAGTTGACCCAGTGCGCCGTCGCCGACGCGAAGGCGACGATGTCGCCGAAGGAGCTCGCGGACCTGAAGCCCGACGAGCTTTTGTCCGCGCACAAACAGAAGTTTCTCAAGCAGTGCAAAGGCTCGGCGATGTCGTCGCGCCAAGTCCGCGTGCTCGAGGTGTGCGATCGCGAAGAGAGCGAGTGCGATCCACTCGCAGATTGCTTGAAGCACCTCGAGCCCGAAAAGAAGTAGTTCGGAAATTCCAGCGCGCTCGGGGCCGTTCGCTCGAACCCGTAGGAAAGGTCGCTCGAGGTTGCTACGGTCGCGATCGTGGTGGCACCGCGTCGAGTTCTTCTCGTCGACGATCATGCGGACGCGCGGGAGCTCTTGCGAGAGCTCTGTATGTTGCGCGGCCACGTCGTCGCCGAGGCGCATGATGGTCCCGCTGGGATCGAAACCGCGATCACGTTCAAGCCTGACGTCGCGTTCGTCGATATCAAGCTCCCGACGCTCGACGGCTACGAGGTCGCGAGAGCGTTGCGCGAGCAGATGGGGACAGCGTGCCCACGGCTCGTCGCCCTGTCGGGTTTCGGCGAAACCCGTGCGCTCGAGCGAGCGCGAGCCGCCGGCTTCGACGAATATGTCGTGAAGCCGATCGACTCGAAGCGCCTCGAAGGGCTCATCACGGGAACCTAGATGCTCAACTACAACCACCTCTACTACTTCCACACCGCGGCATTGGAAGGCTCGATCGCAAACGCCGCTCATCACCTCGGCGTGTCGCAAGGGACGGTGAGCGAACAGGTCCGGACGCTCGAGCGCACGCTCGGCGTCTCGCTGTTCGAACGCCAGCCCGGCGGGCTCAAGCTCACCGAGGCCGGCAAGCTCGCGTTCGAGCACACCGCGGTGATGTTTCGCGCCGGCGAGCGCCTCGCCGAAGCGCTCGGCCACGATCACGGCCGCCTGCCCCGCACGCTGCGGATCGGCTTGACCGGCGCCGTCGGCCGCGCGACCACGACGCGGTTCCTGTTGCCGCTGCTCGCAATTCCCGACTGCGTCCCGAGCATTCGCGGCGGAGATGCCGGCGAGCTGATCCGCGACCTCCGCGGGAACGAGCTCGACCTCGTGCTGTGCGAGAGCGAACCGCCGGACTCCGCGCTCAACGGCCTCGAGGTCGCGGTGCTCGAGCGGATGAAGCTCGTCGCGGTCGCAGCGCCCGGTCTCGCGCTCGCCGACGACTGGAGCAACGTCGGGCTGCTCCACTACCGGCCGAGCTCGGCGTTTCGCTGGGACGTCGAGGAGTTCCTCGAAGAGCGCAACCTGCGGCCGAGCATCGCCGCCGAGTCAGACGATTCGCTGTTCCTGATCGAAGCGGCGGCGCGCGGCGGCTACGTCGCGTTCGTGCCGAGCTCGGTCGCGCGCGATCCGATCGCAGCTGGGCGATTGCACGCGCTCGCCGTGGTGACGCCGTCGCACGGCGGGATCCACGCGATCTATCAGGATGGCGCCGCGGCGGAGCTCGTACGCCGCGCGATCACCACGCTCGTCGAGTTCGTCCGCGAGAACGACCCCGCAGCGCAGTGACTCCACCGCTCGCCCCTGTGCGCGCGCGCCCGCTATTCGGCTCGATTCCGCGGAGATGCAGCGGCATCCAAATTGCTGAGTCATGCGCGCATGCGCAACGTACTTTTCGGACTCGTTATCTCGCTCGCCGCCTGCACGTCCAGCTCCGGCCCCGATGCGACGCTGTCGGTCGACAACCAGTCGGACTTCCAGATCACCGAGATCTACTTGACCGACGTCGGCTCCTCGACGTGGGGGCCCAATCTGATCAGTGGCGATACGCTGAATCCCGGCGAGACGCTGCGCCTCGGCGTCGACTGCAGCACCTATGACGCGAAGTTGATCGACGAGACGGGCGTGTCGTGCGAGGTCGACAACCTCGATCTGTGCTTGAACGATTCGGTGTGGACGATCACGAACAACACCTGCACCGCGTTCAGCAACGTCGCGAAGGAGCGAGCGGCGCAGAAGCAGGCCGCGGCAGCTGCTCAGGGCACGAACCGATAGATCGCGTTCTGGGTCGCGAACACGGGCCGATCGTGTGAATCGATCGCCGAGCCGCAGTAGCCATCGGCGCCCGTGACTTCGCTGCGAGCGTGCGACGCGTGACTCGCGTCGCTGGCGTAGCGCGCGAGCATCATCGCTCCGCTCGCGACCTCGCCGACGATCAGATCGGTGCCGCTTCCGACCGCGAGCGCCGCGCCGCTGAACATCCCGTAGCGGCCTTCGAGCGTGAACGGCATCGCGAGCGTGTTCGCGAGGTCGGGCGCGAGCGTCGTCGCATCGATCGGCTCGATCGTCCCGTGGTTGTCCGGGAAGGCATTCACGAACGCGATCGGCTGCGTGCCGTCGAGTGCGAGCGAGAATACCTGCGCGTTGTCGGTCTCGGCGTGTGCGGTGATCGCGCCGTCGACAACGCGGATCAGGTGGCCATTGATCGGCCCCGTGCCCATCCCGACCGAGCCGAACGAGGCGCCGCTCAACACGAACGTGCCATCGCCGACGGCGACGCCATGCGGGAAGTAGCCGGGACTCATGCCGTAGGCGCTGGTATCGAGCACCGCGACGCCGTGATCGCCGAACGTCGCATCGAGCACGCCGGCCGCCGTGATCCGGACGATCGCGAAGGCGCGGCCCGCCGCGGTGCCGGTCGTCACGACTTCGAGGTCCCCGTCCGCACGCTCGCGAGCGATCAGCGCGGCCGACGACACCGTGATCGGTAGCTCGACATCGAGATCAGGGACACCCGCATCCGTGAAGCGATAGAGGTGCGGTGCGTAGTGGGTCGCGTCGATCGGGAATGTCGCGAGCACGACGATCTTGCCACTCGCGAGGGTGAAAGCGCTCGTCCAGCCGTTCAGCATCGCGCCGTTGGCGACGTAGACACTGCCGCCCGCGCCGAACGTCGGATCCAAGACGCCAGCGCTGGTGAAGCGCGTGAGCGTTGCCGGCAGGCTCGGGCCTGCGCTCACCAGGATCGGACGATCGCTGGTGTCGAGTGCGAACGCGACGCATGCCACGCCGGTCCCGAGAGCGTACTTGCCCTGTGTCGCGAACGCGGTGTCGAGGACGTTCACGGGGACGCTCGCATCGGGGGGCCCATCGATCGTCGCATCGTCGTGGGTGACCGACGCGTCGATCAGCGTCGGCTGCTTGTTTGCGTGATCACCACATCCAGCGGCCAGTAGCGCCGCGATCCACCATCGAAGCTGCACCATGGCGACACCGTAGCGGCTGACGTTTCTTCGGTATTACCTGCCTCGCGAGATCGCGGTCGATTGCCCTCGTGTGCCTGCTCTCGCGATTCGAATCACGGCGTGGTGCTCGCTGAAGCGGCGTTACAGCGCGAGACTCTCGGGTGGCTGGCGATCACCGCGCGAAAGCCGGGATCGAGCGACGCGATGTCGCCTTCGATCGATCTCGCTGGTGCTCGGTCTCAGCTCGGCGGTCGTTCACGCGTTTTTTACGGCCTAGCGGCGCTGGGCCGGTAGGTTCTCGACGAGCCGCGCCACGATCGCCTCGTGCGCCTTCTCGACCTCGGCCTCGGTCAGCGTGCGGTCGGCCGAGCGATACGAGATCGACCACAGCATCGACTTCATGCCAGCGCCGAGCTTCGCATCGCGATAGTCCTCGAGCACGCGCACACCGGTGACCAGCGGCTCCGCGACCGCGGCGATCACGGCTTGCACCGTCGCCGCCGGAATCGTGTCCGCGAGCAGCAGCGACACGTCGCGCTCGGTTCCCGGGAACTTCGGGATCGATCGCATCTGCGCGGGGCCGGCGACCGGCAGCGCCTCGAGGTCGACCTCGTAGACGAACGCCGGACCGGTGATGCCGAGGCGCTGGCGCACGGCCGGATGCAGCTCGCCGAACCAACCGATGACGAGCGGACGAGCATCGACGTCGATCGCCAGCTCGCCGGCGACGCCGGGATGGAGATATGCGATCGCCGACGTCGCGGTCGCGCGCACCGCGATGTCACCCGCGACGGCGCGGATCGCTTCGAGCGCGAACGCCTTCGCGTCGAACACGTCCCACGGCGTTCCGGTGCCGAGTTGCGTGCGGCGCTTGCCAGCGAGCACACCCGCCGCCCAGTACGGCTCGTCGGCGAGCTCGTGCAGCGGTTGCTCGGCGACGCCTTCGCCGCGCCGCAGGAACACGCTGCCGACCTCGAACAGGCAGACATCGGGGCGGCCGAACGACTGGTTGCGCGCGATCGCGGCGCCGAGGTTCGGTACGAGCGACGTGCGCATCACGGCCTGGGCCGCGCTCATCGGGTTGCGCACCGCGATCGGCTGGCTCCGGCGATCTGCCGGCGCGAGGCCGAGCACGCCGCAGCGCTCCGCGGATTGGAACCCGTACGTGATCGCTTCGGACGCGCCCGCGTTCGCCAGCGCGCGCCGGACGACGTCCGCGCGATCGAGCTCGGGCACACCGGGGGCCTTGCGCAGCGCGGGCAGCGTCGAGGCGACTTGCTCGTAGCCAGAGACGCGCAGCACCTCCTCGATCACGTCGACCTCGCGCGTGACATCGGTGCGCGAGGTCGGCGGCGTGACCGCGAGATGCGCGCCCTTCGTCTCGACCGCGAAGCCGAGGCGATGGAGCGCGTCGGCGCACGCGGTGGCGTCGAGCGTGGCGACGCCGGTCAGCGCCTGGACGCGCGCGAGCCGGACGTCGATCGGCGACGGCGCCTTCTGGCCAGGATACGCGTCGTACAGCGGCTCGCTGACCGTGCCGCCCGCGAGCTGGCAGATCAGCCTTGCCGCGCGCGCCGAGGCGAACGCCGCGAGCTCCGGATCGACGCCCCGGCCGAACCGCAGCGACGCTTCGGACGGCAGGTCGAGACGCTTCGCGGTCCGCCGGATCGCGAGCGGCAGGAAGCTCGCGCTCTCGAGCAGCACGCGCGTCGTCCGGTCGGTGACCTCGGTCTCGAGACCACCCATCACGCCGGCGAGCGCGACCGTCCTCGCGCCATCGCGGATCACCGCGTCGGACGTGACGAGCGTGCGCGCGATGTTGTCGAGCGTCGTGAACGCCTCGCCATTTGCCGCCGCGCTCACGCCGATCGTGCCGGACGTCAGCGTCGCCGCGTCGAACGCGTGGAGCGGCGTGCCGAGCTCGAACAGGACGTAGTTCGTGACGTCGACGAGGTTCGAGATCGAGCGGACGCCGACCGCGCGCAGGCGCTGGCGGATCCGCGCGGGCGACGGGCCGACCTTCACGCCCTCGATGAACCGGGCGGTATAGCGAGGACACAGCGCGGGATCGATCGCGAGCTGGAGCGCAGGCGCTGCACCGCGGGTGAATTCGCCGAGGTCGGCATCGGGCAGGATCAACCGGCCGCCGAGCATCGCGACCAGCTCGCGCGCGACGCCGAGATGGCCGAGTACGTCGCCGCGATTCGCGGGCGCGTTGACCTCGAGCACGTCGTCCGCGATGCCCAGCGCGAGCTGCGCGGGCGAACCGAGCGCGGTCCGATCATCCTCGTCGAGCACGACGATGCCGGCGTGATCTTCCGACAGGCCGAGCTCGTCTTCCGCGCACAGCATGCCGGGCGACACGACGCCCTTCACGGCCTTCTCGGCGAGCGTGATCGTCGTGCCGTTCGGGCCCGGTAGCTTCGCGCCGGGCGGCGCCCACAGGACCTTGCGGCCGGGCTCCGGGACGTTCGGCGCACCGCACACGACCTGGGTCGCCACGCCGTGCTTCTCGACGATGACGTCGACCAACGTGAGCTTGTCGGCCTGCGGGTGCGGACGCTTCGCGACGACCTCGGCGACGACGACACCGGAGAAGCCGGCGCCGAGATCCGTGATGCCTTCGATCTCGATACCGCCGCGCGTGAGCGCGCGTGCGCCCTCCTCGGCCGTCGGCTGACGATCGAGGTCACACAGCTCGAGTAACCAACTCCACAGGACCTTCACTAGAATTGCTCCAGGAAGCGAACGTCGCCTTCGTAGTAGTACTTGATGTCGTTGACGCCATGGCGAAGCATCGCCATGCGCTCGAGCCCCATGCCGAACGCGAAGCCGGTGTAGCGCTCGGGATCGATCCGGCAGTGCGCGAACACGTCGGGGTCGACCATGCCCGAGCCACCGATCTCGACCCAGCCGGTCTGCTTGCAGACGCGACAGCCCGAGCCGCCGCAGAAGCTGCACTGCATGTCGACTTCGGCGCCAGGCTCGACGAACGGGAAGTAGCTCGGCCGCAGCCGGACGTCGAGATCGCGCTGGAAGAACCGCTTCACGAAGTGAAGCAGCGTGCCCTTGAGATCCGAGAACGAGATATCGGTGTCGACCGCGAGCCCTTCGAGCTGGGTGAACATCGGCGAGTGCGTCAGGTCGTCGTCGCGGCGATAGACGTGGCCCGGCGCGATGATCCGGATCGGCGGCGTCTGGGTCAGCATCGTCCGGACCTGGACCGGCGACGTATGCGTGCGCAGCACGATCTCGTTCGAGATGTAGAACGTGTCCTGCATGTCGCGCGCGGAGTGATCCTTCGGCATCGCGAGCGCTTCGAAGTTGTTCCAGTCCGTCTCGATCTGCGGGCCTTCGGCGACGACGAAGCCGAGCTCCGCGAAGATCTGGGCGGCTTCGAGCCGGACCTGCGTGAGCAAGTGCAAGTGACCGCCGCCGATCGGGCGCGTCGGCAGCGTGACGTCGACGACGCGACCGAGGTCCGCCTTCGCCGCGACATCTGCGAGCTCGCCGAGCCGCGCAGCGGTGAGCTGCTCGATCGCGGCTTTGACCTTGTTCGCGGCGGCGCCGACGGCGGGACGCTCGCCGGGCGGGAGCTTGCCGAGCTCTTTCATCAGCTCGGACACCTTCCCCTTCTTGCCGAGGAACTGCGCCTGCGCCGCGCGGATCGCTTGCTCGTCGCCGAGTGGCGCGATCACCGCGCCGAACTCTTCACCAAGCTTTTCGAGGTTCGAGATCAGCTCCGACATGGAGACTCCTTGAAACGCAAAAACGGCGACTGGGTTCGCCAGCCGCCGTCATGAACTACCGGGAGATCGGCGACTAGCCCGCGACGATCGCCTTAAACGCCACCGGATCGCTGATCGCGATCTCGGCGAGCATCTTGCGGTTGAGCTGGATCGCGGCAGCACCGAGCTTGCCGATCAGCTTCGAGTAGCTGATGCCGTGGAGACGAGCAGCCGCATTGATGCGCTGGATCCACAGCGACCGGAAGTCCCGCTTGCGCTGCTTGCGCGAGCGGTACATGTGCAGCCACGCGTGCTGCACGGCCTCGTTGGCAACCGCGTGCGCCGAGCTGCGCTTGCCGCGGAAACCCTTCGCCCACTTCAGCAGGCGGTTACGACGGCGACGGGCTTTGAATCCTCTTTTTGCGCGGGGCATGACTTGGTCTCTTCTCTGGCCTTAGGCGTACGGCAGCAGGATGTCGATCTGGTGGTGGTGCGCGGGCGGCACGTAGTGCGCATTGCGGAGCTGGCGCTTCCGCTTCTGGCTACGGCCGGTCAAGAGGTGGCGCTTGAACGCGCGGGCGAACTTGAATTTGCCCGAGGCGGTCTTTTTGAACCGCTTCTTGGCACCGGAATGAGTCTTGACCTTGGGCATGGCTACACCGCTAAACGGGTGGTTCTTATGCCCGAGCCGGCCCCGGGTGACAAGGGATTTGTCACCCAATTCCGGCGGTCAGAAGATCGCCAGGTTCCCAGGCGTTACGCCTGGGCCTGCTCTTCGTCGTCGTCGTCACTGTCGTCGACGTCGGCGTTGATCTCGTCTTCGTCGAGATCGTCGTCATCGTCCGGCGGCGGCGGCGGGGCGACCTTCTGGCCGGGGGCGCCAGGCTGGTTCTTCTTCTGAGCTTCCGCGGCCATCGCAGCGGCGAACTGGGCCTTCTTGGCCTCCTGCGCCTTGCGGACCACGCCCGGCTTGGGCGCGATCACCATGATCATGCGGCGGCCTTCCATGTTCGGCGTCGCTTCGACGCTCGCCATGTCGCTGCACATCTCGACCACGCGGTTGAGGACGTTCATGCCGGTCTGCGGATGCGTGATCTCGCGACCGCGGAACACCACGGCGAGCCGGACCTTGTTGCCACCCTCGAGGAAGCGACGGACATGCTTCACCTTGAAAGCCATGTCGTGCTCTTCCGTCTTCGGGCGGAACTTGATCTCCTTGGTCTCTACCGTCGAAGCGCGCTTGCGGGCGTGCTGCTTCTTCTTCGCTTCCTCGTACTTGTACTTGCCGTAATCCATGATCTTGCACACCGGCGGGAACGCACGGGGCGAGATTTCGACGAGGTCCAAGCCGCGCTCTTCCGCGAGGCGTAGCGCTTCATGCGTCGGTAGGACGCCGAGCTGCTCCTCTTCGGTGATGACGCGGACCTCGGGGACGCGGATCCGGTGATTGATGCGAAGGCCCTGCTCCGGGCGGCGGCGGTCGAAACGACCACCAGGCGGCCGTCCGTTCATCGTGCGCGATCCAATTGCATGCTTCTGTGGCTCTCCAATGTGAGGGCCAGGGTTGTACCCCAAGCCGAGGCCGCTGTCTTGCCTCAGTCGTTATAGCCGCTGACGACGAGCCCCACCGTGCCGGCGAACGACGTCGTCGCCTCGGTCCCGACCTGAATCTCGAGGGCATTCAAGGCAAAAGGCACCGGTACGGTCGCGACCGGCGTCCAGACCGTGGCGTCCGGGCTCGCGTCGAACACGAGCGTCCCGCCCGCCTCCCCGATCCGCCAGTAGAGATCCTTCGCCATGTCGTAGGGCCGGCAGATCGGCGTCTCGCTCCGGATCTGCGCGCACAGGTTGCCGGTATCCCAGGCGATCAACATCGCGTCGCTGACGTTGTCGGAGATCGCGCGTAGGAACGTCGTCCACCCCGGCTTCGTCGTCACGATCGACGGGACGTGCGCGTAGACCCTGCTGCCCGCGAGATCGTAGCCGTGTCCGCTCGCGAGCCAGCACCGGCTGTTCGGAATCCCGCTCTGATCGAAGTGCGCGCCATTGTTCACCGACGGTATGCAGCCCGCCGCACCGGTCGTCGGCGTGAACCGCGCCGTCCAGTCGTAGCCGACGCTCGAGCGCATGAAGTTGTCGGTGAACGTATCGGCCTTGCACCAGCCGGCGAGGTCGAGCTTCTCGTCGAGATTGTCGTACGCGACGGTGCCGTGCGTGACCACACCGTCGCTGTAACCGCCGAGCGCGATCACGACGTCGTTGACCCAGGTCGGCGTCGTGATCGTCGAGAGCAGCGAGTACGTCGCGCCGTCGGCGGAGATCTCGAACGTGACCTTCCCGCTCGCCTCGGAGATCCTCCACCACTTCTGGTTCACCGGATCGTACGTCGCGTTGACGTCGGTCGCGCCGCCACCGTCGGCCCACTCGGCGTTCAGCTTTCCGTGGACCTGCGTGATCGCGAGGTAGTGATTCGGATCCGCGACGAGATACAACGCCGCGATCGCGTTCGACGTCGTATCGAGCATCTGCGGGACTTCGACCTCGACGTTCGTGCCGGTGAGGTCGACCCGGTGCTTCGAGAGATAGCCGCTGAACGTCTGGCTCGAATTCGGCGTGACCGAGAGGACCCCGTTCGCCTCGCTCGCCATCCCCGTCGTGCGCCACTCGTTGTCGATCGCACCGTCGTCGAAGTTGTCGCGGATCGCGCCCGTCGAGCCGCACTTGCCCGTGTAGATCGGGCCGGCATCCGGGCCCGCGTCGTCGACGGCAGCGTCGAGGACGGGGCCACTTCCACCGTCGCGTCCGACGGCCGGTGTGAACCCGCACGAGGCGAGCAAGACCATCAGCGCACCAAAAAGTCTCGTCGGCACGGCCCCGAATTCCATCCTAAGCCCTCGCCGCGCCTCGCGGTACCTCGCTTCGAGTAGCATTCGCCGCCATGAAGGCTGTGCTCGGGCGCTGGTGTGTCTGATCGCGTGACGGCAAGGCCAGCGAGGGCGCCGAGACCCTTTACCGTCCTGCTCCTCAGTAGCCGGCCAGGCCGACAGGACCCAGGCGAGAGCCCGGTCTCCGACGAGAAACCTTAGTAGTCGCGAGAGGGTTTGAACCTCCGACCCCTACCGTGTCAAGGTAGTGCTCTCCCACTGAGCTACGCGACTGGGAGGGCTGGATAGATATTCGCTCCTGCACCGACAGTCAAGGCTCAGGGCATTTCCGTCAGGGCTTGCCGCCGATCCACCTTGCCGATGCTTCGATAAGTAGCGTAGCTTTCGGGTAATTAGACAACCTTATTCGCGTCGGACGTGGTCCGATGAACTAGGGAACCCCGCCTGACATCAGTGTCATGGCTCGCTTTGGGGAAGAAACGTTCGCCGTGATCCAGGTTGGTCAGGTCCTCGACAAGTACGAGCTCTTGGAGCGTGTCGGCCAGGGCGGGATGGCGATCGTGTATCGCGGGATCGATCGCACGCTGAAGCGCACGGTCGCGGTGAAGATCCTCCACAAGCACCTCTCCGACTATCAGGAGGCGCGCGATCGGTTCGAGCGCGAGGCCCAGGCGGTCGCGAAGCTCCGCCACGAGAACATCCTCGAGATCTTCGACTACTCGGCGAAGGAAGGCTCCGACAGCTACATCGTCACCGAGTTCATCGACGGCCAGACGCTGAAGCAGTTCGTCACCGAGCGGCCGATCGCGTTTCCCGAGATCGGCGCGATGATCATTCTCCAGGTCTGCCGCGCCCTCGCCCACGCACATGCCGGATCGATCCTGCATCGCGACGTGAAGCCGGAGAACATCATGATCCGCGCCGACGGGATCGTGAAGCTGATGGACTTCGGGATCTCGCACATGGTCGACCTCGAGCGGTTGACCGTAACGGGTCAGCTGCTCGGCTCGCCGGCGTACATGGCGCCCGAGCACGTCGAGGGTCGGCCGCTCGACTTTCGCACCGACGTGTTCGCCGCGGGCATCGTGCTGTACCAGCTCACCGTCGGAAAGCTCCCGTTCGAGGGCAAGAACCCGCACGAGGTGCTGAAGCGAATCGCCGAGTGCAAGTTCATCGATCCGCGCCAGGCGAATCCGAAGATCGGCAACCGGCTCGGCCGGATCATCCTGAAGGCGATGGCGGCGGAGCCCGCGGATCGCTACGCCGCGATCGGCGAGATGGTGCTCGCGCTCGAGGCGTACCTCGAGGAGAGCGGCTTGCCACCCGACAAGATTCCGGCGGAGCTCGCGCGCTACTTCCAGGCGCCGGCGTCGTACGAGGAGGCGCTGAAAACCCGGTTGGTCGACACGCTGACCCGCTCGGGCTCCGCGAAGCTCGACGCCGACGATCGGTCGGGTGCACTCGACGTGTTCGATCGGGTGCTGACGATCGAGCCCGCGAACGAGAAGGTGCTCGCGATCCTCGATCGCTTGAATCGGCGCGCGCGGATGAAGACCGGCGCGCTCGCGATCGCTGGCATCGGCGTGCTCGCGATCGGCGGCTACGCGATCCACGTGAAGGGCAAGGCGCCGCCGCCGGGTGCGCCGAATTTCAACGTGATCACGAACGGCAGCGATCTGCGGCCCGACGACCACGTCGTGCACGAGACGAAGCCGCAGGATGCGCCGCGCGTCGCGATGGAGACGATCGATGCGCGCGCGGAGGTGCCGGCGCCGCGCGATGCCCAGCGCGCGATGGTGACTGTCGTGGTGCCGGATGCGCACGAGGTCGCGGTGACGCCTCCTGATGCAGCGATCACGCTCGAACCGACGACGGTCGAGATCGCGGTGCTTGGCCTTTCATCGTACCGGCTCGACAAGACGGGCGAATGGACCTCGATCCCCGGTGGCGTTCTGCGGCTGCCGATCACTCGTGCGGTCGACGTCGAGATCAAGAACTCGTCGGCGGAGACGAAGGTCATCCACGTCGACCCGGCACAGAAGTTCTATGTCGCGGCCCAGCAATTTCTCCCCGTCCACGTGACGCCCATCTGCCCCGTGGCGGATGTAACGGTGACGATCGACGGCGCGTTCGTTGTGCTCGGCCAACCGAAGATCCTGACGTTCGAGAGGAACTCGTCCAACTCCCAGAAGAAGGTCGAAGTGGTCTTCACCGGCGGCAAGACCGGCACCTCCGAGACGCACCCGGTCACGCTACAAGCAGGTCAAAGCGAAGAGGTGAAGTGCGGCTTGCACTGATCGCGGCGGTCGTCATGGTCGCGTCGGTCGCACGGGCAGCGCCGAACGACGAGCTCGATCAAGCGCGCTCCGCGTATCGCAGCGCGCAGTACTCGCGCGCGTTGCCGCTGTTCAACGCCCTGCTCTACCCGACCACTCGACTCGCGAGCAAGGACGAGCTCGCCGACGCCTATCTCGCGCTCGGCGTGTGCCGCTACGAGACCGGCGATCCGGAGGGTGCGAAGCGCGAGTTCGCACAGGCGCTTCAGATCAACTCCGACATCCGGATCGATCCGTTAGTCGTCACCGATCCGACCGCCGTCGATGCCTTCAACCAAACGCGGGTCGGGATCCAAGATCGAATTCGCGCCGAGATGGAGGCCAAGCGCAAGGCCGAGGATCGCGCGCGCCTGCTCGCGATTCGCGAGTCGATGGTCGGCGTCGAGACCCACCCGCTCTACCTCGTGTTCTTCCCGTTCGGTGTCGGCCAGCTCCAGAACCAGGATCGCGCGAAGGGCGTGTTCTTTGCGGCGACCGAAGCTGCGACGTTGATCACGAGCGTCTCGATCTGGGGCTACCTCGTGAATACGTATGGCACGCGGTCGACCCGCGTTCCGCTCGAGGACGCGCAGCGCGTCCGCAGCCTCCAGCAGCTCGAGATCGGGACCGGCTTCGCATTCCTCGGCCTCTACGTGCTCGGCGTCGTCGATGCGTACGTCCACTACAAGCCGCAGACCAGCACGACGATCGACGAATCCGTGTTGCCACCCGAGCTCCGCGGCCTGCTGAAGCCCGAGCCGACACCGGCGAAGAAGAAGCAGAAGACTTCATTTCACGTGGTCCCGATGCTGACGCCCGACGGCGCCGGCATCGGCCTTGCCTGGGAGAACTAATGCCGTCGCTTCGCCTCACCGCACCCGGTCATCCGCCCACGGTCTTCCACCTCCACAAGAAGATCACGTCGCTCGGCTCGGGGCCCGACAACGACATCGTGTTGCCCGACCCGCTCGTCGTCGACGGCTTCGCGATCCACTTCGACGGCCAGACCTATACGGTGTTCGCGCCGAAGAAGACCGAGTTCGTCGTCAACGGCAAGAAGCGCAGCAAGCACAAGCTGACGCACGACGAGCGCCTCGTGATCGGCAGCTGCGAGCTCCGGTTCGGCATGGTCGACGAGCACGCACCTGCCCCCGAGGAAGCGGCGAACACGGTCGCGGATCTCGACGCGTACACGAAGCTGTTCGAGTTCAGCGATCGCCTGATGCACGTCCGTGACCTCACCGAGCTGCTCGATGCGCTGATGGATGCGGTCATCCAGATCACGAACGCCGACAAGGGCTTCTTGATCCTCGCCGAAGGCGAGTCGCTCGACATCAAGGTCGCGCGCAACCTCAACCGCGAGAACATCGCGGATGCGATCACGCAGCTGTCGGACTCGATCATCGCGAAGGTCGTGCGCTCGCGAAAGCCCGTGATCATCTCGGACGCGATGCACGACGACGAGTTCGCCGCGGCGAAGTCGGTCATGCACCTGAAGGTGTCGTCCGTGATCTGCGTGCCGCTGCTCGATCGCGGTCGCCTGCTCGGCCTGATCTACGTCGGCAACGATTCGATCCGCGATCTGTTCCAGGAAGAGACGCTGCGCGTGCTGACCGTGTTCGCGTCGCAGGCGGCGCTGATCGTCGCGAACGCGCTGCTGCTCAACGAGCTGCGCCACGACAACAAGCGCCTCAACGACCGGCTCGAGCAGTACCGCTTCGGCGAGATCGTAGGCACCTCGCCGCCGATGCAGCAGGTGTTTCGCAAGGTCGAGAAGATCGCGCCGACCGATATCTCGGTGCTGATCACCGGCGAGACCGGCACCGGCAAGGAGCTGATCGCGCGCGAGATCCACAACCGCTCGCCGCGCGCGGGCAAGCCGTTCATCACGATCAACTGCGGCGCGATTCCCGAGAACTTGCTCGAGAGCGAGCTGTTCGGTCACGTCAAGGGTGCGTTCACCGGCGCGGTCGCGAACAAGCAGGGCAAGTTCCAAGCAGCCGATGGCGGCACGCTGTTTCTCGACGAGATCGGCGAGATGCCGATCGAGCTCCAGGTCAAGATCCTGCGCGCTCTCCAAGAGCGCGTCGTGTTCCGCGTCGGCGATACCCGGCCCGAGGCCTGCGACATCCGCATCCTCGCGGCGACGAACCGCGATCTCGAGAAGGAGATCCAGAACGGCCGGTTCCGCGAAGACCTCTACTACCGGTTGAACGTGGTCAACGTCGAGCTACCGCCGCTGCGTGTCCGCGGCGACGACGTGCTCGTGATCGCGCGCTACCTCCTGTCGCGCTATTCGCGCGAGTACGACGCGAAGGTGAAAGGCTTCTCGCCCAACGCCGCGGTCGCCGTGCGCAAGCACAACTGGCCCGGCAACATCCGCGAGCTCGAGAACCGGATCAAGAAGGCGATCGTGCTGTGCGAGTCGACGGTGATCGGGCCCGATGACCTCGGCCTCACCGGCGATGCGCTGCCGCAGATCCTCACGCTCGCCGAGGCGAAGGACAAGTTCCAGCGCGACTACATCAACGAGGTTCTCGCACTCAACAACGGCAACCGGACGAAGACTGCGCGCGACCTCGGCGTCGATCCGCGCACGGTGTTCCGCCACCTCGAGAAGGAAGGCGAAGGCGATGCGCCGCCCGACGCGATGTGATCTACGCGACGCCGAAATGGCCGGCGATATGACGGCGATGTCGCCATTCGTGCGCGCGCGGATCGCCACGACCGGCGCTAACTCCGCATCGCCGCAGCGCGCTGGCCGCGTGGCGCGCGCGCTGCATGATCACCGAGCGTTGCAGGCGCTCGGTCTCGTCATAGCTAGCGGCACCGCCGGATGCATCATCCCGCCGTCGCTGTCGGTCGACGTCCAGGACGCGGGCATCGACTCGCCGCCGTCGATCACGTCGGTGCGCAGCGACCTCAAGGAGCTGCTCGAGCCCGGCCCGGTGTCTTTCGCAGCGGCCCCCGACGCGAACGGCGCGACGATCAACCTCACCCTGCTCGACACGGACATCAACGACACGCTCTACGCGCGGATCTACGTCGACTACACGGTCGCGCAGCCGACGAACGCGCGCTCGGAGTGCTTGCAGGCGTCGTCGAACGGCTCCGCGATCCGGACGACGACGTGCTCCGCCGCGGCGATCTGCCTGCAGTCCGACATCAGCACGACGCCCGATCACATCATGGAGATCGTGGTGTTCGACCGAGAGCCGCTGCCGAGTAGCGCCCAGCCTCAGTTCAAGGCCATCCCACCCGACGGCCAATCGACGACTCGCACCTACCAGCTCAACTGCACCTCTGGCCAATGACCCGCGTCCTCGCCATCGCACTGTTCGCAGCCGGCTGCCTCCAGATCCCGGAGGCACCGAAGCCGCAGTGCACGGTCGATAGCGACTGCCAGACGTCGCTCGGCGAGGTCTGCAATGCGGGCACGTGCTACGGCGGTCCGCCCGCGGGCACGTTCGCCGCGACGTTGACGCCGCCGAGCGAACGCCAGGATCTGACGTCGTCGGAGATCGCGAGCATCCAGCTCCCGGCGAACGGCGACCTCGGCATGTTCGCGTTCGAGACGCCCGTGCGGATCACCGGCCGGCTCGAAGCCTATTGCCCGAGCAGCACCACCTGCACGAACACGTCGGTGGCGGCGACCGTCAGCATCACGCGTGCGCCGCTGTTCCCCGGCGGCACCGGGTTTTCGGCGACCACGACCTCGAAGGGCGGGCTCTCGCACGGCACGACGTCGTTTTCGATCGCGGTTCCGATCACGCGACCCGGAGATCCGCCGTATCGCGTGACGTTCACACCTGCAGGCGGTGGCCAGCTGCCGCCGCCGAACGGCTCGCTCTCCGACGCCGAGCTCGCACCGCCGGGCTCGCAGACGCTATCCGTGACCGGCGATACCGACCTCGGCACGATCACGCTCGGCAGCGCGACGTCGCCGGTGCTGATGGGCCAGCTCACCGACAGCGGTGGCCACCCGCTCGTGAAGTATCGCGTGGTCGCGCGCGGCCGGCTCAGCACGGGCGGCGCGATCACGGATGTCTCGACGGTCGCGTACACGACGACCGGCGCGTATTCGCTCACGCTCTCGGACTCGGCGATCGCGCCGATCGCGATCGTGGCGACGCCGTACGACTCGAACGTCACCGCGCCGACGCTGACGCTACCGGCGCTCGACGCGCACAGCGCGACCCACACGCTCGCGCAGCCCGCGAACCTCGGCAACATCGACATGATCTCGATCCCGATCACGGGCCTCTCCGGCAACGGCGCGGTCATTCCCGTTGCGGGTGCACATGTCACCGTCACCGGCACGTACACGGCGCCGATCATCGGCGGTGCGAACGCGTCGCTCACAGCCGAGACCACGACCGATTCCAACGGCCTCGCGCGGCTCACGATCCTCGACGGCGCGACGCTGTCGGCGAGCTACACGTTGAGCGTCGTCCCGCCCGCGAGCTCCGAGCTCGGCGTCGTGTTTGGCGTCGCGCTGCCGCTCGACACGATCTCCGGCGTGCGGCTGCCGACGCGCCTCGCGCTGCGCGGCCACGTGACGGATACGAGCGCCAAGCCCGTCGGCAAGCTATCGGTGACCGCGAAGCCGTCGCTGCGGTTCTCGTGGTCCGCCCCGCCGGATCTCGCGGCGTTCATCGCCGAGATCCCGCCGCCCACTGCGGTCACCGACGGAAACGGCGACTACGTGATCTACGTCGATCGCTCGGTCGACCTGTTCCCCGATACGCTGTGGGGCGTCTACGACCTCGAATTCGCCACCCCGGCAGGAGCGTCGCTCGCGAGCTGGACGCTCCCAGAGCTCGAGATCCCGCGAGATCCGGGCCTCAACACGCTCGATGTCGCGGCTGCGACGCTCCCGGATACCGCCCTCCTCCGCGCCCAGCTGGCCGATCCGAACCACCTGCGCGTCAGCGACGGCGAGCTCAGGATCTTCGAGATCTCGACGGATTCGAGCCTGTGCACCGAGGTGATGTACCCGCCCGCGGACTGCGTCATCCCGGCCCAGCTCGCGGGCCAGGCGGCCTCGGGCGACGACGGAACGCTCCAGCTCGCGCTGCCTCGCTGAACCTGCTTGACCGTATGGGGGTCGGCGACTAGAGTTCGCGCGAACCTACAAGTGTTTCCGACGCTCGACAAAGAACTCTGCATCGGTGGCGCCACGCCCGGCCGCGACGAACGACGTCGTTTAGTCCCGGCGAATCCAGGCTCCGCGCCCCGACCAGCCCTCCGACTGGATGACCTCGGGGATCTCAAAATCAAGGTTACGGATAATGACAAATGGAACGACGCCGACCCTCGAGGGTTCGGCGGACGACGCCGCGATCATCGCGGCGATCACGCCCGAGTCGATCGCTACGATCGACACCACTGCTAGCGACATCGCGCCGGAACCGAAGCCCCCGAGCTTCGACGACCTGCCGCTTCACCCGGACGTCAAGCTCGCGCTCGACGACATGGGTTACTTCGCGCCGACCCCGGTGCAGACCGCGGTGTTTCACCCGGTCAGCGAGGGCAAGAACCTCCTGGTTCAGTCGCGCACCGGTACCGGCAAGACGACCGCGTTCGGTCTCCCGCTGGTCAACAAGATCGTCCCCGCCGTGCGCCAGCCACAGGCGATGATCCTCTGCCCGACTCGCGAGCTCGCGCTCCAGGTCGCACGCGAGCTCACGCAGCTCGGCAAGCACCGCGGCGTGCTCGTCGAAGCCGTCTACGGTGGCGCGCCGATCGGCAAGCAGATCAACGCGCTCCGCGATGGTGTTCACATCATCGTCGGCACGCCGGGCCGCATCCTCGACCACATCGGTCGTCGCACGCTCGACTGCAAGACGATCGGCACGTTCGTGCTCGACGAGTGCGACGAGATGCTGTCGATGGGCTTCCTCGAGGACATCGAGCGGATCACGTCGTACCTGCCCGAGAAGCATCAGACGCTGCTGTTCTCGGCGACGATGCCCGTCGAGGTCGAGCGTTACGCGAAGCGCCACATGAAAGGCGCCGAAAACCTCTCCCTGTCGCGTGACTCGACGACGGTCACCGACATCCACCACGCGTACTACATCGTCAGCGGCATCGCGCGCAGCCGCGACCTGTTGAAGATCCTCCTCGCGGAGAATCCCGACAGCGCGATCATCTTCTGCAACATGCGCGACGAAACGACGATGGTCGCGAAGTTCCTGAAGAAGCAGGGTCTCGACGCCGAGCCGCTGTCGAGCGACCTCTCGCAGGCCGATCGCGAGCGCGTGATGGGTCGGATGAAGGCGAAGAGCCTTCGCTTCCTGTGCGCGACCGACGTCGCCGCGCGTGGCATCGACATCTCGAACCTCTCGCACGTGATCAACTTCTCGGTGCCGGAGTCGCCCGAGGTCTACGTCCACCGCACCGGCCGTACCGGCCGCGCGGGCAAGAAGGGCACTGCGCTGTCGCTCGTCGGTCCGCGCGAGCTGGGCAACTTCCGGTTCATCCGGCTGCAGTTCGGCATCAAGCCCGAAGAGCGCCTCCTGCCGAAGGACGACATCTTCATCGGCACGCCCGCGGCGTCGCTGCCGCCGATCGGCCGCCAGCAGCCGCCGGATCCGGTCCAGATCCTGATCCGCGGCGTCCAGAACACCGCCGGCGAGCTCGAGACCCAGATCTTCGAGAAGCTGTTGAAGACCTCGAACGGCAAGCGCGTGCTCGCGCAGCTCGTCGCCGAGAAGCTCAACGCGCTGTCGACGCGCACGCAGGGCCCGCGCCCGCGCCGCGAAGATGCGGGTGGCGAAGGTGGCGAGCGGTCGTTCGACCGCGGCGATCGCCCGGACCGCGGCGACCGCGGCCCGCGTGAAGATCGCGGCGGCCGGTTCGATCGCGACCGTGGCCCGCGCAGCTTCGACCGCGATCGCGGTCCGCGCGAGGACCGTGGTCCGCGTGAAGATCGTGGCCCGCGTGAAGATCGTGGCCCGCGCGGTGATCGCGACGAGCGTCCGCGGTTCGACCGCGCACCGTCGCAGGCGATCGCGACGGAAGGCGCCGAAGGCGCGCCGCACGGCGACAACAGCGAGCGCGGTGAGGGCCGCCGTTTCGACCGCGGCGAGCGCGGCGAAGGCCGTCGCTTCGATCGCGACCGTCCGCGCTTTGGCGGTGAGGATCGTGGCCCGCGCGAAGATCGCGGTCCGCGCGAGGATCGCGGCGACCGTGGCCCGCGCAGCTTCGACCGCGACCGCGGCGAGCGCCGCTTCGACCGCGACCGCGGTCCGCGTGAAGATCGTGGCCCGCGCGAGGATCGCGGCCCGCGCGAGACGACGCCGCCGCCCGTGGCTGCCGACACGACCGCCGCGCCGGTGACCCCGGAGTGGGCGCCGACGACGCCGGAGCCGGCGCCGTTCGCCGCAGGTGAAGCACCCGCGACTGCCGAGCAGCCGCGCGAGCATCGCGGTGATCGCGACCGCGATCGCGGTGGCCGTGGCCGGGACCGCGATCGTGGCGAGCGCCGTTTCGATCGCGATCGCGACCGTGGCGAGCGTCAGGAAGCGCGCAGCGAAGCCGCGCCGGAAGCCGCACCCGCGCCCGTGACCGAGACTGCGAGCGAAGCGCCGGCGACCAAGGTCGACGACGTCGCGCGTGCGGCGCTCGATCGCGGTGGCAAGGGCCGCGACAAGAAGCGGACCGAGCCGACCGAAGCGACGCGCGAATTCTGGGAGACCTGGGCCGACAACAAGTCGACCAAGGCCGAAGCACCCGCGCCCGCGCCGGTGAAGGCGGAAGCCGAGCCGACCGAGGAAGTCTCCGACAACGAGGAGACGCATGACGAGCCGAAGGGCCGCAGCCGCGGTTCGCGCGGCGGTCGTGGTCGCGGTGGCAAGAAGGAAGAGGCGAAGCGCGACGCGAAGCCGAGCAAGAAGCACGACGACGAGAAGTCGAGCGACAAGCCGGCGGCGAAGGCCGAGCCCGCGGGTCGTGCGAAGCGCGACACCGTGATCTCGCCCGCGCCGGAAGGCAGCCAGGCTCGCCTGTTCGTGTCGCTCGGCAAGAAGCACGGCGTGACGGCGGATGACCTCCGCGGTCTGCTCGCGGGTCCGATCGGTGGCGACACCGCGCGGATCGGTTCGGTCAGCCTGCGCGACTCGCACGCGCATGTTCGCGTGCCCGAAGAGCTGGTCGACGCGATCATCGCGGGCGTCCACGGCACGCAGCACAACAAGCACGACGTGACGGTCGAGCGCTCGCGCGCGTAACTAGCGGCTTTCTAGTCGGGTTTAGAGCCCGCGTTTCGGTCGTAACCGAGGCGCGGGCTTTCTCGTATACAGGTCATGACGCACATGACCCGGATCGCCCTCGCCCTTTGCTTGTTCGCCAGTGTCGCTTCGGCAGGCGTGCGTGCGAAGCCGTCGGATGCGCAGCTCAAGAAGGAGCTGACGCTGATGCAGTACGAGGTCACGCAGCACAGCGGAACCGAGCCGCCGTTCCACAACGCCTACTTCGAGAACCACGCCGCTGGGATCTACGTCGACATCGTCACCGGCGAGCCGCTGTTCAGCTCGACCGAAAAGTTCGACTCCGGCACCGGCTGGCCGAGCTTCTGGGCGCCGATCAGCGGGACCAAGCTCGTCGAGATTCACGACGCGAGCCATGGCATGGATCGCACCGAGGTCCGCAGCAAGCTCGGCGACTCGCACCTCGGCCACATCTTCGACGACGGCCCGAAGCCGACCGGCCTGCGCTACTGCATCAACTCTGCAGCGCTCCGGTTCGTGCCCGCCGACAAGCTCGTCGCCGAGGGCTACGGCCAGTACGCGAAGCTCTTCCAGAAGTAGACAACACGCTGTCAGCATTCCCCGCCTGCCCGATCCGGTGTCACCGGCTACCTTGACACCTGAACAGACGCTCCCTAGGGTGTCAGGCCTATGGCGCGCAACTCGTTGGGACCAGGCCGTAACCAACCCCAACACGAGCCCAACTCGATCGTCATCGAGGGCGCCCACGAGCACAACCTCCAGGTCGATCGGCTCGAGTTGCCGAAGCACCGGCTGGTGGTGATCACCGGACCGTCGGGATCGGGGAAGTCGTCGCTCGCGTTCGACACGCTCTACGCCGAGGGCCAGCGCCGCTACGTCGAGTCACTCTCGGCATACGCGCGCCAGTTCCTCGGCCAGATGGAGAAGCCGAAGTACGAGCGGATCCGCGGCCTGTCGCCGACGATCGCGATCCAGCAGAAGACCGCCGGTTCGAACCCGCGCTCCACGGTCGGCACGACGACCGAGATCTACGACTACCTCCGCGTGCTCTACGCGCGCGCGGGAGAGCAGCGCTGCTATCAGTGCGGTGGTCCCGTCGGCGCGCGGACCGCGGGGCAGATCGTCGACGAGCTCGCCGAGCTTCCCGAGAAGACCCAGGTCACGGTGCTCGCGCCGAAGGCCGAGAATCGCAAGGGCGAGTTCCGCGAGCTATTCGCCGAGCTCGCAAAGGCCGGGTTCGTGCGCGTCCGGATCGACGGCATGATCGTGCGGCTCGACGAGGTCAGCACCGGCCTCGAGAAGCAGAAGAAGCACTCGATCGAGCTCGTGATCGATCGGATCACGATCAACGCAAAGGACAAGGGGCGGCTCACCGACTCCGTCGAGACGGCGCTGCGCGAGGGCAAGGGCAAGCTGATGGTCGAGGTCGCGGGCGAGAAGATTCCGCGGACCTACTCCGAGGCGAACGCGTGCCCGAAGTGCGGCATCGGCTTTCCCGAGCTATCGCCGCAGAGCTTCTCGTTCAACTCGCCGCTCGGCATGTGCGTCGAATGCAACGGCCTCGGCGAGCGGCTCGCCGCGGATCCGGATCTCGTCGTCCCCGATCCGACGAAGACGATCCGCGAAGGCGCGGTCGCGGTGTGGGGCGAGGCGATCGCGAAGGACAGCGGCTGGACCGCAAACATCGTCAACGCGCTCGCGAAGGCGTTCAAGATCGACCTCGACAAGCCGTGGAACAAGCTCAGCGAGAAACAGCGCGACGTGCTGATGAACGGCACCGGTGACAAGCGCGTCAACGTCCAGTGGGAAGGTCGCCACTCGACGGGCGAATGGGCGATGCGATTCGAGGGCATCCTGTCGCAGCTCGAGCGCCGGCACCGCGAGTCGTCGAGCGATCGCACGAAGCAGCACTACGAGCAGTTCTTCCGGGCGATCCCGTGCGCGGTGTGCAAGGGCACCCGCTTGCGGCCCGAGTCGCGCGCGGTGTTCGTCAGCGAGCGCCCGATCACCGAGGTCACCGGGATGACCGTGAAGGACGCGTACGAGTTCATCACGACGATGAAGCTCGCCGGTTCGCGACTCCAGATCGCGGGCGAAGTGCTGAAGGAGATCAAGAACCGGCTGACGTTCTTGCTCGACGTCGGCCTCGATTATCTGACGCTGCATCGCGGTGCTGGCACGCTGTCGGGCGGCGAAGCGCAGCGGATCCGCTTGGCATCGCAGCTCGGCAGCGAGCTGTCGGGCGTGTTGTACGTGCTCGACGAGCCGTCGATCGGCCTCCACCAGCGCGATAACGAGCGGCTCGTGCGCACGCTCCATCGCCTGCGCGACCTCGGCAACACGGTGCTCGTCGTCGAGCACGACGAGGCGACGATGGAAGCCGCGGACTGGATCGTCGACTTCGGTCCCGGCGCGGGACGCCACGGCGGCAAGGTCGTCGCCGAGGGTACGCCGGACGACGTGAAGGCAGTGACGACCTCGATCACCGGCAACTTCCTCGCCGGCCGCGAGCGGATCGAAGTCCCGGTCCAACGCCGCACGCCGTCGAGCTGGGTCAAGCTGACCGGCGCGCGCGAGCACAACCTCAGGAACGTGACCGCCGAGATTCCACTCGGCGTGATGGTCGCGGTGACCGGCGTGTCGGGCGCGGGCAAGTCGTCGCTCATCAACGCGACGCTCCACCCTGCCCTCAACCGGATGTTGCACCGCTCGATGGATCGGGTCGGCCCGTACGACGAGCTGACCGGCCTCGGCAAGGTCGACAAGGCGATCGTGATCGACCAGCAGCCGATCGGCCGCACGCCGCGGTCGAACCCGGCGACCTACACCAAGGCGTTCGATCTGATCCGCGAGCTCTACGCGCAGATGCCGCAGGCGAAGACCTACGGCTATCAGTCGGGTCGGTTCTCGTTCAACGTCTCGGCGAAGCAAGGCGGCGGGCGCTGCGAGGCGTGCGAAGGCGCCGGCGTCCGCGAGGTCGAGATGCACTTCCTCCCGAACGTGTTCGTCACGTGCGAGGTGTGCAAGGGCCGCCGCTACAACGACGCCACCCTGCGCGTCGAGTACAAGGGCAAGAACATCGCCCAGATCCTCGAGACGCCCGTCGAGGAAGCCGCCGAGCTGTTCAAGCACCACAAGCAGCTGTCGCGGATCATGGACACGCTCGTCGACGTCGGCCTCGGCTACGTCGCGCTCGGCCAACCGGCGACGACGCTGTCGGGTGGCGAAGCGCAGCGCGTGAAGCTCGCGCGCGAGCTCGCCCGGGTCCAGACCGGCCGCACGCTGTACTTGCTCGACGAGCCGACGACGGGCCTCCACTTCGGCGACGTCAAGAAGCTGCTCGAGGTGCTCAACCGGCTCGTCGATAACGGCAACACCGTGCTCGTGATCGAGCACAACCTCGACGTGATCAAGACCGCGGACTGGATCATCGATCTCGGCCCCGAGGGCGGCTCCGGCGGCGGCGAGATCATCGCGGCCGGCACGCCCGAGGATGTCGCGAAGAACCCGCGCAGCTACACCGGCCAGCACGTCAAGCCGCTGCTCGAGCGCGACAAGCAGCTCCGCGCGGCCGCGAATCGCGGCAACGGCGGCACCAAGCGCGCGCCGAAGCGCCCGGCCGACGACAGCGACGACGTCGACGCTCGCGCGTCCTGACGATCGTCCCCTCGCCCGACGCGAGCTAGTGGTGCATCAACGACTGCTGCCGGACCTGTTGGTCTTGCGCCTGCTGTCGCGCTGCTTCCTCTTCCATCATCACCGCGGTCATCCCACCGGCGCTCGAAGGGGCGCCAATCGAGCTGGTCGGCAGCGCACCGGACGTCGAAGGTGGGCCCATCGGGGCAGGCGCCATCGGGGGACGCGCATCGCACACGCACCCGACGTTGTTCGCCATGATCACGACCGATTCGAGCGGCAGACCGATGTTGTGGCAGTACTCCCTGCACTGCGCGGTCGAGTCCGACGGCACCGACGACAGTGACGTCGTACCAACGGGTGCGGGACATCCTGCAAGCCACGCCACGGCCACCACGACGACGAATCCGAGCTTCATGCCCGAAACGTACACGAGCCCGCACGGGGCGGTCCCGTGCGGGCGGTTCGCTCGACGCGAGATCGCGCTCAGCGAACTTCGACGTCGTCGGTCGTAGCCGCTACGACCTTCGTTCCGTTATGGCCGTTCGTCGGTGTCGCGACCTCGACGACAGGGGCGCGACCGGTCGCCATCTTCGCGAGCAGCACGTCCGCGAGGCTCGACCGGCCTTCACCGAGCACCACATCCGGCACGAGCTTCATGCCCGAGCTACCGAGGATCGACGCGAGCTGCACCGCGGTGTAGCTCTGCTCGCCGAGCGCGGCGATACCGGACGTGTACGTCGCCGCCGCGGCGACACCGCGAGCGCGCTCCGCATCTGCGGTCGCTTCACCGCGCACGCGCACCGCGTCGGCCTCGGCATCCGCCGCGAGCCGGGTCGCATCGGCAGCGGCCGCGGCCAGCACGCGCTGGACCTCGGCATCGGCTTGAGCGCGCAGCCGGATCGCTTCGGCCTCGCCCTTCGCCGCAGCGACGCGCGCCTCGGCGACCTGGGTCTGGATCCGGACCTGCTGCTCGCTGCGCACGACCTCGGCCTGCATGTTCGCCGCCGCGGTCTCGCGCTCGAGCATCTGGCGCCGCATCTGCGCCTCGCGCTGCGCGTCGTACGTGCGTTGCAGCTCGTCCGCGATCTTCTTGTCGGTCTGAGTCTTCATCAGCTCCGCCGGCGGCGCGATGTCGCCGATCAGCGCGTCGATGCAGTCGACGTCGTACGCCGCGACGGCCGCGCGAATGTGCAAGTACGCCTCGCGTTGCCGCTGGCTACGCGCCGACAGGAACTCGAGCACTGTCGACTCCTGTGCAGAGTTGCGGAAGTAGTTACCGACGGTCGGTTGCAGCACGTGATCGACGAGGTTCTGCATCGAGCCGACGCGAGAGATCACGCGCGGCGCGTTCTTCATGCCGATGTGGATGATCGCGGCGACGTCGAGGTTGAACGAGAAGCCGTCGCGCGAGCGCACCGTGATCGAGTTGAGACCCGCATCGTAGGCATGCGCCTCGGACCGGCTCGCCCAGTTGAGGACGATGTTCGTCGTCGGCACGAGCTCGACCTTCATCGCGCGCGTGTTGACCGGATGCTTGCCGGGGAGGAGCGGCTCGACCCACACGCCCTTGCGGCCGCGCTCGACGAGGTCGCCGTGCGAGAAGCCGTCACCGCTGACGTCGATGTGCTCGCCGCCGACGTAGCTGACCACGACACCGACGTAGCCGATCGGGATCTCGGTCAGCGAGATCAGCTCGACCGCCACGAACCACGGGTTGAGGTTCCACGCGCCCGACAGGAGGACTTCTTCCTGCAGACCGCGGCAGCCGCCGGCGTCGATGAACGCCTGCGCGCTCTGGAAGCTGTCGTGACCGGCGACGACCGGGCCGGCAAGATCACCGGCCGTGATCGGCTTGCCGTCGAGGCACGTGATGATGCCGACGCGATCCGACGGCACGCGGAACACCGTGAGCTGCTCCGGCGCGAGCCCGAACTGCGGCGCGCGCTGCGCGGTCACGACCTCGAACAGCACCGGGTTGATCCGGTAGCGCCCGGCGGTCAGGATGCCGAGCTGGCGACCTTTCTCGCCGCCCTCGTCGAGGAAGCGCACCGCGTCCTGGTAGTTGTCACACGCGAGCTCCTTGCCGAGCACGCGCTCCGCCGGGATCGCGGTGCCGTCCTTCGCGACGACCAGCGCGATCTGGCCCGACGGGACCTCGATCAGCGGGACTTTCTTGACGGCGTATTTCCAGCGCCACAGGGGGAAGTGCCAGCCCGGAGGCAGGAGCTCCGCCTGATAGCCGGCCTCACCGCGGGTCGCGATCATGCGGCCCGGCGGCAGCGCACGCCCGTACTTCTTGGTGACGAGGCCAGACTCCTGGGCACCGATCACGACGGTTCCGAAGACGAGCGCGAAGAGGAGTGCGGCAGCGATGCCACCGGCAATCCAGAGAAACAGGGGGATATGGAAGAGCAGCATGATCGGACCTCCTTGGGGTTCGATGTCTGTAAGAGCATTCGCTATGCCCTTCGTAAGCCGTTGGAATTACATAGCGGATGTGATGCCTACGCGAAGACGAATACGCCTCGCCGTATTACAATACGGTCATGGACATCGCCGTCGTCGGTCGCGGACTGGGCAAGCTGGACCGCCGGACGCTCGCGTCCGCGGGGTTCACCGAGGTCTCGATCGAGCGCGCCGCGCTGCGGCTCTTCGCGGGACCGCGTCCACCGGCGACCGCACCGCGCGCCCCGTGGGTGTGGATCGCGACCGCAGGGCTCGACCCGAGCGATGCCGCTGCCGCCGTCCTCGCCGGCGCGTACGACGCCATCGCACTCGGCCCCGAGCTCGCAGAGATCCTCGCGCGCCGCTACGCGGAGCTCGCGACCTCGATCGCGACCGGCGAATCTCCGCCAGGGTTCGTCGCGCGCAGTCCCGCGGCGCGTCGCGTGCTCGCGGATCTCGATCGCGCGGCGCACACGTCGATGGCGGTGTTGCTGACCGGCGAGACTGGTGCCGGCAAGGATCTCGCCGCGCGCTATCTCCACGCGCGCTCGGGCCGGCGCGGTGGGTTCGTGCCGATCAACTGCGCCGCGATCCCGAACGAGCTGATCGAGGGCGAGCTGTTCGGCTACGTTCGCGGTGCGTTCTCCGGCGCGGTCGCCGACTACGACGGTCTGATCCGCGCGGCCTCGGGCGGCACGGTGTTCCTCGACGAGGTCGACGACACGCCGAAGACCCTGCAGGTCAAGCTGCTCCGCGTTCTCGAGGATCACGTGACGTCGCGACTCGGCGAGAGCGCCGGCCGCGAGGTCGACTTCCGGATCGTCGCCGCGACCAACCGCGATCTCGACGTGCTCGTCCAGGCGGGCGAGTTCGGCGCGGATCTCTATCAGCGCCTCGCGATCCTCAGGATCGTCGTGCCGCCGCTGCGCGATCGCGCCGAGGATCTACCGGAGCTCGTCGAGCACCTGATCGAACGGTTCTATCGCGAGGAACCGGCAGCGACCCATCGCGTGGTCCGGATCGCGCCGACCGCACTCGCCGCCCTCGCCCGCTATCCGTGGCCAGGCAACGTCCGCGAGCTCCGCAACGTCGTGTTCCAGGCGCTCGTCCGCAAGCTCGCCGGCGACGAGCTGCTGCTTTCGGATCTGCCGGAGCACGTCGTCCGCGGCGGGCCGGAGCACGCGGCACCGGCGCTATTCGATCGCACGGCGCTCGCGGAGCTGATCGATCGCGGTGCGATGAACCTACGCGCGGTCCGCGATCAGCTTGAGCGCACCGCACTCGAGCTCGCACTCGCGCGCGCGAACGGCAGCCCCGCGCGTGCTGCGCGTCTCCTCGGCGAGGTCGGCCGCGGCGCGTCGCGCGATCCGGGCGGCACCGTGCGCGCGATGATGCGCCGCCATCACCTCGGCTAGAACCGCAGCGTCAGGCCCGCGACGCCGCCGCTGCCCCCCGAGTGGGTCGGCACGACGTACGGCATCACCGTGTACGTCTCGGGGTGACGCGCGCGGACCGCGCGATAGCGCTGGTTGTGCTCGCTCGGACCGATCGCGGCGTCGCCGATCTCCCAGATATGCAGGCCGGCGAACACGATGAAGCTGCCGATCAGCACATCGGCCGCGCGATCTTGATCGTGCTGATGACTCGGCCCGCAGTCGAAGCAATCGCCGAACGCGGCCGGCATGGACACGATCATCGCGACGAGCGACGCTGACTCGCCGAGCGTGAAGATCCACCCGGTGTCGTGCCAGCGGCCCTGCACGGCCTGGCCGGTCCCGAAGCCGAGCGCGACACTCGCGAGCACACCGCCGCCCCACTGGCCGTCGCTGATTTCACCATCGGCGAGGATCTGACGCTCTTCTTGCGACATCGGCGGCGCCGGTTGCGACGGCTCGAACGACATCGTCATCCCGGGCGCCTGCGCGTGCGCGGTGGAGCTGGCGACGAGGACTGCGAACAGAACGACGAAGCTACGCATCATGCCCACCCGCATTGCAGCCATCATACCGGACCAGGATCCGCAGATTTGCCGATCGTCAGTTCGGCGTGATCCGGCAATCCACGACACGGCTGTCGTGGTCACGGAGTGTCTAACGCTCGGAATCTGCGAACGTCTGGACGTGGGCGATGGTGCTCGCGCCGGTCGCGAGCATCACCAGACGGTCGAAGCCGAGCGCGATCCCACCGCTCGGCGGCATGCCTTCGTACAGCGCCGCGATCAGCTTCGTATCGATCGGATAGACCGGCCGGCCGCGCTCGCGCCGGATCGCTTGCTCCTCGCGAAAGCGCTGGGCTTGTTCGTCCGGATCGACGAGCTCGTCGAACGCGTTCGCGAGCTCCATCCCGCCGACGTACGCCTCGAAGCGCAGCGCGGTCGTCGGATCGCCGTCCTTGCGCCGCGCGAGTGCGGCGAGCGGCGCGGGCCAGTCGACGATCAGGATCGCGTGATCGAGCTGCGCGAGCGCGGGATCGACGCGCGCGAGCCACGCGGTGAAGAACGCGTCGTCCCATGCGAGGCCGTCCGCGATCTCGATCCCCGCGGTGCGAACGGCCGCGGTGAGCTCGGCCGCCGATTCGTCACCCGCGACGCGCACGCCGGCCCACTCTTGCATCGCCTCGCGCACGGTCATTCGCCGCCACGGAGGCGCGAGCGAGATCCGGCGGTCGCCGAGCACCGCGTGATCGCCGCACACGGCGTGGACGAGCTCCTCGGTATCGCGCGCGATCGCCTCGATCGTATCGAATGCGCGGTACCACTCGATCATCGTGAACTCGCCGGCGTGATGCGGGCCGCTCTCGTTGCCGCGGAAGCACTTGCAGACCTGGAAGATCTTCTCGAGCCCGCCGGCGAGCAGGCGCTTCATCGAATACTCGGGCGACGTGATCAGATAGCCGTCGCCTGCGGCGATCGCATCGAGATGGATCTCGAGGCCGGGGCTCGGCACGATCAGCGGCGTCTCGACCTCGAGGAAGCCGCGCTCGGCAAAGAACGCACGAACGGTCGCGAGTGCTCGCGCACGCGCTTCGAGGTTCGCGATCCTCGCGGGGCTGAGCCGCGTGATCTCGGACCCGCTCGTCGGGAGGTGTTCTCGACCGCCGATCAGCTCGCGCGTCTCGGCATCGACGAACATGCCGATCCGCCAGCTCGCGGGCGGATCGGCGACGGTGAGCATCGCGCGCTGCGTGCGCACGATCGCCGCGCCGTCGAGCAATGCGACCACGCGGCCGCGTTGCATCAGGTCTTGTTGACGCGCTCGACGTACTCGTGCGTGCGCGTGTCGATCTTGATCGTGTCGCCGACGCGAATGAACAGCGGAACGCTGACCTCGGCGCCGGTCTCGACCGTCGCGGGCTTCTGGACGTTACCGCTCGTGTCGCCGCGAACGCCCGGCTCGCTCGCCGTGACCTCGAGGAACACGAACGTCGGCAGCGTGACGTCGACGGGGCGCTCGTTGAAGAACACGACCGTGCACGGCAGGTTGTCCTTCATCAGATCGTGCGCGTCGCCGATCAGATCGGCCGCGATCGTGACCTGCTCGTAGTTCGTCTGATCCATGAACACGAGATCGCCGCCCTCTTTGTAGAGGAACTGCATGTCGCGCGTCTCGACGTTCGCGGGCTCGAGCTTTTCGCCCGAGCGGATGTTCCGCTCGACGACAGCGCCGGTCAGCAAGTTCTTGAACTTCGTGCGCGTGAACGCCGCGCCCTTGCCGGGCTTCACGAACTGGAACTCGATGACGTTGTAGGGGTTCCCGTCCATCAAGACCTTGAGGCCCTTGCGAATATCCGACGTATCGTACATGGCCGTCGAGCTTTACCCCGTCGGTGAGCACCCTGTCAAACCTCACTTGCCGGCCAGCTCTGCATGTGCGAATGACACGCGGTGGACGCGTCCGAGCACTACCGCCAATTGTTGCAGCTCGGGCGCGAGGAATTCCTCGCCAGCGCCGCCCCGGCCGCCCTGGTCCGCTACCGCCGCGAAGGCGACGAGCTGCCCTCCGTCTCCGGTCTGCGCACGCTAACCCTCGACGAGGACTCCGAGCAGGACAACCGGAGCGGCGAGTACATCACCGAAGAGACGATGCCCTTCGGCAAGGATCTGCCGCAGGAGGTCGATCTCGAGGTCTATCCCCTGGCCAAGAAGTCGGGTGCATCGTTCCCCGACCGGATCACGATCGGCCGCACCTCCAATAATGATGTGGTGATCGCCGATACGTCGGTTTCGCGGCTCCACGCGTACATCAAGCGCTCAGGATCGGGCTGGGTGGTCGCCGATGCGGGATCGAAGAACGGCTGCTACCTCGGCGGCGTGCGGCTCGAGCCGCGCAAGGAGCAGGCGCTCGCGTCGCGCGTCGAGCTGCGGATCGGCGATGTCGACGTGACGTTCTATCTCGCGGCGGATCTATTCGCGGCGCTCGGAGGCCGCTGATGTCGGTCGACGAGTGGGACTACCGCGAGGTCTGCCCCGACGGAGGCTGCGTCGGTGTGATCGGGTCCGATGGCACGTGCAAGGTGTGCGGGCGCGTGTCGCCGACGTGGGGCAACGAGCGCGAGCGCGGCATGGTCGTCGACGGCGCAGATCCCGATCAGGATCCCGGGGGCGATGACGAAGAAGAGGACGATCTCGACGGCGACGAAGAGGATGCGGACGCTGCGTTGATGCCCGAAGCGAAGGCCGACGATCACGAGTGGACGCGGCGCCAACTGTGCCCGGATGGTGCGTGCGTCGGCGTGATCGGCGCGAGCGGCGTGTGCTCCGTCTGCGGGAAGTCCCCCGCATGAAAGCGACCGTCGTCGGCGCCGGCGGGCTCGGTGGCCCCCTCGCGCTGGCGCTCGGCGCCGCTGGGGTCGAGCTCGTGGTTGTCGACCCGGACGTGGTCGAGGTCTCGAACCTGCACCGCCAGATCCAGTTCACCGCTGCCGATGTCGGTGCTGCGAAGGCGACCACGCTCGCGGCGCGGGTCGTGAAAGCGGGTGGGCGCGCGAAGGGCTACAAGCTCCGCTGGGTCAGCGAGGATGCGGATGATCTCTCGGCCGACAGCGACGTCATCGTCGAGGGTAGCGACGATCCGGCGACGAAGTTCGCGGTCGCCGACTGGGCGGTCGCGCAGGGCAAGCCGTACGTGATCGCCGCAGCGCTCCGGTTCGGCGGCAACATCCTCGTCGGTGCTCCCGGCACCGCGTGTTACCGCTGCTTGTTCGAGGAGCCGGTGGCTGCGGATACCTGCGCCGCGGCCGGCGTGCTCGGCCCCGTCGTCGGCGCGATCGGCGGCGCCGCCGCGGCGTTCGCGCTCGCGGTCGCGCGTGACGGCGCGCGCGGCAACCTCGGTACGCTCTACGCGTTCGACGATCTGCGCACCTCTCCCGATCCGCGCATCGTGCGATTCTCCCCTCGCGCCGACTGCACCGCGTGCGCGCAACGAAAGGCGAGCTGATGGCTACGATCCGAGTTCCGAGTGCTCTCCGCCTACTCACCGCGAACCAGGCTGACGTCGAGGTCGACGCGCCCACCGTGCGCGCCGCGCTCGCAGCGCTCGATCAAAAGCACCCCGGCATCGCGAAGAAGGTGCTCGATGGTGACGCGGTCAAGCCGTTCATCCGCATCTACGTCGGGCCCGACGACATCGAAGCGTTGCAAGGGCTCGATACGCCCGTCACGACGCGTGACGAAATCGCGATCATCCCCGCCCTCGCGGGGGGACGGTAACAAAGTTCACAAGTTCTCCCGTCGAACTTCGCGAAATCCTTCGCCCCCGAAGGGACGGTAACAAAGTGCGGGACGATCAAGCTCAACGCTACGCGCGGCACATCCAGCTCCCCGACATCGGCGGGCTCGGGCAAACCGCGATCATGGTCGCGCACGCGAAGGTCGCGCTGCGAGAGCCGGATCCGCGCGCGGAGCTCGTCGCGGCGGAGTTTCTCGCCGCCGGCGGCGTCGGTACGCTCGTGATCACGAACGCGACGCCCGCCCAGCGCGCCGAGGTCGCCGCGCACGCACAGGACACGCACGTGATCGCGGAGTCGGAAGGCGCGCGCGAGAACGCGCGCGAGGTCGAGCTCGCGCCCCGCCCGGTATGGTGGCCGTCGAGCTCCGGCGACGAGGTCGCGCTCGCGTACTATCGCGGCGGCATCGCGGCGACGCGGTTCTTGATCGAGGCTGCGGCGCGGTAGGTTTTGTTACCGTCCCTTTTCGGTCGAGCAATGTCCGGAGCTTCGAAGTCAGGTTTTGTGAACTTTGTTACCGTCCCCCGGCTGCGGGCGGTTGCGGCGCACGCAGTCCGGTGCTTTCCCCACGAGTGCTGCGGCTATCTAACCGACGCGCGCGTCATCGAATGCACGAACGCCCAGGCGAGCGGCCTGCACCCGACCGTGCCGGAGCGCGGCGCGGACAGCGGGTTCGTGATCGCGGGCCCAGAGCTGCTGGCGTTCGCACGGAGCTTCGATGGGCCGGAGCCGGCGCGCGTGGTTTATCACTCGCACACGAACGGCCGTGCGTACTTCTCCGAGGTCGATCGCGATGTTGCGCGCGGCGCCGGGTATCCCGTTCACCACCTGGTGGTCGGGGTCGATGCGAGCGGCCCGACGGAGGCCGCGCTGTTCGATGGAGAATTTGTCGAGATCGCGCGTTGGCCGCGCGAGGTGCTAGGGTAGCCGCGATGTCGCCCGGCAATTCGAAGCTCGAGGTGTTACGCGAGCAGCTCGCCGGATACGGCCAGGTCGTCGTCGCATTCTCGGGCGGGGTCGACTCGGCATTTCTCCTCAAGGTCGCGCTCGACGTGCTCGGCGATCGCACGCACGCGGTGACCGCGGTGTCGCCGACGATGGCGCGCTCGGAGGTCCAAGAGGCGATCGCGCTCGGCAAGCAGCTCGGCCTCGGCGGACGCCATCACGTGATCGAATCGCACGAGCTCGAGGTGCCCGGCTTCGCCGACAACCCGACCAATCGTTGCGCGATGTGCAAGACCGAGCTGATGACCGTCGCCCAACCGATCGCGACCGGCCTCGGCGACGCACCGATCGTGCTCGGCACGAACATCGACGACCTCGGCGACGTGCGCCCCGGCATCGCGGCCGCCAGAGAGCGCGGCGCGTTCATGCCGATGGTCGACGCCGGCCTCGCGAAGACCGAGATCCGCGCGCTGTCGAAGGAGCTCGGCCTCTCGACCTGGGACAAGCCGCAGCTCGCGTGTCTGTCGTCGCGGTTTCCGTACGGCACCCAGATCACGCCGGATCGCCTGCGCCGCGTCGACGATTTCGAGGACGGGCTGCGCGCGCTCGGCTTTCGTCAGCTCCGCGTTCGGTTCCACGACACGATCGCGCGGCTCGAGGTCGAGGTCAGCGAGCTGCCGCACATGCTCGAGGTTCGCGATCAAGTCGTCGCACTCGGCAAGAAGCTCGGCTTCGCCTACGTCGCGCTCGATCTCGCGGGCTTTCGCTCTGGCTCGCTCAACGAAGTGCTCGTCCAGCTCAACAAGAGGCCGGCCTGAAGCCACTGGCGCTGATCTGCCTGCTCGCGACCGGCGCAGCGGCAGAACCAGCGAAGAAGGATCGCGAGCTCGCCGCGAAGTCGCGCAACCACCCGGCCGTTCCCGTCGCCGGAGCGAAGCCCGCGGCGCTGATCAACCTGTTCAACGAGCACACCCACGAGTGGCTCGCGGTCGATCCGAAGGCGCTGCCCGCCGACACCGATCACTTCCTCCGCGACCACTACACGAACAAGGCGACCAAGATGGATCCGGCGCTCGTGCCGACCGTCGTCAAAGCCGCCCAGAGCTTCCACCAAGACGTCGTCGACATCGTCTCGGGGTTTCGCCACCCGAAGTTCAACCTGATCCTCCGCAAGAAGGGTCACCAGGTCGCGCGCGACAGCCAGCACACGCACGGCAACGCGATCGACTTCTTCCTCCCGAACGTCACGACCCAGCAGCTGCACGCGTGGGCGAAGGCGCAGAAGCTCGGTGGCGTGGGGCTTTATCTCCAGAGCGGGTTTGTCCACATGGACACCGGGCCTATCCGGTTCTGGTCCGGCGACTAACTGCTACGATAGCGCCATGTCGTTGGGTGCCTGGGTGGGCATCGCGTTGCTCGCCTTCCTGCTCGTCGTCGTGATCCACGACGTCACGCAGAAGCGACACGCGATCATCCGCAACTTCCCGGTGGTCGGCCACTTTCGCTACTGGCTCGAAGCGCTCGGCCCCGAGCTCCGCCAGTACATCGTCACGAGCAATGACGAAGAGCGGCCGTTCTCGCGCGATCAGCGGCGCTGGGTCTATTCGTCGTCGAAGATGGAGAACAACTACTTCGGCTTCGGCACCGACAACGACCTCGAGAAGCCCGGCTACATCCTCGTTCGTCACTCCGCGTTCCCGATCCACACGCCGCATCCCGGCGAGCCCGGCTACGACTCGAACTATCCGCTGCCGTCGATCCGCACGCTCGGCGGCTATCGCAATCGCAAGCACGCATTCAAGCCGACATCGCTCGTCAACACCTCCGCGATGTCCTACGGCTCGCTATCGCCGCACGCGGTCGAGGCGATCAACCGTGGCGTCGCCCTCGCCGGCGCGCTTCAGAACACCGGCGAAGGCGGCATCTCCGACTACCACCGCAAGGGCGGCGACATCATCTGGCAGATCGGCACCGGCTACTTCGGCTGCCGCACGCCCGACGGTAAGTTCTCGATGGAAAAGTTCCGCGAGTCGGTCGCGTCCGCGAAGGTCCGCGCGATCGAGATCAAGCTATCGCAAGGTGCGAAGCCCGGGCTCGGCGGCGTGCTCCCCGCCGCGAAGATCACGCCGGAGATCTCGCGGATCCGCGGCATTCCGATGGATCGCGACTGCATCTCGCCCGCTGCGCACAGCGCGTTCAGCGACGTCTCGAGCATGCTCGATTGGATCGAATCGCTCGCGGACGCGACCGGCCTTCCCGTCGGCATCAAGTCCGCCGTCGGCGATGCCCAGTTCTGGCGCGACCTCGCGCGCGAGATCGAGCGCACCAAGCGCGCGCCTGACTTCATCACGATCGATGGCGGCGAAGGTGGCACCGGCGCGGCACCGCTCGTGTTCACCGATCACGTCGCGCTGCCGTTCCGGCTCGGCTTCGCGGAGGTCTATCGCACGTTCGCGGAGGCCGGCGTCCACCACCACGTACTGTTCATCGGCTCGGGCAAGCTCGGCTTCCCCGAGTCCGCGCTGCTCGCGCTCGGCCTCGGCTGCGACATGATCAACGTCGCGCGCGAGGCGATGCTATCGATCGGCTGCATCCAGGCGCAGCGCTGCCACACCGGCCACTGCCCGACCGGTGTCGCGACCCAGAACAAGTGGCTGATGCGCGGCCTCGATCCGACGCTGAAGTCCGCGCGGCTCGCGAACTACCTCGCGACGCTCCGCAAGGAGCTCACGCATCTCGCGCACGCGTGCGGCGTCGCGCATCCCGCGCTCGTTCCGCTCGACCAGCTCGCGATCGTCGGGGGCCCCGAAGGCCCGCTGTCGGCGCGCGAGCTCTATCGCTACCAGCCCGGTTGGGGACTGCCGCCGCCGCTCGACGCCGATACGATCCAGGCTGCGTGATAGTGTCCACGCCATGCCAGCGGACGTCCTCGTCTGGGTCGACATGGAAATGACCGGGCTCGATCCGGCGAAAGAGCGGATCATCGAGATGGCGACGATCCTGACCGACGGAAACCTCGTCGAGATCGCGACCGGTCCCGACCTCGTGATCCATCAGCCCGACGACATCCTCGCGGCGATGGACGATTGGAACCAGAAGCATCACGGCGGCTCTGGGCTCGTCGATCGGGTGAAGGCCTCGACCGTGACCGAGGCCGACGCCGAGGCGCAGACGATCGCGTTCATCAACGCGCACGTCCCGGCGAAGGATCGCCCGGTCCTCGCCGGCAACTCGATCCATCAGGACCGCCGCTTCATCCGCAAGTACATGCCGGTGCTCGAGAAGCGCCTGCACTACCGGATGGTCGACGTCTCGACGATCAAGGAGCTCGCCCGGCGCTGGTTCCCCGCGATCATCGCGAAGCAGCCGCAGAAGCACGAGACCCATCGCGCGCTCGACGACATTCGCGAATCGATCGACGAGCTCCGGTTCTATCGCCAGCACGTGTTCTTGCCGGCTACGCCCCCAGCCACCTGACCCGGGGCGCAAGTCCCCGACACGACTGAGCGGCACAACGCCCCGCGGCGGCACGCCGGTTGCTGGATGACCGCGCACATGCGTTCGCTTAGCTTCGCCCTCGCCTGCTCGTTTGCGCTCGGCGCCTGCTCGACCAGCCCCGCGGACGATGGCGACCCCGAGGATGCGGTCGCGGTCGACGAGGGCAAGGAAGACAACTTCCTGTCTCAGAACGCGCTCGAGTACACGCTCGAGGGCAAGGCGAGCGTCACGCTCGACGCGAGCTACGCGACGAAGACCGACGCCGAGCGGATGGCCGCGGCAAAGAAGCTGATCGGCTACAAGCAGATCGCGATCGCGTGGTTCGTCACCCAGTACTTCGTCGACAAGGAAGACGACGACGCGAACTTCCACTTCGGCGGCTTCGGCGGGATGGCGAAGGGCGGCCTGTGGGAAGACCTCGGCGTCACCGAGGGCGCGGATCACCTGACGTACTCGTTCACGTTCAAGCAGCTCGCGGCCGGCCCGAAGAACTTGATGACGAAGCTGAAGGTCAAGACGGTCAGCGGCAAGCAGGTGTTCGACCTCGAGGTCGGCAAGCCGACGAACGACGAGATGACGCACCTCGTGACCGACGAGGAGTGGTACCGCCAGGCGCCGTGGAACGCGTGGGATCCGAGCAAGGTCGATGCGGCGAAGAAGGAGACGATGACGTTCGCGATCGCGCCGGACTCGCACGTCTCGACCGACGCGTTCTTCGACGTCAACAAGCTGATCGCCGACGGCGTGCTCGACATCGACGTGCACTTCGGCTGAAACTATCACGACAACTTTCACCTCAAGCACTCGAAGGATCTGTTCGGCTGGCTCCAGGACCAGGGCTTCACCGCACCGGTCAGCTCGTGGGACAAGCTCACGCACACCTCGGGCGCGTTCACCCGGACGCTCGAAGCGAACGGAAAGCAGATCAAGCTCGAGGTCCGGATCTTCTTCGGCAAGCCCGGCGCCGAGAACGACACCGAGACCGACGCGGGCGGCAAGGTGCTCGAGGCTGACCTCCGCAACTCGATGAAGACCCGCGACGTCGTGATCTTCGACGGCCACGCCGGCCCGTTCTACGGGTTCTCGATGGCGGACTGGAACAAGACGAACGAGGGCGACTTCGACGACTCCGAGATGCGGACCGCCGACATCGCCAACAAGTACCAGGTCGTGCTCGCCGAGGGCTGCGAGACCTATCAGATCGGTGAAGCCCTGATGGAGAACCCGCACAAGGCGGGCAAGAACGTCGACGTCATCACGTCGATGTCATTTTCCAACGCCGCGACCGCCATCATCACCGAGGACTTCATCTCGATGTTGATCGCGCACGATTCGCAGCAGCGGATGCGGCCCACGAACATCCTGTCGCTCCTCACCAAGCTCGACAAGGCCGCGAGCGACGCGACGTTCCACACGATGTACGGCGTTCACGGCATCGACGAGGACCCGCACCTCCACCCCTTCGCGAACACCGCGAAGTTCGGGACCAAGTGCACCACGAACGCAGACTGTGGCGCTCCCGGAAACCTGTGCGTGACCATGGGCTCGACGGGGAAGAAGTGCACGGCGGCGTGCGCGGGTGCCAGCGATTCCGGAACGGGGTGCCCGAGCGCGTACACGTGCAAGGCGGTGGCTTCTGCCTCGTCGTCCACGATCTTCGGACGCGCATGCGCGAAGTAGTTCAGTAGTCCGCCGCGCACGGTCCTTGCTAAGATTTCAGCGAAGGCGCCGTGAAGGACACACTCGTGATGATCATGGCGGGCGGCAAAGGCTCCCGCCTCGGCCCGCTGACGATCCACCGATCGAAGCCCGGCGTTCCGTTCGCCGGTCGCTATCGGATCATCGACTTCGTCCTGTCGAACTTCGTCAACTCGGGCTACCGCAAGATCTACGTGCTCACGCAGTACATGTCGTCGAGCCTGATCAAGCACCTGTCGCGCAACTGGCGACTCTCGGGTTTCGGCGAGTACATCGAAGTCGTGCCGGCGCAGATGCGGCTCGGCGAGTTCTGGTACCGCGGCACCGCCGACGCCGTGTATCAGAACCTCAACCTCGTCAAAGACGCGCGCGCCGACCACGTCGCGATCTTCGGCGGCGACCACATCTACAAGATGGACGTCGATCAGATGGAGGACCAGCACTGTGCGAACAACGCTGACCTCACGGTCGCAGCGTTCCCGGTGCCGACGGCCGAGGCGAGCGCGTTCGGCATCATCGATGTCGATTCGCAGGGTCGGATCACGAACTTCATCGAGAAGCCTACGAATCCGCCGGAGATGCCCGGCCGGCCCGGCTGGTCGCTCGTGTCGATGGGCAACTACTTCTTCAAGCGCGACGTGCTCGAGCGCGCACTCGCCGGCACCACGAACGGCGCGAACGGCCACAACGGTCGCAAGACCCGCCACGACTTCGGCAAGGACATCATCCCGCAGCTCCTCGCCGACGGCGGCCGCGTGTTTGTCTACGACTTCGCGCAGAACAAGATCCCCGGCGAGGCCGAAGGGCTCGAGCCGTACTGGCGCGACGTCGGGACCATCGATTCGTACTTCACCGCGAACATGGAGCTCCGCGCGCGCGTTCCCGCGCTCGACCTCTACAACCGCAAGTGGCGGATCCGCAGCGCACAGCGCGACTACCCGCCGGCTCGGTTCGTCCGCGCCGGTGAAGGGGCACGCGCCTCGGAGATCGACGACAGCCTCGTGTGCGAGGGCTCGATCGTCGCCTCCGCATCGGTGTGCTCGTCGGTGCTCGGCTACGACTGCTTCGTCCACAACGATGCGGTCGTCAACTCGTCGCTCGTGCTTTCGGGCTGCGACATCGGCCGCGGCGCGCGGCTGCACCGCGTGATCCTCGACAAGAACTGCAAGATCGAACCCGGCACGGTGATCGGCGAGGATCCAGCGGCCGATCTCGAGCGGTTCCCGTTCGTGACCGAGTCCGGAATCGTCGTCGTACCGAAGGGCACGCTCGTCCCCGCGCGAGGCCCATGCGTGCTGGCGAACGACGTCGCCGAGCTGCTCGAGCACGATCCCGAGCTCGGGACCAAGATGCATGCGGGATCGTTCGTCGTGTCGACCCAGAACCGTCACAGCTACGAGTCCGCCGGTCCGCGCTTCAAGAAGTTCGCCGGCGACTGATACAAACGTTTCATGCGAGTAGTTCACGTCGCGAGCGAGGTCGCGCCGTTCGCGCAGTCGGGCGGCCTCGCAGACGTCGTCGCAGGGTTGCCGGCGGCACAAGCGGAGAGCCACGGGCTCGGCGCTGCGGTCGTCGTGCCGCTGTATCGCGGCGTCGCGGCTGCGCTCGCCGCCCGCTCGATCGCGCTCGCACCCGGCGAGGCGTTCTCGACGAAGATCGGCTCGACGACGTTCTCCGGCGCACTTCGCGTCGCTCGCGTCGGCCACGTCACGTACGGCTTCGTCGACGCGCCCGCGCTCTACGATCGGCCCGGCACCTTGTACGGCCCCGGCGGCGCCGGCGAGTTCTCCGACAATCACATCCGGTTCGCGGTGCTCTCGAAGGTCGCGGTCGACTACGGCCACACGCTCGTCGGTGGTCCGCCCGACGTGCTCCACGTCCACGATTGGCAAGCGGCGCTCGCGGCGGTCTACGCGCGGATCGCGAACGCGTCGTGCGCCGTCGTCGCGACGATCCACAACCTCGCCTATCGCGGGATCTTCGCGAAGGCGACGATGGACGAGCTCGGCCTGCCTTGGTCGTGGTTCGACATCCATCGGCTCGAGTTCTACGACCAGGTCTGCTTGCTGAAGGGCGGCCTCGCGGCTGCAGACGCGGTGACGACGGTGAGCCCGACGTACGCGCGCGAGATCCTCACGCCGGAGCGCGGCGAAGCGCTCGACGGCTTCTTGCGTTGGGACGTGCGCCGGCTCGTCGGCATCGTCAACGGCATCGACGTGAAGGAGTGGGATCCCGCGACCGATCGCGCGCTCCCCGAGCGGTTCAGTGCGACCGCGATGGAAGGCAAGCTCGCCTGTCGTGCCGCGCTCGCGAAGGAGCTCGGGCTCGCGCTCGCGGATGACCAGCCGCTGATCGGCGTGATCGCGCGGATGACCGGCCAGAAGGGAATCGATCTCGTCGCCGAGATCGTGCCCGAGCTCCAGCGGCTCGGCGCGAAGCTCGTCGTGCTCGGCTCGGGTGAGCCGGCGATCGAAGATCGATTTCGCTATCTCGCGACCGCGTTCGCGGAGCACGTCGCCGTGCGGATCGGTTTCGATCTCGCGCTGTCGCGCAGGATCTACGCGGGCTGTGATCTGTTCGCGATGCCATCGCGGTTCGAACCGTGTGGGCTCGGTCAGCTGTACGCGATGCGCTACGGAACGATTCCGATCGTCACTGCGGTCGGCGGCCTGCGCGACACGGTCTCGGACGTCTCCGTCGGAGCTGCTCCGAGCTCCATCTCGGGAACGGGGATTCGGTTCGACACGCCGACGGTGTTGCCGTTTCTCCATGCGATCGAGCGCGCGATCGCACTCGTCCGAGACGTGCCGCAATGCGCTGCAGTCCGACGAGCAGCGATGGCGCGCGACTCGTCCTGGACCGCGTCTGCGCTGCAGTACGTGAAGCTCTATCGCTCGCTTCGTTCGTGATCCGGACCGTCCGAGCGCCGGACGGTTTGGGGATCAAAGTGTCCGCCAGGCGGACCTCCAAAGTCCGGAGGTCGGACCGCTGCCATGTGACTCGTCCGGTGCGCGGACGTGGCGGTTGTGGCACCCACGCACAGTTTGACATCGCTTCGTCACGTGACGCATTGCGCTGTGGTCAGGCCTGTCAACAACTCCATATTCCCCCTGGGTTATTCACAACCCGATCCACACCTAAGTCCACGAATCCAAAGGGACCGGACAGGACATCGGGTGGGCTGTGAACAAGTTGTGATCCCCATGTGTCGACGTCCACGGGAGTGACGGCGCTTCAATAACTTAGCGTGTATGTCGCTATGTATGTGGTTCGCACCTACATGTCCGGATAAAGCCCTCCATCCGGATCGGGAGTGTGATCTTTCAGTCTCACGCGAATCTGGTTCTGAACCAGCTCCACGGCGCGCCGACCTTCGGTCAACCGAAGTCCGCACCCCACGTGCATCACCACGCATTGCGCGGCTCGTGGTGCGCGATCAAGTGCCGGTCGGCGTCTTGGGTGCCGGGGCACCGCTCGCAGCTGCTGCGCTGCCGCTGCCGCTTCCACTCGGTTCCGCCACACCACCGTCACCGGGAACTGCGTCGGGGGCCTGCTTCAGAATGCGGCAGGCCTCGTCGTCCTTCGCATCGCATGCGCGGGTCAGCAGCTGCTTGCCGCGCTCCACATCGCGCGCGACGCCGACGCCCTGCTGCACCATCTGACCGAGGACGCGACAGGCGATCGGGTCGTCGGGAAGGCACGCACGCTCGAGCCACACGGCCGCGGCGGTCGACGATTTCGGCAAGCCCTTGCCCTCGAGATACATGATGCCGATCTGGCGGCACGCGGTCGGATCGCCCGAATCACAGCCGAGCTTGTAGTGGCCGATCGCCTGTTTCCACCGCGGCGTCGCCATCATCGCGTCGAGATCGCCGGCGTTCTTGCACGCGAACGGAACGTTCGCCTTGCACGCCTTGTCGAGCAGCTGCTCTGCCTTGGTCAGATCCGCAGGAACGCCGCGGCCATCGCGATACATCAAGCCGAGGTTGCGGCAGGCGAGCTTCATCCCGCCATCGCAGGCGCGCGAGTAGACCTCGATCGCGCGCGTCGGATTCTTGTCGACGCCGATGCCCTCGGCGAGGTTCATGCCGAGGTTGTTGCACGCCGACAGGTTGTTGCCGGTGCACGCCTGACCGAACAGCGCGGTCGCGCGCCGCAGATCCGGAGACACGCCCGTGCCCTCTTGATAGATCACGCCGAGCTGGCGACACGCTTCGAGATCGCCGGCGACGCACTTCTTGTCGAGCGTGCCCGCGAGCTCGGCGGGGTCGACGGTTTCGGCCGCGTCCTGCGGGACTGGCTTCGCGGTCTTCTTGCAGCCGAAGCACGCAATCGCGACGACGATCGCCGGCACCAGACGCGTCATGGACCGGTGTCGTATCACTATCGAGCGACGGCTGGATAGAGCGTTCGCGCATACGCAGCGCGGTTCGCCTGAGCCTGCGTCGGATCGGGCCGGACGAGCGCGAACCCGGCGATCGCGACGACGCAGATCGCGACGGCGATCGCGAGCCCGCGGGCCCCTGCCCCGGCACGCACGATCGCGACGCCCACGAGCGCGGCGATCCCCGCGAACAACAGGATCGCCGATGCGGCACCGAGCACCGACAACGCGTTCGGCGCGACCGCGCCGTCGCCGAGCAAGCGAAACGCGACGTCGTAGAGCGGGTTCGCGAACGAGTCGGGCCAGGTCGGCAGCGTCGCCGTCGATGCGGTGTAGACCACGACGCCGATCAGCACGAGGCCCGCCCCGGCTGCGACCTTGCGCCAGTCGTCGCGCCACTCGGCGAACGCCGCCGCGACGAGCGGCAACAAGAACGGCTGGAGCGCGACGATGTAGCGCGGACCGACTTCCCAACCCGCGTGCCACGCCGTCAGCGACGTCACGAAGTAGAAGAAGATCAGCGTCAGCCCGACGACCGTGATCACGAGCGCGCGCTCACCGCGTCGCCACAGATAGACGCCACCGGGCATCGCGAGCAACCACCACGGTGCGAGCGCGAACAAGCCATTGCTCGGCGCGACGGTGCTGCCGACGATCGCCTCCCACTTCGGATACGTCATGCCGAGGAGGCCGTGCGTGTGATCCGCCGCGTACGTGACGGCGTAGTTGTAGCCGGTCGCGAACGGGCTGCCGAAACACGCCTGGTGGTAGAAGAGCAGCACCGCGATCGGAAGCAGCCCGCCGAGCACCGCGAGCCCGAACGCGCGGAGGATCTCGGCCCGCGGCCAAGTCCACATCCGCGCGACGACGTAGCCGGCGAGTGGCAGCACCGCGAACGCGGTCTGGTAGTCGACGACCGGCGCGAGCGCCGCGAGAAACCCGACGGCGAGCATCGTCCTTCTCGACCGGGTCCCCGCAGCGACGTCGTCGCCGAGGATCCACGCCGCCGCGATGCACACCGCGCTCAGCTGGTGCGCGTAGAACTGCAGCGCGTACGTGAACGCCATGGAGCCAACTGCGTACGCGATCAACACCAGCTTGCGCGTCTCGGCCGCGGGCGCGAACCGGGCGAGATAGGCGTAGAGCAGCCACAGGAGCCACAGGCTCGGGATCACGCCGGTGACGATCCGACACAGCCACATCGTCGTCGCGAGGCTCGGCTCGCCAGCGAGGCGCGCGAGCGCGTAGACCGGCGCCGCGACGAGCGACGCCCCCGGTGCTTTGTTCTGGTAGTAGTGCCCGGCGTACTGCGAGAGATCGGACGTTCCGCCCCAGGTCGCGACGCCGCGATCGATCGCGAACGTGTGGTCCTCGACCATCGCCTTCACGAGGTAGACGCGGGGCAGCTCGTTCGCGCTCTGGAGCTTCGGGTAGTACGGAAACAGGTAGAGGTACGCCGCGGCGATCGCGCACAGCCAGCCGTATCGCCGCAGGAGGGGCACGTGTACGTCGAACGTGATACCACCTCAGCTCGTCGAATGGCTCGCTACCGATCGCATCGCGACGCGCGCCGCGCGGACACGGGCCGGGCGATCGCGATGACCGCGTACGGCGTGGCGGTGTTCGCGCCGATCGAGCTCGCGCTGTCGGGCTGGGCGTACTCGGGGCCGGTCGAGGCGCGGACGTTCGCGCACCTGGTCCCGCTCGTCGCGACCTATTCGCTGTGGCTGTGGTTGATCCTTCGCTTCGGGCTCGCCGGCGTGATGCGCGCGACGCGCTGGCTGCGCGGCCGGCTCGATGCGCGAGCGCTGACGGCCGAGGGCTGGTTCGTCGCCGGACCGCTCGCCGACGGCGTGCGCCCGAACGTGCCCGTGCTGTGGGCGATCCTCGCGAGCACGACCGTCGCCGGTGCGCTGATCGCGAAAGCGGCCGCGTGGGCCGAGGCCGAATACAAAGAAGCGCAGCTGCGCGGTCTGTTGATCGCCGGGGTCGCGCTCGGGTGTGTCGCGATCGCGCGCGGCACGTATCCGTTCTTCAAGATCGCGGCACGCACCGGCGCTACCGCACTCGCGCCGATCCTCCAGCGGTTCAACCCGCTCGGTCGCTGGCGCGCCGCCGGCATCGCGCTCGCCGGTGCGATCGGTGGCGCGCTCGTCGCGCTGTGGTTCGCGTTGCCGCAGAGCCACTCGGTGTTGCCGGCACGGCTCGCGATCTCGGCGATCGCGCTGGCGTTCGGTATGGGTATCGGCGCCTATCGCCACGCGCACATCAAACGGCGCCCGCGCACCCGCAAGACGGCCTTCGCGCTCGCGGGCGCGACGCTCGTCGTGATGATGGCCACCCTGCTCTACTGGGGCGGCGATCCGGAAGCGCGCTGGCTCGCGCTCACCGCGTCGCCGGCGTTTCACAAGCTCGACGATTCGATCCGCCTCGTCACCGATGTCGATCGCGATGGCTACGGCTCGCTGCTCGGCGAGAACGATTGCGCGCCGTTCGATTCGTCGATCCATCCGGGCGCGGTCGACATTCCCGACGACGGCATCGATCAGAATTGCGATGGCCACGACTTCTCGCTCCACGTCGAAGCGGCGCCGAGCGGTCCGAAGCTGCCGGTGCCGGCGCAGTTCAAGAAGGACTGGAACTTCCTGTTCATCACGATCGATACCGTGCGCTACGACCACACGACGTTCGGCGGCTACGCCGACTCGCCGAAGCATCGCGACACGACGCCGCGGCTCGCCGAGCTCGTGAAGCGGTCGACCTCGTTCACGTTCTGCAACGCGCCGTCGGCCGGTACGATGGCCTCGATCCCCGCGATCATCACGTCGAAGTACTTCCACGACGGTCTCGCGCTCGACGTCACGAACGTGCCCCCCGGGATGCCGCCGCGCCTCAAGCCCGAGAACACGCTGCTGCCGGAGATCATGAAGCGCGCGAACTACCGCACCGGCGTGATCGCGTCGCACGAGTACTGGAACGACTGGGGCATGGATCAGGGCGTCGACGATTACGACAACTCGATCGGTAAGACGCCCGATCCGTTCCGGATCGCGGCCGACAAGGTCACCGATCACGCGCTCGCGTGGATCTCGCGCGAGCAGGGCCACAAGTGGTTCCTGTGGGCGCACTACATCGATCCACACGGGCGCTACATGGCGCACCCGGATGTCGTCGATTACGGCTCGACCGAGCCCGACCTCTACGACGCGGAGATCAAGTGGACCGATCAGCAGATCGGCCGCCTGCTCGACGAGCTCCAGCGCCTGCCGAGCACTCCGAACACGATCATCGTGATCACGAGCGATCACGGCGACTCGATGGGCGAGCACACCGTGCCGGTCGGCACGCATGGCACCGCGCTGTACCGCGAGCTCCAGCACGTGCCGATGATCTTCTACATCCCCGACAACGCACCGCACCTGATCGGTGGCGCGACGTCGAACCTCGACATCGTGCCGACGATCGCCGAGCTCGCGGGGATCGACGTCCACGACCTGTCGTTCGAGGGCCGCAGCGAGGTACCGGCGATCTTCTACGGCAAGGAGGATCACTCGCGGATCGTGTTCGCCGAGACGAACGCACCGACGCCGCAGCGCGCCGCGATCTCCGAGGCGTTCAAGCTGATCTACTACCTCCAGTCGAACATCTACGAGCTCTACGACCTCAAGGCGGATCCGTGGGAGCACGACAACCTCGCACCGAAGCACCCGGCCGCGTTCGCTCAGATGAAGGCGGCGCTCGATGCGTGGCTCGAGCGCGTCGTGTACTCGCGCGACGCCGACTTCAATCAGGCGAACGAGCGGATCAAGGACGTCCTGCTCGGCACGACCGCGCCGAAGCCCGTGGTCGAGACCACCGGTCAGACGCTCGATGGCGGCAAGATCCAGATCATCGGCATCGGCGCCGAGAACAAGCTCGTCGCCGGCGGCAAGGCCGACATCCAGGTCTACTTCCGGGTCAACGAGCGAACGAGCGAGGCCTATCGCTTCCTGGTCGCGATCTGGCCGGTCGATCCCGCGACGTGGAAGCCGACCGACGCGGCCCCCGCGACGATGCTGCGCTCGCAGCTCCGCGCCACCGCCGACGGCTTCTTCACGAGCGAGCGCTGGCGCGAGCACGAGTACGTCCGCGAGCGGTTCCCTCTGACCATCCCCGCCGACTACAAGGGTGCGATCGCGGTCGGTCTCGTCGCGGTCGACGCGACCGGCAAGAAGGCGCAGGCGACGGCTGACGCGCCGGCTAACGACCCGGAACTCATCGTGCTCGGGGTCCTCCCGCTCGTGGGAAGCTGAACCGTTCCAGGTCCGTAAAACGGTTGAGGTAAGATCCCACCGTGTCCAGCGACCTGATGAGCCACTTCGCGAAGCAGATCCATACTGCGAGTGCGGAGGCGAGCAAGGTGTTCGAGCCGCTGATCGGCGTCGTCACCGACAACAAGGATCCGGCGAAGCTCGGCCGCGTGAAGGTCAAGCTGTCGATCCTGTCGGAGAACGAGACCACGTTCTGGGTGCCGATCGTGATGCCCGGGGCCGGCAAGAACCGCGGCTGGTTCTTCATCCCCGAGCCCGAGGACGAAGTGCTCGTGATCTTCGAGCATGGCGATCTCAACCGCCCGCTGATCATCGGCTCGTTGTGGAACGGCAAGGACACGCCGCCGTCCGATAACAAGAACGGCAAGAACGACGCGCGCATGATCAAGTCGCGCCAGGGCTCGAAGGTCACGTTCGACGACTCCGAGAACCCCGGCATCGTGATCGAGGACGGCACCGGCAAGGGCAAGATCACGCTCGATACCAAGAACAACAAGATCATCATCGAGGCGCTCGAGGGCGACGTCTGCTTCCAATCTCCGACCGGCGACATGACGATCATCGCGAAGGCGATGGAGATGAAGGCGACCGAGAACGTCGAGATCCACGCCGGCTCGACGATGGCGTGGGGCACCGACACCTCGGCGAAGATCAACGGCTCGTCGGGCGTGACGACATCCGGCTCGACGTCGAACCCGAACTGCGGCAACTCGAACGCGCCGCAAGCGCCGACCTCGGATCCGCCGGATATCGCGGACCCGTACGGCTCGTAGCTACTGCGCCATCTCGAACTTGTCGCCGACGTTGCCCGGCGGCTTCGGCCCGTGGATCTCTTTGGCGGGCGGCATCTTCGCGTTCGGATCCTTGTTCGTGCCGCGCCGGACGAATTCGGTGACCGGCTTGTAGTTCACGGTCCACTTCTGCTCGCGAACCTGCTTCTTGCCGACGAAGAACCGGCGGTAGCGCATCATCTTGTAGCCGTCGAAGCCGGGTTGATCGAGCGAGGTCTGGCCGTCCGGCATCTCCTCGTCGATCCGCTCCTCGGTGTTGAACGGGGTCTCCTCGAGGATCTCGCGCGCGAACACGATCTTGTCGAACGGGCGCTTCTTGCCGAGGATCTCGACGACCGCCTCGCCGTTCGCGACGCGGTAGTGGATCGCGACCGGGAAGTCGTACGGGTTCTTGAGCACGAGGTCGGTGTCGGGCCACACGACGGTCGCGTCGAACCCGAGCGGCGTGTACACCGAGGGCCGCGAGTGGTTCGTCGTCTTCGGAATGTCGAGGCCGGCGAAGAACGCCGCGCCGAACAGTGTCGTCGAGATCTGGCAGGTACCACCGGCGAGGCCGTCGACCATCTCGCCCGCCGTGATCACGTGCGCGATCTTGTAGCCCTCTTTTTCAGAGCGCTCGCCGACCTGGCCGTTGAACGACCAGTCCTGGTGCGGGACCAGCACGGTGCCGTTGATCTTCGACGCCGCGAGCTTGAGGTTGAAGTTGCGGATCGTGTCGCTCGGCGAGAAGTGGGTGACGTAGTGCCCCATCACCGTCGAGATGTCGTCGATGCCGAGACCTTGCTTCGTCACGCGCGCGGGCACCGCGACGGTCGCGAGCTCGAGCGTCGTCGCGCCAGAGCGTGCGGTCTGCTCGATCCGACCCATCGAGGCCCAGACATCGATGCCATTGCCCGGGGTGTCCGCGTGGATCTCGCGCTCTTCGAGATCGAGATACGCGTCGAGCGCGCCGACGTCGAAGTGAGTCTTCAGTGCGGCGAGCGCCTTCGCGGCCTTGTCGCGATCGACGCGAACCGGCAGCGAGCCTTTCTTCGCGAGCGCTGCGATATCGGCGGGCGTTTCGGCGGCGCCGGCGCGGCCGAGCTCGTCCGGATCGACCTCGACGCCGAGATCCGAGAGCGACTTCGTCGTGACGGGGGCGAGCTTCGGCCCGAGCGTGATCGAAACGGGCGTCGCGAGGTACGCGGTCAGCGCCTTGCTCGGCGTCGCGGTCTTGTGGCCGATCTCGGAGGCGACCTTCGACGGCTCCGGGAGGGTCGCGGCGCCGGCGACACTGCGAGTCGAGATCGCGTAGTACGCGGCGGCCAGGCCACCGGAGGCGACGAGCAGACCGCCCGCGCATCCCAGGAGGATCGCTCCGCGCTGCTTGACTCGAGTCCCGTTAGACATCTGGTCTGTTCTTATCACGCCTGGAAGGCAGAGCTTATTTCCCGTGCTAGCCTCGAAGCGTGAGCTCGCTTGTTCAGCGGAACAAGGTAGTTGCTAAGCGTAAAGGTGCGCTAGCAGCCGCCACTGGCGCCGCGGGTGCGGCAGTGATCGTCGCAGGCGCCCCCGTCGTCGGAGCGCTCGGGCTCGTCGGCGCTGCCTACCTGGCCTGGGACTGGTTCTCGTTCCGACTCAAGAACGGCATGCGCTTCTAGCTTACGATTCGAGCGTGACGCAGAGCTTCGCCGAAGGGCTGGTCGGGATCGTTCTCGACGGCCGCTATCGACTCGACGCGTTACTCGGCGAAGGCGGCATGGGCGCGGTGTATCGCGCGCATCACCTCGCGATGGATCGCCGCGTCGCGGTGAAGCTGCTGAAGCCCCACCTCACCCAGGACCACACGGCACTCGAGCGGTTCGCGCGCGAGGCGCGATCGACCCAGAAGGTCGACTCGCCGCACGCGGTGAAGGTCCTCGACTACGGCGTCACGCCACACGACGACTACTACATGGTGCTCGAGTACCTCGACGGGCGCACGGTTCAGCGCGAGCTCGACGTCGACGGGCCGTTCGCACCGGCGCGCGTGCTTCACATCGCGAAGCACGCGCTGCTCGCGCTCGGTGCCGCGCATCGGATCGGCCTCGTCCATCGCGACATCAAGCCCGACAACTTGCTGCTGATGCGCGCCGGCGACGATCCGGACTTCACGAAGGTGCTCGACTTCGGTGTCGCGAAGCTGATGGAAGGCGCCGCGAAGTCCTCGCGCTCGCAGCTGTCGCTGACCCAGGCCGGCATGGTGTTCGGCACGCCGGAGTTCATGTCGCCGGAGCAGGCGTGCGGCCAGACGCTCGACGCGCGCAGCGACCTCTACTCGCTCGCCGCGACGATGTTCGCGATGCTGACCGGCTGCGGGATGTATCAAGCCGGCAGCGCGATCGAGTGGTTGACCGCGCACGCGCGCACGCCACCGCCGCACCTCGTCGATGGCAATCCCGGGCTCGCGGGCTACGGCGAGCTCGACGCGCTGGTCCAGCGCTGCCTCGCGAAGCGGCCCGAAGGCCGGCCGAAAGACGCCGACGCGATGATCCGCGAGATCGAAGCGGTCGAAGCGCGGCTCGCCGGTGCCGCCCCTGCGGCGCGACCTCCGAAGCTCGTGGCGACGTTCTCGCCATCGACGTTCATTCCCGCGCTGCCAGCAGAGGTCGCGGCGGATTCGACGCTGGTGCCTGCCCTGCCCGCGATGCCGACACCGTCGACGGGTGAAGTCCCGGTCGCCGCGGGTCATCGCGGGTTGTGGCTCGTGATCGGCTCGCTCGTGATCGTCGGGATGATCGCGGTGGCGATCGTCGTCGCGACCGCGGGCAAGGCGAAGCGGACCGCGGCCGCGCGCCCGGATGCGGCACTCGCCGATGCGCCGCGCGTCGCCCTCGCGCCGGTCGACGCAGCCGCGCCGATCGACGCGGCGCCGATCGTCGCCGATGCGCGCGAGGTGTCTCATCCCACGCCGGCCACGCCGATTCACAATCCGAAATCGACGGAGCTCGATACCTACCTCGCGAACGCGCAAGCGGCGCAGAAGGCAGGCAAGCGGATGACCCAGGTGACCCAGGCACACGCCGCGTACCTCCTCGATCCGCACAACGTGAAGGCGATTTTGCTGCTCGCCGACGGCCTCCTCGCCGAGGGCGATCTCGAGCACGGATGCAAGTACTTACGCGAGCTCGGCCGCAATCCCGTCGCGCTGCAGCGGATGCGGTCCGCGAGCTGCCCGAGCGATTGAACTCGCGCGACGCGCCCCGTATTCTCGTCATCCATGGCCGCGACGGGGAATCAGACGCAGTTTGCACCCCGCCTCAGCGCAGGTGTCCAGCTCGGTGAATACGTGCTCGGTCCGGCGCTGTGGCCGTTGCGAATCGCGGACGCGTATCGCGCGAACGGACCGAAGGGCGCGTCGACCGTCTACGTGATCCACGCGCCGATCGCCGCGGATCCGGCGGTCCGCGATCAGATCATCGCGGGCACGCGCGCGGCGGCCGCGCTGCCCGAGCACAAGCACCTCGTCCACACGCTCGCCGCCGGCCTCACCGGCGACATCCTGTGGATCGCGACCGAAGAGGTCGATGGCTCGCTCGTTCGCGACATGCTCGTGAAGAAGCGCCAGGCCGGCACCGCGGGGTTTGGCGCGCGCGGCACCGGCAACTTGATCACCGGCGTGAGCTCGGCGCTCAGCGAAGTCCAGCACGGTGCGCTCGCGGCCGAGTCCGTCGTCGTCAGCCGCAACGGTCGCGTGCGGATCGCGGATCTCGCGCTCGGGCCCGGCACGATCGCGGCGATGCGCGCGGGCCTCGTGCCGTGGCAGAGCTCGGTCGCCCCCGAGGTTCAGGCAGGTGCAGCGCTCGACGCGAGCGCGGATGTCTACGCGGTGGGCGCCCTGCTCTACGAGGCGCTCGTCGGCTCGGCGCTCGAACGCGGCGGTCCGCGGCCGAGCGATGTCGTGCCGGGGACGAACACCCAGATCGACGAGCTCGTCGCGCGCGCGTGCCACAAGGATCGCGAGAAGCGGTTCGGCCGGGTCGAAGTGCTCGGCGAGGTCGTGACCGAGGCGCTCGGCAAGGGCGGCGCGATGCAGACCGTCGCGGTGCCGACGCTCGAGCGCGCGCTCACGCTCGAGCAGCACGTCCAGAAGACTGCGTCGCTCGCCGATGGCCTGTCGCCGCTCGCGAGCGGCTCGATCAATGTCGGCGCGATCGCCGCCGCGGCGGGCTCCGGCGACATGCCGGCCTCGACGTCGGGCAACGTCGTCGTCGACCGCGCGCTTGCCGCTGCACTGTCCGATACGAACGAGAAGTGGCTGATCTCGAAAGGCCGCCTCGATTACGGTCCGTTCTCGCTCGCCGATGTCGTCAAGCAGATCGACGAGGGCGAGATCGTCGCCGGCAACATCATCATGGACAAGGACACCGGCGCGCGCAGCGACGTCGGCACCCACCCGTTGCTCGGCCCGATGGTCGATGCCGCGCGCCAGCGACTCGACGATCAGCGACGCGCGCAGGCCGAGGTCAAGGTCCAGTCCGTCGAGAAGAGGCGCGGCGCGATGCTGTACGCGTTCATCGCGCTCGGCGTGATCGGCGCGGGCGTCGCCGTCTACTTCATCATCAACGCGGTGCGCGGCGACGACGCGAGCAAGAAGGTCGCGGGCGTGTCGAAGCTCGAGGGCGCGCAGCTCAACGTCACCGTGTCGATGCCGAAGGTGCCGCCGGCGACGAAGCATCACACGGGCGGTGGCCATCGCACCGGCGGCAACGGTGGCCCGGGCGGCCAGAACGTCAGCGAGAACTACGCGCTCGACATGTCGGATGACTCCGACGAGACCGAGACGCTCGGCATGGACAAGGTCTACGCGGTGTACTCGACCCGCGGCGCACAGCTCGGCGGCTGCTTGCAGTCGACTGGATCGTCGTCGGCGAACATCGCGATCATGATCGACGGCCCGAGCGGCCGGGTGAACTTCGTGAAGGTCAACGGGCAGGCCTCGGGTGCGCTGTACAACTGCATCAGCCGCGCGATGCGTGCGATGCAGTTCCCGACGATCCACGGGCCGCGTACGCGCGCCGAGTTCGACATCAACCTGTGAGCGAGGCCGAGAGCACGCCGCGCGCACAGCTCGCCCAGGCGATCGCCCGCCGACCGCATGTCGTGTGGTGGAGCTCGCTCTTGATCGCGCTGGGTTTCGCGACCGTGCTGCTGCCGGCGGTCACCGCGGATCGCTGGCTCGGTGTGACGAATCACGTCGTCGCCGGCGAGAAAGCGCCGCTGACCGTGCGCGTCCCACCGTTCACCGGGATCGAGACGCCCGATGCGGGCCGGATCGGCGGCGGCGGTGGCGTCGTGATCGCGCGCGGCGATGTCGCGACCCGCGACGAGGAGTACAAGGTCGCCGAGATCGGGCTGGTGACGCCGACCGGCGCGGTGCCGTTCTTCGCGATGTTCCTGCTGACCGGCGTGTTCGCGTGGCTGTTCTCGCACCATACGCGGCGCTCGACGCTCGGCCGGCTCGTCCGGGTCCAGGTCGTCAACCTCGCGCTCGTCGCGGTGCTCGCGATCGTCGTCAAGATCGCGATGCTCGTCACGCCGTCGAACGTCTTGATCGTTCCCGTCGCGATGTTCGCGCTCGTGCCGACGCTCGTGCTCGATCGCATCGTCGGGCTCGCGACCGGCACGCTCGCCGCGCTGATCGTCGCGCTGTGCGTACCGTTCGATGTCGGCGTCGCGATCCTGTTGTTGGTCTCGGTCGCGGTCGCCGGCCTGGTCGTCGCCGAGAAGCCGAAGCGCAAGCTGAAGCCCATGCTCGTCGCGGGCGGCACGGCGACGCTGCTGACCGCGCTCACGTACCCGCTGTTCCAGTACCTCACGACCGGCCACATCCCAGTCAGCGAGCTCGACTCGCCGCTGCGCTCCGCGTGGGTCGCCGCCGCCATCGGACCGGCGCTCGCGACCGGGCTCTCGGTCGTGCTCGCGCCGCTCTACCAGCTCGCCGCCGGCGAGATCACGCAGGGCAAGCTGATCGAGCTCGAGGACTTGTCGCAGCCGTTGTTGAAGCAGATCAGCGAGAAGGCGCCGGGGACGTGGCAGCACAGCCTGATGATGGCGAACCTCGCGGAGATCGCCGCGAACGCGATCGGTGCGAACGCCCGGCTCGTGCGAGTCGGCGCTTACTATCACGACCTCGGCAAGTCGCTCGCGCCGAAGTACTTCATCGAGAACCTCGAACCGGGCGAGACCTCGCCGCACGACAAACTGCCGCCCGAAGCGTCGTGCGACGCGATCTTCAAGCACGTCACCGAGGGCATCGTCGCCGCGCGCAAGGCCGGGTTGCACGAGCGCGTGATCGACTTCATGCACATGCACCACGGCAACGGGGTGCTCGAGTACTTCTGGGCGAAGTGCCAAGACCAGGGCAACCCGCACAAGCTCACCGTCGAGAACTTCCGTTATCCCGGCGTACCGCCGCAGAGCCGCGAGACCGCGATCCTCGCGATCTGCGATGCGGTCGAGGCCGCGTCGCGCACGCTGAAGAAGGCCGATCCGGCGGCGATCGATTCGCTGGTCCAGCGCATCGTCTACGGCAAGCTCCACCTCGGCCAGCTCGACGACTCGGGCTTGTCGATGAGCGACCTCCGCAAGATCGCCGACTCGCTCCGCGAGACGATCCGCCACGCGAACCACGGCCGGATCGAATATCCGTGGCAGCGCCAGGAAGCGCAGCTCGCCGCGCAGAGTGCGAGTGCGGTCAGCCCCGCGGTCACGACGACGGCGCCGCGGCTCGATTCGCTCGACCGCGAGGCGAAGGCGGATGCCGTGCGGCCGGCCGTGCGCGAAGAAGACGCCGCGCTCGCCGAGACCGACGGACTCAACGCGACGCCGAAGCTACGCCGATCGGCCGAGCCCTCGAACCCGCCGAAGACCGTCGACAACGAGCTCGCGAATAGCGCGACGGCGCCGATTCCGTTGCTCGAGAAGCGCGCGCGCGAATCCGGTGCCGAGATCGCGAGCACGGGCAAGCTCGAGCGCCGGAGCGATCGCGACATCGGGCGCCCGATCGGCCTCGGGCTCGAGCACCCGATCGAGCGCCGCAGCGATCGCGAGATCGAGCACAAGGTCGAGGCCGAGCGCTCGACGCGCGAAGCGCGCCGCGATGCGGATCGCGCCGCGATGGCCGCACGCTACGCGAACGAGCCGGCATCGCGGGACTCCGGGAGCCACACCGAGGACTTCGAGCGGATCTCCGATCCGATGTCGTCGCGCGATGGCTACGAGCGTGTCGAGCACTCCGTTCCGAGCGACGGCGACGGCGACACGGGCGCGCGGATCCGCGCGAACAAGCGCACCAATGAGACCGGCACGCGCAACCGCGACTTCGTCGCGAACATGGTGATCGAGCCGCTGGTCAAGGACAGCATCCCGAGCATCAACTCGAACGTCGATACCGGCCGCCACACGGCACCAGCGCCGAAGGACTCGACGAAGGAGATCGATTCGTTCGCGAAGGAAGCCACGCGTGCGCTCCAAGCCGCGGCGCCCGACCTCGACATCCTTCCGCCTTCGGCGGCGGGTGCGGTCGTCGACCGGGAACCCGATCGCGCGCGCACCGACAGCTCTTCGCCGATCGCTCGCAAGCGCGCCGCGACCGTGCCGCCGATTCCCACGCTCGCGCGCCCGCCGACGATCCGGCGCGCACCGACGGTACCGCCACCCGATCCGGATCGCCCGATCGGCAAGACGCTGTTCGGCGGCGCCGCGGATCTTCGCACGCCCGCGCGACCTCACCCCGAGCCGTTCCAGCCGGCGAAGACCTCGCCGGGTGCGACGACCACGGCGCGGCCTCCGGCAGACGACACCGACGCGACCGCGCCGGTCACGCGGACGACCGCGCCGGTCAAGGTCCGCGGCGAGGACCTCGATGCATCGCGCGACGAGGCGGCGCGGGCTCGCGACGACGCTGCGACGACCTCGCCATCGATGATGGCGGTCAAGGTCGCCGAGCTCGCGACGCTCGACGAGTTCGCGCGCAAGCGCGGCGACGCGGCGATGACCCGGCCGGTGCCGAAACAGGTACAGGCCGATGCCGACGCCGACGCCGCGTCGACGAACCCCGCGCTGCCGCGCACGCCCGATGCGGATACGCCGAACAGCATCGGCGACATGACCGATCCGGAGATCCGGATCGAGCATGCATCGGTCCCGCAGACGACCTGGGCGCGCGGACTCGCGGCGCGGATCGACGCGAACCTCGACGACGAATTCGGGCGCGACACGCCCACCCGAGCACCTTCGCGCGCCGAATTGCAGGCGCTGGTCGATGCACCGCCCGACGCGACCCGCCAGCAGTCGATCGAAGAGATCGAGAAGCTCCAGCGCGATCCGGCCGCGCGCCGCTCGCAGGAAGAGCTCGAGTTCAAGCCGCGCCGCGCGCCGTTCCCGACCGCAGAAGTCAGCGAGGATGACATCGAAGCGGCGATCGAGATCGCGCCATCCGCTCGCCGCACGGGTTCGATTCCGATCGGCATCGCGAAGAAGAAGCCGCCGGGCGAGTGATGCGCCGCGCGCTGGTGGTTCTGATCGCCGGATGCGGCGGCGCGCAGCACGCCGCGACGCCCGCCCCCGATGTCCGCGCCGAGGTTCGCGCCGCCGAGGATGCGGAGCGCGCGCGCAAGCACGACGTCGCACGCGCGGAATACGAACGCGCGGTCGCAGATGCGAAGACGCCCGAGAGCATCGGCTTCGCGCGCGGCCGGTTCGGCGAGACCCTCGCGACGTGGGGTGAATACCGCGAGGCGATCGCACAGCTCGAAGGCTCGGTCGCCGCGTTTCCGAGCGATCCGGCGCCGTGGCACGACCTCGGCGTCGTCCGCGAGCACGAGGGTGACTCGCGCGGCGCGCTCGACGCGTTCGAGCACTCGGTCGCGCTCGCGAAGACCGACTGGCGCCCTCGCCTCGCGATCGCGGCGCTGCGCTGGAAGCTCGCCGCGCGGTGCTTCCACGACACGCCCGGTCCGTGCACCGCCGAGGTCAGCGCCGCGCGCACCGAGTACAGCGCGATGCTCGACCTCGATCTGCCGGATCGCCTGCGCGACAAGGTCAAATGGGCCATCGCCCAGCTCGACCTACCGCGCGCGGGGCTGGCGGCGCCAACGCCGAGCCCGTGACATACTCGCGTCGATGATCCGGTTGCGCGTCGCGCTTGGCCTGTTGCTGCTAGCGGGGCCCGCCCATGCCGACAAGTTCAACTGGGAAGGCCAGGTCGAGGTCGACGCGCAGGATCTCGATTCGCCCGACGACAAGAAGCGCGTCGATGCGGTCCGCCTGCTCGCGATGGACGACATCCATCTCAGCCAGCGGTTTCTCCTGAAGGCGCTCGGCGACAAGGACCTCACGGTGCGCAGCGAGGCCGCGAAGGCGCTCGGCCTCGGCCAGGCGCTCGCCGCGGTGCCGGCGATGATCGAGTGGCTGTCCGATCCCGATCCACGCGTGCGCGCGACCGCGGCCGAGGTGCTCGGCGACATCGGTGGCCCCGATGCGACGCAGGCGCTGACCCGCTCGCTCGGCGACGCCGACCCGGCGGTCCGCCAGCGCGCGGTCAAGGCGCTCGGCAAGATCGGGATGCGCGGCAACCTGGGCGTCGTCGTCGCGTTGATCCCGCGGCTCGAGGACGACAAGTCCGATGTCCGCCGCGAGACCGTCGATCAGCTCGAGCAACTCGGCGATCGCCGCGCCGTGATCCCGCTGGTCTCGCGGTTCAGCGATACGTCGCGCGATGTCGTCAAGGCCGCGGTTCGCGCCGTCGGCAAGCTCGGCGACAAGTCCGCCGTGCCCGCGCTGATCCGCTTGATGGGCGAGACCGACGAGAACGTCCGCATGGCGGCGGTCGGCTCGCTCGGCCAGCTCGGCGCGGTCGAAGCGATCGACGCGCTCACCGAGCAGCTCGGCTCCGGCGCGATGGACGAGTATCACAAGAAGGCCGCGTACGCGCTCGGCCAGATCGCGGCGACGCCGCAGGCGGGCAAGGCCGGCGAAGACGCGATGCGCGTACTCGTCGAGAACCTCGCGAACGCGCAGCAGAGCCGCCAGGCCGCGAAAGAAGCGCTGCGGATCGCAGGCAAGGCCGCGGTGCCCGCGCTCGTGTTGCACCTGACCGGCCGGATCAAAGGCGATCCGACGACCGCCGTCACGCTGCTCGCCGAGAACGGCGATGCGCGCGCGACTGCCGCGTTGACCGCCGAGCTCGAGCGCGGTCGCGTCGCGATGCCGCTCGTGTTGAAGGCGCTCGGCGCGACCCACGATCCGAACGCGCTCGTCCCCGTGCTCGGCGCGGTCTCGAACAAGGACGCCGCGATCCGGCTCGCCGCGATGGAAGCGCTCCGCCCGTTACTCGGCACCGACGCGCGTGCCGGCGATGTCTTGATCGAACGGCTCGGCGACGACGACCTCGAGGTCCGGATCCTCGCCGCCGAATACCTCGGCAACCTGCAAGTCGGTTCCGCGACCGCGAAGCTCACCTCGCTCGCGGGCCCGGGCAACCCGACGCGCCTGCGCCACGCAGCGATCGACTCGCTCGGCGAGATCGGTGAGGTCAAGCCGAACCCCGACGCGTCCAAGCTGCTCGTCGCGATCCTGCGCGAGGGCCCGACCGAGCTCCACCTCGCCGCGGCCGCGGCACTCTCGCACACCGCGGATCCGAGCGTGACCGCCGCGCTGATCACACTCGCGGAGAGCGATCGCGGCCCGACCCGCCACGAGGTCGTGCGCGCGCTCGGTGGCACGCTGCGCGGCCATCCCGACGCTAACGGCCGCAAGACGCTGCGCGTGCTCGCGCAGGACGCGAACATCAAGGTCGCGGTCGCCGCGATCGCAGGGCTCGCCGCGGCCGGCGACGTCTCGGATGCGCCGTTCCTGCGCCAGCTCGTCGCCGATGCGGCCGCCGATCGCAGGCGTGCCGCCGCGTGGGCGCTCGGCGAGCTTCACGATCCGGGCTCCGTCCCCGCGCTGCTCGACGTGCTCGGCATCCACGACGATCGCCTCGTCGGCGACGCCGCGTGGGCGCTCGGCGAAATCGCATCCGCGACTGCAGCGAAGCTCGATGCGAAGGCGCTGATCGAGCGGTTCGCATTCGTGACCAGCCACGGCGGTTGGGCCTCGGCGATCGACGCGAGCGCGGGGCTCGCTCGCGCGCTATGGGCCCTGCCCCGCGATCAGCGCACCGCCGCACGCGTCCAGCTCGAGAAGCTCGCGTTCCACAAGTCGCGGCTCGTCCGGATCAACATCGCGCTCGGCCTGTCGAGCCTGACCGGCGATGACGAGGCCGCGAAGGCGCTCGCGCAGCTTCTTCACGACGACGTCAGCCCGCACGTCCGCGCCGCGGCTGCCGACGGGCTCGCGCGGATCGCCGCCGCTGGCGCGAAGCCCGCGATCACCGCCGCGCTCGATGCGGCCGCGAAGTCCGATCCCGACGCCGATGTCAAAGCGCGCGCGCTCGCCGACCTCGCGAAGGCGCCGGCGCAGGTCGCTCGCACCGAGTGGCGCAACCTCTACGTCGTCGACGTCAGCGCCGATGACGCGCGGGTTCGCCAGGAGCCGTTCTTCATCCAGGGCGACGACGGTGTCGTATGGGCGAGCTACACCGACGCGCGCGGCGAGCTGACGTCGGAGCACATGCCGCCCGGCATCACCGCCGCGAACGTCTGGCCCGCGTCGCGCGAGCCCGAGTATTAAGCAGCGCGCTTGATGCCGTAGTCGCGGGCCGCGAAGCCGGCGAGCTCGGTCTCGAGCACGCGCCGCGCGCGGAACAGGCGCGACATCACGGTGCCGATCGGGACGTGCAGCGCGTCGGCGATGTCCTTGTACTTCTCGCCCTTGAGGTCGGCGCGCTCGACGACATCGCGGTAGTCCTCGCCGAGCTGGCCGAGCGCGTCCTCGACTTCATCCGAGAGCTGGTTCTCGGTCAGCGCTTCCTCGAGGTCGTCGGTGCGATCCTGGTCGCGGCCGTAGAGCGCGATCAGCGCGTCGCCCGGGCGCTCGGTCGAGAACCGCTGATGACGGCGGCGCTTGCGATAGCCGTTGATGAACGCGTTCGTGAGGATCCGGAACAACCACGCGCGGAGGTTCGAGCCCGGCTCGAAGCTGTCCCACGCGCACATCGCGCGGAGCAGCGTCTCCTGGACGAGGTCCTTCGCGGTGTCGGGGTCGCGGCAGATCCGCATCGCGACGCCGTAGAGCTCGGCCTGGTGCGGGACGCAGGCGAGCGCGAACTCGGCATGCGGCGCGTGCTTCGTCTTGGTCGAGCCCTCGGCCCGGACAGCCCGCGGCGCAGCCACGGGACGGGCGACCATACGGGACGAGGCGGGAACGCTGGGCTTGGCGGAAGTACGCGACATGCCAGCGGTAAAAGCAGCCGCTGTGCCACGTATACATACCTGGAATAACTCGCGATCTTATCGACCGCGGGTGGCCAGACACAGCGTGTGTTTCAAGCCGGACGCGGGCCAAGAGATGGGATCGACCGAATCACTCCCGCCACCGCGACGGGAAGATCGGACGAGATCACGCCACGTTCGCCGTGGATCTTCGCGAGTCGGTCGCCCGCGCGGCCGTGGATGAACACGCCCGCACGTGCGGCGTCGAGCGCGGTCAGGCCCTGCGCGAGCAGCGCGCCGATCACGCCGGACAGCACGTCGCCGCTACCACCGGTCGCGAGTGCCGGACCACCGGTCGGGTTGATCGAGCAGAACTCGTCGCCGAGTGTGCCGTCGCAGACGATCGTGCGCGCACCCTTCAGCACGACCACGGTGCGAGTCTGTGCCGCGAGTGCGCGCGCGGCCGCCAAGCGATCCGCTTCGATCGTCTTGGTATCGGTACCGAGCAGCCGCGCGGCTTCACCCGGATGGGGCGTGATGACGACCGGGCCGTTCGCCTTCGCGAGCGCACCGGTGACGCCCGCGATCAGGTTCAGCGCATCCGCATCGATCACCGCGGGCACACCGGCTGCGAGGATCTCGCCGACCCATGCGGCGGCGCGCTCGCTGCGACCGAGGCCCGGCCCGATCACGACCGCGGCCTTGCCGTCGAGCACCGCGGCCAGATCGCCGAGAGCGCGCGTCATGATCGAATCATCGGCGGTGAGCTCGCCTTCCGCGGCGAGCGTCACGAGCCCAGCACCTGCGCGCAGCGCGGCCGTCGCGGCGAGCCGTCCCGCGCCGCGCATCCCCGGCATGCCGCCGACGATCAGCGCGTGACCGCGCGTGCCCTTGTGATCCATCAGGCCGCCGTG
>Ga0105245_10000105_pt1 | contig 80883 bp, 74 predicted proteins | sample KBSM54metaG_FD_81523 | JGI IMG/M metagenome (GOLD analysis project Ga0105245, IMG submission 81523) | Miscanthus rhizosphere microbial communities from Kellogg Biological Station, Michigan, USA - KBS M5-4 metaG | ecosystem: Host-associated > Plants > Roots > Rhizosphere > Soil | place... | reverse complement strand
GAAAGGCGCGCCGAAGGCCGAGCCGACCTGCGGCAACTGCGGTGCGCCGCTACACGTCACGCAGGCAGGCGAGTGCGAGCACTGCGGCGCCCACGTCACCGCCGGCGAGTTCGACTGGGTCCTCTCGAAGATCGAGCAGGACGACACGTATCGCGGCTAGAACACCTTCATCGCGCGATAGCGATACACGACCGCCGCGCCGTGCTCGATGCGCGCGATCATCGCGCCGACGAGCAGCGGCGTCTTCAGCCATTGCTCCGCGTACCACTTCGACGCCCGAGGGGCGCGCTTGCCGGGGGTGAGGTGACGATCGAGCTGAACGGTCGTGCCGTCACTCAGCGTCGCCGCGATCGTGCCGCCGTTGACCGCGAGGTTGCGGATCGCGGTCCCGGCGGTCCACGAGTGGGTCGGCACCAGGTGGAACTGCAACGGAACCACCGGTGGATGTGACGCGGGCGCGTGGATGGGAGTCCGGCCCGTCGACGCGAGCGCTGCGTGGGTCGCGCGCAGCGCCACGACCCGAGCGCCGTCGTGCGCCGCGATGTGATTGCCGACGACAACCATCTGCTGGAGGCCCGGGATCGAGGCCCGACCGAACGCCTTGCCATCGAGGCCGAGGACCAGCACGCTGTCGCGCGTCGCGACCGCGATCCGCGCGTGCTCTCCGCTACCCACGATCGCGGCATCGAGCGCGACCTCGCGGGTCGCGAACCGGCCGACCTGCTGCGCGGCCGCACCCGCGACCCACAGGCCTTGCTTGTCCGCGGTGCGCGTCACCGCGACGTGCTGGCCCTTGCCGGTCACGAGCCGGAACTCGGCGAGCCCGCGCGTATCGGCGACCGCTTCACCTGCGATCTGGACACCGCCACGCGCGTCGACGATTGCGACCTGGACCTGCGCTCCGACCGCGACCTTGCTCGTGACGATGTCCCAGACGTCGATCTCGTTGATCACCGCATCCGGTCCCGGATCGACGAGCCAGTGCGCCTCGAGCCACTTCTTCGGGCCGGGGACGTACTGCTTGAAGCACGCGATCTTGTCCTGGATGAGCTGCTCGGGCGACGGCGGCGCTGGCATCTTCGCGAGCTTGCCGAGGTCGACGTAGCGAATGCCCGAGTTCGTGTGGAGCAGGATCTCGCACTTCGGAGCGGTTCCATCGGTGACATCCGAGTGCGCGTCGACGGACGTGAACCCGAACGGGATGGGCCAGGTCGGCACGCTGACCGAGTAGTCGCTCGCGGGCGTGGTCAACAGATCGACCGCGCACTGGATCGTGTAGTGGTTCGGATCGCCGAACGCGAGCTTCGCGTCGATCTGGTCCGGCGACCATGCTTGCTTCGAGCACGAATAGCCGCCGCCCCAATCGAACCCGCTCTGGTCGACCTTCTTCAGGCTGCGATCGTTGTGCGCGGGAACCGCGAGCGTGCCGGAGATCGTGAGGCCGTTCGGCGAGCCGAGGACCGACGTCGCGGTCATCCCCGGCAGCAGCGAGCCGAGGCCGACCTCGCCCTGGAGCTTCACGTGATCGTTGTCGTGCTCGATCGTGTGGAGGTTCATCGAGCCGGGATCGACGCCCTGAACGCCATCGCTCAGGTTGCCGTGCGCCTTGTCGCTGATCTCGACGATCGCGACGATGAACCCGATGATCGTGACGACGACCGCGATGATCGCGCCCACGGGTCCGAACGCCGAGCCGATCGCGATGATCGCCGCACCGGGCAGGACGATCGTGGCGAGCCCGCAGCGGAACACGTCCCAGTCGTCGAGGTCCCACGCGACGTTGATCGTGACCTGGATGTTGCCGCTCGCCGACAGGCCGAACGACACCGTGAAGTCGAGATCGAACGAGATATCCGACGAGAACACCGGGCAGGCATCGACCGCGTTCAACGTCGCCGTCGACACCGGGCCGGTCACGCCCCACGTCGTGTTCGGCTGCGAGATGATCTCGAGCGACGAGTCCTGCGTCGGCATCGCGTCGACCGCGGTCGTGATCGCGTCGTCGACGACCTCGACGAGCAACTGCGGCGGCAGGTTGATCGCCCAGTCGCCGCCGAGCGGCAGGACACCGCCCGCGAAGAAGCTCGTCCACGCGGCCTGCGAGCCCGCCGTCGGCGCGGTGAGCTCGGCGCGGACCATCACGGTGGTGCCGCTCAGCGTGAGGCCGGCATTGGTCGCCTTCATCGCCTGACCCGCGACATCGGGCAGCGCGATCGTCTGGCCGACCGGCGGCATCTTCGACAGCAGCAGGGCCTTCTGCGCCGCGCTCAACACGTCGATCACCGACCCGAGCTCGATCGGCGTGACGTTCAACTGGATCTCGCCCGCCGCGGACGCGGTCGCGCTGATCTCCGCCTTGATCCACAGCCCGAACACGGACGTGGTCGCCGGGATCCCGAAGCTGCCGGCCGCGAGGACCGCGGCGCGTGTCACGAGCGTGGCATCGATGTCGATCTTCACCACGAGGACGTTGCCGTTCACGTTCGCCGTGCCGCCCGGAACGTTGACCGCGATCGACTTCGCCGGCGTATCGAATAACTCGACGCCGGTGCAGTTCAGGTGATCGATGAGCAGCGTCCCCGATCCGAGTGGGTTCGGGAACTCGTCGGTGACGAGCGGAATGGCCCGCTGTACCTGGTCCTGTAAGAGCGAGAAGAACTTGTCTTGCTGGAATTGAAGATCGAAGAACATGCGCGCCTCCGTGAGGCGAACGCATGGCGAGGCGAATCTTCCCACCGTGGCCCTGCCGCAAATTGCTGCAGGTCTACAGCTTCGAGCGCACCCAATCTTCAGCGCGCTTCGCGACGAGCTGCTCGGCGAGCTCGGTGCCGAGCTTCACGAGCGCCTGGATCTCGTCGTGTGCGTCCGTGTAGAGCGTCGCGACGGGCAACTGGAGCGGTAGCTGCACCGGCGTCGAGCCGAACAGGGAGCCGGCGGCGCCGAACATCCCGTGGTCGTAGGACAGGTGCACCGTCACGCCAGCGGGCAACTCGACGCGCGCTCGCAGCGTCTCGAGCGCGAAGATCCACGACAGCGGCGTGAGGAACGTCGTCGCGCCGGTCTCTGCGTGATCGATCGTGATCTGGATCCGCCCGACGCTCGGCACCAGCGCACTCGGCGCGAACGCGAGCTGCGCGTCGTCGATCACGACGCGGTCGGCGTGGATCGGCTTCTGCTTCGGGCGTTGCAGCTTGAACAGCGCTGCGGTCGAGACCTCGAGGCGGACGCCGCGGACCGCGAGCTCGCGACAGCCGCGATCGACGAGCGCCCAGCCGAGCGGACCGAGCTCGCAATCGACCTCGCGAACGTCGAGCGCGAGGTGACCGATCAGGTCGTCGCGATGAACGGCGAGCCCCTCGAGCTCGAGCCGGCCGCGGATCAGCGCGAGATCGATATCGGCGAGCGTCGCGGTACCCTGGAGCGATTCGCCGATCCGCGCGGTCGTGGTCGCAGCTTGGCGCGCGGCGACGACGTGATCGAGCACGAGCAGCGTCGCGATCCATAGGGCGATCGCGATCACGCCGCCGAGCGCGAGTCGTCTTGCCATCGCGACGAGCTTACCTCGGAGCGGCCCACGCTGATGATCGCCGGGACCAGCACCAGCGCGGTCACGACGCACGTGATCTCGCCGATCAGCGAGGCCAGGCCGAAACCGCGGATCGCGAGGTTGTTGCTGACAAGGAGCGAGGCGTAGCCGATCATCGTCGTCAGCGAGCAGACCAGGACCGTGCCGCCGGTCGAGCGCAGCGCGATGCCCGGGTCGTCGCGGTCCGCGCGATGCGCGATGTTGATCGCGTAGTCGATGCCGAGGCCGAGCGCGATCGGCAGCGCGACGAAGTCGAGGAAGTTGATCTTGAGGCCGACGAGCGCGCACACCGCGATCATCGCGAGGCTGCCGACCGCGGTCCCGGCGAGCACGGCGACCGCCCGGCGGTTGCGGCCGACGAGCAGCACGACCATGACGACGAGGCCGACCGCAGCGACCACGGTGACGACGACGCCGTCCTTGCGAATCGCGGTGATGATGTCGGCGAAGATCACGCTCGGTCCCGACGTCGTGACGGTCTTGCCGCCGGGGAGCTCGAGCTGGCGGATCGCGGCGGAGAACCGCACGAGGTCGCGGCCGTTCCACTCGTCGAATGCGGGGCCGGGGGTGACCGCGACGAGGTAGCCGATCCGACCGTCGCGCTCCTCGAGCTTGACCCGGAGCTCCGCGGGCAGATCCCGCGCCGTGAATGCGCGGAGGTCATCGGCCGGGCGGAGCTTCGCGAGCTCGGCGCGATCCGCCTCGGGCAGATCGTCGAGCGCGTCGTCGAGCTCGCCGCGGATCTTCGCGAGGACCGCGAGCTTCGCGGCTTGATCCGGCGGCACCGCATCCGCGATCGATTGGACCGTGCCGACCATCGGGTCGCGGGCGTGAGCGGCCTCGAGCGCCGCGACGACGGCCGGAACCTGCGCGCGATCGTCGACGGCGATGTACGTGCTGCGCGCCATGCCGGCGAGCCCGCGCCCGAACGTGTCGTTGACGTACTTCATCCAGTGGCGGGTCGCGAGCGCGTCGGGCGCGTCGGAGCGCAGCTTCGTCATGTCGTACTCGAACGGATCGTGGGCGATATACCGGACCGTGATCGCGATCGAGGCGAGGGCGAGCGCGGCGCCGAACGCACACGCGACGATCGGCCGGCGGACGCCGAACGCGCCGACCGCAACGCGGCCGAACACCGGCGACTCGGCGGCGCGCGCACCGGTCGCGAACCGGAGCACGAGCACCGGCAACAGCACGAACGAGGCGATCCAGCACACGAGCATGCCGGCGCCGCCGATCAGCGCGAAATCGCCGAAGCCTTTGAAGTGGGTCACCGCGAGCGCGCCATACGCGATCGCCGCACCGAGCGACGCGATCAGCGTCGGCCGGATCGTCCCCGCGATCGCACGCGCCATCGCGTCGGCCGGGGCCGCGCCACGGCGCTCCTCGAGGAAGCGCGCTACGAGCAGGATGCCGTAGTTGACGCCATTGCCGGCGATGATCGCGCCGAGAAACGCGGTCGCCGCGTTCAAGTGACCGACCGTGAGGCTCGCGAGGCCGAACGAGATGATCGTCGCCGCGACGATGTTCGCGGTCAGCAGGCCGAGCACGCGGATCGAGCGAAGGTGACCGAACAACACGAGCGCGACGAGCGCGGCGGTCGCGAGGCTCGACACCAGCATGCCCTGGAGCAGCGAGTCGTGCTCCGCGAGCGTCTGGGTGACGCCGCCCGCGAACGCGATCACGACCGCGGGGTGCGCGGTCCGCAGATCTCGCGAGAATCGATCGAGCTGATCCTGCAGCGCGCGATCGGCAGCGGTGTCGGTCGCGCGGAACGCGGTCTCGATCACCATGACCTGCGAACGACCGTCGGCGCTGATGTAACGCGAGTGGGCCAGCTTCGCATCGGCGTCCGCGCGCTTCTTCTTCAGATCGTCGAGCTCGTGGGTATCCGCCGGCTTGTCGTCGATGTCGATGTACAGCGGATTCGCGTGAAGCTTCGCGGCCGCGATCTTCTGCTCGAGCGCCTTCTGCGTGCGCTCGAGATCCGCGAGCGGGATGAACAGGCCGGCGTGTGCCCGTACGAACGCGCGGGTCTTGGCGTCGTCGTCCTCGACGCGCGCGACCAGATCCGGATCGAGCCCGCGCACGTTCGCCGCGAGCTCGCCGGCGACCACGGCGCGCTCGGCCGGCGTCGGCGCGACGACGACCGCGACCATCGTGTCCTTCGCCGCGAGCCGCGCCTCGAGTCGGCGGAGATCGCGAATCGCCGGGACATCCGACGGCAACAGATCCGAGAGGTCGGCGTAGACCGGCAGGTGAAACGCCGCGAGATAGATCGACACCGCGACGAGCGCGGCGCTTGCGAGCACGATCGTGCGCGCATGGCGGCTCAACCATGCGACATAGCCGCGCGCGGTCACGCGGCCACCACCGGCTTGCGCTTCCACGCCGTGACGAGCGCCGGGCCACCGACGATCGCGAGCGGGACGAGATGCGCGCAGCGATACGCGAGTGCACAGCCGACTGCTTCCGGAGCCGAAATTCCGGCGGTCGCGAACGCGAGCGTGATCGCCGCTTCCTGGACGCCGAGCCCGCCCGGCGTGATCGGCACGCACGTCGCGACGCTGATCCCGAGGAATCCGAGCACGAGCGGCACGACGCCGACATCGACGTGCATCGCGTGCGATGCGAGAGCGAGCACTGTGACGTCCGCGAGGCTCGACGCCAGCGCCCAGCCACTCGCGATCGCGAACGGCTTACCGCGGAGCACGAGGAACACGGTGCCGAGGATCGCGATCGCCGCGGCGGCGAACACGTGACCACCGGCCGCGAGCGCGACGAGCGCGACCGCGACGATGCCGATCGCCTCGGCGATCCGCTCCGCGACGTGAACGCGCGCGATCGCCGTGACCGGCAAGCCGAACGCTTTCAGCGCGACGCTGCGCACGCCGAACCCGAGCGGGCCCCACGCGAGCTGTCCCGCCGCATGACTCGCCGCGAGCAGCCGCGCGGTCAGGCCGAGGTTCGGCGCGGTCACGTTCGCGCGCGCACACTCGACCTCGAGCAAGCGCTGCGAGCGCAGCGCCTTCATGCCGGTCTTGCCGCCGAGCATCGCGACCATCGCACCGCCCGCGAGCATCGGGTTCATCGCCGGCAGCGTCGCGAACGCGTCTTTGATCGCCGGGATCGCGCCGATCACGCGGCCCTCCGCTGGCGCGCGGCCTCGTACGAGAACAGCGGTGCGAAGCCGGCGAGCCGGCGGATCGCACGCGCGACCCGCACGTCGGGCTCGCCGAGGAACGCGGCGCGCTCGTCACCGCGCAGGAATCCCGCTGCATACGCGAGATCGAACGCGTGGCGATCCCGATCCTGCGAGCGCTCGGCGAATTCGAGGTCGATCAGCGCGACCTCGCCATTCGCGACGAGCGCGTTGCCCGGGTGCGCGTCGTTCAGAACCCAACCGGCCGCGTGGACGGCATCGAGTGCACGGCGATACGCGCGGATCGCCGGCGCACCGCCGAGACGCGAGAGCGGAGTCCCCGGCACGTGCTCTAGGAGCATCACGGCCGCCGCAGGGTTGGCCGCGATCACACTTGGCGCGCGAATGCCGGCTCGTGCCAGCCCCTCGAGCGCCGCCGCCTCGCGCCGGACGCGCGCCGCCGGCGAGAGCTCGCCCGGATACGGCTGCGGGCCGCACAGCCGGGCGCCGAACGCGAGCACCGAACCGCCGGTCATCGCGTGCTTCAGCACCGCGGTGCCGCGCGCGAACTGGAGCTCGTAGACCGCACTCGACCGACCGCCCGCGAGCGGGCGAATCGCGCGCGGTTGCTCCGCGATGCCGAGCGCCGCGAGCGCACCGGGGACACCGAGCGCGAACGCGTCGACGACCTGCGCGGCGAGCAGTGCCGGAGCGAGCGCGACGCTGGTCGCGACGACGCCGAGCGCTTCACGCAACACGCTTCACCTCCTGCGCGCCGAAGAGGCACGTGACGACCTCGGCCGCCGCGTCGGGGCGTGCCGCGAACCGCGCGCGCGTGCTCATCTTGCGGAGCGCACCTGGCTCGCCGATCAGCTGCTCGACGGTGTCCGCGAGATCCGCGAGCTCGTTCGTGCGCACGGCCGCACCCGCGGCGAGCGCGTAGAACATGTTTCCGCGTTCCTGCCCCGCCGCCGCGAACGGCAGCACGAGCGCGCGACCACGGGCGAGGCACTCGCTCACCGTGAGCCCACCGGCCTTGGTGACCACGACATCCGCGCGATCGATCGCGGCGTACAGGCCGTCGGTCCGCGCCGCGACGTCAGCGCGCGGCAACACCCGGCGCGCGTGTGCGAGCAACTCGGCGTCGTCGCCGCACAGCACGTGGAGGTCGTGACGCGCGAGCGGTGCGAGTGCATCGATCGCGGCATGCGCATCGCGCGCCGGCAGACCGCCGAGCAGCGCGAGCACGCGCGCCGTCGCGAGCTCGGCCTTGACCGCGCGCACCGGCGCCGGACACGCCGCGATCGGGATCCCCGTGACGACGACCTCGGCGCGAGTGCGGCGCTGGAGCGAGCGCGCGACCTCGGCATCGGCGACGCAATACGCGTCGACACCCGGCACGATCCACGCGCGATGCGCGGTGTGATCCGTCACCGTCATGATCACGCGCGCCGCGAGCTGCTCGCGCACGCGGCTGACCGCAAGCGCCGGCAGATAGTGCGTGCACACGACGTGCGTCGGTGCGAAGTCGACGAGATAGCGATCGAGCGCCGCGAACAGCGCGCGATGCAGCGGCAAGCGCAGCGCATCGAAGCTGAGGTCGCGGTCGGTCGCATCGAACATCCAGTCCCAGGCGTGCGTGCCGTGGCGCTGCACGATCCGCCACGCGCGGTCGTACGCGAACCAGCGCGGCGCGAACTCGAGGACGTTCTTGACCTCGACGTAGGTCGCCGGCACCCGGCGGAGCTGCTCGGCGATGGCGTTGGCCGCGGCGCGGTGACCACCACCCGCTGGCGTGTAGAGGATCGCGATGCGCTGCATGCCGACCCATTTCGCAAGCGACGTACCGCGTCAGGCCGGTAGAGCCTTCCACTAGTTACCTAGGCAATGGTCGGACCTCTAACGCGACAGGGTGGTAGCTATTCGACGTCGTCGCGCGTGCCCGGGAGAATGCCAGGATCTGCCTCGGTATCCGGGCGTAGGCGAATCTCGACCTGCGGCGTCCAGCGCGGCTTGCGGATCCGGACCGGCTCCGGGGCGCGTGCAAGCGTGCCCGCGAGGAAGCCGAGCTCGGCGCGGACCTCGGCGGCGCTCGGCCGATCCCAGCGATCCGCCGCGAGCATCGAATCGACGACGTTCGTGAGCTCCCTCGGGAGCTGCGGGCACACCGCCGCGAGCGATGCGCTTCCCGCCGCGATACCCGCCAGCGTGCGATAGGCGACCAGGCCGAGCGCATGGACGTCGTCGCGATCGTCGATCTCCGGCGATGCATCGTGAGCCCGTGCCGCGCTCCAGTCCGTCACGCACATCGGAAACCCGCGGTTACGACCCGCGACGACGAGACAATGTGCGCTGATGCCGCCGTGGATCACGCCGCGCTGATGCGCGAACGCGAGGATCTCGGCGACGTCGCGGATCATCCCGAGCGCGACCTCGGGGTCGAGTGGCCCGAGCGCGAACGTGCCCGCGACGGTGAGTCCGTCGACGATTTCCTGCGCGAACCACGAGCGGTGGTCGGGCAACCGCCCGGTCTCGAAGACGCGGATGATGCCGGGGTGCGGCAGCGCCGCGAGGATGCACGCCTCGCGGAGCAGCGTGACGCTCTCGCTCGCATCGCGCGAGATCTTGAGCAACGCGCGGCGCGGCAACACGAGGTGGATCGCGCGATAGACGGATCCATCGAGCTCTTGCTCGATCTCGTAGTCACCGATCCGTACACCGCGCGCCATCCGCGCGGTTCTTAGCACGAGCTAGACGTCCAGCTCGCCGATTTCGCCCGCGTAGGCCTTGATCATCTCGGCGCGGGCCGCGACGTCCTTGCCCATCAAGGTCGCGATCATGTTGTCGGTCGCGAGCGCCTGGCTCGAGGCCACCGTGACGCGCAGCGCCTGGCGGGTCTTCTTGTCGAGCGTCGTCGCATTGAGAGCGTCCGCCGACATCTCGCCGAGACCCTTGAACCGGGTGATGTTCGGCTTCGCGTTGCCCTTCACCTGTTCCTTCAGGATCTTGTCGCGCGACGCGTCGTCGAGCGCCCAGAACGTGTTCTTGCCGATGTCGATGCGATAGAGCGGCGGCTGCGCCAAGAACACGTGGCCGCCGTCGATCAGCCCGCGCATGTGGCGGAAGAAGAACGTCATCAGCAGCGTCGAGATGTGGTGGCCGTCGGCGTCGGCATCCATCAGCAGGAAGATCTTGCCGTAGCGTAGCTTTGCAGCGTCGAACGAGTCGCCGATACCGCAGCCGAGCGCCGAGACGATGTCCTGGAGCTCCTTGTTCGCGAGGAGCTTCGCGCTGTTCGCCTGCTCGGTGTTCAGCACCTTGCCGCGGAGCGGAAGGATCGCCTGGGTCTTGCGGTCGCGGCCCTGCTTCGCGGTGCCGCCTGCGGAGTCACCTTCGACGATGAACAGCTCGCTCTCGCCGGGGTCGGTCGACGAGCAGTCCGTCAGCTTGCCGGGCAGGTTGAGCCGGTGACTGACCGCGCTCTTGCGCGTGACCGCCTGGTGCGCGGCCCGCGAGGCTTCGCGCGCGCGCGCCGCGATGATCACGCGAGCGATCACGGCCTGTGCCCAGTTCGGATTCGCGTTCAGGTAGTTCTCGAGCGCGGGCCGCACGAGCTGCTCGACCTGCCCCGCGACCTCGGGGTTGTTCAGGCGGTTCTTGGTCTGCGACTGGAATTGCGGGTCGTGGACGTACGTCGATACGACCGCGACGAGGCCTTCGCGAATGTCCTCGGCCGTGAGTGTCACGCCCTTCGGATCGAGGTTGTGCGTCGAGATGTAGTTGCGCACCGACTTCACGACCGCCGTGCGAAAGCCGGTGTCGTGCGTGCCGCCGTCGGGCGTCGGCACCGAGTTGACGTACGTCTTGATCAGATCGTCCGTCGCCTCGGTCCACTGGAGCGCGAGCTCGATGCCGAGCTTCATCTCGGTATCCTGCTTCTCCATGTAGAACACGGTGCCGCCGGGCGGGACCACCAGCTTGCCGCGCTCCGCGACGATCGTCGGCAGATATTCGGCGATGCCCTGCGGGTGGAGGAACGTCGTGGTCACCGGCGGCGACTGGGTCTCGTCGGTGAAGATGATCTCGAGCCCGCCGTGGAGGTAGCTCTTCGCTTCGAGCCGCTCCGCGATCTGCTTCGCGTCGAAGTGGAGCTTGCCGCCGAACACCTCGTCGTCGGGATGGAACGTGACGAGCGTGCCCGTCCCGCGTGCCGGGCCGAGCTTCTTCAGCTTGGACTTGACCTCGCCGCGCTCGAACTTGATCTCGTAGCGCTGGCCGTCGTGCTTGACCTGGGCGACGAGCTCGCTCGACAGCGCGTTGACGACGGCCGCGCCGACACCGTGGAGGCCGCCGGACACCGCGTAGCTCTTGCCGCGTTCGAACTTTCCACCGGAGTGCAGCGTCGAGTAGATGACCTCGATGGCGGGCTTCTTCTGCTTCGCCATCATGCCGATCGGAATGCCGCGTCCGTTGTCCTCGACGGTCGCGCTCTTGCCGTTCTTGTGAAGCGTGACCTCGACCTTGGTCGCGTGCTTGTTGATGACCTCGTCGATCGAGTTGTCGACGATCTCCCACAGCAGGTGGTGGTAGCCGTCCTTGCCGGTACCGCCGATGTACATGCCCGGCCGCTTGCGGACCGGGTCGAGGCCTTCGAGGACCTGGATGTCTTCAGCGGTGTACTTCGACGCGGATGCCATTTAGTTCACTCCCTGGCCGCCCTCTGCATTCGCGAGGGGCTGGATCGTCACGGGCTTCGCAGGCGCGATCAACGAGCTCTTCTTGACTACCTGGTGGCCCTTGCCACCGCGCGACGAGACTTGCTTCGGATCCGCTTTTTGCGAGAAGTCCTTGCCGCTCTTCTCGGTCTCGAGGGCGAGGATGTCGCCCTTACCGCCGGCGATGAAGCCGATCACGACGTCGTCATCCGCGACCTTGATCACGGTGACGCCGCGGCCGGCGCCTTCGAGCTTCGCGATCTCGTCCGCCTTGCAGTGGAGCACGTGTCCGTCACGCGTGGCAGTGACGACGACATCGCCGTCGTTGCACGGGATGACGCCGAGCACTTCATCGCCGTCCTTCGGCTTCGCGTAGCGCCGGCCCGCCTTGGTCGTGACCTCGGTGTGCTGCGCCATCGCGAAGCGAAGGCCGAAGCCCTGCTTCGTCACGGCGAGCAGCGTCTCGGGGACGAGCGCGCGCGGATCGAGCGTCATCGCCGAGACGATCTTCTCGCCGTCGGCGAACTTGAAGTACTTCTGCGCAGGATCACCGTAACCGGTGGTCGCGGCGATGTCGTTGATCTTGATGACGTACGCCGAACCGCGGTTCGTGAAGAAGATGACCTTCTCGCGAGTCGAGCCGGGCAGCACGTGGGTGACGGTGTCGCCTTCGCGGGTGCGCGTCGCCGTCGGATCCTTGAGCTCGCGGACGCGCTTCAACCAGCCGTCGCGGGTAACGACGACGTTCGCGTCCTCTTCGACGATGAACGCATCGGCATCGAACTCCTGCTCCTCGCCGACGCCGCCGATCTTGGTCCGCCGCGGCGTGCCGTACTGCTTCGCGATTTCTTCGAGCTCGGTGCGAACCACCTCGAGCAGCTTGTCGTCCGACTTGAGGATCTTCTGGATCCGCTTCGCCTCGGCCGCCTTCTCCTCGAGCTCTTCGCGCACGACGTTGATCTCGAGCTTCGCGAGCCGGTACAGCTTCAATTCGAGGATCGCGTCGGTCTGGATCTCGTCGAGCTTGAACCGCTTGATGATCTTCTGCGCGGCGTCGTCCTTGCCTTCGCTGGCGCGGATGATCTTGATGATCTCGTCGAGCGCATCGAAGATCGTGACGAAGCCTTCGAGGATGTGGATCCGCGCGTTCAGCTGATCGAGCTGGTACTGGAACCGGCGCTGGGTCGTGATGATCCGGAAGTCGAGGAAGTGCTCGAGCATCTCCTTGATGCCGCACTTCTTCGGCTGCGGCGGCGCGCCGCTCGGCACGCTGCCGTCATCCATCAGCTCCGGCGGCACGAGGCACGTCATGTTGACGTGGAAGCTCGATTGCAGCGGCGTGTTCTTGTAGAGGTACGCCATCACGAGCTCCGGATCGGCGTCCTTCTTGATCTCGAGGACGATCCGGACGTCGGTCGTCGACTGATCGCTGACGTCGAGCAGGAACGGCAGCTTGCGCGAGATCACGACCTCGGCGATCCGCTCGACGATCGACTGCTTCGTCATCGCCCACGGGATCGACGTGATCACGATGTGGCTGTTGCCCTTCGTCGCGGCCTCGAACTTGTACTCGCCGCGCACCCGGATCGCACCGCCGCCTTCTTTGTAGATCTGGCGGAGCTCGACCTTGCTGTTGAGCATCTGGCCACCGGTCGGGAAGTCCGGACCGTCGATGTATTTCATCAACTGGACGTGCTCGATCTTGCGATCCTTCGACAGCGCGATCAGCGCCGCGATCACCTCGCGCAGGTTGTGCGGCGGGATGTTCGTCGCCATGCCGACCGCGATACCGGTCGAGCCGTTGACGAGCAGGTTCGGGAACCGCGCCGGCAACACGATCGGCTCTTCGGTCGTGCCGTCGTAGTTCGCGCGCATGTCGACCGTGTTCTGATCGAGCTCGCGGAGCAGCTCCATCGCGGGGCCCGCGAGGCGGCACTCGGTGTAACGCATCGCCGCGGGCTCGTCGCCATCGAGCGATCCGAAGTTGCCACTGCCATCGACGAGCGGCACGCGCAGCGACCAGTCCTGCGCCATGCGCGCCATCGCCTGGTAGATCGCCGAGTCGCCGTGCGGGTGGTACTTACCCATCACGTCGCCGACAACCTTCGCCGACTTGCGATGCTTCGCATCGGGCCGCAGGTGATTGTCCGTGATCATCGAGTAGAGGATCCGGCGCTGCACCGGTTTCAGACCATCGCGGACGTCGGGCAACGCGCGCGACGTGATCACCGACAGCGCGTAGTTCAGATAGCGGCGACGCGCTTCGACTTCGAGCGACGCGTCGAACATTCCAGGCTCGCCCGCGCCGCCACCGCCGCCACCACCGCCACCGCCACCGCCGGATTTACCTCCGCCTTTGCCGCTCGATTTTTTCGGCGCAGCTTCGGCCTTGGGCTTATCGGACTTCTTTGCCATGTCTTGCGGCGCACCTTGCCCCGTCCCGGAGAAAAGTTCCAGCTGCTCGCGGGGCGGCAGTAGATCGCTGGAGTGATTCGAGGCCATTCGTCGTCCTGTCGAGCCGAAAAGTGTGGAATGTTGGTCCACTTTCGTCGGCGTGTTAACGGTGTCTCGAGGCCATGGTCCGCAGACGGACATCAGCGCGCAAGAAAAGATCAACGGCGTACACCGGGATGAAGTCGGCGGTCTCCGGCCCTGCTCGCAAGAGCGGGTTGTGGGTCCTCCTGATCCTCGGCGTGCTCGTGGTGATCAACCTGTACGTGTTCGTGTGGGACAAGAAGACGAGTGTCCGCGCGATCGCGGAACAAGCTCACAACGCACAACCGGCACTCGCGGTCCCCTCGGCTCCGTTGATCGCGCCGCCACCTGCTGCCGTACCGGCCGCGGACCACGGCTCGCCCGCTGCGACCGCGATCGAAGGCAAAGTGGCAGAGCACGACACGATCGGTCGCTTGCTCAAGCATCACGGCCTGACCGCGGCCGAGGCCGACGAGGTGATCCGCTCGCTCTCTGGCGTCCTCGATTTCCGCACGCTCAAGACCGGCGAGCCGTTCCGGATCGAGCGCGGCAAGGATGGCCGCGTACAACATTTCGAGCTCGCGCTGGCGAAGGGCCACAAAGTGCACAGCGATCGGCAACCGACCGGCGAATTGACCGCCAGAGCGGAATAACAAGCAGGGGCCGATCTGCCTTGCCGCGAGGGTTTTTCCTCGTCATGCTTGTGACGTGGTCAAGCTCGTCGTCGGACTTCTCAAGGGCGCGGTGATCGGTGGCGCCGTCGGCTACGGCGCTTTCGCGCTCGCGAACGCCACCGGCTTCAGCGTCGCGTTTCTGACCTACGGTGTTGTCGGCTTGCTCGTGGGCCTGCTGGTTGGTCGGCCGCTGTGGTCTCTCATTCGCGACAAGTCGGCCACTTCGTGGGTCGGCATCATCAAGGGCCTCGTCGGCTTCGGCATCGGCGTCGGCCTGTGGGCGATCGTCGCGAAGGCGTGGAACCCGCAGATGGAGATCGCGGGCCATCCGTTCCAGTGGTCGCCGTACCTCGGCGGCCTGATCGGTGCGGTCTACGGCGCGTTCGTCGAGCTCGACGATGCGAGTGGCGAGGACGCGAAAGCGCTCGCCGCGGCGCGTGAGAAAGCGCCGGCGAAGCAGCCCAAACAACTAAAGAAGGGCTAGCCGACTAGCCAGGCATCGCGCCCAGCCGGGTGCGACGCCGCTGATTCCGCGCGGTTAGTCCGGGCACGACGGATGCTCGTATGGGATTCATGCGCGACATCCGGCTCTTCATCCTCGGCCACGTCATGCTCGTCGCCGTCGCCGTCATCGGGTCGATCTAACCGGCTAGAGCGCGTCGAGCTCGGCGTCGATCGCCAGCCCGACCATGTCACTCGAGGCGTCGTAGGTTCCACCGGGGACCTGCATGTCGCCGGCGCCGAACGGATTGTCGAGCCGCCACACGCTGGTCTGCTCCGGCCGCTTGGTCGCCCAGGTTCGCGCCCAGCCGAGCGTGAACGTGAACCCGCCCGCGCTCGCTTCGAGACCGAGCCCGAGCGTGTGTCCGGACAGCTCGCCGAACGTCGTCGAGCGCCGCTCGCGCCCGGTCGCCGCCGTCGTGTACGCGTAGCCAGCGGTCGCCCACAGAAAGCCACTGATCAATTCGACGTCGAGCGCGCCGCGCAGCGCGCCGTGCGTGCGCTCGGAGATCCGCGAAGGAAGCGCGGACAACGGGACGCTGACGTTGCTCTCGTCGGTGATCTGGACGCCGGTCAGCTGCCAGGTCTCGGCCTCGGCGCTATCGGGGAAGATCCACAGATCGGCGTTGCCCTCGACGATCCAGCGCTCGCCGAGCCAGCGCACGCCCGTGCGCACGGTCAGCGGTTGCGACAGATCCATCTTCGCCGCCGGCGTCGCGGTCGAGACGCGCGTGCCGTTGCCGGCGGCGAGCGCGCCGACATCGCCGGCGACGTGCGCGGTCGCTTCCCAGCCGAACGACGCCGCGAGCTCGAGATGCGTATCCGGCGGTGCGACGAGCACGCCCGCGACCGCACTCGGCGAGAGCGAATCCTCCGCGCTGATCGCGACCTCGACGTCGTGCTCGGGATCCGCGATCACATCGCGGCCGATAAAGCCCGCCCAGAGCGCACGCCGCTCGTCGACCGAGATGCGCGAACCTGCGACCGACACGCCGACCGCGAGCCAATCGCCGAACCTGCGTGCGGCGCCGAGCGTGACCGTGTCGCGGCGAATCCCGCCGGCAAGCCCCGTGTAGCGATACTCGAACGCGTTGCCGTAGCTCGCGGGATCGAGCGAGCCCGGTTCGCGCAGCTCGCGCGTCGAGACCGCGCTCGTCATCGCAGCGGCGCCGAGGATCCACTCGCCCCACGCGCCCTCCGCCGCGATCGCCGGCATCGTGGACGAGCCGGATTGATCGCGCGCGACCGGCGCCCCCGCCGCGTGCAGCCACTCGACGGAATCGTCGACGAACGCGACGCCGACCTGGATCCGCGTCGTATCGCGGCGCGCGAGCACCGCGGGATCGAGCAGCAGTGCGCCGCCGCCGTCGTCGGACACCGTGCCTACACCTGCGCGGCCGATCGCCCGTGGCGAACCACCTGCGATCACGAGACCGTCCGCGCGTGCGTTTCCGCACCAAATCTGCGCGGATGCGGCGAACAGCACCGTGATCGGGGCGCGACGAGGCATCGGGCTGGGGAACAGTAGCGCGTCGCTGTTGCGTAGTGTTTCTCGCGGCGAAGGGAGTCCGGGTTGCGGGCACATATTCAGGTGTGAAGCGCAGGAGGCAGACCGATGAAGTCCCTGGCTAGCGATTTGTTCGACGACGTTCCGACGGGTGTGGTCGAGACGTTGGGCTCGCTGATCGACCACCCCGCCCTCGCGGTAGCGATCGACACTCCGGTTTCGGAGGTCGCGCGGCTGCTGCTGCATCACCGCGTCCCCGCGATCGCGGTGGTCGACAACGAAGAGCTGTGCGGCGTGATCACGCGCAGCGACGTGCTGCGTTCGTATGACGAGGATCACGAGATCGCCGGCGAAGCGATGTCGAGCTACGTGTTCGTGTTGCCGGCGCGCGCGAGCATCGACAAGGCCGCGGCATTGATGGCGTACGAGTGCGTCGGCCAGATCGTCGTCACCGGTGACGGAGGCGAGCTCGTAGGCATGGTTTCGGCGCTCGATGTCGCGCGCCACTACGCGGTCGAACACGGTCACACCGTCGGTTAGAGAGGTATTTCATGTTGTTACGACGGTCCACGAGAGGTGCTGCGGGTGGAATACTGCTCGCGGTGAACGAAACGATCCGCGTGCTCTACGTCGAGGATGACGAGCGCCTCGCTCGCCTGACGATGGAGTACCTGAGCTCGCACGGGCTCGAGATCCATCTCGTCCCGCGCGGCGATCTGGCGGTCGCCGACGTGATGCGGATCCGCCCCGATGTCGTGCTGCTCGATCTGATGCTGCCCGGTGCCGATGGCTTCGAGGTCTGCCGCCAGCTGCGCGCGCGCACCGACGTGCCGATCATCATGGTGACCGCGCGGATCGACGAAGTCGATCGGGTGCGCGGGCTCGAAGGCGGCGCGGACGACTACGTGACGAAGCCGTTCCAGTCGCGCGAGCTGCTCGCTCGGATTCGCGCGCAGGCGCGGCGGTCGCGCGGCGAGACCGGCCCGAAGCAGGAGCGCATCGAGGTCGGTCCGCTCGCGATCGATCCGGTCGCGATGACGGTCACGCTGCGCGGCTCGCAGATCGTACTCACCGCGAACGAGTTCACGCTGATCTATGCGCTCGCGCTCCGGCCCGGCCGCGTGCTCGATCGCGAGCAGCTGCTCCAGCTGCTCCACGGCGCCGCCGACGAGGCGTTCGATCGCTCGATCGATGTCGTCGTGTCGCGCGTCCGCGCGAAGCTCGAGTCGGATCCGAAGAACCCGCGCCTGCTGAAGACGGTCCGCGGCGTCGGCTACATGCTCGCACCGGGTGATGCATGAACCGCCGGCGGCTGGTCACGCGTCTCGTGCTGCTCGCCGCGGCGCAGATGATCGTGCTGGCCGCCGCGGCGCTCGTGATCTGGTGGATCACCGGGCCGCAGCATCATCACGGTGGAGACCGCGGGTTCCAGCACGCGTTCGACCATGGCTTCGAGCACGGTTTCGGCCATGGCCCGCCGCACGGGCCTCCTTCGAGCGTCCCGTTGCCGCGCGGCGAAGGCCCACTGATCACGCTGATCGCCGGGTTCGCCGTGTTGATCCTCGGCGCGATCCTGACCGCGCGCTGGCTCGTCCGCCCGATCGAGAAGCTGTCGCGCGCGACGAAGGCGATCGGCGATGGCGATCTGTCGGCGCGCGCCGGCGTCGATCGCGACGACGAGATCGGCGAGCTCGGCGCCGACATCGACGAGATGGCGCACCGGATCGAGCGCCTCGTCGCGACCGAGCGCGAGCTGCTCGCGAATGTCGCGCACGAGCTACGCACGCCGCTCTCGCGGATCAGTGTCGCGCTCGATCTCGCCGCCGAAGGCGATGCGAAGCGCGCTCGGGCTTCGCTCGAGGACATCGCCGTCGATGTCGCGGAGCTCGACGCGCTCGTCAATGACATCCTGACCGCGGCGCGGTTCGAGATCGGCAAGCGCGAGCTCCCGCTGCGCCGCGCGACCGTCGAGCCGGCGGCGATCGCGAACACCGCGGCGGAGCGCCTGCGCGCGCATCATCCCGATCGCCCACTCGAGGTCGACGTCGCGCCGGGGTTGCCCGCGATCGACGTCGATCCGGTGCTATTTCGCCGCGTGATCGACAACCTGCTCGAGAACGCGCACAAGTACACGCCCGACGCGTCCTCCCCGATCGAGCTGCGCGTTTCTCGCAGCGGCGAAGACGTCGTATTCGAGGTCGCGGATCACGGCGTCGGCATCGCCGCCGAGGATCTGCCGCGCGTGTTCACCGCGTTTTTCCGAGGAGAGCGCTCGCGGTCGCGCGAGACCGGCGGGGTTGGCCTCGGCCTCACGCTCGCTCGGCGAATTGCCGATGCGCATGGTGGCAATGTCTCGATCACGAGCGAGATCGATCGCGGCACGACCGCGCGACTGACCGTTCCACGCCTGACGTGATCGTGACGCGAAGGTCGCCCCAACTCCGGGCACATTGCTGCATGCGATCTCTGTTGTTCATCATCGTCGTCGCCGCAAGCGCTTGCACGAGCGCACAATCTACGGGAATCACCGAAGCGAGCCTGACCTGCGATAGCTCGCTGACCTACGCCAACTTCGGCGAGGCATTCATCTCGACGAACTGCGGCGAGTGTCACGCGGGCAAGGAGAGCCCGAACCTGTCGACCCAAGCGGCGGTGAAGTCGAACAGCGCGCGGATCCTCCAGGAGGCCGTCTACACGACCGCGATGCCGCAGAACGCAGACATCTCGAACGACGAGCGCACGCTGCTCGGCCAGTGGTTGACCTGCGGCGCGCCCTGATTCTTTGTTAGGCTGGGTGGATGGCGCGTGGGTTCGCCGTCGTCATCGCGTGCGCGGTGCTGTTCGCGTGCGGTGACAAGCGCGAGCCGCATCGCGATCCACCGCCGCAGCGCAACCTCGATCCGCTCGCGTCGCTCCGCATCGCGGACGCGCCGATCGACTGGACGAAGCCGGTCGCGAAGCCGGCGCGCGACCTCTCGGGCTACGCGGGCTCCGCCGCGTGCAAGCCGTGTCACGCGAAGGAGTACGCGAGCTACCAGCGCCACTCGATGGCGCGCACCGGCATGCGCCCGATCGGCTCGGTCGATCAGGCGTGGATCGGCAAGATCTTCGACGCTGCGACGCCGGTCGATCACGAGCGCAGCCACTTTCGCTACACGCCCGTGCGTCACGGCGCGGACTACGCCGTCACCGAGACGCTGCTCGATGCGAATGGCGCTGCCGTCGCATCGTGGGACGAGCCGATCACCCACGTGTTCAGCGCCGGCAGCTACGGGCTCGCGTTCTACTCCGAGCGCGGCGGCCGGTTGATCCATCTGCCGATCGACTACTACGCGAAGGCCGCGCGCTGGGATCTCGATCCGATGGCGTTCGGCGGCAACCCGCGGATCGGCGTCCAGCTCGATACGTACTGCATCTCGTGCCACAGCGACGAGCCTGCGCGGCGATTCACCGATCCTCTGCCACCCGGCATCGGCTGCGAGCGCTGTCACGGGCCTAGCAAGCTGCACGTGACGTCGCTGAAGCCCGAGGACACGTTCGGGCCGAAGCAGCGCCCGAGCGCCCGCCGTCAGCTCGAGGTCTGCGCGCAGTGCCACCAATCCACGTTTCCGGTGCTCCGCGAAGGTCGCGATCACTTCGACTTCAAGCCGGGCGAGCAGCTCGACGCGTTGCGCGTGAACTTTCTCGCGGATCCGGCCGAGCAGGATCGCGTGAAGCTGCTCGATCACGCGGAGCGACTGGTGCGCAGCGCGTGCTGGCGTGGTGCGCGAGACAAGATGACGTGCACGACGTGCCACGATCCGCACACGAGCTCGCTCGAGAAAGACGCGGCGTGGTGGGACGGCAAGTGCCTCCAGTGCCACGACCGCACCGCGTGCACCGATACGAAGGCGCACCGCGACGCCGCCGGCGATCACTGCACGCCGTGTCACATGCACTCCGGCACGACGTCGAACGTACCGCTCGTCGCGGTGACCGATCACTGGATCCAGAAAGCGCCCACACCGATCAAACCCGGCCCGAGCGCTACGCCGCGTTCGCTCGTCGCGTGGTCGACCCACCTCGGCGAGCCGGTCGGCGATGCCGCGGCCTCTGCACTCGCACACGCAGATGCCGGGCTCACCGACGAAGCGATCCGCCTCGCGGTCGCCGCGCTCGACAAGAAGCCGACCGCGCAGCTCTACGACCTCGTCGCGAACGGCTATCTCGCGCGCCATCACACGCGCGACGCCGCGCTCGCGTATCGCGCCGCACTTCGCATCGATCCGGACGACACCGGCGCACTGTTCGGTTACGCGCGCGTGATGCTGGACGCGCACGACGACGCGGAAGCGACGCGCGCGTTCGAGCGCATGCTCGCGCTCGACCCCGACGACGTCGCCGCGCTCGAAACGCTCGGTATCGATCGCTACCGCGGCGGCGATCGCGCGAAGGCCGGCGAGTTGTTCGAGCGCGCTGCGAACACCGGGCGCGCGAGCGGCATCGCGTACGTCGGGCTCGCACTCGGAGCGCGCGGCGACGCGAAGGCAGAGTCGAAGTGGCTCGAGCTCGCATGGCGTGCCGAGCCTCGCGATCGCTGGATCCTCGACGAGCTCGATGCGGTGGCTGGATTGCTCGGAGACCACTCCCGTATCACCGAGCTCTCGCGCCGGCGCGCACGGATCACCGGTGTCGCAGTCAGTGCTGCGAGTGCATGGATTCCCATGCAGAACCGCCGTCAGTAAACGTGAGCACAGGTGTGTCCGCGGTGAGGTACTTCACCGATATTTCGTCGACACATCGCGGCAAGTAGCTGAACCCTGGTTCTCCCGCTGGAAACTTCGTGGTTGCGCCTACACGAAAGAGTTTGGCAGCGTGAATCTTGGGGATTCGATCGGGTAGCGGTTCGACCTCGCAAACACCAGCTCTGAGGGGGCCACGATGATGAAGCTGTCCATTCTCGTACCGTTCATCTGCGCAGTCGGTTGCACTACGAGTGCAGACACCCGCACACCGGTAGCCGAGCTGAACCAGGGTATCAACATGCTCGACACGGCCGACGCGTCGTGGGGTGTGAGCGCGGCGTTCCGCGAAGGCGACCACGCCGTGTACCTCGAGCAGCGCGTGGGTGCGCTGAAGCCGCAGGCGTATCGCGATGAAGCGCCGAACGAACCCGCGAACGAGATCGACATGCGGTTCGTGGACGAGAACGGCAAGACGTTCTTCGTCCAGCGCGGTGGCGACGCGTACGTCGATACGACGTGGGCCCAGGAGATCACCGACTCGCTCGCTCACCCTGCGGTCGACGCGGATCGCATTCGCGATTTCGGCCTCGCTCAGAAGGCAGCCGGCGCATTCGCGAAGGTCGCGACCACCGCGGAGCTCGCTCCGTTCGCGTTCCATGCGGCGCAGTTCGCGGCGCGCCCGATCCCGACGCAAGACCCGATCCTCACCGCGAAGGTCGCGGGCATCGAAGCGTCGCGTCCGACCGAGACCGCGTACGGTAACTACGGCTTCGGCGGTTCGTGGTTCTTCGAAGGCGACCTCTACGACAAGGGCACGAGCTGCGTGTTCTGGTACTGCCCGGCGAAGCACTCGAGCGTCGCGCTGTTTGCCTACCAGACGACGTGGCAGCTCGCGGTGATCGCGTGCAACCACGGCACGTGCGCGGGCAACAGCAAGATGAGCTACGAGTGCTACTCGCAATCGGGCGCGTGGACGACGAACGCGAACCTCTCGTTCGAGAGCAACGGCAGCACGGCGATCGGCGGTGGCTGCCTCACGAGCTACAGCTGGAACAGCGGTGGCTACAACCACCTCTGCAACGACGACTCGGCGTACGAGCTGTGGCAGGTCAAGAACGGCAGCAGCGGTGGCGGCACGCTCGACACGAACGGCGACGGCTACAACTTCGTGTACAACGGCCCCGGCACCGGTGGTGACGGCAGCTGGGTCAACTACGCGTGCACGTGCGCGTACAACAATAGCTGCAACAACGACTGGTCGCGCCCGATCTGCCCGTAACATAGGGTCATGAAGAAGACGCTCGCCATCGTCGCGAGCCTCGCGATCGCCGCAGCCGTGATCATCGTGGTGGTGGTCCGCAAGAAAGACGGTCCCCACCACCACCACGATGCCAAGACCGGCGCTGTCGAAGCCGTCGGCATCGACCAGACCGACACCGCGGTGTCGATGATGGCGATGCTGAACGCCCCCGATCAGGCAACCCCCTGCCTGACCGCGTTCGCGGCGATCGAAGCCGAAGGCGCAGCGATGAAGCTGCACAACGGCAAGTCGATGTTCAAGTGGGTCGCGCCGAAGGACGCGTTCGTCGCGGCCTGCGAGCAGCTCCCCGCGGCGCAGCAGCAGTGCATGGCGCCGCGCTACCGCCGCGATCACGCCGAGGACTGCCAGAAGAACCGGCCGATGCCGGAGGCGCTCAAGCCTATGTACGTCGGCGAGCCAATCCCCGAAGCGAATCCCGCAAAGCCGTGAGCTGGGCGTCGTCGAGCGCGAGCAGCGGCACGCTCGCGAAGATGAAGTAGAACAGCGGCGGAACCTCGAGCATCGCGATGATGCCAAGGAAGAACAGCTCGTACGCGACGAGCGCGTACATCCGCGTACGGCGGATCAGCAACAGGATCGGCGTGCCGAGCTCGATCGCGAGCGTGCCCCACGTCAGCAGCGTCGACATCACCGGGCCGTGGAGCACCGGCAGCGCCGCGACCCAATCGCGAACCATGAAGCCACGCGGATACGCGAGCACGATGCTCATCTCGTTCGTGCCCGGCCAGCCAGCGAGCAGCTTCTCGACGCCGGAGAAGAACACCGCGAGCAGGATCTGAAACAGGACCAAGCTGCCGAGCAGGCTGGGCTCTCGCTCGCCGCTGGCGCGTGGCGCGTACGCGTTCGCCCCCCCGCCGCAGATCATCCACAGGATCGAGATCGCCCACGCCGGGATCAGCGCGAGCGTCTGGAGGTGGATGCTGTTGAAGCTCGCGAACGCGTAGCAGCCGAGCCCGCCGACGATCGCGGCGGTCCGCGGGCGAATTCCGACGATCGCAGCGCCGAGCGCGAGCAGCGTCACGATCGCGAACGCTCGAACCAGCGCCGGCGGCGTGTGCGACAGGTGGGCGAACAGCCAGTGGTTCCACGCGTCGGAGCGGACGGCGCCGCGGCCGTAGCCGACATCGAGCCAGATCAGCGATGGCGCGAAGTGCAGCAACAGGCCGGAGAAGAACGCGATCCGCACGATCGCGATCGGGCGCGGATCGCGCGTGCCCTCGAACGGGGCGAACAGCTTAGCGGCGTCCACCGCACACCTCGGTCGTGGACATCGCGGGATGCTCCCGGTCGGCATCGACCTGGTAGCCGTCGACGTAGATCGTGATCTGGTCGTCGCGCGAGGTCAGCGCGCGGTTGCACAGGTCGCGCAGGTAGGTCGGCGAGAACATCGCGTCGAGCGCGACCCGAGCGCTCTTGTAGCCGAACGCTGGGCGCGGATCGAGGTCGGCGAGATCGTGGCGCTCGCCATCGGCGCGAGCGTACGTGTAGACCGGAACGCGTTTTGGGTTTGCGTTGAACATCACGTAGCCGTACTGGAGGTGCGGCAGCGGCAGATCGATCGTGTGGCCGACCGCGCGCTCCGCGACGGTGTGGGCGAGCGCGCCCGCGAGCGCGAGCGCGATCCACGCGACGACGAAGATCCTCCGGATCATGGAACCAGCGTCTCCAGCGCGTGGACGAACTCGGGCGCGATCGCGGGATTGCCCCGCGCAGCCTCGAGCAAACTCTTGCCGTGCGAGCGCACGTAGGTGTCGTCGCTCGCGAACGCGGCATGGAGCTCGCCGATCGCCTCGGCGGTGCGGGTGCGCTGCGCGAGCATGAACGCGAGGTTCATGTGATCGGAGGCGTGCAGCGTCGGCGCGGATCGCTGCGCCACGATCGCGGCATCGAGATCGCCGAGCTGGGTCAACGTCTGGACGATCCGGCGGAGCGCGCGCGGATCGGTCGGATCGAGCGTCGCGGCGTGCTGCCAGGCCGCGATCGCGTCGCGGCCCTCGAGCCGATTGCCGAGCTCGAGCCACGCGCGCGCATCGTTCGGGTTCTGCTCGGTCGCGCGGACGAATGCAGCACGCGCCGTCGCCGGATCTTTCGCGGCGAGTCCGCGATAGAAGTCGGCTTCGCCCGCGAACGACTGCGAGGTCTCCCAGGTCGGCACGTTCGTGATGACGATGCCGACGGCGAGCGCGGCGAGCGCGATCCACCGCGCGCGCGCTGGCCAGGTCGCGATCCGGAACGCCCCGGCGGCGGCGAACAGCGCGAACAGCGGCAGCGCCGGCGCGCGGTGGCGCGACGATACGAAGAACACGATCGTCGTGATCGCGAGCGTCGCGAGCAACGCCAGCGGTGCGGCGAGTCGGCGGCGCTCTCGCCACAGCGCGACGATCCCGAGGAGGCCGAGCGGGACGAGCAACGCGTCGGGGAACGCGAACGGGCGCGGCCACACGAGCGCGGAGAGCACGCCGCTGCGCGCCGCGTAGATATCGGTGTCGCGCGGGATTTCAGCACCGTTGACGTAGAGGTAGGTCTTCTTCGCGAGCAGGCCGGCTTCGCTCAGCGGGTGCGCCGCCATGAACGCGAACGCCTTGTGCGTGAAGTAGGTCGCCGCGGCGCCGGGCTGCGCGATGCCGTGGCGATTCGGTTCGCTCGTGAGCAACTCCCAGTCGCGCCCCGGGCGCATCGCGATCGTGCGCTCGTAATCGGGGTTGTTGCCGAGGTAGAGGTTCAGGCCGCCGTTCGCGGATACCAGGACGACCTCGCCGAGCTGGTGGTTGTGACAGGTCACCGGCGCGATCGGCAGCGCGATCCCGGCGACGAGCACGGCGATCGCGAGCGGCTTCTTGATCAGGATCGCGGCGACGATCGAGAACGGCAGGATCACCGGTGAGAACACCGCCGAGATCCCGAGCGCGAGGCCGGTCGCGAACGCAGCGAGCGGCTTGCCGTGCTCGGCCGCGCGGAGCAACAGCCAGAGCGCGAGCAGGTCCCAGAACACGATCCACGTCGCGGGCAGTAGCTCGTAGCACTCGAACACCAGCACGCCGTGAACCGCCGCGATCGCGGCCGCGACGAGACCGACGCGCGGATCGAACAACCGGCGACCGATCAGGAACACGAGCCCGCAGCTCGCGACCGAGACGAAGATCTGGACGAGCCGCGCGATCATGAGGTCGTTCGAGACCTCGAACGTCGCGGCCAGCGTGTAAATGATGCCAGGCGGCTGCCAGTACGGCCGGGGATCGCCGTGGCCCTCGACGAGAAAGTGCGCGGCCTTCACGTACTCGTCCTCGTCGAGCACCGGATGATCGAACAGCGGATCGCCGCGCTGCGCGACGACGTAGCCGAGCCGCAATGCGAACGCGACCACCAGGATTGCTCCCAGGATCAGGCGCATCCGCCTCCGGTCCATCACGCCGAGTGTATCGCGTATACTGGTTCGACGAAGAAAACGCTCATTGCAGTCGCGGCCGTCCTGGTCGGCGGCTTCGTCGCGATGCAGGTGATCCGGGGCGGTGAGCCGCTCGGGCTCGATCAAGGCCTGTTCGCGTGCTTCGGGCGGTGGCTGCGCGACGGCTGGGTGCCGTATCGCGACATGTTCGACAGCAAGCCTCCGCTCCAGCTCTACACGTGGGTGCTCGCGTGGGCCGGCGGCACGACGACATCGGCATGGCTGTTCGAGGCAATCTGGCTCGCCGCCACCTGCGCGCTCGGGTTCTGCGTCGCGCGCCGGTGGCTCGGCACGTGGGCGGGCATCGCGGCCGCTGCGCTCGTGTTCGTCGGCCTGTGGACGCCGGGGTTCGGCGGCTACTGGTCGCGCCTGCAAGCCGAGGAGCTGCTCGTCCTGCCCGAGCTCGCCGCCGCCTGGTTCGCGCTGTCGGCGCTAGACCGGCCGCGCGCGGCGATCGCGTGCGGAGCGCTCGTCGGCGTCGTCGGTCTCTACAAGGTGCCCGGGCTCGCGGTCGGCGGAGCGTGGCTCGCGCTGTGGCTCGCGAGCCTGACGCGACGCGACGCGCTGCAGCGGATCGGGCTTGCGGCGCTCGGAGCGCTCGTCCCGTGGCTCGTCGCGAGCGCGTGGTTTGCAGCGCATGGTGCGTTCGGCGCGTTCGTCGATAGCGTGGTGTTCTACCAGCGCCACTGGATCGCGGTCGTCGATCCGCCATGGGGCGAGGTCGTCCATCAATTCGTCGCGACCGCAGAGCACGAGCTCGCGCCGTTCCTCGTCGCAGCCACTGCCGGCATCGCGCTCGCGTGGCGAGACCAGCGTGCGCGCGCGATCTGCTTCCTCGCGTGGATCGGCTGCAGCGCGCTCGCGGTCGTGCTCCAGCGCCAGCTCGCCGGCTATCACTTCTTGCTCCTCGTCCCGGGGCTCGCGTTCGCCGCCGCCTCGGGCATCACCGCGCTCGCCGCGAAGCGCACGCCGATCGCGCTCGCGACGCTCGCGGTGATCGCGCTCCTATTCGGACGCACGGCGGTCGACTGGGCGCGCGCGTACGGCACGAGCGACTACACGCGGGATGCGTTCTCGCCGGCGGCGCAGGAACAGGTCGCCGCGTTCGTCGCGGAGCATTCACGGCCGCACGACGGCCTGCTCGTGTGGGCGCTCGCACCCGGCATCTACGCGCTCGCCGATCGCCACCCGGTGACGCGATTCCCGTTCCACCGGCTGCTCCTCACCGATTCTCGGCTCGCGCGCGAGGTCCCCGGCCGCGACGCACGCCGCGCGGATCTGTTGACGCGGATCGCGGCCGATCCACCAGCGTTCGTCGTGCTTGGCAACCACGACGCGAATCCGTTCGAGCCCGACTCGGTGACGAGCCTGCTCGCGTTTCACGAGCTCGCTACGATCGTCGAGCGCGACTATCACGAGGCCGCGCGGTTCGACCGCTTCGTCGTGCTCGAACGAAACCCGCCAGCGCGATGACGAGCCCGACCGGTGCGCCACCGCCCGTCGTGCAACCGCCGCATCCGCCGTCGGGCTTCGCGAAGCACGCGACCTCGAGCCCGCTACCGCTGCACTCGTAGCCGCCCGGGCACGCATCGTTCAAGCAGCTGCGCGTGCACACCATCTGCCGGCACATGCCCGTCGTACACGTCGCGTCGGTCGTACACGGCGAACCGAGTGCGCCCGGCGAAGGCTCGGGATAGCGGCACCCATCGGAGGCGCACGTCATGCTCGCCGGGCAATCGCCGTCGTGCGTGCACGGCTGGGTGCAGAAGTAGAGATCCGGATCGTCCTTCGTCTGGAGGCACGCGCCGTTCGCGCACTCGCCGTCGTACAGGCACGCCGTACCGGTGGCCACGCTCCCCGGTGCGGTCGCGGCGAGATACGGCGCGACGAAGCTCTGCTGCGCGGCATCGATCCGCTCGTAGATCGCGTGATCGCTGCACGCGGTATCGCCGCGACTCGCGACCGCGACGATCGCGCCGGTGACGAGCATGGGGCCGCCCGAGTCGCCGTGACATGGCTGCGCGGGCGACGGAATCGCGGTCAGCTCGGTCGGTTGGACGTCCGTGAGCTTCGCGGTCCCCGCCCGCTTCGTCCCGCCGTCGGTCGCCGCGCTCGCGGTCGTACCGAACCCGACAACGTCGACGGTCGTGCCGAGCGTCAACGCACCGGCCGCGATCGCGACCGCGGCTGCCGGTGAAGGCTCGCGCAGCGTTACGAGCGCGAGGTCGTTCGCGAGCGTCCCCGCGTCGAACGCCGGATCGACCTGCGCTCCGGACACCTCGATCGAGGTGCCGGTCGCGACATCGCTGCCGAACACCGCGTGCAGAGCGAGCGGCACGCGGCCCGCCACGCAGTGCGCCGCCGTGATCGCTGTGTGCGCTTCGATCACGGTCGCAGTGCAGCCGACATCGCCAGCAGCGTCGGCGAGGCCGATCACCGCTGGGTCGCCACTATCGGCCGAGCCGTTCGTGATCGCCTGGACTGCGGTCTCGGCTTGCGTCGCACATCCGGCGAGGATCGCCACGAGCGACCAGCGCACCATCGCTACGCCACCCTGCTCGTCACCACGCTGAGCGCGAGCGCGATGATGCCGGTGTTGTACGCGAACGACAGCATCGCGTGCGCGAGCACCGTGCGGCGGATCGCGCGATCGGTGACCTGGCTATCGGAGACCTGAAAGCACATCCCGATCGTGAACGCGAAGTACGCGAAATCGAGATCGTCGGGATCCTCCGCGGTGTCGCCGTCGTGCGGGAATTCGATCCCACCTTCGTCGTCGCGGCCGCCGCGATAGTAGAGATGTGCGTAGCGCAGCGTGAACTCGGTGTGCGTGAGCAACCACGAGATGACCGCGGTCGATAGCGACAGGATCAGCACGAGCGTCGCTTCGTCGGGCGCAAGGCCGCGCGCACGACTCAACACGAACGTCGCCGTGAACAGCGCGAACGCGCTCGCGACGAGTACGGTGATCCATACGACCATCCGGCCCGCGTCCTCGGCCGCGGCGCGCCGCCTGGCTTCGGCGCTCCCCGTGCGCGCGATGATCCAGCCCAGCGTCGCGAGCAAGAACAGACCGCCGGCATCTCCGGCGACGAGGCCGCGGGTCAGTGGCGACAGCGCCAAGCCCGCCGTCGCGAACCACGCGATCACGCCCACCGCGATCGCGTAGGCAAGGCGCGCGCTCGACCGCCGCGGATCGAAGGGGCTCATGCGCTACGCGGCGATCGGCAGCCGGATCGTGACGATCGTGCCCTTGCCGATGCCGTCGCTCATGATCGACATCCGGCCACCCGCGGTGCCGACGAGACGCTGGCACTGCGCGACGCCGAGGCCCGTGCCCTGCTCGCGCGTCGTGAAGAACGGCGTGCCGACGCGCTTCAGCACGTCGGGCGTCATGCCGATGCCGCTGTCGTGAACCTCGAGCACGAGCATGCCGTCGGTCTCGGTCGCCTTGATCCGGACCTTGCCCTGCGGCTCGCCGCGTGCGGCCACGGCCTGCGCGCCGTTCGCGACGAGGTTGATCAACACCTGGGTCAGCTCGGTCGCCGGCATCCGCACGCGCGGCAGCTCACGCGGACCGTCGTAGGCGATCTGAGCGCGCACCTTGACCGCGAGCTCCTGGCACACCGACATCGCGTGGCGGAGGATCGGCAGCGGATCGGTCGCCGCGTTCATCGGATCGCGACGCTGCTGGTTGAAGCCGCGCAGGCTCGAGATCAGCTCGTTGAGGTGCTCGATCGACGTCTTGATGTCGTCGGTCATCTGCGGCAGCTCGCTCAACATCTCGAGCGCGCGGCGCAGGTGCTTGTCGGCCGGTACGGCCGGGCCGATGTTCTCGCGCACGATCGGCCCGAGATCCGCGAGCTCGCGCAGCAGCTCGACGTTGACCGCGAGCGACATCAGCGGCTGCTTGAGATCGTGGACGAGCATCGCGCTGACGCTGCCGAGCGTCGCGAGCCGCTCGGTCTCGAGCAGGCGGCGGTGGATCGCGGCCGAGCTCCGGCTCAGCGCGTACGCCTCGGTCGCCCAGCGCAGGACCTGCGCGAGCTCCGCGCGCACCCACGGCTTGATGATGTAGCGAACGACGAGACCTTCGTTGATCGCTCGCAGGATCGGATCGACATCCGAGAACGCGGTAACGACCATCCTCATCGTCTGCGGCCAGCGCTCTTTGACCACGCGGAGCAGCTCGTCGCCGCTCATCGAAGGCATGCGCATGTCGCTGACGAGGACAGCGACTTCTTCGGACTCGAGGATCTCGAGCGCCGCGTGCGCGTCTTCGGCGACCTTGATGTTGAACTCGGACGCGAGCGACTGCTCGAAGACGACGCGATTCCCTCGCTCGTCATCGACATACAAAACGAGCGGTGCCGTCTTTGGTACCGTTTCGCTCATAGTCCCTGGTGCCATCATACCGCCTTTCTCCCGCCCCAAGGGCTGGTATTGATCGCAGCATGACCACCTCGTGGCAGCCCCCTTCATCGGGGCCGATCGATGACGTGACGTGGCCCGACAAGCTCTCCGGTGCGGTTGTAGAGGCATTCGGCAGCGATGACCGCGTCCACGGCTACTCGGTGCTCGGAGACCTCGCGCGTCACTACGCACATTCGGATCACCTGTTCCTCGCGGTTACCGGCGACCTCCCCTCCGACCGCGCGAGCCGGCTATTCCGCCTCGGCCTGATCGCTTGGTCGCCGGTCTCGATCGCGGAGGCCCCGACGCATGTCGCCGTGTTGTCGCGGATCTGTGGCGGAACGTTCAGCGCGGCGATGGGCGCAGGTCTCGCCACGTTGGCCGAGAGAGCCCGCTCGATCGTGGAGTCTCACGAGCCATTGCTCGCGTGGCTCGCGCATCCCGATCCGACCCTACCCGCCGTCGCCACGGCTCCCGATGGAGCTGCGGTCGAATGGATCGACACGCTTCGCGCCCTCGCCGAGGATCTACAGCTCCTCGATGCTCGGATGACGCGCACGGCGGCGAGCCTGACGCTGCTGTTCGAGGCCGGGGTGCGCGATTCCGAACGCATGCAGGCCGCGATCGTGTTGGCTGGATCGGCCAGCGTGCTTGCAGAAGCGCTCGCCGCGAGCCCCAAGGATCTGCCCGCGTACCCGATCACGCTGCCACCATTTCACTACGTCGAGTCGCCATGACCATCGAGCCGATCGCGACCCGAGTGGCGTTCGTAGGCCACGACGAGCTCCGGTTCCGAGGTTACCGCGTGTTCGCAGACCTCCTCGGAAGGACGACCGCGACGCAAGCCATCGTCCTCGGCGTGTCGGGACATCTCCTCGCCGGCGCCGAGATCGAGGTGATCGACGACATCGTGACGGCGATGTCCTCGGCCGATCCGCGAATGTGGCCGTTCAAGATGATCCGGTTAGCAGCGTCGTATGGCTCCGCTGCGATCGGTGTTGGAGTCGGCTTGATCGGGGCGGAAGGCGGCATCTTCGGGCCACATCGTATGCGCGACGCAGCGCTCTGGCTGACCCAACTAAGATCGCGTGGCGCGCTGACCGACGAGGAGCTTCTGATCGAGATCGATCGAGGCGTGCGCGCGTTCGGGGTGCTGTACCGCCAGCGCGATGAACGGTTCGAGGCACTCGTAGCGCTCGCCGAACGAGGTGGCAGGCACGTGCTCCCCCACATGGAGCTGTGTCGCCGGGCCGCAGCCCTCGGTAGAAAATTCCGCCAGGTCGAGGCCCACGTCTTCCTGGTGGTCGCCGCGCTTGCCCTCGATGTCGGCCTGCCGCTCGACGCTATTGCAGCGCTGGCGACGGTGTTGCTCTTTCATGATGGCATCGCGAACGCGACCGAGGGGGCGGCACAGGCGCCTCGGGTGCTTCGCGAATTGCCCGCAGACCGGGTGGCCTACCGCGGGCGCGCAGCGCGTGCCTCCCCGCGCGCAACCCGCGGATCTCTTGTCTGAACAAGATAGCCGCTATAGCCTGGCCGTGATGACTGGGGCGCTCCGGGTGATCGAGACTTCCGAACGCTGGGCGCTCGGGGAGCTCGAGCGCTGCGTCCTCGTCGTCTGGCGCCTCCAACCGGACGAGCAAACCATGCGCGCTCGTGCCGCAGCGCTGCGCGAGCTCTGCCTGAAGTACGAGGGGCGGTGCGCGCTGGTCGAGATCGTCGAACCGACGTCGAAACCTCCGAGCGAAGCGACTCGGCGCGTCGCGATGGAAGTGTTCAGGGACCTGGGACCGCGCTTGAGCCTGATCACGTTCACGCTCGAAGGCGACCAGGTCCGCACCGCGGTCGCGCGCGCGATCATCACGGCCATGCTGTTCTTCGTGAAGCAGCCGCAGCCGACCAAGGTCTGTAAGACGATCGCAGAGGCCGCCTCGTTCGTTCGGGAACGGGTCGGTGACTCGCAAGACTTCGAAGCGCAGCTCACCCGCGGCCTCGACGATCTCAGGCGGGCGATCCACTCGTAGCGCGGCGCGCGACCATGGTCACACCTCCTGGCTCCGACGGTAAGGTACCCGGCGAGAACACGCTGCGCCGCAAGACGACGCACCTCGAGACCGCCACGAATTTGATCTTGTCGATTCACGGCACGATCTCGCTGTCGGAACTGTTCGACACGTTCGTGACAAACCTGGTCGAAACGGGTGGCTTCGTCGGTGCGCGGATCGATCTCGATGCCAAAGTCGACCATCTGCGCCTCGCACACAGCTCGCATGCCGGCGACACCGAGCTGCCGGACCTCGTCGCGATCCGGAGCCCCCTGTTCATCCGCGGCGTCGAGGCCGGTGAGCTCCAGGCGTTCACGATTGCGAGCCGCGTCGACGATCAGACAGACCTGCTCGACTTCGTTCTGCCGACGCTATTCCTGTCGCTCGATCACCTGGTGTCCTTCGTCGAAGTGCTCGACTATCGCGCCACGCTCGAAGCGCGCGTCGTCGAGCGCACGGCCGAGCTCGCGAAGGCACGCGAGGAGCTCCAGCAATCGTTCGCCGAGCTCGTCGAAGTCAAAGCGTCGCGCGATCGGTTCTTCGCGAATATCAACCACGAGATCAGAACGCCGCTGACGATGATCCAGCTCGCGGCAGACGGCATCGGTGGCACGCCACACCTCGAGACCCGCGCGCGCCACTACGTAGAGGAGGTCAACGCCGCGACGCGCCGTCTGCTCCACCTCGTCGACAGTTTGCTCGTGCTCGCGGCCGGCGACGAAGGCAAGCTGCGCGCGCGCCCGAGCTCGTTCGACATCGCCGTGGCGCTCCAGCGCCTCGTCCGGAGCTGGCGCACGACGGCGGAGCAGAAGCACCTCGAGCTGTACTACGAAGGTCCCGACGAGTGCGACGTCACACTCGTCGAGACTGCACTCGAGACGATCGTCGGCAACTTCGTCTCGAACGCGATGAAGTTCTCGACGCCGCGTGGCCAGATTCGCGTGATGCTGTCCGCGGACGACGCTACCGTCACGATCGGCGTGCGCGATTCGGGGCCCGGTATCGACCCCGAGTTCGTGCCGAAGCTGTTCGAGCGCTTCGAACGCTCATCGACGGCGATCGAGAAGGGTGTGCGCGGCACCGGCATCGGCCTGTCGCTCGCGAAGGAGCTCGTCGAGCTCCAGGGTGGCTCGATCGCGGTCACGCGCCACGACGATCCACGCGGCACGAGCTTCACGGTCACCCTGCCGCGCTACCAGCAGATCAGAGCGAGTCTCGACACGCAGCAGGCGCCGGCGCCGTTCAAGGTCGTCGCGTACGAGGATTCGCAAGTCGTGCGCGAGCCGGCTGTGCCGCAAGCCGCACCGAGCGCGACGATCCTGCTCGCGGAGGACGACGAAGCACTCGCGCACCACATCACCGAGATCCTCGGGCAGCACTACCGCGTGATCTCGGCGCCGAACGGCGCGGCCGCGCTGGAGCTCGCGAAGCAGCACGCTCCTGACATGCTCGTCACCGACCTCGAGATGCCGGAGATGGATGGTTTCGAGCTGACACGCAGATTCCTCGCCGAGCAGCGCAGCGGGCTCGCGCCCGTGCTGATCGTCAGCGCGCACTCGCGTCTCGGCGAACGGCTCGCAGGCTTCGAGGCCGGCGCCGTCGACTACGTGACGAAGCCGTTCTCCGCCGACGAGCTCCTCGCGCGGATTCGTTCGCAGCTCGCGATCCGCGGGCTCGCGCTCAAGTTGCACGAGACCCAGAAGCTCGCCGCGATGGGCATGTTGTCGTCGGGCCTCGCGCACGAGCTGCGCAATCCGGCAAACGCGCTCGTGAACGCGCTCGAGCCGTTCTACAGCCTGCTGCCGATCAACCAGCGCGCCGCGGACTCGCCCGGCGCTGCGCTGTTCTCGGTGATGGACGCCGCGGCGACGCAGATCCGCGACCTGTGCAAGAACATCCTCGAATTCTCGCGCTCGGGCGGTGTCGTGAAGAAGGCCGAAGACGTTCACGTCGTGCTGCGCCGTGCGTTGCTCGTGCTGAAGGATCGCTTCGAGGTCGTCGAGCTGGTCCAGGACATCCAGGTGACCGACCGGGTGCGCTGCAGCGGTCCGTTGATCGAGCAGGTCCTGATCAACCTGCTCGACAATGCGGCGTATGCAGCTGGCTCTGGCGGCAAGGTGTTCTTGTCGGCGCGGACGATCGACGGCGTGTTCCAGCTCGATGTCTCCGATAGCGGGCCCGGCGTGCCGACCGAGCTCGTCGAGCGGATCTTCGATCCGTTCTTCACGACGAAGCCACCGGGCCAAGGCACCGGCCTCGGCCTCAGCGTGTCGCGGCGGATCGCGCTCAACCACGGAGGCGACTTGCGAGTGCTCCGCGGCGACGGCCGCTCGACGTTCAGGCTCGAGCTGCCGCTCTGACGATCAGGCCTTTGTTCGGCGTCAGGAACCGGCCGCGCCACATCGGTTTGACGGTGCGCTGGACGATTCGCAGGTCGTAACCGGCGACGAGCTCGGACAGCACGAGCTGGAGCTCGAACAACGCCGACGGCATCCCGAGGCATCGCCGCGTGCCACCGCCGAACGGGATCCATTCGTACGGCGAGAGCTTCGCACCGAGGAAGCGATCCGGCCTGAACACGTCGGCATCCGCGAACACGTCGAGCTTGCGATGGACCGCATCGAACGCGACCGAGACCATCGCGCCCGCGGGAACGTCGTAGCCGCCTAGCACGAACGCGCGCTTGGCGATCCGGCCGCTGCCGTTCGGGATCACCGAGTGAAACCGCAGCGACTCGCGGACGACCGCCTGCAGGTACGGCCGATCGACGAGAGGCGCCCCGGCCTCGGCTTCGCTGCGCAGCGTCTCGAGCACGTTCGGTCGCGTATAGACCGCGTACGCGAGCCAGGTCAGCGCCATTGCAGTGGTCTCGTGACCGGCGGCGACCATCGTCAGCATCTCGTCGACGATGTCGTCATCGCCGAGCGCGTTGCCCTGCTCGTCGTGCGCGACGAGCAACAGCGCCAAGATGTCCGTGGCTTGACCCGCGAGCCCGGAGGCGCGGCGCTGGCGGATCTCGGCGCGCAGCCAATCGCGCGCGCGTGCGACCGCGCGGACGACCTTGCCCCAGGGACTGCGCGGTCCGAGATCGATCTGGAGCCGCGGCATCATCAGCAGCCGCGAGGTCACAGCGCGATCCGCGAACTCGCGCATCGCGTCCTCGAGCGGCCGGCGGCGCTCCGCCGGTGTCGCCGAGAACAGCGAGCGAGCGATCACGTCGAACGCGATCCTGTGCAAGTACGGATGGAGGGCGACGTCACGATTCGCTGGCAGCGTCGCGAGCGTGCGCTTGCACGCGTCGATCATCGCGGGCGCGAGCGCCTGCATCAGCTCGCCGCGAAATTGTGGAAGCAACAACCGGCGCCGCTTCAAATGCGCGTCGCCGTCGAGCAACAGGGTCGACGAGCTTCCGAGGATCTTGCCGAACACCGCGATCTTCGCCTCGCCGGCAACCAACGTGTCCTCGGGCGCGGTGTAGACCTCGCGCGCGAGCTCGGGCGTACCGACGAACACCATGCCCGGCTCGACGAGCCTCAGCAGATAGATGTCGCCGAGCTCGCGCCTGCATCGATCCATGTAGCCGATCGGATCACGCAAGTAGCTCAGCTTCTGCACCAGGGGCGCAGCGCGTGGCGTGGGTACTGCGACCACGTGCTAGTTGGTGACGCGCGTCGCGACGACAGGAGGTTTCAACGCGACCGGGAGCGGAACGCTCGCCGGCGCCATCGCCGCCACCCTGTCCTTGTTCCGCATCCGGATCGTCGGATCGATGCGAACATCGATCACGACCGGACCGGGATAACCGCGCAGCATGTCCTCGACCTCGGCGAGTGGGCGCGTCCCGTCGCACAGGAACGTCATCGCGCCGAGCCCACGCGCGATCGCGCACACGTCGAGCGGCCCGGCCGGGCCGGTCTGGAACTCCGGACTGCGCCCGTAGACGCTCGTATGACCCTTCTCGACCATGCCGAGCACACCGTCGTTGAACACGAACACGCGGACCGGCACGCGCTCGACGACGGCGGTCGCGATCTCGAACGCGTTCATCGCGAAGCAGCCGTCGCCGCAGATCGCCGCGACCGTGCGCGTCGGATTCGCGAGCTGTGCGCCGATCGCAGCGCCGATCGATTGGCCCATCGAGCCGAGGCCCGTCATCGCGACGAAGCCATCGGGGCGAGTGGTCTCGAGGTACTGGACCGCGAACAGGAAGTGCTCGCCCGAGTCGACCGTGAAGATCGTGTCGGTCGGCAGCGCGCGCTGGATCTCGCGGATCGCGTCGTGCGATGCGATCCGATCGGGCGCTACTGACGCGGGCAGTGCGATGCGCGTGACGCCGCTCGGAAGCTCGCGCGGCCCGCCGAGCAACGGCCTCGCGGCGAAGCGCTCGCGAAGCGCCGCGAGGAACTGCTCCGCCGAGGCGATCACCGCGTGGCTCGGCTCGTAGCTCTTGCCGACCTGGCGAGCGTCGATATCGACATGGATCAGCGCGCGCGACTGGAGCTCCGGCGAGAATCCATCGGTCGCGATGTCGCCGAGGCTCGTCCCGATCGCGAGCACGAGATCGACGCCGCTTGCGAGATACGCCCGCGCCGAAACATGACCACCCATGCCGAGCACGCCGAGCGCGAGCGGATGGTTCTCGGGGAACACGCCCTTGCCCTTCGGCGTCGTCGCCACGGGGCAGCGCAGCAACTCGGCGACCTGGCGCAAGCGATCCGCGGCATTGCGCGCTCCGCTGCCGGCGAGGATCAACGGGCGCTCCGCGGCGCGTAACAGCGCGTCGACCTCGCCGAGCGTTTCGGCAGGCAACGTCTCGCCGATCGCGATCGAAGCGTCGATCCGCGGCGGCCGGATCAGCGCGGTGGTGACGTCCATCGGCAGCGTCAACATCACCGGGCCAGGCTTGCCCGAGGTCGCGGTCGTGATCGCGCGGTGCACGAGATGCGGCAACGCGCTCGGCCGCGGAACTTCGACAGACAGCTTCGTAACGTGGCGCGCCATGTCGACGAGATGCAGGCCGTGCGCCGAACCGTCTTGGAGGACGCCCTTGCCGTGCGCCGCGTGCGGAACTTCCCCGACGAGCAGCATCACGGGGAGACCGTCGCACCACGCGGACGCGAGACCGGTCATCGCATTCAACATGCCTGGGCCGGACGTCACCGCGACGACCGCGAGCTTGCCGGTCGCCTGCGCGTAGCCCGCGGCGGCGAACATCGCGCCGCTCTCGTGGCGCGTGGTGATCGAGCGGATCGAGCTATCGAGCAGCGCGTCGTGGATCGGCGAGATCGCACCACCGGGAAGACCGAACACGACCTCGACGCCGGCGTCCTCGAGCATCCGGACCAGCAAGTCGGCACCGCGGATCGTCGCGGGGAGGACGCGCATACCGGGCGCCGCGGGCTCGAGCTCGTCGGTCTGCTCGCGCGGCGCGACTGGCTCTGCGAATGCGAGTGCGAGATCGACCGGCTTCGCGACGGCGTGCGCTGCACCCGCCGCGTGTGCGACCTCGGCGAGGTCTGCATCCATCGTCGCGCTCGCGATGATCACCATGATGTCGCGCGTGTCGGGATTTGCTTTGATCCGGCGACACACCTCGAAGCCATCCATGTTGGGCATGTAGACGTCGAGCACGATGACGTCGGGACGCGAGACACCGATCATCAACAACGCATCGATCGGGTTCGACGCGAGCAAGAGCTCGATCCGCGGATCGCGCTTCGCAAGACGAGTCGCAGCACGGAGCTGGAGCTCGTCGTCGTCGACGATCAGGATACGTCGCGCGGACTTCTCGACAATGTCCTGCATGAGGCCTCTCTTGCGGTGACGCCTTATAGCCCACGAGGTTCGACCCGCGACCAAATTTGTGTAGGGCGGCCTACCTGCCTACCGGACAAGTCGGCGAATCGACGTACGCAGAGCACCGAGATCACACGGTTTGTCGAACCATGGATTCGTGATTCGGGCGAGGAACTCCGCCGCGCCTGGAGACCCCGCGCTGACGAAGATGAAGCGCTGTGCCTGTTCGACGACCAGCTCCGAGACCTTCGTGAACAGCTCGATCCCGCCCATCCCCGGCATCATCAGATCGCTCACGATCGCGTCGAACCGCTCGCCCGCGGCGATCCGAGCAAATGCTTCCTTGCCGTCGTGCGCGACCTCGACCTCGTGCTCGCGGCCGAGCAGGCGGCGCAGCGAGCTCGCGAAGATCACCTCGTCATCGACGATCAACACGCGACCGCGGCGCTCCGATGCGAGTGCCGGCGCGAGCTCGGGCACCGGTGCCACGGTGCGCTCGCTCGAAGGGAGCACGACGCGAAACACGGTGCGGCCCGGTTCGCTCTCGAAGTGAATGTCGCCACCCGCGGTTTGGACGAGGTTGCGGGCGACCGACAGACCGAGCCCCGGTCCGGCAGGTTTGGTCGTGACGAACGCTTCGAACACCTTCGCGGCGACCGTGCGCGGAATCCCGCGGCCCGTGTCGCGGACCTCGACGACCGCATTGTTCGCGGCATCGGCGTAGGTCGCGACCGTGATCTCGTGATCGGTGTTGTGACCGGGCGGAATCGCCTGCGCGGCGTTCACCAGCAAGTTCACGAACACCTGACCGAGCTGCGCCGCGTTGCCTTCGACGAGCGGCACCGGCTTGGAGCTCCGCACGAGCTTCGCGCGCGCGCGGATCTCGCCGTGGGCGATACCGATCGCGACCTCGAGCACGCGGTTGAGATCGAGCGGCTCGCGATGCGTCGGCTCGATCCGCGAGAACGTCATGAGGCCGCGAACGACGGTGTGGATCCGCTGGATCCCGTGGCGCGCCTCGCGCACGAGCGTCGCGCGCTCGTTGTCGTCGGCTTCGTCGGCGATCAGCTCGAGGTTCGCGGAGAGATAGCCGAGCGGATTGTTGATCTCGTGCGCGACGCCGGCTGCGAACGCGCTGACCGATGCGAGGCGATCGGTGATCGGCGAATGCAACGCTGCATCCTCGACGAGAACGTGGCAGCGCCGCGCATCGGCGGAGCGCCACGCGCGCATCCGGACGAACTTGATGGTCTTCGTCGCCGTCCGCACCCGATGCTCGATCTCGACCCGCGCACCGTCGCGGCGCACTCGATCGATCGCGAGCGCGACGCGCGGCAGATCATCGGCGTGGAGCGCGGTCGCGTATGCCGCTTGTCCCGGCAGCACCGTCTCGGGCGACAGCGACAGGATCGCGTAGAGCTCGTCGCTCCACGTCGACTCGTCGGTCGCGAGATCCCATTCCCAGGTCCCATACCTGGCCGCGAGGTCAAGCTGATACTGCGAAGCCCGACTCACCACTCGGTATCAGAACAAATCGATCGCGCTAGCTCAAGCGCGAATCACGGGGCGCAATCGCAACAGCGTTTCTTGGAGGCGGCGCAAGTTTCGTTGCCCTCCACACACTTGTTGGAAGCCCACGCGTCATTCGGCAGCTCGTTCGCGATGTCGCAGATCTTCTTCGCGTTGCCGCAGATCGATCCCGAAAGGGTACATGCCTGCGAACAGGTCTCGCTCGCCGGATGACATGTCGGGGCCGACGGCGCGACGGGCGCGACGGGGACGTGGGCGTCGTTGGACATCGGCTCGGCATCGGTTTTTCCGCCGGGGGCCGGTGCCGGCAAACCGAGCTGCGTGCGCTGGTCTTCGATCGATCGCGAGAGCTCCGCAATCTGATCATCTTTCGGAGTGTTCGGCTGCGGGAGCGTCTGCGCTGCGGGAGCGCTCGCAGCGGTCGGCGCCGGCGCCATCGACTTCTGCGCGCCACCCATCGCACACGCGACGATCGTCGTCGCGGCCGCGGCGGCGAACAGGTAGCGCAGGCTCACGGATTCTCCGAGCTACAGCCGCAGCACTTCTGCTTCGCCTCGTGGCAGGACGCCTTCGCGTCGGTGCACTTGCCCTGGGCGAAGTCGTCGTCCTTGCCGAGCTCGTCGGCGATGTTGCAGATCGATTCAGCGTTGTCACAGATCGCATCGGCGAGCGAGCACACGTCGTCGCACTTCTCGGGCACCTTGTGATTCTCGACGCACACCTTCTCGGCATCTTTAACGGTCTTGAACCGGATCTGATTCAATGTCATCGGCGACGGATCGAGATCCATCCGCGCCTGGTGGCGCCAGTCACGGATCTGGGTCCACAGCGCGATGATCTCTGCGCGCTTGTCCTGGTTCACGGATGGCCGCTGCTGGCCACCGCACGCGTTCACCACGATCAGCGCGATCGCCGAGGCGATCACCAGCGCCTTCATTTCTGCTCCAGCAGCTGATCCTGGAGCTTCTTGTCGATCTTGTTCGACGCGTCGAAGCTCTCGATCGCCGCATGACGCTCTTCGGTCGCCTTCGTTTTGTCGGTCGCGTCGAGTTGCTGCGCGCGCGCCTCGTGGATCTCGCCTTTCACCGTGTACAGGTTCGCGGTGAAGAAGCTCTCGCGGCTCGAGCCGAGCCCTTCCTTGACGACGTTCATCGCTTCATCCAGCTGGCCTTGGCCGACGAGCAAGCGAGCGAGCAGCGCGCGCGCATCGTTGCGGACGTCTTCGGCCTCGGGCGCGTTCGGCGGGAACCGGAGCGACAGGATCTCGCGGACCGAGGCAATGGCAGCGGCGGTATCGCCATCGCTCATATAGACCTTGGCCTTGTGGTGAAAATTCTTCGCCTGAGACAGCGCGACCATCAGCTTCTGGTCGATCGCATCGCTCGGCTCGGTGACGTGCGTCACCGACGAGCCAGCGCCCTCGGTCTTTTCGGTCTTGTCGGTGCACGACCCGCAGGCGACCAGCGCGGCAAACACCGTGAACGTGAGTAGCTTCATGGTCAGTGCCCTCCTCGCATGCGGAGCTCGCGATAACCGTCGAGGCGGTCCGCGAAGATCGTATCGAGCCGAGCGCTGGCGTCCCCCGCGTGGTCGCGCGAGATCGGGCCGATCAGCGGATCGGCCGGACGCGACTTCCAGTTGTCCTGCAGTGCGGCCGGCGCGTGGTCTATCACGTGGACTTTGCGCGGCGCGCCGAGCCACAGCACGACGGCCGCGGCGGCGACGGCCAGCGAAGAGCCCGCGACGATCCACGGCGCGCGCTTGGCCCGCGCCTTCGCGATCGGCGTGACGTCGCCGCTCGGCTGCGCCTTGCCGCCGATCGCCTGGCGCAGCGCGCCCTCGACGAGCGAGCTCCGCTTCGCAGCGCCGAGCTCCGCGTTGCCCGCAGCCGCGCGGATCACGGTCGCGACCTCGAGCAGCGCGCGATCGTCCGCGCTCATGGCAGGCGGCGTGCGGCCGGCGAGCGTCTTGTCGACGAGGTCGGCGAACGTCTTCGCGTGCGCGCGCTCGGCCGGCGTCGCTTCGTCCTCGGGGGCGGGGATCGAGCCGGTCAAGATGTCGTCGTCGTCGCGCTTAGTCGCCATGATCTTCCTCGGGTACGTCGGAACCGAAATGCTTGCGGAAGGCGCGCACGGCGCGGAACAGCAGCACGTCGAACGTGCCGATCGTGACGTTCAACCGCTTCGCGCAATCCTCGCGCGGTAGCTCCTGGACGAGCCGCAGCTCGATCGCGAGCCGGTAGCGCTCGGCGAGCACGTCGAGCGTCTCGTCGATCTTCACGCGGTGCGCGCGGCGCTCTTGATCCGCCATCAGCTGCGCATCCGCGTGCGAATCGGGATCCGTCTCCGCCGCGATTTCGTGGGCGAGCGCATCCGCGAGCCGGCGCGACCGCTTCGATTGGCGGTGGACGTCGAACACCTTGTTGATCGCGATCTGGCGCAGCCACGGATAGATCGACTTTCCCTGCCACGTGAAGCGCCCGATCTTTTCGACCGCGGTCGCCAACGTATCGCGTAGCACCTCTTCGGCAGATGCGGCATCGCCGAGGCGCGGCAGGATCACCGTGCCGTAGAGCGGCTGCGCGTAGCGTTCGAGGATAGGTCGCATCGAGTCGAGGTTTCCGGCTTGGGCCTCCTCGACCAGACGCTGCTCTTCTTCAAGCTCGACAGCAGTGGCTGGTTCGGAGGCCACGGACACCTCATCAACGCGAGTCGCGACCAGAGCTTACAGGCTTCCGGGACCCGTCGTACTTGACCTCGACCAGCTCCAGGCCCTGCGGTGGTGCGGTGATTCCAGCGTTGGTTCGGTCGAGAGAGGCCATGATCTCGGCTACTTGAGCGGGTGGGCGCTCTCCGAGCCCGACCTCGACGAGCGTTCCGACGATGATTCTCACCATCTGGCGCAGGAACGCGTTGCCGTGTAGGTCGATTCTCACGAGGTCGGCCTCACTCGAGATCGCGATGGATTCGACGCGCCGCACGGTGGTCTTCGCGGCGCAGTGGGCCGATCGAAACGCGGCGAAGTCGTGCTCGCCGATCAGGTGGGTCGCACCCGCGCGCATCAACTCGAGGTCGAGCGGATCGGAGACGTGCCACGCGCGATCGCGAAACAGCGGCGACCGATCGGGACGGGCGAGCACCGTGTAGCGGTAGTGCTTGCCGGTCGCCGAGTGCCGTGGATGAAATGTCTCGTCGACCTCGGTCGCCTCGCGGATCGCGATGCCGTCGGGCAACAGCGAGTTGAGACCGCGGCGAAACCCGTGGAGCGGGACCGTTCGCTCGGTCTTGAACACCACGACCTGGCCGCGCGCGTGGACGCCGGCATCGGTGCGCGATGCGCCGGTCACGACGACCTCGTGCTGGACGATCTGCGCGAGCGCTTCCTCGAGGTGCTGCTGCACGGTCGCGCCGTTCGGCTGGCGCTGCCAGCCGTGAAGGCCGGTGCCGTCATACTCGACGACCAGACGGATGAACCGCACGCGCTGTGTGTATCAGAAGTGCGCCGAGATGCCGAACGTCGCGGTGTTCTGACCGTCGCGCGTGCCGTCGTGGAACAGCAGCGCGCCGTCGTAGCGGAGGAACAGCCACAGCGGCGCCGGCAGGTGATAGCGAACCTCGAGGTCGAGCGCCGGGCCGAGCTGGTCGCCGACGTGGAGCCCGATGCCGCCGCCGAGCTCGAGGTGCGGCGCGACGTGGCGCGAGATCGTGCCGAGCACCGTGCCCTGCGCGGTGATGCCGCGCGAGAGCCACAACGTGGCTTCGCCGCCGAACAGCGTGCGCTCGCCGCGCTCGATCCCGAACCGCGTGGTCTCGACGAAGCCGCCATCGCCGTTGACGACCGCGACGCCACCGCCGAGCGCGAAGTCGAAGCGGAGCGACGAGCGATACCCGAGGCCCGACGCGCTGATCGTCTCGTCCAACTCGCGGCCGGCCGATGCGGCGCCGGCCTCGAACACGGATTCGGGTGCGGGCGCGGGTGCGCTCGGCGCGGCGTCGATCACGCCATCGGCATCGCCACCGGTCGCGGTCTCGGTATTCGCCTTGTGCTTGCGCGCCTTGCCGTCGTCCTCGTCGTCGTCGGCGCGTTTGTCGCGCGGCTTCTCCGCCGGCGCTTCCTTCTTGGCGTCCTTCTTCGGCGCGGGAGCCTTCGCGACCGGCTTCTTCTCGTCCTTGCCGGTCGACTCGCCCTTGTTCGGTTCCTCGGTCGACTTCGTCGTCGTGCCGTCGAGCGCGACGGTCGTCTCGTGCTTCACCGGCTGCCACTGCATGCCGGCCGGCAGCGACACGGGCACGCCACGCGTGTGCTTGACGCCGCCGGAGACGACGACCTCGTCGCCGATCGCGACCATCGCGGTGTACGGCGAGACCAGGCCCCACGCGAGCGCGTGCTCCGTGATCGCGCGCGGGTTCCCCTTCGCGATCAGCTCGTCGAGCTCGAGCCGCGCCCAGCGTCGAGCGAGTGCGCCGCGCGGCGTGGTCGCGCCGGCGGGTGCCGTCCCCGCGGAGAACGTGGACAGCGCGAACACATCGCCGCGAGCGCGCGCGTTTGCGGCTTTCGGTTGGGACACGCGCGCGACGACGAGCGTCGCCTGCCCTGCGCCGACCCGCGGCAACTGCGCCGGCACGACGTCGGTCGCGATCAGCGTTCCCCACGTCACCGCGAGCGGTGCAGGCGGGTTCGCGGCATCGGAGATCACGTCGCGCGCGATCGCTTGGAGGTCATCGCCCGCGAGCGCGAACCGCACGGTGCCGCCGGTCGCCGCGGCGAGCGCCGCGAGCAGGCTGCGATTCGGCGCGGCGCCGACGCCGATCGCGTGGATCGGCACGCCGAGCTGCTTCGCCGCAGCGATCGCAGCGGCGTCGTCGGAGATCAGGCCGTCCGTGATCAAGATCAACGGCGCGCCGCCTGGCCGAGCATGCTGGAGCTCGCGCGTCAGATCGAAGACGCGATTGCCATGGGCCCAGCCGTCGTCGAGCGAGTGCTGGAGATCCGCAGGGGCGACGAGGTCGCCGGTCGCGAGGCCCGCGCGATCCTTCGCGTCGAGCCCGTTCAGCAGCGCGCGGACGAGCGCGCGCTCGACGATGTCGCCATCGCCGCGGGTCGTCGCCGCGCGATCGAGCACCAGCCGGCAGCGCGCCGCCGCATGCGGAGCCGCCGCGGGACCGACGACGAGCGCCGCTGCGAAGCCGGTGCCATTGGTCTCGGTCTCGACCCAGCCTTCGGCGGGTGGCTTCGCGTGCCAGCGCACGATCAGATCGCGATCGCTCTTCGGATCCGAGATCGCGTAGTGCGCGCTCTCGTGCTCGATCGTGTGCGTCGGGCTGGTCACCCCTTCGACCGCTGTCTGGAACGCGAGCTCGATCTGCGCGGCACCGCCGGCGTTCGGCAGCGCGTGCGGCGTCACGCGCGAAGCATCCGGCGAGCGATCGGTGTCGGGGTTGCGGCCGCTGCCGGTGGTCGGTCGGCCACTCGCGGTACCTGGCACGTAGCGCGGTGCGACGACGAGCGGCAGCGCGAGCTCCCACGTGCCATCGCTGTAACGCGCGGTCGCGTCGTAGCGCAGCGTGACGGTGACGGTGCCGCGCGACGGAATCGCCGACACGGTCTGGGTGAACACGTCGGGCCGCTCCTGTTCGAGCATGCCGGCGCCGAGGCCGTGGGCGACCGCTTCTTCGTAGCGCGCCTGCGCCTTGTCGCGCGCTTCGATCGCCGCGTGGATCTTGCGCGTGCCGAGATCGATCGCCATCGCGCTGACCGCAGCGTCGGCCGGCAGCGGGAAGATGTACGTCGCCTCCGTCGCGTCGTCGGTGTCGTTGCGGAACGTCTGGGTGACTGTGGTCTCGACGATCGGCCCGCGGACGGTGACCGCGATCTTGCTGTCGAGCATCGGCAGCGGCGCCTGCGTCGCGGCGACGTACAGGCCCGGCGCGCGCGGCAAGCTCCCCGCATGCGCGACGAGCGGCGCGAGCCAGACGAGTGCGAGCAACAGCCGAGGCACGTCACGGTTGTACACGCACCAGGGCCCCGCACGATCTAACCGGGCGTAACTCAGTGATTTTCGACGCCGCGTGGCGACACGACCGCCACCCGGAGCGCGTCGACCAGCGCGAGCGCGCTCGAGATCAGGTCCGCGAACGGGTCGGCGCCGGCGATCGCGCGCGCCGCGGGATAGACGATCACGAGCGAATCGATCAGCTCGACCACGAGGTCGCGGCGATGCGTGCGGGCGAGCGCGCCGCGAAACTCGGCGTGGCGGAGCAGCGGCGCGACGTCCTTGCCGTACGCGCGCCAGTGCTCCGGCAGCTCGACCTCGAGCGGCTCGGGCGAAAGGCCCGGCGGGACGTCCGCGGGATAGGACCGTGCGGTGCGCAGCGCTTCGCGCGCGAGCCGGGTCAGGCTCGTCGAGATTTCGCCGAGCGAGTCGTCGTGAACTTTGTCGCCGCGTCCGGTGCGCTTGAGCAGCAGGTGCGGGAACGTGCGATCGACCTCGCACGCGACGACGCTCACGAGATCGCCGATCCGGAACGGCGGCTCGACCGGCAAGTATGCCCACTCGCCGCGGCGCGAGCGCAGCGTCTCGAGGTCGAACGCGGTGACGGCGATGTCGGCGTCGCCGCGGCGCATCGTGCCGTGAACCGCGCGCTGCTCGAAGCCGCCGTCGGCGAGCGCCCACAGCGCGGTGCGCTGCAGCGCCTGCGGGAGGTGCGAGAGATCCGCGACCGGTTCGAGCTCGGAGGCATGTGCGAACGCGTCGAGCCGGGTCCGCCGCAACATCGACGTGCCCGCGAGTGCCGCGCCGCCCGCGCCGAGGATGCCGTAGATCAACCAATCCACGGCGGCACCGTATCAGGCAAACGACAGTTGCGCCGGTGCTCGCTTGTCGGGACGGATCGCGCGCTCGTGCGTGAGCAGGAACGTCTTCGCCGGCAACCCGCCGCCGAAGCCGGTGAGCGAGCCGTTCGCGCCGATCACGCGGTGACACGGGATGATGATCGCGATCGGATTGCGTCCGTTCGCCGCACCGACGGCGCGACTCGCCGCGGGCCGGCCGATCCGCTGCGCGATCGTGCCGTAATTCGTCGTCTCGCCGTACGGGATCTCGAGCAGCGCGTCCCACACGCGGCGCTGGAACGCGGTGCCTTCCGGCGCGAGCGCGAGATCGAACGCGGTGCGCTTGCCCGCGAAGTACTCGGCGAGCTGCTTCGCCGCGCGCTTCAGGATCGGCGTCGCGCGCTCGGTGCCGGCCGGAATCGGATCGTCGCTACCCGGCAGATGCAGGCCGACGAGCTGATCGGTGTGCGCCGACAGGACGAGAGGTCCGATCGGCGAGTCGTAGGTGTAGATGTCGAACGTCACGAGACTGCTCCTTCCGAGAGCTCTGTCCATAGATGAATGACGGCGTACGAGCGATACGGTCGCCATGCTTCCGCACGCGCTTCGGCTTCGCGAGGTCCGGAGCGCGCGAGGGCTTTCTGAATACCGAGGTCAGATGCAGGGAATGCATCCGGCAGGTGCAACGCGCGCATCGCGAGGTAGTGCGCGGTCCACGGGCCGATGCCGGGCAGCTCGACGAGCCTGCCGACGAACGCGTCGAGGTCGGCGTGATGATCGAGCTGGATCTCGCCGCGCGACAGTGCGCGGGCGAACCCGTGGATCGCGTTCGCGCGCGCCATCGGCATGCCGATCTTGACGATCCGCTCGGGGCCGGCTTTCGCGACTTCCGCCGGTGTCGGGAACCGATACGCGAGCTCTCCATCGCCGATCTTCGTTCCGAGCTGCGCCGCGAACCGGCCCGCGAGCGTCGTCGCCGCAGCGACCGAGACTTGCTGGCCGAGCAGCGCCCGGATCGAAGCTTCGAACGGATCGATCGCACCCGGGAGGCGCACGCCTGGCCGCTTCGCGATCATCGGTGCGAGCGCCTTGTCGCGCGCGAGCGCGCGGTCGACGAGATCGGGGCGCGCGTCGAGATCGAACATCCGGCGGACCCGCGCCACGAGTGGCATCACGACCGGCAACAGCGTCGGCGCGAGCTCGAGTACGAGCGCGGTGCGTGGCGGGGTCTGCGTGCCACCATCTGCGCGCGCGCCGCGAACCGCGCCGCGTAGATCCGGGCGTACGACGATCTCGCCGACGTGACCGTCGAGATGAACGACGCGGCGATACTCGTCCGTGATCTTCTCCACGCCGGGAATCGCGCGACCTCGCAGGAACCCGAGCAGCCGGTCCCAGTCGTACGGCGGCCGATAGTCGAGACGCAATTCGATCGCGTCTCCCGCACTCGCCGCGTGCTTGCGGCGAATCTCGGTGGGCGGCGTGCCCATCTTCGCGGCGAACATCGCGTTGAACCGGCGCACGCTACCGAAGCCTGCGGCGAACGCGATCGACGTGATCGGGAGCGTCGTGTCCTGGAGCAGCTGCTTCGCGAGGGCGAGCCGCCGGGTCTGGGCGAGCTCGACCGGCGAGACGCCGAGCCGCGCCTCGGTCGCACGGCGCAAGTGCCGCGCGGTGACGCCGAGCTCGGCGGCAAGGTCATCGATAGATCCGTTGTTCAGCGCGCCTTCCGAGATCCGCTGGGTCACCGCGGACACGAGCGCGTCGATCGCATCGACCGAGGCCGGGGCGTCCGCGGCCGCGGGAGCGATCTCCGGCCGGCAGCGGAAGCACGCGCGGAACCCGGCCTGCTCGGCCTGGGCTGGGGTCGCGTAGAACGTGCACCGCGATCGCCCCGGCGTTCGAGCAGGGCAGATCGGACGGCAGTAGACGCCGGTGGTCTGGACGCCAACAAAGAACACGCCATCGAACCGCGGGTCGCGGGCGAGGATCGCCTCGTAGGCAGCGTCATCGGTCAGCACGAGAGTTGAGATAACACTCGCGCGGGGATCTGACTGGCCGTTTCCGGACCGGGGAGCAAATTCGTTAGCTCCACGCTCCGCCAGCGGCCACAAGGCGATGTGCTCGATCAGGCGGAGCCTTGGCTTCGCGGCATTCTCCGGAGTCCGCAGCTTGACGCCTGATTCCTCTGATTCGGGCGTGGGGCGATCGGTCCAATGCGAACGCTGTCCAGATCTGGTCAACGCGATGACAACCGCGCGACATCGCTACGCGTACAGCTCCGCACACTGCTTGCAGTGGCGCGCGGCAGATGCGGGCCTTGTTGCTGATCGCGATCTTGGTTGGATGCAACTCGACGAACCCGGGCAAGCCGTCCGGAGATGATCAGCCGCAGCCGGATGCACCGGTCTCGCATCCCGACGCGCCGATCCCGCCCCCGCCTCCGGACGCGACCACGTATCGATACCTCTGCGATGCGCCGTTGCCCGAGAACGCGGCGATGCCGACGCAGCCGGCGTTGCCCGCGGCCGGTTGCCCGGTGTTGATGCCGGGTTCCAATACGATCACGTCCGGTGGCAAGACGCGCAGCTTCTTGCTCGTCGAGCCCGCGAACTTCGCAGCGACCGAAACGCTGCCGGTGCTGTTCCTGTGGCACTGGATCGGCGGCGACGCGAACGACTTCTTGGTCCGCGGCCAGGTCCAGCAAGCGGCAGACGAGCAGCGGTTCCTCGCGATCATCCCGGTGTCGGAAGGCGCGACCGTGTTCGCGACGTCGCTCAATACGAAGTGGCCGTTCGACATCACGCAGTCGCAGGCGCGGATGGACGAAGAGTTCCTGTTCTTCGACGACATGCTCGCGTGCGCGGAGCAGCAGCTCCACATCAACCAGAGCTGCGTGTCGACGATCGGCGTCAGCGCCGGTGCGCTGTTCACGGATCAGCTGATCCAGGCGCGCGCGAACATGCTCGCGTCGTTCGTCTCGTTGTCGGGCGGCGTCAACGACACGATCATCAAGCCGTGGGTCGGCACCGGCACGCACAAGGCTCCCGGCGTCGTGCTGTGGGGCGGAGATGGCCCCCCGAACATGGATGGCAACAAGGACATCCTCGGCTGCTTCGGGATCGGAATGGATTTCTCCGTCGCGTCGCGCGACATGGAGACCGGCTTGGTCGCCGATGGCCACTTCATCGTCGAGTGCCGCCACAACTGCGGCCACGTCGAACCACCGCTGGATACGCCGCCGGGCGAGTCGAAGTTCGCATCGATGTGGGAGTTCGCGATGAACCACCCGTTCTATCTCGGCACCGGCCAATCGCCCTACACCCAGACGGGCTTGCCGCCGAGCATGCCGGCGTGGTGCGCGATCGGCGCGGGCAATTCGGTTCCCCGATCGGGCAGCGGCTGCCCGGCGGCCGAGAATCCGTGCACGTACTGAAGTAGCGCAAAACTCTGCGCTTTGGTTCGCGGAGGGTTTGCGTTACCCAACTAGACGTTGAGGACGCTGAAGGCCCTTCCTTGGATCATCGCACCCGCGGTGCTCGCGCTCGCGTATGCGATCGCGGTCGTCGTCGTCGCATGGCGCGCGCCGCAGAAGGGTTTCCTCGCGTTCACCGGGCATCGCGTCGCGCACGTCGAGGTCGGTGGCATCGCGGATCGCGCGGGCCTCGCGACCGGCGACGTGATCACCGCGATCGACGGCACGCCGGTGACGAGCACGTTCGACTACGCTGCGCGCGTGCTCGGTCGCGCGCCGGGCGAGACCGTGACCTTGACCGTCGGCTCGCGCGACATCCCGCTCGTGCTCGGGGTCTCGCCACCGCCGTGGTCCGCACTGATCGCGACGCTGCTCGCGGGCGTGTTGCTCGCGCTCGGCGTGATCGCGCGGGTCGGCCGACCGAGCGACGTGCTCGCGCGCAAGTTCTATCGCGCATCGATCATCTACGCGATGGTCTACGTCGGCGCGCTGTCGTGGACCCACCTCGTGATCCATCCGGTGCTCGCGATCGTGTTCCTCGCATCGCTGTTCGCCGGACCGAAGCTCGCGCTCGATCTCGCGCTCGAGCTGACGCGTGCACCGGCCCGCGCGTGGAGCCGTGCGACGAATGTCCTGTCGCTCGTCCTCGGCATCGCGTGTGCCGCAGGGCTCGCGCTCGCGCTCGTGGACTATCGCGACGGCGGTGGCGATCGGGGTCTCCAGATCATGGTCGCGGCGATCGCGATCCAATGCGCGAGCGTTCCGCTCTACACCGGCATCGCGCTCGCGTTTCAGATCCGCGAGCATCGGGTCGCGACCGGCGCGCGGCGCGCGCAGCTGCGCTGGCTGATCTTCGGCCAGGCGATCAGCGCGATTCCCGGGCTCGCCGCGATTCCCGTCGCGCTCGCCGGGCTCGGGCCGTTCCTCGTCGAGCGCTACCAGCCGTTCGTGATCGCGATCGCGGTGCTGTGGTTCGTGTCGTATGGCGTCGCGGTGCTCCAAGTCAGGCTCGCCGATATCGACGCGCTGATCGAGAGCTCGCTCGGTTACACGATCACGACCGGCGCCGCGGCCGTCGTCTATCTATCTGTCGTGCTCGCGGCCGGCTGGCTCACGGGCTGGCTCGTCGGCGATGTCGGGCCGTGGCCACACCTCGTCGCCGGCGTGACCGCGGCGATCACGTTCGGGCCGCTGCGCGCACGGGTCGGCGCGTGGCTCGATCGCAGGTTTTTTCGCGATCGCCAGCACTACGTCGTCGCGCTGCGCCGCGCCGGCGAGAGCCTCGCGCGGTTGCGGGAGCCGGCAGAGCTCGCGCGCGAAGCCGTGCTCCAGGTCGTCGATGCGGTCCACGCGGAGCGCGGCGCGCTGTACGTCCGCGACGACGCCGGCGCGTGGCACCTCGCATTCGGCGCGGCGATCGCCGAGGACGAAGGCGCGATCGAGATCGCGGTCCCGCCGGTCGCGAAGCTCGTGCTCGGACCGCGCAAGAGCGGCGACTTGTACTCGTCGCAGGATCGCGATCTGCTCGCGGCGCTCGCCAGTCAGCTCGCGATCGCATTCGCGAACGCGCGCGCGTACGGCACGATCGCGGAGCTGTCGCGCACGCTCGAGGCCCAGAACACCGAGATCCGCACGCTGCGCGACCGACTCGAGGACGAGAATCGCCTACTTCGCCAGCGCGCGGAGGCCGCGACCGAGGGTGCGACGCTCGTCGGCGAGTCGCGCGCGATCCGCGAGCTCGGCCGCACGCTCGAGCTGGTCGCGCGCAGCGACGCGAGCGTGCTCGTCCTCGGCGAGAGCGGCACCGGCAAGGGCCTGCTCGCGCGGTTGATCCACGCCGGTTCGCCGCGCGCCGAAGGACCGTTCTTGCGGGTCGACTGTGGCGCGTTGGCGGCGGGCGTGTTCGAGAGCGAATTGTTCGGCCACGAGCGCGGTGCGTTCACCGGTGCGACGCGGATGCGCCGCGGCCCGATCGAGCTCGCCGATGGCGGCACGCTCGTCCTCGACGAGATCGGCGAGCTCCCGCTGGATCTCCAGCCGAAGCTGCTGCGCGTGCTCGAGGAGCGCGCGGTGCGCCGGGTCGGTGCGACGAGCTCGGTGCCCGTCGACGTCCGGATCATCGCGGCGACGAATCGCAAGCTCGAGGCGATGGTCGCGGCCGGCGAGTTCCGCGAGGACCTCTACTTCCGGCTGCGCGTCGTCGAGATCCTCGTGCCGCCGCTGCGCCACCGGCTCGTCGATCTGCCCGCGCTCGTCGCCTCGCTGTTGCCGCGTGCCGCGCGCCGGTGTGGCCGTACCGTCAAGCCGATCGCACCCGAGGCGATGGAGCGGATGGCCGCGTACGCGTGGCCCGGCAACGTCCGCGAGCTCGAGAACGTGCTCGAACGCGCGCTCGTACTCGGCGACGGCGTCGAAATCACGGCCGCGGATCTCGATCTCGCGGATCGCCCCGCTCCGCCGGAGCTGCTCGAACCGCGCGACGCGAGCGTGCCGCACGGCGAGGTCATGGAGGACATCGAGCGCCGCCGCCTGACGAACGCGCTGCGCGACGCCGCTGGGAATCAGTCGACCGCGGCGCGCGCGCTCGGCCTGCCGCGCACCACGTTCATCAACAAGCTGCGCCGCTACGGACTGCTCTAGCGGTCTGGATCGAACCGGCGGATCGGCCCCGACAGCGCGCCGGTCGCCGGCGCCATCACCCACGGCTCCGACGGTGCGGACGCCGCTTCCATCAGCTCCGCGCGATACGCCGCGTCGTAGTTGATCCACTCGTCCGCCGAGAACAGGATCCCGGCCAACGTGACGTCACCACCCTTCATCACCTCCAGGATTAGCCCGCTCGCGCGAACCCGCAAGTTTTCGTGCTAGGTCTCCCGCGTGGCGCGCGAGGTCACTGCTCGATATTCCGATCCGCTGACCCAGGTCTGGGTCGCCGCGGCGCGCCGGATCGGCCTGCGAGTGGTTCGTACGCCGGACGCATACGCGGCGACCGACGGCCGCGGCACGCTCGCGATCGGCGATGCGACGACGCTCGACGCCGACGACAGCCTTGCTCAGATGATCTTTCACGAGCTGTGTCACTCGCTCGTCGAGGGCGAGGACTCGTTCACCCGCCCCGACTGGGGCATGGACAACACCGGCCCCGATCACGACTGGCGCGAGCACGCGTGTCTGCGCGTCCAGTGGGTGCTGACCGGCCGTCACGGCTTGCGCGCGGTGTTCGCGCCGACCACGGACTTCCGCGCGTCGTTCTGGGATCGGTTGTCGGGCGATGTACTCGCGGATCGCACCGAGCGATCGGTCGTCGCCGCGATCGCGGCACTGCGCCGCGCCGCACTACCGCCCTGGGCACCAGCACTCGGTGAAGCGCTCGCCGCGACCGCCACGATCGCCGGTGCGAGTGCGCCGTTCGCCGAGCCCGGCACGTTGTGGCAGAGCGTGACCGCACCGCCCGCCCTGCATCCCACGGGTTTGCCCGCGGGCGCGACGACCGGCTCGTGCGGGTCGTGCGCGTGGCGGACCGACGCGAACAAGTGTCGTCAGGCCGGCAAACGCGTCGATTCCGACTGGCCCGGCTGCGAGCGCTACGAGGCCGCGCTCGATTGCCAGACCTGCGGAGCGTGCTGCCGCGCCGCGTATCACTCGGTCGAGGTCAGTCGCCGCGATCCGGTGGTCAAGAAGCAGCCGACCTACGTCGTCGATCGCACGACCTACCTCGAGATCATTCGCAGCGGCGACCGCTGTGGCGCGCTCGAGGGCGGCCGCGACGACGGCACCGGACACGCGACACGCTATGGCTGCGTGATCTACGATGATCGTCCGAAGACGTGTCGCGACTTCACGCTCGGCTCCGAACACTGCTTGACCGCGCGCCGGCGCGTCGGGCTCTCGTTGTAATTTTTCTGGTCGCTTGCGCGCCCGGCCCGAAGCGCAACCAGGTGATGGGGCGGCTGCCGAACCACTCGTGGCACGGCCCGGTCGGCGAAGGCTCGTACTGCGCGCACTGCCCGAACCCGGGCCTCATCACGATCGATCTCGGCTCGCACACGTCGCTGACGACGACGACCTGCTTCAAGGATGCGAAGACCCGGATCGGCATCACCCAGTTCGATTCGCACGTCGAGGTCGAGGCCGATGGTACCGAGGTCGTCGCGACCGATGGTCAATTGAAGATCGAAGACTGCAACCCGGGTCATTTTCGCGCGACGATGTGGGCGAGCTTTCCCGACGGCGGTCGCGTCGAAGCGTCGATCGATGCGCCGTTGAAATCCGCGGACCCGGTGCAATGAAGCTGCTCACCCTCGCTCTGGTCGTCGCCGCGTGCGGCGGTCACCCCGGAAAGAACCAGGCGATCGCGCGCCACGGCCGCGAGACCGACTTCAAGGCGAACGTCACGAAAGCGACGTTCGACGGCAAGCTCGTCGTGCTCGAGCTCGGGCCTCGGGTCTCGGTCACGATCGCGTCGTGCTACGCGCACGCGCAGCAGAAGATCGGCGATCGCGATCATGTCGTGATCCAGCTCGACCACAAGGACGCGCACGACGGCGAGCTCGACATCGCCGACTGCACGACGAAGCACATCGTCGCGTCGCTGTGGGCCGAGTTCGACGACGGAACGAAGCTGGAAGCCTCGATCGACAGCGACCTCTCGAAGCTCTAAGACTTCTCGCGCTTGCGCCGCGCCGCTGCGAGGACTCGTTCGGCGTTCTCGAGCTCGGTCCGTAGGCGCGCGACCGTGCGGACGTACTTCGAGATGTCGTCGTCGAGATCCTGCAGCTCCGCGGCGTTCGCGTCCGCTTCGCGCTTGCGCTCTTCGCGCTCGGCCTCGCGGATCCGTTGGCGCGCCGCGAGCTCGGGCATCGTCTCGCCCGGCGCGATCTGGCGATAGAACGCGGCGAGCTCCTCGGCTTGCGGTGATCCGAGCAGTCGGCCGAGCTCGCCGGAATCGAACCACACGCCATGGCGGGTGCAGCGATCGACGAGCACTTCGTTCGCCATGATCGCGTCCATCTCGTTCCCGCACATCGGGCACACGAGCTCGCGCTTCCACCACGCGTTCGTGCCAATCGGCCAGGCGCGCTTGCCGAATGCGACCTCGATCGCGGCCATCCCGAGCCACAGGCCGTGACAGCGCAGGCACGCTGCGAGCCCTTCGCGAACCGTATCGAGACCGTCACCGCAGCGAGGGCAATGCAGCTCGGGCGGGGCGTCTCGATACGGCGTCATTCATGCTCCTACTTGTTGCCGGGGCCTGGCTGGGTCGGCGGCCGCGGGCGCGGCACCGCCGGCGGCAACGCGGGGTTCGCTGCACCGAGCGACGGCGTCATCCGCTGCGCGAGCGCCGCGAGGTCGACGCCGAGCAGCTGCTTGAGCTGCTCGTTCGTGATCGCGGCCTTCGTCGCGAAGCTGCCGCCGTTCGCGGCGAGCTCCTTGTCGATCACGGTGACCTTGTCGATCGGCAGGTCGCCGACCGTCTCCATCATCGTGCCGACCAGGTTCTGCAGCTTCTGCGCGACGAAGATCTGGCGCGCGCTATCGCCGGCCTTCGCCCAGGTCTCGCCGAGCGAGCGGATCGCGGCAGCGGTCGCCTTGCCCTCCTCGACGATCTTCGACGCCGCACCCTTCGCCTGCTGGACCATCTGCGCCTTCTTCGCCTCGGCGGGCCGAACCTTGTCCGCGATCAGCTGATAGCGAACCTGCGCGAGCCGCGCCTTCTGGACGTCGAGGTCCGCGCTCGCCTTCGCGAGCTGCGCGAGGACTTGGCCCTTGGACTCGGCGACGAGCGCGCCCTTGCGGGTCTGCGCCTCGGCGATCCGGCGCTGGCCCTCGGCGCGCGCGGTGCGAATCTCGGCCTCGATCTTCGCGATCTCCTGGTTCATGAGGTTCGCCGCGCTGTTCTCGGCCGCGAGCGCGTGGTTCTCGGCCTCGGCGATCCGCGACCTCTTGAACAGCTCCGCCGTCGACCGGCGACCGATCGAACCGAGGTAGCCCTTGTCGTCGCTGACGTGCTGGATCTTCAGCGTGTCGAGCTCGAGGCCGAGGCGCGCGAGGTCGTGATCGGCCTCGTGGAGCAGCTCGCCCGCGAACTTCTCGCGGTCCTGATTGACCTCTTCGGGCGTCAGCGTCGACAGCACGCCGCGCAAGTTGCCTTCGAGCGTCTCGCGAGCGATCGCCATGATCTGCTCGCGGTTCATGCCGAGGAAGCGCTCGACCGCGTTCGCGAGCTGGTCGCTCTTGCTCGACACCTTGACGTTCGCGACGCCCTGGACGTTGAGCGGGATGCCGCCCTTCGAGTACGCGCCGGCGACGCGCAGCTCGATCATCATGTTCGTGAGGTCCATCCGATCGACGACCTCGATCAGCGGGATGCGAATGCCCCGTCCACCCTGGACGACGCGGTAGCCGATGATCCGGTTGTCACCGAGCCGGCGATGACCGCCGGAGAAGATCAGGACTTCGTTCGGCGGGCAGATGTAGATGATCCGCTTCAGGATCATCGCGATCAGGATCAACGATCCGATGACCGCGAGCACGGCAACCAAGGCGATGTTCTGCATTAGCGGCTCCCATTCGTCGTGCCGGTGATGACGCGCGCGACGTCGACACCGAGCGTCTTCGAGACCTGTTCGAGCAGCGCCGCGATCGTGGCGGGCCGCGACGCGGCGTACGCCGGAATCGTCTTGCCGTCGCCACCGTCGATCAGGCTGACCTCACCGACCTTCACGCGCGCCGCGGCCTTCGCGACGTCGCCGAAGATCGCGTCGAGGTGCTGGAGCACGAACATGTCCATCGCGCGGCCGCCGCTATCGCGCCACGCCGCGGAGACCTCGGCGAGCGACGCGGCCATTGCCTCGCCGTCGGCGGAGATCGGTGCGGCCTGACCCGCGGCGAACAGCTCGCGGACCTGGGCTTCGACCTCGGCCGGAATCGTGACCTCGGCTTGCAAGCGGAGCTGCTCGAGCTCGCCGCGCACCTTCTGCAATTCGAGCTCGGCTTCGGCGCGCGCCTGCTGGCCGGCCGCTTCCGCGCGGTTGACCTCGGCATTCGCATCGGCGTCGACCTCGGCCTTGATCTGGCGGAGCTCGTTCTGCTTGCGCTGGACCGCCGCCTGCGCGTTCGTCATCGCGACCTCACCGCGTGCGCGTGCGGCCGCCTCGGCCTGCTCGGCTTCGCGCGTCGCATCGCTCTCGGCAACCTCGGCGGTCCGGAGGATCTCCGCGATCCGCTGGCGGCCGATGCTCTCGAGGTAGTTGCCGTCGTCGGCGACGTGCTGGACCTTGAGGACGTCGAGCTCGAGCCCGAGCTTCTCGAGATCGGGCCCGGCCGATGCCTCGAGGTGCTTCGCGAACTTCAAGCGGTCCTCGTTGAGCTCCTCGGGCGTCATCGTCGCGAGCACGCCGCGAAGGTGACCCTCGAGCGTCTCCTTGACGACGCGCGCGATCTCCGTGCGGTCCTTGCCGAGGAAGCGCTCGATCGCGTTGCCGATGAATCGGCGATCCGTCGACACCTTGATGTTCGCGATCGCGTGGACGTTGAGCGGGATGCCGCCCTCCGAATACGCACCCTGCACGGCGATCGGTACCGCGATCAGCGAGACGTCCATCCGGCTCACGCGCTCGGTGAGCGGGTTGACGACGCCGCGCCCGCCGAACACGACGCGATAGCCGACCGTACGGCCGTCCTCGGTCCTGTGCTTGCCGCCGCTGAAGATCAAGATCTCGTTCGGCCTGCAGATCCTCAGGAGGATTCTGTAGACGAAGATCAAGAACAGCAGAACGACAACGCCAGCGACAACACCACCGATCACTTCGGGCGGAATCCCCTTACCGTGCATGAAGCCTCCCTTCAGGCTCGAGCAAACATCAACGCTACAGCTCGGTCTTACCGACGAGCAACGTGCCGCGCTCGCCTTCTGCAACGATCAGCACCTGCGAGCCGGTCGCGAGCTCCGGACCGGGCTCGATGAGATTCGCTACGAAATCCACCTGGCGTCCCTTCACGTCGACGCGCACCTTGCCGGGCTTGTCGTTGCCGACGGGCAGCACGAGCGTGCCGGTCGCACCGATCAGCTCGTTGCTATGGACCTCGCTCGATTCGCTCGACGTGCTCAGCTTGCGCACGATCGTGACCGCGAGTGCACCACTCACCCAACCGGTCGCGAGCGCGCCGAGCGATGCCTCGAGCTGCGAGCTGCCGAGCGCTTCGAGTGCGAGCCCCGCGCCACCGCCGAACGTGAACAGGAACACCCAGAACCGAAGCGACGTGAAAGGCGCCCAACCGAAGCCCGGCGCGCTATCGCCATGATGCCCACCACTGCCGTGGTCGGTGTCCTTCCCTCCCAGCAAGAACGACGCGACGAGCAACGTGACTCCGAACGCGACCGCTCCCAAGAAGAGATGGTTCACTGGGCCTCCCGGATCTTCGATGCCATGAACGTGCGCATCGTCGCCAGCATCGGCAAGCAAGATCCGTTGCCGCGGTGCATAATTACACGCGGGAATGCGGTGGCTTGTCTGCGCGGTTGTATGGGCTAGTTGCGCGTCATCTGCGCCGCCGGCTCCCGCGCCTGCAAAGCCGGGTGTCCTCGCGCAACTCGAAGCGAGTGCGGATCTCGATGGCGCGATCGTGGGGCACGCGGAGAAGCCGACGGTCGTGATCGTGTTCGCGTCGTGGTGCCCGCATTGCAAAGCCGAGCTCGGCGAGCTCGAACCGCTGGGCACGCGCGCGCGGCTCCTCGGCGCGAACTATCGCGGCCACGAGGACTACGCCGGTCGTGGCGGTCCTGCCGCGGTGAAAGCATTCGCGCAGCGCACGCCGTGGTTGCGCGTCGTGCCGATCGACGACGCCGTGTTCGCCGCGCTCGGCAGTCCGCCTCAGATCCCGTCGATCTACGTGTTCGATCGCAAGGGCTCGCTCGTGGAGAGCTACTCGCGAAAGCTGCGACCGCCGCCAGACCGGAGCGAGCTCGCCGCGGTCCTCGACAAGCTGTAGCGCTGCATGGCCATTAGATCCGTACCACCGCGCGGTGCGGACGGTCGCAACAAGCCGCACCCGAACGTGGCGTACAGTCCGGCTCGTGAAGCGCCCGCCACTCTCGAGCCTCGTCGCCATCACGCTCGCCGCCTGCGGATCTTCTGCGCCGCCATCCGTCACGCCAACAGCAGCGCCACCGCCGATCACGCCGGTTTCGCAACCATCGGTTCCTGTCGCGGTCGCCCCGCCCGTCGAGGATCCGTATCTCTGGCTCGAGCAGATCGAAGATGCGAAGTCGCTCGACTGGGCGCGCGCGCAAAACGCGAGGACGAAGGCCGCGCTCGAAGCCGTGCCCGGGTTCAAGCAGAACCAAGAGCGCGTGAAGGCGATCCTCGACGCGAAGGACAAGGTTCCGTACGCGTACAAGCAGGGCAAGTGGCTCTACAACTTCTGGACCGACGACGTGAATCAGCGCGGTCTGTGGCGGCGCACGACGCTCGCCGAGTACGCGAAGGACAAGCCGAAGTGGGACACCGTGATCGACGTCGACGCGCTCAACAAGGCGGAGAACGCGAGCTGGGTGTGGAAGGGCGCCGATTGCCTCTATCCGAAGTACGAGCGTTGCCTCGTCAACCTGTCGCGCGGCGGCGGTGACTCGACCGTGATCCGCGAGTTCGATCTGGAGCATCGGAAGTGGTTGCCCGACGGCTTCGCGCTGCCCGAAGCGAAGAATCAGGTCGGCTGGAAGGATCGCGACACGCTCTACGTCGCGACCGACTTCGGCCCCGGCTCGATGACGAAGTCGGGCTATGCGCGAATCGTCAAAGAGTGGAAGCGCGGCACGCCGCTCACCGCCGCGACGACGATCTACGAGGCGAAGGACACCGACATCGGCGTCGGCGCCGGCCGCCAGTGGGATCACGGCCACACCCACGACATCATCCAGCTCGAGGTCTCGACGTTCGCGTCCGACGCGTTCCTGTGGGACGGCAAGACCGCGAAGAAGATCGACAAGCCCGACGACGCGCAGGTCTCGTTCTGGGACGACCAGATCCTGATCACGCTCCGCAAGGACTGGACGCTCGGCTCGACGACGTGGCCCGCGGGCTCGTTGCTCGCGGCGAACGAGAAGGACTACCTCGCCGGCGGTCGCGCGTTCACGCCGCTGTTCACGCCGACGCCGACGACGTCGTTGAACGGCGTCACCGGGACGAAGACGACCTTGTACGTCCAAGACCTCGAGGATGTCCGCGACGGGCTCGTCGCGTGGTCGCGCACCGGCAGCGGCAAGAACCGGACGTGGAAGTCCGTGAAGATTCCGCCGCCGTCGGGGACGTCGTTCAGCATCGCACCGTGGGACGACGACGAGAACGACGACTACTGGATGTACGAGTCGGGCTTCGTCACGCCGACCACGGTGTCGCTCGTGAAGAACGGCAAGAAGGAGCCGCTCAAGCACGGTGTGGCGCGGTTCGATGCGGCTGGCCTCGAGGTCACCCAGCACTTCGTCACGAGCAAGGACGGTACCCGCGTGCCGTACTTCCAGGTCGCGAAGAAGGACCTGAAGCTCGATGGCTCGAACGCGACGGTGATCGAAGGCTACGGCGGCTTCGAGATCTCGCTGACGCCGTACTACAACGCGATCGTCGGCGCGGCGTGGCTCGAGAAGGGCGGCGTGTACGTCGTGCCGAACCTGCGCGGCGGCGGCGAGTACGGACCGAAGTGGCACCAGGCCGCGACGAAGCTCGACCGCCAGCGCGTCTACGAGGACTTCGCCGCGATCGCCGAAGATCTGATCGCGCGCAAGGTCACGTCGCCTCCGAAGCTCGGCATCATGGGCGGCTCGAACGGCGGCCTGCTCGTCGGCGTGATGATGACGGAGCGGCCCGAGTTGTTCGGCGCGGTCGTCTGCGAAGCGCCGCTGCTCGACATGAAGCGCTACCACAAGCTGCTCGCCGGCGCGTCGTGGATGGAGGAGTACGGCAACCCGGACGTCGCCGAGGAGTGGGCCGCGATCGCGAAGTACTCGCCGTATCAGAACGTCCACAAGGAGACCAAGTACCCGCCAGTGCTGTTCACGACCTCGACGCGCGACGATCGCGTTCACCCGGGGCACGCGCGCAAGATGGCCGCGCGGATGATCGAGCAGGGCCACGACGTGCTGTTCTACGAGAACATCGAAGGCGGTCACGCCGGCGCCGCGGACTCCGAGCAAGAGGCGCTGATGACGACGCTGGCGTACTCGTTCCTGTGGAAACAGCTAGGGCTTTCGCCGGGCTGAGCCTTACCCGCAACCGCCGCGCGGGCCGGCCGATAGCCCGACCATGACCGCCCAGCCCCGCCGTCGTCCGTCCACGTCACAGGGCCAGCTCACCGTCGATGCGATCCTCGAAGCCGCCGAGCGGATCCTCGAGCGCTCGGGACCGAATGGCCTCACGACGAACCGCGTCGCCGAGCTCGCCGGCGTGAGCATCGGTTCGCTGTACCAGTACTTCCCGAACAAGCAGGCGCTCATCGGTGCGATCCAGGATCGCTATGCCGAGGACACGCTGTCTCGCGTGCGCGAGGTGATCGACGATGCGCCGCTCGATCTCCTGATCGTGCGGATCGCGAACGCCGTGTTGCAGGCAAAGCAAGCACAGCGCCCGATCCATCGCTGGTTGATCGAATGGCGGAGCGCCGCCGGCGGCCAGGAACGCTATCGCGCGCAGCTCGATCAGCTGGTCGCCGTGATCGCGGAGCTGCTCGCGCATCGCTGCCAGCCCGAGCCGGCGACCGTCGCGTTCGTGATCGTCCACGCGGTCGAAGGCATCATCGAGGCGGTGACGTCGCGCGAGATCGCGGAGGCCCAGGAGATCGCGCGCGCGACCGCCGCGATGCTCACCGCGTATCTCGCCGCCGGTAGATGAAGAAGTACACGGCTGCACCGACGGCCGTCACGACAATACCGAGCACCGATGTCCGTGGCGCGGTCCACACCGAGTTGACGATCAACAGGATCGACACGGCGACGAACAGCGCCGGCACGATCGGATAACCGGGCGTGCGATACGCGGGCGGCGGCTGGCGCTTGCGCAGCCGGATCACGGTGAGCGCGTTCGCGCCGTAGAACATCCACGACACGACGATCACCGCGTCGGTCAGCTCGTCGAAGTTGCCGATATACGCGTAGACGCCGGCGACGCACGCCTGGACGATCAACGACGTCACGGGCACGTTCGAGACCGGCGAGAGCCGCGCGATGATCTGCGGCGCGACGCCATCGCGCGCTGCCGCGAACGGGATCCGCGCGTTCGACAGGATCGAGCCGTTCATCGCGGACACCGTCGACAGCGCCATCGCGAGTGCGAGCACGAGCTGCGCACCGCCGCCGAGGAACGTCGCGGCCGTGGCCTGGGCGACCGAGCTCGACGCCGCGACCGCGTCGAACGGCAGCGCGTAGAAGTAGCCGACGTTGACGAGCAAGTAGATCGCGATCACCGCGAGCGTGCCGAGGATCGTCGCGGTCGCGACCGTGCGCTCGGGATCGCGAAGCTCGCCGGCGACGCTCGGCAGGTTGTTCCAACCGTCGTACGCCCACAGCGCCGCGATGATCATCGCGCCGAACGCCGACCAGCCGGGCCAGCCGGCATTCGCGGTGATCCGCGCCGGATCACCACCGTGCGCGAACGCGAGCGCGCCGAGCGCGAGCCCGACGATCATCGCGACCTTGATCCCGGTGAGCACGGTCTGGACCGCACCGCCGACGATCACGCGCGCGCAGTTGAGCGCGGTGAGGAGCGCGATCAGTCCCAACCGGACGAGCTTCGCGGTCATGCCGTCCATCGGCACGACGCTGCCGAAGAACGTCGTCGTCCCGACGGCGTACGCGGCGATCGATCCGGGCGCCCCGATCCAGAACCGGTTCCACGCGTAGAGAAAGCCGTATGCCGGGCCGTAGCCCTCGCGCAGGAACACGTACTCGCCGCCCGCGCGCGGCCACCGGCCACCGAGCTCTGCGCTCGTCAGCGCGCCGGTGAACGACAGCACGCCCGCGGCGATCCAAGCGACGAGGACCCAGGTCGCGCTGCCGCCGGCGCGCGCCATCACGGAGGTCTTCAGGAACACACCCGTGCCGATCGTGATGCCGACGACGAGCGCCGCGGCAGGCCACGGCCCGAGGTCGCGCTTTAGTTGGCGCTGATCCACGCCTGCACGCGATCCGCGAGCACCGGCAGCGTGACCGCGCCCGCACCGAGCACGACCGCGTGGAACGCCTTGAGGTCGAACTTCGCACCGAGCGTCGCTTCGGCGTGCGCGCGCAGCCGGAGGATCTCGAGCTGGCCGACCTTGTACGCGAGCGCCTGACCGGGCCAGCCGATGTAGCGGTCGACCTCGTTCGAGATGTTGATCTCGGTCAGCGCGGTGTGCTCGCGCATGAACGCTTCGGCCTGGGCACGGGTCCAGCCGAGTGAATGGATACCTGTATCGACGACGAGCCGCGACGCGCGCCACGCATCGAACGAGACCTTGCCGAGCCGATCGAGGTCGCTCGTGTAGAGGCCCATCTCGTCGGCGAGTCGCTCGGTGTAGAGCGCCCAGCCCTCGACGTACGACGTCGACCCGTCGAGCTTGCGGAACGCGGGCAACGCGCCGAGCTCCTGCGCGATCGCGATCTGGAGGTGATGGCCCGGGATCGATTCGTGCCAGGTCAGCGCTTCCATCTCGAACCGCGCGCGGGTCTCCGGCTTGTACGTGTTGACGAAGTACTCGCCGGGTTTCGATCCGTCGTAGTGCGGCTGGCGGTAGTACGCGACCGTCGAGAACGGCGCTTCGTACGCCGGCGTCTCGCGCATGATGCAGTCCGCCTTCGGCAGCGTCGAGAAGAACCGCGGGATCGCGGCCTTCGCGCGATCGAGCTGCGCCTGGGCGGCGGCGAGGATGTCCTCGCGCGTCGCGAAGTACAGGTCGCGGTCCGTGCGGAGCTTGGCGATCGTCGCCGCGAGGTCCTTCGCGCCGAGCACCTTCGCGCCGAGCTCGGCGAGCTCCTTGTCGGTGCGAGCGATCTCGCGGCGACCGAGCTCGTGAAGCTCTTGCGGCGCGAGCGCCAGGCCGACGTGGAAGACGATCGCAGCGCGATAGCAGGCGTCGGCGTTCGGCAGGCTCGCGAGGCCCTCGACGTCGCCACGGCCGTTCGGCAACAACTGATCGCGATAGAGATCGCGCAACCGGGTCAGCGCTGGGATGATCTGCGACCCGACGACCGCATGGAGCTGAGCGACGAGCGCGGTCCGGTTCGGCCACGGATCGGCGTCCGGCGCGACGGTCCATTTCGGCGTGACCAGCGACAGCTCTGCGAGCGGCTTCGCGAGCTCGCCGTCGAGCTGGGCGAGCGAGCGCCGGATCTGCTCCTTCGACGCGACCCGGCCTGCGGCGAGCCCGGTCTTCAGATTCGCGATCACGTCGTCGACGACGTGCGCGCCTTGCTCGAGTCGCGACAACAGATTCTGGGCGTCCGCCGGCGTGTTCACGATGTGCGACTCGACGAGGTAGCTCAGCTCGGCGAGCGGACTCGACGTGTACGCGTCGACCGACCACTCGTGGAACTTGCAGATGTCGGTGCCGCGGCTCGCCTCGAGCTGACCGCGCAACAGCTTCGCGGTGACCGCATCGGTCGCGTCGAGCGCCGCCGGATCGAGCGCGGCGAGCCGCTCGATCAGCGCGTCGCGCTCGCCGGTGTACGCCGCGATCGCGAGCGCGTTGCGGCGGGCGAGCCGGTCGTCGTAGCGATGATCGCCGAGCGTGGTCGCGTAGGTCGGTTGCCACCGCATCACGAATTCCCAGTGATCGGCGAGGATGGCGACGAGCGCGGCGTCCGTCGCTCCCGCTACCGCATCTGCGGCGAGCGGTGATGCAGATGACATCGCCAAGTTGTATACGGACCCTAGGTGCAGATCCATCTGTTCGACGGCACGTACGAGCTGTTCCGCGCGTGGTTCGGTGCGCCTCCCGCGCAACACGAGGGCAAGGAGGTCGCCGCCGCGCGCACCTTTCTGAGGTCCCTCGCGACCGTGCTGCGCAACGGCAAGGTCACGCACGGCGGCGTCGCGTTCGACCACGTGATCGAATCGTTCCGCAACGATCTGTTCGCCGGCTACAAGACCGGTGAAGGGCTCGATCCGCGGCTGGTCGCGCAGTTCGAGATCGCGGAACGCTGCGCGGTCGCACTCGGGCTCGTCGCGTGGCCGATGATCGAGTTCGAGGCCGACGATGCGATCGCGACGGCCGCCGCGCGCACCGCCCAGGACCCGCGCGTCACCCAGGTCCGGATCGCCGCCGTCGACAAGGACATGTGCCAGTGCGTCGAGGGCACGCACGTCGTCCGCTGGGATCGCTGGAAGGACGAGATCCTCGACGAGGCCGGCGTGATCGCGAAGCACGGCGTGCGCCCGGAATCGATCGCGGACTGGCTCGGGCTCGTCGGCGATACGGCGGACGGCATCCCGGGCATCGCCGGCTGGGGCAACAAGAGCGCCGCGAAGCTGCTGATGAAGTTCACGTCGATCGAGAACATCCCCGACGACGCGGCGAAGTGGGGCGTCGACGTTCGCGGCGCCGACAAGCTCGCCGCGACGCTGCGCGAGTCGCGCGCCGAAGCGATGCTCTACAAGAAGCTCGCGACGCTGCGCCGCGACTGCCCGATCCCGTGCAGCGTCGACGAGCTCCAGTGGAAAGGCCCCGATCACGCGGCGATCGCCGCACTGTGCGAGGAGCTCGGCCTGCCGGTCGACGGCGTTCGACTCTAGTGCTCGAGCGTCAGGGAGATATCGCCACTCGCGACCGCGATCGATAGCTTCTTCGCCCCCGCGGTCATGCACTTCTTGACCTTCGCGTCCGCGTTCGCGTTGAACTTCACCGACGCGACGTGATTCGCGACGTGGATCGTCACGAGCGTGCGATGGCCGGCGGGCAAGCACTTCGCCAGGCTCGCGAACATGTCGGCGGTGAGCTCGCCGCCACCGCCACCACCTTCACCGGCTCCGCCGATCAACCCACGCGTCGCGGACGGCGCTTCCGCGCGCTCGACCGCTGCCTGCGGGCTCGGCGGGGGTGGTGGGGCCGCCGATTTCGGCGCAGCTGCGACCGCCGGTGCAGGTGCCGGCTGTGCGACGGGCGGTGCCACATCTGCGCTCGGCGCCGGCATCGCCGCGGCAGGTGCCGGTGCGCCGGTCTTCGCGCTCGTCGACGTATCCGCCGCGCTGCGCTCCGCGGGTCGACCGGCCGCCGACGTGTCTTGATCGACCTGCGCCGCCGAGCCGTGGCGCTCTTGCTTCCACGCGATCGAGTCGGTCGGCTTCACCTTCTGGTTCGGGCCGAGCTCCCAGCGCGCGCCGTTGTGCGCGAGCTCGATCGCGACGTTGCCGTCTGCCCCGGTCTCGATCCGGTCGTCGGTCTTCACCGTGTCACCGACCGCGAGCTGCTTCGCTCCGACCTTTACCGAGCCGGTGACCTCGAGCACTTTGCCAGCGACCGCACCGGGTTGCGCGGCCGGCGCGCTGTCCTTGGTTCCGCACGCCGCCAGCGCGGCGCACGACAGCACGGCCCACAACGCGGCTCTCACCATGCCGTCGAGTCTAAACCGCGATAGGCGTTCGGCCACAGGTGATGCGTCCACCATTCCCTCGTTGGACGCTGCCAGCGATTCCTGCCTTGGCTCGCGGCGCCGACTGCGCGATGGTGGGCGGGTGATGCGGTACATGCTCGTGATCCTCGCGGCCTGCGGGGCGGCCACCCACGGCACCGCAGTGCGCTCCGAGGGGTCGCTCGCCGGCATCGCGCGCGATCACGACAGCGGTGAGCCGATCGCGAAGGCCTCGCTCCACCTCCGCGAGCAGGGTCAGATGGTCGCGACCGTCGCGATCACCGCGCGCGACGGCGCGTTCGTCCTGCCGCACCTCGCTCCGGGCAACTACAGCCTCAGCGCCGACTTCGCCGGTCAGCAGGTCAACGTCGACCACATCGTCGTGAAGACCGGTGATCCGACCGTCGTCGACGTCGTGTTCGATCTCGGTCATCCCGATCCGGTCACCGTCGATTTCGGCAGCGCGAAGGACTCCGAGATCGATCGCTACCATCCTCGCCACCACGCGACGACGGCGCTGATCGAAGGCACCGTCAACGATCGCGCGAGTCACACGCGCGTCGCCGGTGCCGTCGTCACGGCGATCGGTCCGGGCACGGGTCCGACCGCGCCGACGCTCCAGGCGGTGAGCGACGACCAGGGCCGCTATCGCTTCGACCCGGTGCAGCCCGGCGTGTACATCGTCAGCGCGTACTACTCGGTCGGCAATCGCGGCCAGATCGAAGTGCGCCGCAGCGACATCGAGGTCGGTGCGGCGCAGGGTGTGATCGTCCCGCTCTGGGTCGAGACCGAACAGTAACTACGAGAACCAGAACCGGATGCCGACCGAGAAGTCGACGTCCAGGTAGACCGAGTGCGGCGCGTAGTTGTGGAAGAAGTCGAGCGTCGGCACGAACTGGACGAAGAAGTCGAGCGGCACGTTGTTGAGATCGAAGTCGAGGCCGATCGGCACGCGCACGCCGAACACGTCCGCGCCGGGGTTCGGTCCACCACCGTAATCGAAGAACCAGATGCGGCCGCCGACACCGATGTAGAACGGCATCTTGAACGCCTCGGTGGCGACCAGCAGCTTCGGATGCCACAGGTAGTCGAGGTAGAGATGTAGGCCGTCACCACCGTAGTAGTAGTGGTAGACCTCGCCGATTCCAAAATCGAGCGCCTGGTTCGGGTTGAGGAACAGCTTTCCGTTCAGGCCAGTAGGCTCGCCTAACTCCAGGCCGAGGCCGAACTGTCCGTTGGAGTCGTAATCCGAACCGCCGCCGAATGAACGGTGACGGGCTTCCGCCGTCTGTGACAGAGCGAGTGCGAATACGACAGCGACAAGACTCGTTGTCTTCATGGAACGAGCGTAACCGGTTCGCGCAGCCGCGCGGTCTCATGCGACAATATCCGTCTGTGCCGAAGTTGCGCACCCTGCTCATCGTCTTGACGGCGAGCACGGCTTGTGGCTCGGGAGCGAGCGGTGGCAAAGCGCCGCCGATCACCGCGGAGCCCGTGCAGATGAACGTGATCGCCGCGCCGGTTCCAGTGCCGCCCGACGCCAGCGTGCTCGAGACGCCGCCGCAGGAGCCGCCGAAAGTCGTGTGCGCCGACGGCACCACGCTGTCGATCGCGCCTGCGCCCGAGCAGACGTTCTTCTGCGCGAACGACAAGGGCGTGCGCAACGGGCCGTTCGTGTCGCTGTTTCCCGATGGCACCGTCGCGATCAACGGCACGTACAAGGACGGGAAGCTCGACGGGATCTGGGAGCGCCATTATCCCGGCGGCGCCATCGTCGAGCGCGGTGCGTACGTCGCTGGAACCAAGGATGGCAAGTGGCAGCAGCTCGGCCCGACCGGTGCGGTGCTCGGGGAGTACGAGCTCAAGGCCGGCACCGGCACCGACAAGCGCTGGTACGACGACGGCAAACCGTACATGCAGCGGCAGCTGCGCGGTGGTCAGCCGTGGGGCGAGATGAAGGTGTGGGAGCACGACGGCATGGTCGCGGTGACCGCGAAGTTGTACGGCACCCGCTACGACGGCCCGAAAGTCGTGGGCCAGAAGAACACGCTGCGGATCGAAGAGACGTTCCACAACGGCATCCGCCACGACGCGCGCCAGATCTATCAGTTCTGGTTGCTCGTGATGGACGAGAACTACGACGCGAAGGGCAAGCTCGACGGCGCGTACACGATCTGGCGCGACAAGAAGATCCCGCGCGTCCAGGGCACGTACGACCACGGCAAGCGCACCGGCACGTGGCAGTGGTTCGATCGCAACAACAACAAGGAGCGCGAAGGCGACTTCACCGACGGCAAGAAGGTCGGCGCGTGGTCGGAGTGGACCGAGAACAAGCTGACGTTCTCGGGCAGCTACACCGACGGCAAGCCCGACGGCGAGTTCGCGTACTTCGACAAGAACGGCAACGAGCTCGGCCGCTTCGAGATCCACGACGGCACCGGCGAGATGGATACGTACTATCCGAACAAGAAGGTCTCGTCGAAGACGCACATGCAGGCCGGCGCGATGGACGGCGTCTATCAAGAGCTCACGCTGCGCGGCAAGGTCGTCGTCGAGGGCCGCTACTCGAGCGACGTCAAGAACGGCTGGTGGCGCGAGTGGAACGACCTCGGGCCGCAGGGCCTGCAGATCCAGCTCGAGCAACACTGGCGGTGGGGCAAGCTCGATGGCGCCGTGAAGAAGTACGACAACGGCAAGCTCGTCAGCGAAGCGACGTACAAGAACGGCAAGGCGGAAGGGCCGTACACCGTGTTTCGCGACGGCAAGCCAGCGCTGACCGGCACGTTCGCGAACGACCGGCGTACCGGCACCTGGACCACGTACGATCCCGAGGGCGGTGTGACGATGGTCGCGACCTACAAGGACGGCGTGCTGGAGGGGCCATGGCGCCAACTGACCGATGGCATTGCCGTCGAAGGCACGATGACCGCTGGGCGGCGCTCGGGGAGCTGGACTCGTACCGACAAGTCCGGCGCGAAGCAGGTACTTACGTACAAGCCCGTCTAGCTCAACCGGAGCTGTAACTTTGTTATTCCGGGGCGTCGTCCGGATCACTTAGGTGCAACCCCGGAGCGACTCGCGCGTTCATACGAGGGAGACCTCTCGTGAATCGTGACGCCAAGACGCAATCGGCCCTCGTCGCGCTCGCTCGAACGCGGCGAATGCAGCGCGCACTCGCGCATGCGTATCTGCATCGGCACGCGCCGCTGCCGACGCTGCGGTTGTCGCTCGGCTTCATGACGACGACCGCGCGAACGACGGAAGAGGTCGAGGGCCTGGGGCACCGCATGACGGTCCTCGGCGTGTCGCGCGTGGATCACACGGCGTTCGTGGTCGAGGAGCTCGGCGACGGAGAATTGCCGATCGCGTATCGGCTCTATCTCGACGGTCCGCGCACCGGACATCTCGTGCCGATCCAGGCGTGGTACGAGCGCGAGCCGAGCGAGGCGCAGATCCGCGCGAGCATCGCGAAGCTCGCAGCGTCGCTCGAGCCTTGCGCGAAGACGACGACCGAAGCGTGGATGCTGTCGACGCGCGTCGTCCAGCGGCGTGCGCTGCGCGTCGCCGGGCAAGATGCGCCGATCCGGAAGTTCGCGCTCCAGCTGCGCGTCGAGCCGGTCAGCGGGATCGGTGCGACCGGTGCGACGACCGTCACTGCGTTCCTTCGCCCCGATGCGCGGCTGGTGGAAGTGCTGGTGTTGCCCGGCGAGGCCGGCATGCTCGCGCGCGTCGCGTACACGGGCGTGCCGAACGGGTGTGGGCTACCGAAGGAAACCATCGTCCTTCTGAGCGAGTAAGTCCGGCATCTCGCGGTGTTAGCGCGCGTGATCGATCCGGCGTAACCTGGCGTTCGTAAGGACGTAAGCTGTGTCGATGCGCCTGACCTTTGTCGCGATTTTGTTGGCTGCGTCAGGCTGCTCCGGCGGTGACACGACGGCGGATGCCGCGATCGATTGCTCGACCGTCACCGGCGTCGACACGTTCACGGTCGGGCTCGAGAAGGACGGCGTCGGCGGCAAGCTCGCGTTCAAGCTGATGTCGATGGATCCGGCGCCGCCGATCCGCGGCGATACGAACTCCTGGATCGTCGAGGTCGACTCGATGTCGGCCGGCGTGGTCGGCAGCCCGCTCGCAGGTGCGGATCTCGTGCTGACGCCGTACATGCCGGCGCACATGCACGGCCCCGGCGAGGATCCGATCATGTCGGCGGGACCGTCGGCCGGTCAGTACAAGATCGATCGGATCAACACGTGGATGCCGGGCGTGTGGCAGATGACGTTCAGCACGTCGACGCCGACCGCGGATCGCGCGGTCTACAACTTCTGCATCAACCCGTAGCTACATTCCGGACAGTGGCGGGTTCGGGTTGCAGTTCGTGTTGAGCGAGCCCTGGCCCATGCCCTTGGTCGCTCTCGTCCACACGCGCGTGGCGCCGACGCTGTCGAGCGTCTTGAGGTTCTGCGCGAGCGATGCGTCGAGATCTCCCGACGCGACGAGCTCGTCGAGCACGGCGTAGGGGAACGGGCGCGTGCGAACGCGCGCGGTGATCTTGTCGACGTTCGCGAACACGTCCGGCGTGACCGTGAACTTCGCGGTGGTCGAGTGATCGAACGCAGGATCGGAAGGGATCAACGTGATCGCGGGCTTCAGCGCGATCTGCTGTTCGTTGCGAACGTCCCAGAAGAAGTGCGCGGGCGTTCCGTCGTCCTTCGTCATCCGATCCCAGAACCCGCTGCACTGACCGGTCGCCGGGCTCGTGCAGTTGATCGACGCATCGTTCAGATCCTCGGGATCCTGGTTGTCGGCGACCTTGCCGCTCGAGAACAGCTCGTTGCCGTTGACGTCGTATGCGATGACCTCGAGCCAGACCCGGCGATCTTGCGAGGCGCCGCTCGGATAGGCGTGGCCGGTCGAGATCGTGTCCATGCGAACGCTGAGCTGGCCAGGCGGATCGAGGCAGATCCCACCGGGCGATGGCGGGCCCGCGACCGGCGTGGGGCCGATGATCGTGAGTGCGGGGTTCAGGATGTTCTGCACGCCGGCGGCTTGGGCGTCCATGTTCGGGAACGGCGTCACCGCCTGATCGATCGCGGGCAGCGAGTGATCGTGGAAGCCGTTCGTGCGCGAGCCGACGTTGAGGCCGTTACCTTCGGCGATCGCGCCGGTCGATGAGATCATGTGGCAGGCGCTGCAGGTCAGCGAGTTCGCCTTCGCGCCGTTCGGGTTGTCGGGGTTGAAGATCGTGGTCTTCCACTCCGCGAACGAGCGCTCGATGTGCACGCCGGCGGGCGTGACGATGTCGTGGCACGAGCCGCACATCGTCGACTTGTTCGACGCGCTGTTCATGAGGTTCTTGTCGTTCAGCGAGTCGTGCGCGGGCGTGTCGGCCGGGCTGCCGGCGCCGCCGCGCATCGTCTGATCCATCGCGAGCACGAGGCCGTTGTTGTGATCGTCGTTGACCTTGTCGACGTCGTGGCAGAAGTAGCAGGTGATGCCCTTCGCCTCGGGAGGCAGCGTCGCAGGATCGTAGTTCGTGCCGTCGGTCAGGCCGAGCTTGACCGCCATCGGCGCGTGGCAGTTGACGCAGAACGTGCCGAGCTGAGCCTCGCGCTGGCCGCGCTTGTTCATCGCGACGAACACGGGGTCCTCGGATGCGTACGCGTGCATCGAGCCCGACCACTGATCGTAGTGCTTCGGGTGGCAGGTCTTGCAGGTGTTCGGATCCTCGAGCTTGGTGACGGCGTACTTGTCCTCGCCGCAGGCGACGAGGACGAGTGCGAGCAGGACGACGAGCTTCATTGCGCACTTCCGTTCATCGCACCGTTCGCGATCCATTTGACGAGTGCGCAGCGAGTCGGCGCATCGAGCGGGTCGCCTTTGGGCATCTGGTAGTCCGTGCCGACACCTTCGGTGCGGACGGTGAGCAGGCTGCAGCCGGGGTCGCCCGCGACGACGCGCTTGCGACTCGGATCGATGCCGCTCGACGCCATGAGCGCGGCGTAGACGGTCGGTTCGTCGGCTTCGAACGACAGGCCGCCGTTGTGCGACGCGTTCGTGTGACACGAGTTGTTGTCGTCACCGCACGTGCCGGTGTGGAGCGTGTTCTTGTAGACGTTGTCGAACGTCGCGACGTAACCCTCGCTGCAGCTCGTGTCGACCATCGTGCATGCCGGCGGTTGTTGCTGCGGACAGCCCGCGACTGCGAGCACCACGAGCAGGTACCACCGGGACATGGTGGCACTGTAGCCGATGTGCCCGGCGTGACGAAGCGACTGGATTCACCACAGCGGGGCGATCTGGCGAACGAGCTGGCGGTAGCGTTCGTAGGGCTCGTCGAGGGCAGCGCGTGGTTGGAATGTCGCGCGCGGCGGAGGTGAGCTAGCGCACGCGGTGGCGAGATCCGGGACGATGGCGGCGGCCACCGCGGCGAGCATGGCGGCACCGACCGCGCAGGTGTCGGTGCGCGCGGCGACGTGGTGTGGGCGCTGTAACGCGTCGGCGCGGATCTGGTTCCAGATCGCGCTCGCGCCGCCGCCGCCGAGCACGAGGATCTCGTGCGTGGCTAAGCCTAGGCTGGTCAGGCGATCGATGACGTCGCGGGAGGCGAACGCGAGGCCTTCGAGCACCGCGCGAGCGACGTGCGCGCGATCGTGTGAAGCGGCGAGGCCGTGCAGCGTGCCGCGCGCGTTCGCGCGCCACACCGGGGTCATCGCGCCGGCGAGTGCGGGGATGAACGTGACGCCGTCGGCGCCGGGGGGTGCGGTCGCGGCGAGTTGATCGAGCTCGGCATCGCGGGTGAGACCGAGCAAGCGGGTCGCCCAGCGGATGGCGCCGCCCGAGAGCCAGCCGGGGTTCTCGACGAAGAACGCGCCGGTCGGATACGCGTGGGTCTCGACCATCGGTTCGGGAGAAGGATCGAAGGTTGCGGTGGATGACAGCGCGCCGACGACCTCGGCGGTGCCGATCGCGCAGATCGCGTAGCCCGGTGCGGCGACGCCGGCGCCGAGTGGTGTCGCGAAGTCATCGCCGGTGCCGACGGCGACAGGGGTGTTCGCGCGGAGGCCGGTGAGCGCGGCGCCGTGTGCGGTGAGTGGACCGGCGATCGCGAACGCGTCGCGGATCGCGGGGAGTGTGGTCGGTTCGAGATCGAAGGCGGAGAGCAGCTCGGGCGACCACGCGCGCGCGGTGAGGTCGTAGAGCATCGTCGTCGATGCGTGTGCGGGATCGAGCACGCGGGTGGCGGTGAGTTGTTCGACGAGGTAGCTCGTCGGTTGGTGCCAGCATGCGGCGGCGATGCCAGCGGCGCGGAGCCAGCGCGCTTTCGCCGCGAGGTGGCTCGCGTCGGCGACCTGGCCGGTGAGTGCGAACAGGCGGCGCGGATCGACGGGGAGATGCTCGGTCGCACGCTTGTCCTGCCAGATCAAGGCGGGATGGAGCGGTGCGCCGCTCGCGTCGACCGCGATGCAGCCATCGAGCTGGCCGGCGACGGCGAGGGCGACGACATCGTTCGGGTGTGCATTCGCCTTTGCGAGCGCGTGGCCGATCGCGGGTGCGAGCGCGGCTTCCCACGTGCGTGGATCCTGCTCGGCCCAGCCCGGTCGCGGGTGCTTGGTGGTGTGTGGAACTTGATGATCGCCGAGGACGCGCAATTGCTCGTCGCAGACGACGGCCTTGAGGCTCTGCGTTCCGAGATCGACGCCGACGACCAAGCGCACGCTGGCATGCTACCAAGCCGTGTGAACTATTTCGGCCACGCGGCGGTCGCGAGCTGGCTCGGCGAGCCCAGCGCCGGGCGGTCGCTCGGCGCGATGTTGCCGGACTTCGCCACGATGTGCGGTGCACGGCTCGCGGAGCCGACAGATCCGGAAATCGCCGCGGGCATCGCACTGCACCACCGAACCGATGCCGTGTTTCATCAGGCCGCGCCCGTGTTGGCGTTGATGCGCGAGCTCGACGCGAAGCTCGATGCGCTCGGTTGCGCGCGTGGTCCGCGCCGCGCGGTCGCCCACATCGGGACCGAGTTGCTGCTCGACGCGACGCTGCTCGACACCGAGGCGTATCGCGAGAGCTTCCTGTCCGCGTTCACCGTCGATCCCGCGCTCGTCGCGTGGCGCGAGCCCGATGGATCGTCGCGCTTCGCGCGCCTGCACGAGCGGATGACGAGCTACGGCGTGCCCGATGATCTCGCCGAGGTGTCGGCGATCACCGCGCGCCTCCAGCGCATGCTCGCGCATCGCCCGCTGCTCGCGCCCAATGCCGCCGACTTGCGCGCGATCGCCGCCGGCCTCGCCGCACATCGGGCGCGGGTCGAAGTCGCAGCACCGACGATTCTTCGCGCGGTGCGCGCCGCCCTCTAGGGGGACGGTAACAAAGTTCACAAGTTTCGATCTCGATCTGCGCGTGATCACACGTGCGTCGAGGGACGGTAACAAAACGCACCGCTCAAGCGTTCGGATGAAGCGCGGTCGCTCCATTCGGATCGTCGAGATCGTCGACCATGCGTCGGAACGTCGCGGGACGCCGGCCGTTTTGTAACCGTCCCTTGCGGCCCTCGTGATCACGAAGCGTTACGCGCCACGTTTTGTGAACTTTGTTACCGTCCCTCGATGCGCCAGGCGCGGTGCGGCGTAGCGCGGAAGTCGGGCGGCGTCGTCGCGTGCGTTTCGTCGGAGATCCGGCCCTGCGCGTACTCGAGCTTGAACCGCTTGCGGTTGGTCGAGAACCACACGACCTCGGCGACCGCCGCGACGTCGGCGATCAGCGCGGCGTGATCGCGCTGGATGTCGAACGTGTAGTCCATCCGCTTGGAGTTCGAGAACGTGGGCGGATCGACGACCGCGACGTCCCAGCGCCGGCGATCGCGGCGCGCGGTGGCGAGGAACTCGCGCACATCGGCCGCAATGATCTCGCCTTCGAGTTTGTTGAGGTCGAGGTTCGTCCGAGCCCACTCGGTGTACGTGTTCGAGAGATCGACGCTCGTCGTGTGAAGCCCACGCGCCGCCGCGTGGACGCTGAACGCGCCGGTGTAAGCGAACAGATTCAACAGCGTCTTCGCACCAGGCTCGGCCGCAACGCGCGCGCGCGTGATCCGATGATCCAGAAACAACCCCGTATCGACGTAGTCGCCGAGGTTGACCCGAAAGTTGAGCCCGGCCTCGTGCACGATCCGAAACGTGTTCGACGTATCCAGCCGCTCGTACTGATGCCCCTCACGGCGGTCGGTGAGCCGCTCGCGCCGCTTCACGAACACTTCCTTCGCATCGAGCGCCGCGCTCGCCGCTGCGGCGAGCTCGTCGAGCCAGACCTGATCCGTTGGATCGATCCGGTAGTCGTTCAACACGAGCGCACCCTCGTACGTATCGAGCGTGACCGGCAGCTCCGGAATATCGCGGTCGTAAACGCGCCAGCAGCTCACGCCTTCGCGCTTCGCCCACTTGGCGAGGTGCCGCGCGTTCTTCTTCACGCGGTTCGCGAACATCTCGGCTTGCACGCGCTGCTTATACGCCGGCCACGCCGCGCTGGCTCTTGATCTTGTATTCGAGTGTGACCGCACGCCGGCCGTGCGGCGGCAGCTCGACCGACCAGCTGACCAGGCCTCGCTCGTCGAGCGCCCGCGCAGTGACCTGGGTGATGTCCTCGCCGTGCGCATCCTCGAGCAGATACGCTTCGGGCGCCGAGGCGTGGACCTCGACCTGCTCGACCTCGGAGATCGGGACGCGCTCGGTGACGACGACCTCGCGCCGCTCTGCACCCAGATTCGACAACCGCACGGCGATCCGCACGGTCTGGACGTTCCATCCGCCGAGCAAGCCCGCGTCGTCGCGATCCTTCGACTGCGTGCGATGCAGACGGAGCTCCGCATCGGGCCCGAAGCCGAGATACAGCTTCTCTCCCGCCGCGACGAAGCCGACTTCAGTGCGCCCGACGTACCCCGACGCCATGATCAGATCGACCGGCCCCGCGAGCACCGGCTGCGCGCCGGTATTGACGATCCTCGCGCGCAGGTGAACCCACGGCGACCGCAGTGGCACCGCGACGTACGAGAGCTGCACCTGCGTCGTGAACGCGCCGACCGGCACTCGATGTGGCGTGCCATCGGCGCGCACCGTCACGCGTGGCGCGACGAGCCGCAGTCCGAGCCCGCCATCGTCGATTCCCGGCACCTCGGCCGCGCCGCCGCCTTCTCCCGTCGTCTCGTGCTCTTGCTCGCGCGCCTCGACGACGACCGTGTCCGGCTTCTTTCGCGCGCGCAGCTCGTCGTCGGCGAGCTCCGGCGGTTCGACGCCAAGCGACGGCCGCTCGAGCGAGCACGTCAGCTCGACCTCGCTCCAATCTTCGCCCGTCGCCTGCCACACGCACGCGGTGGTCTGCCACTCGAGCTGCTTCGCCTCGCGCAAGAGCTGCGCACGGTGGTACGGCCGCCACGCGGCACCCGGCACGACATACGTCGCCGCGATGGTCGCATCGCTCGCACGCTCCGCGATCACGTCGATCACGAGCCGTGCCGCCTGCTCGCCCGCCTCGGCCTCCGCGCGTGCGAGCCGCTCGTCGAGCCTGCCGAGCGCTGCGACGAGGTCCGCAACCGCGAGCTCCGCCTCCGCCGCCTTCGCACGCGCTGCCGCCTCCGCGCTATCGAGCTCGCCAAGCTCTTTCGCCGCGTCCGGCATCGAGCTACCGCGCGTCGCCGCGACCGCGAGGTCGGCAAGAGCCGCCGCGGCGAGCTCGCCGACAGCCGCGGCCTCGGTCTGCGCCGCCCGCCCCCGTGCGAGCGCGAGGTCGCGCTGCGCGACGAACTGAGCCCGCTCCGCGCGCAACGTCGCCGCCGGCGAAGCGGTGCCCTCGCGCCACGGCGCGACGAAGCGCTCGCACCGCACGTCGAGCACGCGCGCGTTCGAGCATGTCGCCGACAACGTCTTGTCGACGAGGATCGGCGACACTCGCTCGATCACGATCCGCTGTTGGCCCGCCGCGAGCGCAAAGCTGCCGCGCCTCGTGATCGCCGCGCGATCTTCGAGCACCGTCACCGCCACGATCGGCGCACTCACGCGTGCCCTCCCGGGGGACGGTAACAAAGTTCACAAGTATCGCGCCGCAACCCCGCGTGATCACGGATGGGTCGAGGGACGGTAACAAAACCCAGCTCCACGAGCCTTGGACGTCCGAACCTCGGACGCGTGCCGTCAAACACGTCGCCTAGATGACCGGCTTTGTTACCGTCCCTTTCGTACCTAGCGATCGCGCGGGGTTGCAGGGCGAGTTTTGTGAACTTTGTTACCGTCCCCATCAGGGCTCTCTCCGGTTGCCGCCGACGAGCTCGTGCTTGCCGGCGATCTTGATCTCGTACGTCGCGCGCACGGTCTTCTTCGCAGCGGGAGCCAGCGCGACGTTCCAGCGATAACCGCCGCGGAGACGCTCGTCCTTCGGCGCCGACGGATCGGGCGTCCAGCGCTCCCACGCGGGCTCGACCTTACCCACGATGACCTCGATGTCATCGTCGTTGTCCTCCGCGACGGGCACGCGTTCGCGGACCTCGACATCGACGGCGCGCTGCCCGAGGTTCTCGATGTCGACTGCGATCGCGTGGACGAGCCGGAGCGCGCCGCGCAGCATGCCGGTTGCCTCCTCGTGATACTCGACGTTGCGCGCGATCTTGACCTGCGGGTCCACGCCGAGGCCGAGCGCGACCTCGCCGCCGGGTGGCGTAAACTCGAGCTCGCTCGTGATCAAGAACTGTCCGCGGTCGTAGACGTCGATCGGGCCCGGCAGCAGCGGACCGTCGAACGGATTCGCGATCGTCGCGACGCGAAACACGTCGGATTGCTCGCGCGGCACCGCGACGTGGTGGAGCTTCGCAGAGCCGGACTTCGCGGTCAGCGCGATCGAATGCCACGCAGCATCGGCTTTGACGTCGACCGCACCGTCGGACGCGAACGCGTAGTCGTAGACGTGATCCCACGCGACGACGTGCCCCGGCGGCAGCGCGAGGTGATCGAGCGCCGACGCGAATGCACGACTCGCCGGTGGCGGCGCGGGAACGAGCTTGCCACGCTCGCGCTCGGTCGCTGCGGCGATCACGAGCGATCCATAATCGAGCCGCCGTACCGCCAGCGGATCAGGCGCGAGCTCTTGCGGTGCGAGCTTCTTGCTCTGTTCTCCGCTCTCGCGCCGTGCGAGCGACTGCGCGGCACCGACGACGAGCCCCGCCGGCGCAGCGAGGATCCCGCCGATCGCGCTCGCGACGCCGCCTCCCCGCGACTTCGCCATCCGCATCGGCGCGGAAGGCATCATCATTCCAGGCGGTGGTGCCGGCGTCTTGAAGCTCGCCTGCTGTTGCAGCGCGTTCGACGACTCCTCGTCCCACACCTGATCCTTCGCGACGCCATCGAGCAGCGGCTCGGGCGCCGTCGGTGCGCGACCGGTCGCGGCGCGCTCGTCGATCCGGCGCGGGAACGCGGCGTCGTAGTCGCGATACAGCTCCTCGGCTCCGGTAGGCGCCGCGCGAAAGCCCTTCTTCGCCGGCTCGACCTGACGCCGGCCGATCTTCTGCGCCGCGAGCTCCGGCAGCTCCGCGAACCGCGTGGGCTCCGCCGTCGACAGCTTCATCGCGACGCCGAGCCAGTCTTCGCCGGAGTCCTGCGCGACGACCGCGCGCAGCTCGAGCTTGACGCTCTCCCCGTCGAGGCGCGCGACGTAGCTCGGCGCCCAGCGCGCCTGGCGCACTTCGTACTCGCAGTGAATCGTGACGTCACCCTGACCCGTCGCGACGAGCTCGAGCTCGATCTCCGTGCGCGCCTCGTGCAACTTCGCACCGCGCGCGGTCCCGGCACGCGCGTCGTTCTCGATCGCGACGTCGTACGCGCGCTGCGCATCGTCGAGCTCGCGACGCGCTGCACTCAGCTGCTCGCGCAAGCCGACCTCGCGCTCCGCCCGCAGCGCGATCAACTGGCGACGCGCGGCAACCACCGCGGACCACGGCGCCGGGGCTTCTTCGCTCGGATCCTCCGCGACCAGCGGTGCCGCCGCGAGCTGATCGAGTGCATGACCGAGCCGTTCGGACTCCGCCTCCGCGAGCGCGACGTGACGCCGAGCGGCGCGCAGCTGCGGCGACTCCTCGCGTTCGATTTCGCCAACCACGTCCTGGCCGACACGCACCGCGTGCACGACCGCGGATCCCTCGACCTCTGTACGCACGGTGTCGGCGGTCACGCCGACCGGCAGTCCCGCGAACCTGATCCGTGATGGGAGTGGCGCCGGCACCCTCGCAACCCGGCGAACCCGCGCACCTCGCGCGTACACCACGACGGATTCGATCCGCGAGTCCACCACCATGAACCCTAGTCTTTCACAGGCACGGGGCAGTTGCCCCCGTAGGGCCGAATGGTTTAGCTTCGCGCTGGTCTGTTATTCCGGCCGTCAACGGAAAAAGGAATCCCATGCTCCGCAAAGTCTCGTTAGGTTTGATCGTGGTCCTGGCCGCGTGCGGCTCCGCGCGCGTGATTCAGCGTACGCAATCGGGTGGTGTCATCGAGCTGTCGGGCGACCGCGGCAAGGCGATGGAGCAAGCGAACCAGGAGATGGCTTCGCACTGCGGCCCGAACAACTTCACCATCGTCCAAGAGGGTGAAGAGGCGATCGGCACCGACACCTACTCGCGCGAAGACACCAACAGCACCGATCACACCTCGCGCAGCGGTCGCACGACGACGAACGACCAGACGACGCAGGGTCAGACCAGCACGCGCACCGCGACCGCATGGCGCGTTCACTACCAGTGCAACGGCGCCGGTGGCCCGCCCCCCGCGGGTCCGGGTCCGGCCGCTGGTGGACCGCCGCCCCCGCCCGCCGGTGGCGACCCGGGCGCTCCGCCCGCTCCGCCTCCGGGCGGCGGCTACTAAGCCGAGCTAGCACATCGAAGGGCCCGCAAGGGTCCTTCGGTCGTTTCGGGGACTACGCGAGCAGCTTCGTATCGTCGAGCGGCATGTCCTGCACGAGATCGACGCCGTTCGCAGCGAACCGGCGCGCAGCCGCAGCTGCTCGACCACCGTGGCCGTGATCGATGCACCACTGCGCGTGCTGCGAGAGCAGTGCGAGCTCGAGCGAGCGCCCGAG
>Ga0105245_10000103_pt1 | contig 81617 bp, 67 predicted proteins | sample KBSM54metaG_FD_81523 | JGI IMG/M metagenome (GOLD analysis project Ga0105245, IMG submission 81523) | Miscanthus rhizosphere microbial communities from Kellogg Biological Station, Michigan, USA - KBS M5-4 metaG | ecosystem: Host-associated > Plants > Roots > Rhizosphere > Soil | place... | reverse complement strand
TTGGCGTTGCGAACGCCCTGTTGTAATTCCGTCGTGTCGCTGCGGAGCTTATTGGCTACGGCCAAGCCCGCGGCGTCATCGCCGGATGAGTTGATTCGATAACCCGAGGTCAGGCGAGTGATGGTTCGGCTCTGAAAGTCGCTGTTCACCCGAAGATTCTGCTGGGCTACCAAAGAGGTTACGTTTGTCTGAAATGAATATGACATGCAGTCACGTCCTTTTTTTTGAATTCCGGCATCCAGCCGAACCCGCCTCGAATTAACTGGTCGGTGATTATCATGTCGCAAAGCCCGGGGCGGATTTCAGGCTTTTTTAGAAAAGTCTTGACATTGTTTTATTGGTACTGGACGCCAAGAAGTCCCAAGAAACCTTAAACTCTGCAGGCGGGGCTTCGATATGAGGTGCGTCACCCGCATGATGATCAAAACGAAATCCGAGTCCGTCTCTGAGCTGCAGGCCAGAATCCTTCTTTCCGCCTGGAATAGCGGCGATCTGCGCCGCCTGCGCGAGACCTTGACCGAAGTCCCGGACTCTGCCGAGCCCATGGGTTGGCCCCTTACGGGAAGGGAGGAGTACGAGCGAATGGAGGTTCTGGCCACCATCGCCAATACTTTCCGGAACTGGCTGAGGTGCGGGGGTGAGGCTCCAGCTGAGGACTTGCAGGTCTCCGTGCAGCTCCTGCGCCACCTGGCAGGCTGTGAATCTCCGCGGCGCCCCCTTCTCTGGAATCAATAGCCTCGTCTAATAGCCTCATCTAGGGGAGGGCCGACACATGGAAGGCTCTCTTGCCTCCGGAACTGACCACGGAACCATCCAGAGAGACCGCTCCATTGACCACTCCGTGCAGCGGTTGATCCAGCGGATAGTCCAGTATGATCACCTGCCCGGGTTTCAGATTCATCAGGTCTGCCACTGGCAAAAGCGGCCCCTCCAGGCGCACCTCGAGGGAAACGGATGCCTCTTCTACAAGCGCCATCTTGTGGCGAATACCTTTTTGCCGAGCCTCGGGATCGGCCGCTTCCTGGTGTGATTTTTGCTCGGCTTCGCCAGTCGCGTCAAAGAGCGATTGCGGTACGGCCAGTTCCAGCACACCCTGCTGTTCGCCGTGCTCCAGGCTGAATGCCAGGCGAATCATAGGTTGCGTTGGGGGCTGGTCCGGATCGCTTTGCTCTACTATGCTTGGCTCGCTGACCAGGGATTCCACTTCGAACTCAATGGTCGCGAACAGTTTCCAGACTTCGCCCAGCGGGCGTACCATCACCCGCACAATCTCTTCCAGCAGGCTCCATTCAATTTCAGTCAGGTTCCGCGGGTTGACCGGCTCGGGACCGCTTTTTCCGCCCAGCAGCAGTTCCATGAGTCCGAATACGGTCTCACAGTTTATATGCAAGTACATCCGTTCGGTGCGCGGATGCAGCTTGAAAACCATCAGACAGGTGGGACTGGGCAGGGCGGCCTGAAAGCCTCCCCTGGTTTGGACCGAGAGATCTTGCAGGCGGGCCTGGAAGTCGGCGCGCAGGAACGCCGAAAGTGCGGTGGCTAGGGCCGTCGCATATCTCTCATGCACCGTCCGCAGAGTTCGAAAACGCGGGCTGGAGGAGCTGGGTTGGCCCACTTCGAAGGGCTTGGCGTCGGGCTGTGTGCGTCCGGAGAGCATAGGTTACCTGTTAAGAATCATCGGCGTACTAGGTGGATTCCTGTAGACGGCGGATATAGGCCGGCGGGGGCGCGGCTTCGGTCCTAAGTGTTTGTTACTTGAATAACTTCGGTAAACTTTCCGGAGTTTTCATCGATATGGACTCTGCCCACAACCGGGGAGGTGCCGATGATACGTGTAACCCGACTCAATCACGTTCCGATGATCATCAACGCCGACCTGATCGAACACATCGACATGACCCCCGATACTATCGTCACCCTGACTTCAGGACAGAAGTTCACGGTGCTCGAATCGGCCGAGGAGGTTGTGGACAAGGTGATCTGCTTTCGCCAGAGGCTGCTTAGTCCGGATACGTCCAGATTGACCGCAGCGCCGGAATACAGCTCAGAATCCGAGTTCCCGTCCCATGGCAGATAAGGCAGCAGCGGAAGCAACCCCCAAATCCAAGCTCAAGACCTCCAAGCCGGATCTTGCGAGCGTCGCGGGATTGCTGATCGCCTTTGGCGGCATCATCGGCGGGCTCATGTTCGAGGGCGGGAAAATCTCCGATATCGTGCAGGTATCGGCCGCCATCATCGTGTTGGGCGGAACCCTGGGGGCTGTGATGGTCACGTCTCCACTCTCCTCGCTGTTGTCCGCGATCGGCGGCCTGAAGGCCGTGTTCTTCGAAGAGAAGCTGGACCCTGCGGCGGCCGTGGAGGAGATCATCGCCTACGCCACCAAGGCCCGCAAAAGCAGCATCGTTTCGCTTGAGGAAGACCTGGAAAAAGCCGGCGACAAGTTCCTCCAGAAGTCTCTATCCCTGGCCGTCGATGGCACCGATTTGCAGGAGCTTCGCAAGATGATGGAGCTGGAGATCGCGCAATCGGAACACCACCGGGAATCCGCGGCCAAGGTCTTCGAATCGGCGGGCGGATACGCGCCCACCATCGGCATCATTGGCGCAGTGTTGGGCTTGATTCAGGTAATGAAGCACCTGGAAAATATCGAAGAAGTGGGGAAGGGAATCGCCGTAGCCTTCGTCGCCACGGTCTACGGCGTGGCGGTTTCCAATCTCATTTTTCTTCCAGCGGCGGCCAAGCTGAAGGCTCGCATGCGTCAGGACGCGCAGGATCAGGAGCTGCTGCTCGAAGGCGTATGCAGCATCGTCGAAGGCATGAATCCGAAGCTGATCCGCGTCAAACTGGATGCCTTCCTCCAGCATGCCGGCAAGTCCAAGAAGAAAGCCGAGGAGGAAGGCAGTGGAGCTGCCGCCCCGGCGCCGGCTAAGGGATAGCCATGGCGCGCAAGAAACACGTCGAGCACGAAAATCACGAGCGCTGGCTGGTTTCCTACGCGGACTTCATCACCCTTTTGTTCGCATTTTTTGTGGTGATGTTCGCGTCTTCACAGACCGATAAATCCAAAGCCAAGCAGGTTTCCGAAGCAGTGGAGAAAGCGCTCAAGGAAGGCAGCTCCGTCAGCATTCCTCCGGCCGTCGCCAAAGTGCTGGGCGGCACTGTCGACGATAAGGGCCAGGGCAACGCGCAAATGCACGGTCCCGGCGGCGCGCAGAAGGCCGCTAAGGAGGAACGCCCCGAAGTGATGGAGCTGGGCGTCTCTCTCAAGATGCTTTCCACGCAACTCTCCGAAGAGATCAAGTCAGGCAAGGTGGAGGTCAGCATGACTCCGCGGGGCATTGTTGTGAGCTTGAAACAAGCTGCGTTTTTCCCCTCTGGGGCCGACGCCGTGGATCCCGCCACGTTCGCCACCATGGCAAAAGTCGCCTCGGCGCTCCAAGCGGTTTCCAATCCCGTCCGCATCGAAGGCCACACGGACGCACAACCGATTCATACCGCGCGCTTCCGCAGTAATTGGGAACTCTCCGCTGCCCGCTCCATCGCGATTATGGAACTGCTGTCGAGCCGCTTCGAAATTGCTCGCGACCGGCTGGCGATTGTCGGGTATGCCGATACCGTGCCGGTAGCCGGGAATGATACGCCTGAAGGCAGGGCCCGCAACCGGCGCGTGGATCTGGTGATCCTCAACAACTATACGATTGCTAAAACCGAGCCGGACAAGATGGAAAAGGGCACGCCCGAACCCGCCAAGGCCGAGCCCGCCAAAAAGGACTAGGCGGCGCCTACTTCAAGTAATCGAACAAGCTGGAATGCGGCATAGCCGCCTGAGCTTGCAGGGCCGACTGCTGGCTAAGTCGCTCCTGCTGCAGGTCGGTGGTGGCAGCGGCGACGTCCGTGTCGCGTTCGTCGCTCAGAGCGCTCTTCCACTGGAGCTGGAACTTCTGGGCGATATCCAGGGAGTTGGTCACGCGGTTCTGGACTGCCCCATAGAAGGTGCCTTGCAGCGAAAGATAGTCCTGGGCTGTCTGAATCGCGGCCACGGCCGCAGCCGTGCCGGGCTGATCATTGTTGGTCAGTGCGATGCGCAAGCTGTTCACGGCCGCGAAAACGTTGTCGGCGGCCAGGCTGTCGTCCGGATTGCGATGATCGAAAAGATCCTGCGCGGTCTTAGACACAGCGAAAACTACCCCGTTGGAATCCTGAATGAGCCGGGTGGCGGGCGCGGTAATCAGCCGATCGACGCCGTTCGCATTGGCAAGATTCACATCGTAAGCGGGCTGTCCCGAGCTGTCTCCGCTGAACAGGTATCGGCCGGCGAAGGTCGCGCGGCTGGCATCGACCAGCGCGCTGAGAATTTGCTGGGCTTGCGCGGCAAGCGACATCCGGGCCTGCGCTGAGAGCGTGGCCGATGCGCCTTGCGCTCCCAGGGTTCGAGCCTGATCCAGGAGTGAGACGGCGTCCTGCACCACGCCGGAAGCCGAGTCAACCTCAGCCTTAACGCTATTCAGATTGGTGGTTACCTGATTGACTCTGCCGATATCCGATTGCAGCTGCAGCACGTCGCCTACCGCTCTGGGATCATCCGAGGGACGGTTGATGCGGTAGCCGGACGTAAGCTCCGCCTGGGTCTTGTTGATGCGGTCGTTGATCGTGGCCAAGTCAGCCAGGAATTTCTGACGCACTGGATCGAAAACTTGAAGCATACGGATCTCTCCTTACGGCTACACCATCTGCATCAGGGTATCGGCCAGTCCGTTGATCACGCTGATCATTTTGGACATAGACTGATATCCGCGCTGCAGTTCCATTACCCGGACCGCTTCTTCGTCCAGCGATACTCCGGATACTTGCGCCCGCAGTGCCTGCGCCTGCGTGACGGCCTGCTGCGCTACGCTTTTGTTCGCCGCGGCGCTAGCGGACTGCTGGCCTAAAATCTGCGCCTGGCCGTTTAGAAAATCCTGGATAGATTGGCCGTTGATCGTATCCGTGCCCGCTCTCGATTGGCCCAGTCCGGCCAAGGCCATCGCGATGCCGTTGGCCACCTGCGGGGGGCCAGGATCGAGCGCAGCAAGTGTATTCGTGGTGATATTCGGATTGACGGTCAGGGAACGTGCTGACATCACGGCGCTCGATCCGTCGTAATTGAAGAGGGCGACGCCCGGCTGGCCCCCTGGGTCGAGCCCAGAGGCTAACAGCTGGTTCACGCGGTCGGCGATTTTCTTGGCGATCAGGTTGATCGCCCCCGCCTGCTGGCTGTCGCCTTGCAGCCCGGGTAGTACGGTATTGCGGACCGCAAGCAATCCAGCCAACGTTCCGCTGCTGACATTGGCGGTAACGTCCTGTCCGTTGGCGTCCACGATGTGCGCTGCCGGCCGGGCATTGGCGTTCACGGCGACACCTGTGTCGAAGTTCTCCGCCGTTATTAAATATTGGCGCTGTCCGATCACCAGAGGCGATTGTCCGCCCAGCAACAGCGTGATGCTTCCGTCGCTTTCGAAGCGGGCCGTGACGCCGGCGTCCGAACTTAACGATTCCAAAGTGTCGTGCAGGTGCGCATCTAATCCCGCGTCGGCGGCGCCGCCCGTGGCCTGGCGTTGATTGTAGGCCAATACCTGCGCGGCTAAAGAATTAATGTCGCTGACAGTGGAACTAATCTTGTTGTCGATACTGTCGGTGGCCCTGGAGAGCACCGACATGGTTTGCTGAAAGCTCGCACCTAAGTCCTGTGCCTTGGCCAGCACGTCCTGGCGGGCCGCCGCAGAGTCCGGATTAGCGCTCCAATTGGAGAAGCTTTGCAGCAGGCTGTTCAAGGATCCCAGGATTCCCGTTTGCCCCGTGACGTCGAAGATCGGTTCCAGCCCGGACAATGCCTGAGCCTGGGCCTGGAAATTTCCCAGGAGTCCGGTCTGATATCGCACGCCCTGTTCGAGGAATTCGTCCCGTGTAGATTGCGGCGCGCCGGACTGCACACCCCCAAGCAATCCGCTTTGCAGGTCAAACGGCAGCGCGTTAAGGGTGGGTAGCTGTTTGGCGTACCCCGCGGTGGAAGCGTTCGAAACGTTGTTCTGCGCCACTTCGAGAGATCGCTGAAAGGCAGCGAGTGCGTTGGCGCTCGAATTTAGATTCGCGAAAAGAGTACCCATGCATTACACCTCGTAGCTGGCCTGCGGCGCACTAGGCGGCAGCACCGGCATTCCTTGACTGGTGTAGCCTTCACTCAGCCGTAACTGCGCCCAGCCCCGGCATAGATTCACGGCCTGCTGGACCTGAAGGCCGAGCAGCGCCGATCGTTTCCGCAGCCCCAACAGCACGGGCCGGTCTGAAGCGACAGGCCGTTCGGATGGTTCTAGGGTTTCGCTGGCCAGTAAGCCGGCGATCTCCTCCAACTCGGCTTCGCACGCCTCCAATGTCTCGGGACGATAATCCAGCAGAGCTGTGGAAATCTTCTCCAGCTTCGCCTCAGCGGTCTCGCAGCGTTCTTTTATTGTCATGTCCAGCCTGTTGCTTAAAGAGGTTGTTAATAACCTTTGAGCATGGCTGCGACCATGGCGCCAGCAAGTGCCAGATGATCCACCTGATACTGGCCGGATTGAACGAGCTGGGTCAGACGCGCCACACGGCTGGTATCTTCAGCCGTGGGAGTCATGGCCAGAAGGCGAAGCTGGTCCTGGCTACCCAGGGCCACAGCATCCTGCCCAGCCGGCGAAGCAGGCTTCGCGGTCCTGGGCGAGGCGTTGGTGTTCGTCTCGTAAACCTTGTCAGTATTAGGTTTCTGAGTATTCAAGGCTTTGCGCTCGTCAATCTTCATATTGGCGCCCCCTTATATATCGCAGCGAACTCATATTTGTTGAACAAAAGAATCCGGCATTTGGCCGTAGTACCCTGTAGTGCTTTAGCTTGAATACCTCCCGATGGAATCTTTCCAGGGAGTCTGCCAGCCGCACTTCGATCGCCAGCAGATTCAGCCGGCGTCTTCGGCCGGCCAGTTTAAGGCTGGCGAACCTCCAGCCGACACTTGCCACTAAGCCCGCGAGCACAAGCACGGTGAACCGGCTGATCACAGTCCAGAGGATCATGCTCCAGCCGCCTTTTGTGCGGCGTCGTCCGATGCCAGCTCCAGAACGCGTACTCCGTAGTGGCCGTCTACCGCCACCACTTCTCCGCGCGCGATCAGGCGATCGTTCACACGAACTTCGACGTTGTCGTGCAGGGACTGGTCCAGCTCCACTACCGATCCGGTGGCCAGATTCAGCAGATCTTTCAAACGGATCTCAGTACCGCCAAAGGAAACCGATACAGGAACCTTCACCTGCATCAGCATGTCGCTGGTTTTCGTGCCATTCGAAGTCGCACGAACGGGAGCCACGGATGGCACAGTTTCTAAACCCGCGCCCAGGGCTTGCTCGAACTCCGGGCTCAGCACGCAGCAGGCGCTGGGCCATTGGCCGGCAGGGTAGCGAACCACCATCGAAATCCGTGTCCAATCTTCAGAGGGCGCACCCGATGCGCCCGCGTCGCGTGCGGTAACACGCTCTCCGAAGCGTTCGGCGACAGCCTTTGCAAAACAACGGCTGACTAGGGCGAAGGCGTTCTCGCGGTTGTCGTCCGAGGCTCCGCCGCGGCCCAGCTTTTCCCAGGTTTCATCCGGCGCACCGATGAAACAATTCGCGCCGGGATGCGTGCTGAGTCCGCCGGACCACCACGCCGATATTTCCGCGCTATTCTCCGGATCGGGAGTCAGGCTCCAATCCAGGTGGATTTCTTCAGGGCCGTTATCCGACAAGGCTTCCGATACGGCGCGCGCGAGAGCGTCCAGCATTCCCGAGATCAGTGCTTGTTTGTCCATTAGTACAACCCCTTGGGCGTCGGCCAGTGCCGTTGCAGATAATTTCGCAGCCGCAAAACCGCCTGAGCCTTGATCTGAGAAACCCGTGTGATGTGCAGACCCAGAATGGGCGCAATCTCGCGAATCCCCAGTTCCTGGCGATAGTAGAGATCCAACACCATGCCTTCGACGCGAGGCATCTTCTTGAGGCCCTCGGCGATCAACTTCTGCAGCTCGGAGCGCTCCAGTTGGCGCGCGGGCGAGTTTTCTTCAGGGTCGGTGATGAAATGGATCAGGCTGCGGGAATCGTCGTCGTGCGTGGTCGAATCCAGGCTGCCCAGGCTGACTCCGCGCAATTCCAGCAAAGCATCCTGATAGGTCTGCAAGCCGATTCCCAAATGCGCCGCGATCTCTTCCTCGGAAGGGGCGCGTTGGAGGCGCTGTTCCAGGACTCCGACCGCCGCTTGCATTTGCTTGAGATTCTTCCGCTTGTGTGCGGGAATTCCGTCCAGGCCGCGCACGCTGTCCAGAATCGCGCCACGAATCTTGTGCTCGGCGTAGGTCTTGAGCTTGACGTTGAATTGCGGATCGAAATTGTCGATGGCGTTGATCAGGCCGACGATGCCGATGGAGATCAGATCTTCCAGGCACGTGGCGTCGGGAAGTTTTTCGTGAATGCGCATGGCTACCCAGCGCACCTGAGGCAGGTGCTCCATGATAAGCCGCTCCCGTTCGCTCGACGGGTCTGCCGCCGGACCGGAATACGCGAGTGTGCTGAGACTAGCCATTCGTTTCCTTAAGCCGCGTGATGCGCACGGGCGGCGCGGGGGAGCGCCGGCACCATCGCCACCAGATCCTCGACTGTGGCGGGGCGAATATCCTCCGGAATCCTGGTCCCGTGCGACAAGAAAGAGAGAGCCAGGCCCGCATGGGCCGCCTCTGAAAATACCGTACCCAATGTCTCGGTCTCATCCAGGCGCGTGATCAGCAGCTTGGATGGTTGGAAAATGCGATACCGTTCGATGGCATTCCTCAGATCGCGGGCCCGCATGTAGGCTGGCGCCACCAGGTGAACGTCGACATCGCTACAAGCATTCAGCACAGCGGCCAGTTCGGCGGCAGCCGTCTGCTCGTGAGCGGAAAAGCCGGGAGTGTCGATCAGCACGCATTCTTTCTTGCGCGCCTCCGCTACCAGCTTGGGAAGATCGGTTAAGGATTCCACCGAAGTAAACGTGATGCCGGGGGTCGCTACCGAGCTCAGCAGCTGCTGGGCGCCCGATCGCAGACGGTCGAGCGACACAACTCTCACCGGACGTTGCTTGCTGGCGATCACTGCCAGCTTGGCAAGACTGGTGGTCTTCCCGCTTCCTGTCGGGCCCACCACGGCGGCGACCGCGCCCTGCGATCCGTCTATGCCCAGCCTGGGCCGGACCACAACGCGGCTTTCGAGTTCGGTCCGCAGGAAACTCTCCACGCGAGCCGGATCGGACTTCAAAGACTTCCAGCGATTCTGCGCGCCCTCGGCTTCCGGGCCGGCATACAAAAAGAAAGCGTCGGTGGCCATGGCGGCTTCCAAACGCGCGGCGATGTCCCGGCTCAAAATCGGATCCACCTCGGCCGCGTCCAGCCGCGCGAATATTTCCGCTACTTCGGGGACCGAGCGCTGCGACGTCCACTGGTTTCGGGCCGACCGGACCAGCAGATTCTGGAGGTCGTCCATCTGCGCGCGCAGTTTTTCGAGTTCGCCGGAGGCGGGTGCAACTCGCGGAGGGGCCGGGGTTACGCGCAAGGTTGCCCGTGCAGGCTCCGTGGTTTCGGCTGCTGCCCTCGAAACTTCGCGGATGGGGGCCGCAACTTCGTGGGTGGGCGTTCCGCCGGCCACGCCCATGACTACTTCGTATCCCGCGCCCGATCCGGAGTCAGGAAGGCGGCGGGTGTTCAGCAGCAGCGCATCCGAGCCGAGCTCGACGCGGGCCTTGCCGATCGCCTCATCCACGGACTTGGCGAAGTACGACTTGATCTTCATTCCCTGTGTGTCTTTCATTCAATGACTCCGCGGGACCGCACTTTAACTTCTGATGGGACTTCGTTATGCGATAGCACCGTCAGGTTAGGCAGGCTGGATTCGGCCACTTGCCGTAAGAAATAGCGTGCTCCCGAGCTGGTGACGATAGCCGCCGACTCGCCTCGATCGATCTTGCGCTTCAGCTTGGTCAGGATGTCGGTGATGATTTCCGGCGAGAGGCTGGCGACGCTATTCCATTCGCCGTGCTCCACGGACGATTCGACGGCCCGATCCAGGCTGGAATCAAGCAGATAGGCTGGCAGTTCGCCTTGCGCATTCACCAGCGGCTGGGTAATGGCGCGGCGAATCGACTGCCGGACGTATTCCGTCAGCAGGACCGGGTTCTTCGTGGTTTGCGCCGCTTCGCCCATGGCTTCTAATATTCCGACTGCGTCGCGGATAGCTACCCGTTCCCGCAGCAGGTTCTGTAAAACTCTCTGGATCGTGGCTAGAGAGAGCAGTTTGGGTACCAAATCCTCGATGAGCTTAGGATTCTCCTGGGCGACCCGGTCGCAGTAGTTCTTGGCGTCCTGCCGCGTGAAGAGTTCGTGGGCGTGCCGGCGGACCACTTCGGTCAGGTGTGTTCCGATGATGCTGACCGGATCCACCACCGTATATCCCGCGCCGCGAGCGACGTCGGCCTGGTCCTTGGGGACCCACAGAGCGGGCAGTCCAAAAGCTGGATCTTTGGCCGGTTTGCCGGCGATCCCGGTATCCGCGGTTCCGCTGGAAATGGCCAGTTCATGGCCCTGCATGAGCTCGAAGCGGGCGATTTCCATGCCCCGCATCTGGATCACGTATTCGCGCGAACGAAGGGCTACGTCGTCCTTCACCTTGACGGCCGGGAGCAAGTATCCCAACTGGCTGGCCAGCTGCCGGCGGATCGCTCCCACGCGCTGCAGCAGCGGCGATTGATTGCCTTGTTCCACCAGGCCTACCAGACCGAGACCTACATCTAAAGAAAGGGGTTCCAGCTTCAGCAGACCCTCGATGTTTTCCTTGGGTTTAGCGTCTCCGGCTGTCAGAACCGCCGCTTCTTCGTCAGTTTTCCGACGCAAACGCGTGGCCGCCAGGCCCACGCCCCCGCCTAAGAGCAGGAACGGGATGGTCGGCAGGCCGGGCAAGAGAGCGAGTGCCACCAGAACTCCGCTGGCCAGCATCAGAGGCTGGGAGTTGCCTAAAACCTGCTTGTAAAACTCGGAGCCCAGGGTCTCTTCGGAAGCCGTGCGGGTTACGATCAAGCCGCCGGAAATCGAAATCATCAGCGCGGGGATGACGGTAACCAGCCCGTCGCCGATGGTCAAAACGGTATAGGTCTCGAGCGCTTTGCGCAGTTCCATGCCATGCTGCAGTACGCCGATCAGGAATCCGGCGATGATGTTGATGGCGGTGATCAGGATGCTGGCGATAGCATCGCGCTGGGTGAAACGCGAGGCTCCGTCCATGGCGCCGTAGAATTCTGCTTCTGAGGCAAGGTTCTTGCGCCGCTTGCGCGCTTCCGTCTCGTCGATGAGGCCGCTGTTGAGGTCGGCGTCGATGGACATCTGCTTGCCTGGCAGAGCATCCAAGGTGAAGCGGGCAGTCACTTCCGAAATGCGCACTGCGCCATGGTTGATGACGACATACTGAATGGCGATCAGTACCAGGAAGATAACGGTTCCGATGATGTAGTTGCCGCCCACGACGAAGCTCCCGAAGGCTTCGATCACGTGGCCGGCTGCGGCTGTTCCGCCGTTGCCGTTCAACAGGATCAGGCGCGAGGAAGAGATATTGAGAGCCAGCCTATAGAGCGTCAGCAACAAAAGCGTGGTGGGAAAGACGTTGAAATCGACGGCCTTCCGTATATACACGGATACCAGCAGCACGATTACAGACAAGGTGATGTCCACTACAATCAGGAAATCCAGCAGGAACGCCGGCATGGGCATGATCAAAGCGATCACGATGCCCACAACGGCGATCGGGACGGCCATCTCTTTCCATCCCAGAGGAGAGGACGGAAGAAGCTTGGGCCGTGCCGCAGCGACAGTAGAGGAGCTTTGAGCCATCTGGTTCGGTGATTACGCCGCCCCTGCCAGGCACTCTTGAGCTTTTAGTTTGTAGAGCAGCGTGGTGCGCTTGAGGCCCAGAGCCTTGGCGGCTTTGGCCTTGTTGCCGCCGTGGCGGCGCAGAGCCTGGTCGAGTAACAGCTTCTCCACTTTGCCCATCAGGTCCTCGAAAGGAAGGTCGTCGGTGGGTACGGCGAGAGGGAACTCGTCGAGTCCTTCGCTGATCTCGCGTACCGCGGGTTGCAAGTGCAAATCGATATCGCCCAGATAAATGGTATTGCGCTCGCCGCTCAAGGCCGCGGCCATTTCCATGGCGTGCTCCAGCTGGCGAACATTCCCGGGCCATTCGAATTCGGTCAAACGGCGCAAGGCTTCGTCGGTGAGTCTCTTGTGCGGCAGACCCTCGCGCTGGCACACCGATTCGATAAAGTGCGCTGCCAGCAGAGGAATATCGCTGCGGCGCTCACGCAGTGTGGGCACGCGGATGGGGATTACATTAAGCCGGTAGAAAAGGTCTTCGCGGAAACGCTTCTGCGCAACGGCCTGTTCCAGATTGATATTGGACGCCGCAATAATGCGCGCATCCACTTTCACGGTTTCCGAACTACCCACGCGTTGCAGCTCGCGCTCTTGCAGCACGCGCAGGAGCTTGGGTTGCAGAACCAGCGGTGTTTCGCCAACTTCATCCAGAAACATGGTTCCGCGGTGCGCCTGCTCGAAACGGCCCATCCGGGCTCCCACGGCGCCGGTGAACGCACCCTTGGTGTGTCCGAACAGCTCGGCTTCGATAAGATGCTCCGGCAGGGCTCCGCAGTTGACTGCCACCAGCGGCGCAGCGGACCGGCGGCTGGCCAGGTGGATGGCCTGGGCCACTCGCTCTTTACCGGTACCGGTCTCGCCGGTGATTAATACTGTCGATTGGCGCGGCCCCGCCAGGCGAATGATCGCCCGCAGTTCCCGCAAGGGCTGGCTCTCGCCGATCAGAAGTCTGTTCCAGGGTTCCACCTTTTCGAAGGATCCCTTTTGGTCGGCCGCGTCCAGTGCCGCCGATACGCTGGCGCTGATTTCTTCCGCGGAACGCTCTCCCACCAAGTGCTGAAATAAGCCAGACGCCGGTCCGATGAGCATCTCATTCAGACTGCGGTCGCGATCCAGGATCACGACGGGAAGGGGGCGAGCGGCTCTCTGTGCCGTAGCCAATACCTCTTGTACGAATGCGGAGGAAGCGGGCAGCTCGAGTACGATTACCCGGCGTCGCGCGATGTCTTTCTTCTTCCAATCCTGAGAATCGCTGAGTGCGAACGACGCCTCGAGCCCTGCCTGACGGGCTACTTCTTCGGTGATTGCGGAGTTCCTGCCGGAACCGATCCAGAGCATATCGCCAATTTCCAACTTTCTTCGAAAAGATTATTACCTAGCACCCTGAGTCGATCGGTAACAGCGCCGGGTTCTGCACGAACTTCTTTCGCCGGACTCGACCTTCTCAATGCCCGTACTGTCAATAAGATCGCCTAAAGTGTCAGAAAACCTTAGTGCTGTATTTGCGGGGGATGTACCCGCGCTTGGGGGTAAAAAGCACTCAGGTAAAAAAGTTCGGCGCCTGAAAAAGGCTCGAAACGCCTCTGCCAGTTGCGATATGGATGTCATGCAAAGCAACGATCCAGTCCAGCAGGCCCAGCGCGAGTACCTGGAAAGCCGGATCCTGTCGGCCCAGCCGGCCGAGCTGATCGAAATGCTGTATCAAATCGCCATTCAGAGCCTGAAGAAGTCCATCAGTCATCTGAAAAGCGGGGATGCCATGGCCCGGTCGCGGGAAGTAACCCGCGCCCAGGAAGCCGTCAATGAAATGATGGCCGCGCTGGATCATTCCGTGGGCGCGTCTTTCACGCATACTCTGGCCGCGCTGTATTCCTATGTCCAGCAGCAAACGCTAAAGGGCCACTCCGGACCGTCGGAAGAAGCGTTCCAGAGAGCCATCGGGATTTTGACTACTCTGCAGGAAGGCTGGGATGGCGTTCGTGCAGACCTGGCCAAAGCGAATCAGCCCGCTCCGTCCTACGCCGCTGCCGCGGCAGAACCTGAGGTTGCCGAAGAGACGCGCGAAAACGTCAGCGATCGCTCGCTAGAATACTGTCAGACGGCTCCGTCGGCGTCACGGGGATGGAGTGCGTAGCGCTTTGGCGGGTTAATCCTTCCACGATCATTTTGCTGAGTCCCAATCCGCCGGTTGAGGCCAGCGAGCGCGCAAAGTACTCGTTGGCGAAATCCATCGCAGTCGCGGAGGCCTGATCGGACTCTTCGCCGCCCCAGCCATCGCCGTCATTCTGATGTGCGGCTTTCATGATCTGACCCATTAACAGCGCCTCGAACTGCGACGCAGCGTCCTTGATCCGTTCCGGGCTGTTCCTCGGGCTGTCCGTATTCGCACCGGCGGCGGAGGGCAAGATGCTGGAGATGGGCGAAATGGCCATGGCTAAATCACTGCTCCTTAAATCACTTCGAGATCGGCTTCGAGCGCGCCCGCGGCACGCAAGCTTTGCAGAATCGCGATGATGTCGCGAGGCGTCGATCCGATGGAGGTCAGCGCCTGGACCAACTGCTCCACTGTTGCGCCTTCCTTCAGCACCACATTGCGGGCTTTTTCCTCCGTACTGACGGTGCTGGTCTGTGGGATCACTTCGGTGGTGCCCTGTGCAAGCGGCTGCGGCTGAGAAACTTGCAGGATTGTCTGGATCTCGACCGTCAGGTTGCCGTGTAGGATCGCAACGGGAGATACGCGAACTTGCTTGCCCATCACGATAGTCCCGGTGCGCTCGTTGACGATCACCTTGGCCGGTCGGTCGGCATCCACTTCCAGAGCTTCGATGTTGGCCACGAATTCGGTCACGCGCGACGCGTACTCGGCGGGCACGTTAACGGAGATCAGCGCGGAATTCTCGGCCTGGGCCACGGGTGCTCCGCCGGAAAATCTCTTGTTCACGATTTCGCTGACCCGCACGGCCGTGGTGAAATCCGGCTGGCGCAGCTGGAGCTTCAATTTTCCGCCGGGGGGCAGGGAAGGACCTGCGCGCTCGACGATGGCTCCGCCCGGAACGCGGCCTACGGTCGGATGATTCACCGTCTGACTGTTGCCGGTTTTCCCGGACACAAATCCGCCGGTCACGACCGGACCTTGTGCCACGGCATAGACCTGCCCGTCCACGCCTTTGAGGCTGGTGAGAATGAGAAGTCCGCCTTGGAGATTCGAGGCATCGCCAATGGCCCCGGCGGTCACATCGATGCGGACGCCTTCCTGCGCGAAGCCCGGCAGAGTGCCGGTAACCATCACGGCGGCGGTATTGCGCACGGTCAAAGCCGTCGGAGGAACCGAAACTCCCATCTGCTGCAGAAGATTGGACAAGCTCTGCGCGGAAAACACGGTCTGCTTGCGATCGCCGGTCCCATTCAGTCCGACCACCAGGCCGTAACCGATGAGCTGGTTGTCGCGCACTCCTTCGAGCGATACGAGTTCTTTAAGTCGCGTGGCCGCCGCCGCCGGCACAGCCAGCAGTGCGATCAATCCGCAAAAAGCAGCCAACTTGTTTGTCACGATTCGAGTTCTCCTAGAACGGAAGCAAGGCATCTTAGAACGGCAATAAGCCTAGGATCAGCCGGTACAGAATAAACGGCCGCTTCACTGAATCCGCCACCACGCCTTTTCCATTGACTTGAATTTCCATCTCGGCGATGCGGTCGGAAGGGACCACGTTCGCGGTGGTCAAATCCACGGGACGCACGATGCCGCGGACCGACAGCAACTGATTCTCAGAATTGACGCGCACATTCTTGGTTCCCTGGACCACCAGGCTTCCATTGGGGAGCACCTGCGTCACGATCGCCGAAATGGTCGCTGTGATGGTGGTATCGCGCGTGGTGGTTCCCTGGCCGTCCAGCGAAGTGTTGCTGCCGGCTTTAGCCAGGTTCGCCAGAGGTCCCACGGCTCGCGTGATTCCGCCGGCCGCGGTGATGTTCGCCTGCACGCTCGAATTGCGTGCGGTCTTAACCGTGCCCGAACTTACGGCGGAAGCGTTTTCATTCACCTGGATGGTGACGATGTCACCGGTGCGGCGCGCGCGCAGATCAGACGAGAGATCGGAGAATTGGGCCATCGGAGTCCATAAGGAACCCGGCTGGGCCTTCTGCTCAGCCCCTTGTGTTGCGGCCAACTGCTTCAGCATCTGGTCCAGCGCCGATTCCGGCGGCTGTTTCTTGGGCTTGTCTCCCGCCGCGGCCAAAGCCGTCAAACTCATCGCGATCAGAACGACGTTCGTCATCTTCATTGGACGCTAACCTTGCCTTTGCCCGTGACTCGCGCACGGAAATCTTTGCCGCTGCTCGGATTCTTCACCAGAATGAAGGCTCCTGCTGTTCCATTCGATTCGGCCTTGCCTTCGAACGCCAAATGGGCTCCACCGGCCGTTACTTCCACTTGCACCAGGTCTCCCCTGGTAACTTCAGGAGCGCGATTGAGCTGGTTGCGAAGAACGGTTGCACCCGCGCGGATGCGAGCCCGAGCTACAAAACCCACCACTTCCTCCAGGCGCCGTGCGGGACGGTCATCCAACGCGAAAGTGTCGAACGTTTCCAGGCGGACCTGATCTTCGCGGACGGTTTCACCCGCCGAAAGGTCCGTAACGGCGACAACGCGCGTCGCGGACGTGGTGATCCGGGCGCGGGCTGAGATGCCGAACCGGCGTTGGTTTCCGTAAATCACATAGCCTCGCCAGACGACCTCGGCTTGCGGGTCGGAGGCGGCGGGCATCTGCAGTCCTGTGCGCGGGAAAACGACTTTTCCTTGCGGGGCGATCTTGGGACTCCAGGACCGCAGCTCCATGTTCACGCCGGGGCCATCCCAGGCAGTGTGCAGCGCTTCCAGAATCTCGCGCTCTTCCAATGTGGCCATGGCGCGTTCGAAGCACACGTCGGGCGAAGATTCCAAAGTGACGCCTTGATTCAATGCGAGCCTCTCGAGCGCCGCGCCTTTGAACACGCGGCGGGTCCCGGGAGCGGGTGCATATCCCAGAGTGAAATCTCCGGGAACTCCAGCGAAAGCGGGAATCGCGGCGATCACGTCGCGGGCGTAGATCCGGTCGTCCTGGACCGGAAAACATCCGTCGGGCTGGGAGATCGCCAAAAGCATAGGGAGAGCCATGACTAGGGATGCAAATATCACTGGGCGATATTGTTCATCTGCTGATACATCTCGTCGGCGGCCTTGACCACTTTGGAGTTGGCTTCGTACGCGCGCTGCGCCACGATCAGATTGACGAACTCATCCACTACGCTGACGTTGGACTGCTCGGTGAACCCTTGCAGGAGTGTCCCCAGACCTTCCTGACCACCCGGATTTCCCACAATCGCATCGCCCGACGCGTCGGTGGCCGTATACAAGTTCCGCCCCATGCTGTTTAAACCGGCAGGATTCGCGAAGGCTGCCAACTGAATTTGTCCTGCCACTTGCGCGGCGGTCTGTCCGGGTTGGGTATAGCTCACGGTCCCATCGGGAGCGATGGTGATCGATTGAGCCCCCTGTGGGATGGTTATCTGCGGGTCCAGAAGGTCGCCATCGGAGGTGACCAGGTTGCCGTCTTTGTTCTGCTGGAAGTTGCCGGCGCGTGCGTAAGCCAGTTCGCCGGAGGAGCGGCGGATCTGGAAAAATCCCTGCCCCTGAATCACCATATCCAGAGGATTGTTGGTTTGCGAAAAGTCACCTTGCGTGAAGACGATCTCGTTGGACGCGGCGCGCGTACCCAAGCCGAGCTGCAAGCCGGTGGGCACGGTCGATTGCGAGCCGGCGGCTGCGCCAGGCTGAACCACGTTCTGATAAAGAAGATCCTGAAACTGCGCGCGGCGGGTCTTGAAGCCAGCCGTGTTGGCGTTGGCCAGATTGTGGGCGATGTTGTCCACGTTCAGCTGTTGGGCCGTCATTCCGCTGGCAGCGCTATATAGAGCTCGTATCATTGAATTCTCCTTCAGCCGCCGATTCTGGCGACCTGTTCGATAGACTGTTTGTTCATGTCAGCCGCGATAGTGACGGCTTTCTGCAGCATTTCGTATTGCCGCATTAAATCCACCAGGCGTACGGCGGATTCGGCCGGCGCGACGTTCGAATTTTCGATTTTGCCCTGCTCCACGGTGGATTCCACGGCGGGCGTCCCCGTGACCTTGGGATCCGAGGTGCGATAGTAGCTGTTGCCCACCTTAGTGAGCGCGCCGCGGTCGGCGAAGTCCACAACTTGAATCTGTCCCAGGTTCTGGCCGTCCTGCATCACCGTACCGTCGGAGGAGACTTGGATGGGGTTCTGCGAGACCGCGGTGATTTTCCTGGCAGGCTGGCCGGCCGGCGCGACGCCGCGCACCGGATATCCGTCGGCGGTGGTCAGGACGCCCGTGGGCGAAAGCTTAAATGCTCCGTTGCGGGTATACATGGGTCCCGATGTGCCGTCCACGGAGAAGAATCCTTTGCCGGAGAGTGCCAAGTCCAGCGAATTGCCGGTGGGTGTAATGAGCCCCTGTTGGAAATCGGTCCAGCCCTTCTGGATCACGGGCATCGTGGTGCCCTGCTGGCCGTTCGCGCCTTGCGCCTGCGCTCCCTCATACAAGCTGTAGAACTCGCGGTCCAGCTTAAAGCCGCCCGTGTTCGAGTTCGCGAGATTGTTGGAAAGGATATCCAACGCCTCCATGCGGGAGCGGAGTCCACTTGCAGCTGTTGCGGCAATTTGGTCCATAGTCTGTGCCAAGAGCATTGCACGCCTCCGGCCAAATTCCTCAAGGTACATATTTCCTAGAATTTTCAGTGAAACCCTCGATATGACTAACCGGCTCCTGCCGCCCTCATCGTCAGCTTCCCGACAGTATTTCGTTGATCCTCTGACGATCGCCCCTCATTTCGATGACCTTGAAACGAGCCCGCGATATCCGGTAACTGTTTCATTCCCAACTAGCGGGCTGTTGTGAGATCGCAATGGCCGTGAACTTGCATATTGGGCTGGGGAATCATGACGGCAGGTGTGCAGAGTTTCGATCCGGGGGCAGCTTATCTGCCCGCTTCTCCCTCCAATCCTTCCTCGCCAAGCAAGGCAGGCGGTAAGGGAGCAGGAGCGGATCCTGGCGCCGAAGCCTCGGATTTTCGGAACGAGATGGACTTGCAGGACGCCGCTCCGCAACGCAAATCCACCGGGCGTCCTGAAAAGGACTCAGCGAAAACGGACCAGGGCGCAGCGGGAAACGCTGCGAAGAAGCAGAATGCTCGTCCCGCCCGCGCGAGTGTCCATGCGAAGGACAAGGGAAAAGACGATGCAGCACCAGCGCCCGTAGCGGCGACTCCCGCAGAGGCTGTCGAGCCGCAACGGCCGATCCTGCCGATCACCTTCGCGCCGATACAGCCGGATCAGGCCGCCGATGAGGCTGCTGAGACAAACACTTCGCCGGGCGAGGCGACACAAGAGGCGGTATCGCAAGACACCGCTCCGAAGTATATCGTTCTGCAGCAAACGGTTTCTCAAAATGTGATCGTGGCGAAGGAATCTTTGCGGCCCAGTCCGCGGCTCACGTTACAAAACGAATTAATTCCGGCCAAAACAGGAGCGAGTGTCCCGCCGCAGAAGCCCGCGGCGATTTCCGAATCCCCCGTCAGCGGCGCCAGTGTGAAGGCTCCCGAGGACGTTCCAGAGCGCGATGCTGCTCCTGAGTCTAAAGATCCCCAAGAAGACTCGAAAGATTCGCGACCCACAACCGCACCGGTGCCAGTTATCCCGGACGTAACGACTCCGGTTGTCCCGACATTAGTACCGACCACTCAGATCGCACCCAGCCAGCCGCAGATTTACCAAGTTCAGCCTGTCTCTCAAGCGGAACTGAAGGTGCCCGAGTTAACGCCGCTGGAACCGGCTGCTGCAGGCGCGACGCAACAGGTACAGGTAGAGGATGCGCCGCCTCCCTCCAGCCCCTCGGCGTTGGCCTTCGCCGCTCGTCTGACTGCAGTCGAGCCCCACGAGACTGACTCGACGATTCCCAAGAATCCGACTCGGCCGGCGCCCGCTTACGATGCTTCCGTAGTGGTGACTCGCATCCCGGTGCGCTATGCCCCCACGGCGCAGATCATCCCGCAGATCACCCCGCAGATCACCCCACGAGCCGGACAGAAATCCGTGGGTGACCTCGAATCTCGGGTGGAGCCCACGAAATATACCGGGCCGGAGATCGACCGCTCCGCGCGACCCGATTTTGTTGTGCCGGGTTCGCCTGCCACCAATGACACGGCGAAGAGCTCGCAGAGCCAGCCCGCCCCTGAGCCACTCCCGACGCTCAGAACCGAACGCGTCATTGAGCCGCCGGCAGCGCCACCCACATCTTCGCGCGATATTCGCGTGCAGGTACCGGATAACAACGGCGGATCGACGCAGGTCCGCTTTTTGGAAACCGGCGGGGAAGTGCGTGTTTCGGTACGCACCGCCGACACGGGACTGGCGCAGAGCTTGCGCAGCCACCTGAACGATCTCTCATTGCGGTTGGCGGAAGGCGGAGTTCCAGCGGAAATCTGGAAGCCGGCTGCCAGCTCAGCCGCTTCGCAAAATGACCAGCATCAGCCGGATCGCGAAGGCCGCGGATCCGAGGGACGGCAGTCCGGATCAAATTCCGGAGGGCACTCCGGATCGCAAGGCGATCCGCAGGATCAGCAGGACCGGCCGGCATGGCTGGAGGAAATGGAAGCCTCGCTTATGGCGAGGAAATAGGAGACGTATGCAAGTTCAAAACAATACTACGCCGGTTGACGTAAGCCAGTTGACGGACCCCAAGGCGAGCGCGCCTTCGGCGCTCCCCGCGAACGTCGATGGCCTGGCCAACGAAAACACATTTCTGCAATTGCTAGTGGCGCAGATCAAGAATCAGGATCCGACCAATCCCACTGATTCGGTTCAGTTCCTCAGTCAGTTGGCGCAATTCAGTCAGCTCGAGCAATTGATCGGAATCCGGCAGGAGCTGAAGACGCCCGGATCGTCAGCCACGAGCACCCCGGCCTGACTGAGATTAGAAAGTAAATTATCCAAAAGAGGAGATTGAGAGCATGTCATTTTCAACAGCACTTTCCGGACTGGCCGCGAATAACACGGCTTTGGATGTGGTCGGAAACAATCTGGCCAACCTGAACACTACGGGCTTCAAGAACGACTCGATCCTGTTCAAGGACATCATGGGGCAGACTTCCGGGTCCACCGTAATCGGAGCCGGCGTCGCGACCACGGGCACCAGCAAGCAGTTCACGCAGGGATCGATTCAGCCCACGGCGGGTCCTCTGGACGCCGCCATCGAAGGCAATGGCTTGTTCGTTCTCCGCAACAATTCCGGGTCTACGCTCTATACACGAGCCGGCAGCTTCAAGTTCGATGGAACCGGAACCCTGGTCACCGGTACGGGCGAGAAAGTGCAAGGCTGGTCTTCGGTGAACGGAGTCCTCAGCACCAACGGAAACATTGGCGATATTTCCATCACGGCGATCGCCTCTCAATCTCCTACCGCGACCACCAAGATGACCTTGTCAGCTAACCTGGATGCGTCCGCGCCAACGGGCACTACGTTCGCGACGCCGCTGCAGGTAGTGGATTCACTCGGCGTCACGCATGTGCTGACCTACACCTTCACCAAGACTGGTCCGAACGCCTGGGACTACGACGTCTCGATTCCCGGGGAAGATCTGACGGGCGGCACCGCCGGAACGCCTACTTCTTTGGCTAATGGCAGTCTGGCTTTCGATAGCGCCGGCGCGCTGACCTCACCGGCGGCCGGATCTCCCATTAACGTTGCTACCACCACGGGACTCACCAGCGGAGCGAACGACATTGTTGCGGATTGGTCTCTGTACAGCCCGGACGGCACCTCGTTCATCACCCAGTTCGCGCAAACCTCGGCCGCGTCGTCCACTTCGCAGAATGGCGTTCTGGCCGCGCAGCTGACCGGTATCAAGCTGGGAGATAACGGAACGCTGATGGCGAACTTCTCGAGTGGAAAACAGATCGCCATTGCGCAGATTGCCTTGGCTGCGATTGGAAACCCGGATTCCCTGGTTTCCTCCGGCAACAACAATTTCACGGTGGGCACGGAGACTCTCACTCCGACTGTCGGTATGCCGAACACCGGCAACCGCGGGACTATCCTCGGCGGCTCACTGGAATCTTCCAACGTAGACCTGGCGCGCGAATTCACCAACCTGATCATTTATCAGCGCGGGTATCAGGCGAACGCTAAAGTCATCACATCGCAGGATCAGATCGATCAGGTGCTGCTCAACATCAAGCAGTAATACGGAGCGGCATAGCATTCGGAACTGATACGTGACTCTGAACGAACAAATCGCGCACTACGGGAAACTGCCCCTGCCTTTCCAACCGGAGCTGGGGCAGTGCACCCTTACTGTCGGAGAGATTGTAGCGCTCGCTCCCGGCAGCCTGATCAAGCTTTCCAGGCCGCTGGGAGAAAAGATCGACGTCAAGGTTGGCGGCGTACGCTTCGGATCCGGCGAGCTCGTGCGAGTGGGCGGTGCGCTATCTGTCCGCATGACCGGATTCCACTCCGGCGATGGCGAGTAAATACGAATGGAATCGATGGAACAGTTAACGGCAGTAATGGTGGTCTTGGGATTGCTTTGTGGTTCCTTGTGGCTACTGAAACGAAAAGGATGGGCGCGGACGAGTTTCCGCCGGCCCGGCCGCCCCGGACAACCGCGTCTCGAGGTTCTAGACCGGCTGTCGCTGACGCCGCAGCATTCCCTCCACCTGGTTCGCGTCGCGGATCGAACGCTGTTGGTCGGGCTCTCGCCTGAGGGCTGCAATCTATTGGAGAGCGGCCCCTCTGCAGCCCAATTCGCGGCTCCTCTGGAAAATTAATGATCCGGAAAATGATAGACGGCGCGACGCGCGCGTTACTCTTCTTGCTGGCCGGGACGGCGGCCGTCGCTGCACCCGCGGCTAATTCTCCGCTTGCGAAGCTCGGGGTAAACGCCGGCTCCAACGGCACCTTGAGTCTGCCGATGGAGATCGCCATCTCCCTGACGCTGCTCACGCTGCTGCCCGCCGCGGTGATGTGCATCACGCCGTTCTTAAGAATCACCATTGTTCTGCACTTCCTCCGGCAAGCGCTGGGGACGCAATCCACTCCGTCCAATCAGGTGCTCATCGGGCTGGCCGTGTTTCTCACCATCGTCATCGTGCAGCCGGTGGCTCAAGACATCTATCACAAAGCCTGGGAGCCGATGGACCAAGGCAAAATGACGGCGACGCAGGCCTTCGACGAAGGCTCGAAACCACTGAAGACTTTCCTGGCCCGATACGCCCGTGAGAAAGACATCAAGCTGTTCGTTGAGGTGACCAAAGCTCCGGCGCCTAAAAATGTCGATGACCTGAGCCTCTCGGTGCTCATTCCTTCGTATATCCTCTCTGAGCTGAAAACGGGATTCCAGATTGGAGCGCTGCTGTTCCTGCCGTTCCTGGTGATCGATCTGGTGGTCGCTTCCGTAACGCTTTCCATAGGCATGGTCCAATTGCCGCCGGCCATGGTCTCCGCGCCGTTCAAGATTTTGTTGTTCGTGCTGGTGGACGGCTGGAACCTGGTGGTCGCGTCGCTAGTGAAATCGTTTTACTAAAATCACTCGGAGCATCACAACACTCATGACCCCTGAAAACGTCATACACATTATTCGTGAAGCCCTGATGGCCGCCTTCTGGCTGGCCGCGCCGATGCTGGTCATCGGTTTCTGCGTGGGCATCATTATGAACCTGGTTCAAGTGGCAACATCCCTGCAGGACTCGGCTTTCAGCACGTTCCCCCGGCTGGCCGCGTTCCTGGGGGCGTTCATCGTCCTGATGCCCTGGATGCTCAACCGGATCACTTCTTATACCGCCTCGGTTTTTAACGACATCGCCAAGTATGGGCACTGAGCTGAAGCTCGAGACCGGCACGCTGTATGCGTTCCTTCTCGTGCTCACGCGCGTTTCCGGAGCTTTTATTTTTGTGCCTCTGCCCGGTATCAAGGCGGGGCCGGATATCATTCGCGCCGCGCTGGCCGGTAGTATCACGCTGGCGTTAATGCCCAGTTGGCCGGCGATCGCGTCAACGGGCGTTACGTTCGGAACGCTGGTGGGATGGATGCTGGCTGAAGCCGGACTCGGAATTGCCGTCGGGGTTGCAGTAGCATTTCTTGCGGAAATGTTCCAGATGGGCGCACAGATGATCAGCTTGCAGGCCGGATATTCCTTCGCGAGCACCATCGATCCGACCTCCGGGGCGGACTCCAGCGTGATGCTGTCCATCGCGCAGACCGTGTCTGGACTGCTTTTCTTCGCCACCGGTCTGGACCGTCAGGTTCTGATGGCATTCGCGCAGAGCTTGACGGTGCATCCGCCCGGACAAGTGGTGCTGACCACGTCCATGGTCAACCTGGTAGTCCAGGCTGGATCGGCTATCTTCAGTACCGGATTGCGGCTGGTTCTTCCGCTGCTGGCCCTGCTGATCATTGTGGACATTTCTTTGGCGCTTCTGGCACGGCTGAATTCGCAACTCCAGCTCATCACTCTGGCTTTCCCCATCAAGATGCTGGTCTCGCTCGGATTATTGGCGTGGCTGCTTTTGGTGTTCCCCAAGATTTTCACCCAGGCGTCCGGTCCCGTGTTGCATCTGGTTCGCCAGCTTCTGCTGAGTTAGGAGCGGGAATCCATGGCAGGTGATTCGCACAGTAAGACAGAGCAGCCGACAGCCAAGCGGCTCGCAAAGTCGCGCGAAGAAGGACAATTTCTTTCCTCGCGCGAAATGGTGGCCGCCACCCAGTTCGTGGTCTTTATCACCGTCGCCTTCGCCTGGTTCCCCGGCTGGATGACGGCCATGAAGGAGATGCTGCGGGCGTCGCTGGCCCAGGCGTTTCACGCCAACCTGAACATCGGGACGTTTCCCGAGATCGTAATGATGCCGGTCAAGCGCGCATTCATTCCACTCTCAGTTATTGGTGCCTTAACGATCACCGCAACGCTCAGTGTCCACCTGGCCGTGACGAAGCTGGGGTTCAGCCTTAAAAAGTTTACGCCCGATATCGGCCGGCTGAATCCCATGGGCAAGCTCCGCAATATGGCGTTTCAGGGTCCCGCGGCGCTGATGCAGGCGTCCGCCATGCTGGTGCTCTTTTCGATGGCGATCTACTCCATCGCCAAGCAGAACGCCGATCTGCTTCTGGTCCTGCCGTTCACAAACCTGGATACCGGGCTCCTCAAGGTAGGCGCATCCATCAAGGACATTCTGTGGAAGGCCGCGGCGATGTTCCTGTTATTCGGCTTCATCGATCTGGTTCGCCAAAAGCACAAGTTCATGAAGGACCTCAAGATGACCAAGCAAGAGGTCAAGCAGGAGGCCAAGGACTCCGACGGAAACCCCCACGTCAAAGGCAAGATCCGCCGCTTGCAGCGTGATTTCGCGCGCCGCCGCATGATGGAAAACGTGGCTACGGCTACGGCGGTCATCGTGAACCCGACGCATTACGCCATAGCCATCCGCTACGACCACGAAACCATGGCGACGCCCTTAGTGGTAGCCAAGGGCAAGAATTACCTCGCACTGCGGATCCGGAAGCGCGCGCTCGAGCACAATATTCCGCTGGTGGAGAATCCGCCGCTGGCCCAGGCTCTCTACAAGTCCGTAGATGTGGGCAAAGAGATTCCCGCGCACCTGTATCGAGCCGTGGCGGAAGTGCTGGCGTATATCTATCGCTTGACGCGCTCTCGCCGCTAAACGTTTCCTTTGCCTAGGCCGATAGAGAATTAGAATGTGGTGGTTAGCGATATTCCTCATGCAGGATGCCAGCGGGCAGCAGCAGCGTATCCGCGCTGCCATGGCTGAATCGATCGCGAAACAGCGGGCCTCGGTTGAGCAGCAGCTGAGATCCATCAAATCGCCCGTACCCTTGAGTGAGTCGGGCACGCCTTCTTTCGCCGTACCGCCGCCGGTAGTTCCCGCGTGCGATCCGGTGTCTCCGCCTGAATTAAGCAGAATGATTGACGGCGCCGCGCGCGAACACAGCATCGATCCGGCTCTGGTCCGCGAAGTCGCCCGCCAGGAATCCGGGTTTCGCCCCTGCGCTGTTTCACCGAAAGGCGCCGAGGGTCTGATGCAGCTGATGCCGGCGACCCAGGCGCAACTGGATGTGCGCGATCCTTTCGATCCGCAAGAGAGCCTTTCTGCGGGCGCGAAGCTGCTTAAGCAATTGCTCGATCGCTACCACGGAGATCTGGCCCTGGCGCTGAGCGCGTACAACGCAGGAATTGGCCGCGTAGACCGGACTTTCTCCATTCCCCATATTCCCGAGACCAAGGACTACGTTACGGACATCCTCGGCCGCCTGCGGAAATAGATACCTTTGGAGGTATCGCCTAAATTGGGGATCCTTACCAGTGGGGGGATATGGCTTCGGCCAGAGCGGTGAGACCAAACAGCCCATGCTCGATGCGAAGTCCGACGAGCCAATGGGATTGTTCCTTCTGGCAATACACAACTTCCCCGAGAAGGAGGTTGTCGTCGTATTCAACTTTGACGAGCGCGTAGGGTGGCAGGGACTCGGCGAGACGAAGCTGGGTTCCCCCGGCACTGACGTTTCGAAGTTCGCCGTGAAGAACACGACTATCCGGCCCGACCGTGACGATGGCAGACTGATTGAGCTGCTGGCGTGAGCTTTTTCGTTGATCCGGTGGCTCCGCGAGCTCGAAAGGCGCTTCGATCAGCGTCTCTGTCAGCATGAGGGGATGTTACTCTCTCCGTGCGCGGATCGCCATAGGCCGGAAGCTCCATGCCTTCTAAGGTCCGAGGGGCTGGTGCTAAGGGATTTTGGGTCGGCGGACTAAGTCCATCCGCAGATCGAAAACACCCGCCGGCATTAGGTTCATCAGTGGGAAGCGCATTACGATAGTAGAAACAACTATGGATAGTTCCAAACAGAGTGTCGCAGTGCTTGGCCTCGGATACGTAGGCTGCGTGACGGCAGCGTGCCTGGCCGAATTGGGTCATTCGGTGGTAGGTGTGGATCGCGATGAATCCAAGGTAAAGAACATCACGGAAGGACGCGCCCCGTTCTACGAGCCCGGCCTGGAAGCTCTGGTGGAGAGCGGAATCAAGTCGGGTTGCCTGCGTGCCACCACTTCGGCCGGTGAGGCAGTGCGTGATGCAGATATCGTCATGGTCTGCGTGGGTACTCCCTCGGAACGAAACGGCAACCTGGGTTTGGATCAGATGAGGCGAGCCGTGGAAGAGGTCGCCGCCAGCGTGGCCGGCCGTACCAAACCTCTGATTGTGGCCATCCGGAGCACCGTATTTCCCGGAACCTGCGAGGAGGTAATCATCCCGGCGCTGGCCCGGCTTCCTCATGTGTCGGTCGTATCCAATCCCGAATTCTTGCGGGAAGGATCCGCAGTTCGTGATTTTCGGGAACCTTCGCTGGTGGTGGTGGGAGGCTCCGACCCTGCAGCAGTTCACCTAACGGCGGGCTTATACGACGGCCTGGGGGTCGAAGCCCGGCTGGTTTCGCTGCGCACCGCTGAAATGATCAAATACGCTTGCAACGCGTTTCACGCCGTGAAGATTTCCTTCGCGAATGAAATTGGAGCGCTCTCAGCGAAATTGAATATCGATGCGCGGGAAGTAATGACTACACTCTGTTACGACACGCGCTTGAACATTTCCGCGGCCTATCTGAAGCCTGGTTTCGCCTTTGGCGGATCCTGCCTGCCCAAGGATCTGCGGGCGCTCACCTATCGTTCCGCCAGGCTGGACGTGAAGCTCCCGTTTCTCGAATCCGTGCTTCCCGCCAATCAGGCACATCTGAACCGCGCCATTCAAGACATCCTCGATCTACCCTCCGAGCGGATCGGAGTAATCGGTCTGGCATTCAAGGAAAATACTGACGATCTGCGAGAGAGTCCGGTGGTTTCTCTTCTGGAACAGCTCATCGGCAAGGGCCGCCACGTTCGCGTCTATGATCCTCATATCCGGCTGGACTCCATCTACGGCAGCAACCGCGATTTTATCCTGACGGCGATCCCGCATATCGGGCGATTACTCCAATCAAACGTAGAGAACGTTGTGGAGTGGGCCGATCACGTCGTGCTGGCCCAACCGCCTTCGGCCCAACTGGCGCAGGCCATTCGCGATAGCGGGCGCCCGGTTCTGGATCTGGTCGGGTCGGGTTTGTTCGTATAACTGCTACTGCGCTCCGCGCCACAGCAGCATCACTTTAATCGTGTGGAAAATGATATACGCGTCCAGGGCCGGCCCTAGATTCTTGATGTAATACAGGTCGTATTCAAGCTTCGTCAGAGAGTCCTCGATCGTGTCTCCGTATTTGTGGTTGATCTGGGCCCATCCGGTGATCCCCGGTTTAACCCAATGACGCTGCCGGTAAAACGGAATCTTTTCCTCCAGCATGGCGGAGAACTCTGGCCGTTCAGGACGAGGGCCCACCATCGACATGTGACCGCGGACAACATTGAAGAACTGCGGCAATTCATCCAACCTCAGGCGGCGAAGCCACCGACCAGCGGGAGTGATGCGGGGATCGTTTTTACTGGCCCACACAGCCCCCGTGCGCGCTTCAGCGTCGGCGTACATCGAGCGGAATTTATACAAGACAAAGTGTCTGCCGTGCAGGCCTACGCGGGTTTGCCGAAGCAGGATGGGTCCGGGGGAAGAGAACTTCACGACCAGCGCGACAACCGCCATGATGGGCAACGTCACCACCATGCCGATGACACCCAGCGCCACCGAGTACAGACGCTGCAATAGCACCATCCAGTGTCGCGGACCCATTTCCTGCGAGAAAATAAGCTGGGATGGACGCAGGTCCTGAATGGAGACGCGTCCAAAGACGGATTCGAACGCAGTGGGTGCTTCTTCGATCGGGATCCCGGAGAACCTGAGATCCAGCAACTGTTGCATGGGGAGTCGCCCCCGGCTCTCGACTAACCCCACGACGATGCGATCGGGCTGGAGGCGCTGGACTACCTCGCGCAGTTGATCCACGTCGCCGAGCCATGGCGTACGATAAAAATCGGCAGGGGCTGGACTCAAATATCCGACCACTATCGACCCAAGCTCGGGCCGCTCGCCGAGCTGCAGCGCGATCCCGCGCAACGCGGAAGAGGATCCCAAGAACAGCAGTTTCTCTAACGGGAGCGCTTTGCTGACCACGGAATAGAACGCTATCCGCCAGAGCGGCAGAACCACTAGTACCAAAAGGCTGCCGTACATCATGGTCCACTTATTCAGCTGGAGCGTGGAGCGGCCATAGCCCAGAATGGCCTGTAAGAGGAAGACTGCTCCCAGGACTAGCGAGACTTGCTGGGCGAGATAGATACGCGACCCAGGGCGTAAGTGTTGGTACAGGTCCTGGAAATAGAGACCTGTCTGAACGGCTGCGACCACCAGCACGATCGGAAGCAAGCCCCCGTCGTAACGCAAATAGAACTCCAGATCTTCATCGATGATGAAGTAGGCCGCCGTGATGTAGCAGCCCAAAAGAAGGAGGGATTCCAGCACAAAGAGTGCAAGCACACTGGACGGGATCGAAACGCGGAACAGCCGGATCATCGGGAATCAGTCATTAGCGGAACGGAAAGCATAAGGGATACTTTACAACCTGGTTAACAGCACATCGCGCCAAGTTTAACATTTGTCACTTGTTGCGAGTCAGATAGGCCGCTAGTTCACGATACTCAGAAGCTCTGGATTTGCACATCCACAAAGAGTACTGCTGGTACTAGCTGGCCTTGTAATGAGATGGGATTGCTCTTATGCTGAGTAGAGATTTGGACGTAAGTCTACGGAGGGCGCGTTAGCTGTGCGACCTGCCGTAAGGCAGGAGGATTTACCCCGTGGCAACTCCCACAACGACCTCACGGTCCGGATCGACCCTGACGTCGGGCCTCGTCCCGGTCGGAAAGAGTCTCACGCCGCACGAGGAGGAGCAAAAGCTTCGCGAAGAAATCGTCCGGATCGGCCGGCTCATGTTCGAAAAGCGGTGGATCGCCGCCAACGACGGCAACATCACGGTCCGCTTGGACGATGAACGCATTCTAGCCACGCCTTCCGGCGTGTCCAAAGGCATGATGGGGCCCGAAGATCTGATCGTGTGCGATCTGGAAGGGCGCAAGCTTTCCGGAAAGCGCGCCTGCACAACGGAGATCGGGATGCATTTAACCATTTACCAAATGCGTCCGGACGTGCGGGCGGTAGTCCACGCGCACCCTCCATACGCCACCGGATTCGCGGTAGCGGGTCGCGCGCTGGACCTCGGATTGTTACCTGAAGTTGTTCTTAGTTTGGGGTGGGTACCCCTCGCCGAGTACGGCCTTCCAGGCACTCCGGCGCTATCGAAAGGCATGCTGCCCTACATTCCAAAATATGATGCCCTGCTGCTGGCCAATCACGGCGCTGTAGCCTACGGAAAAGATGTGTGGCAGGCGTTCTTCCGTCTGGATACCGTGGAACACTGTGCCCATATTGCGCTGATAGCCGAGTTGTTGGGCGGGCCTAAGGTGTTGCCGCGCGTCGAGATCCAGAAGCTGTTTGACTCGCGCATTCGCTATGGCCTCGTGTCTCGAAATCGCTTCGAGCCGGGCTCGCCGATCGCAGAGGAAGACCTCACCCGTAGCGGATACTAGCCGATTCCACACTGAGTTCGATGCGGAATCGCGCCACTTTCCGTACAGCACCTCTTGTTCATGCGTGATAAGTACGGCCTGACGCATGATCTCGCTACAATGCGAGATATAGGAACGTGAGCATACCTTTTTTCATAGGCGCGAGCGTGCTGATCCTCTATGTGTTTGCGGGGTATCCTCTCCTCCTAGGCTGGCTGGCCCGGCTGCGGTCCCGCCCTGTGCAGCGTCGCGCCAATCAACCGGCCGTCTCGGTAATCCTGGCGGTGCACAACGGGGAACGTTACCTCGCCCGGAAGCTCGATTCGATTCTAGCGCTGGACTACCCCCCGGGGAAGATGGAAATCCTGGTGGTCTCCGACGGCTCAACGGATGGCACGGATGGCATCGCCCAAAACTACGCGCTGCGAGGCGTGCGCCTGCTGCGGATCAATCAGGGCGGTAAGGCACTTGCATTGAACACCGGAATCGCCGCCTCGCTTCACGAAATCCTGGTGTTCACCGATGTGCGGCAGGCCTTAGCGCCCGATAGTCTGGCATTGCTGATGGAGAATCTTGCCGATCCCAATGTGGGGGCGGCCAGCGGTGAGTTGGTGATTCGCAAAGGCGGCAGCTCGGAGGAGGAATCGGTCGGCCTGTACTGGCGATACGAAGTACAAATCCGGCGTTGGCTCAGCGAGATCGATTCAATTTTTGGGGCTACCGGCGCCTACTACGCGCTCCGCCGCGAGCTGGCCGTTCCGATTCCGGCCGCAACTCTGCTCGACGATGTGTATTTACCGTTGGCTGCGTTTTTCCGTGGGTATCGGCTGGTGGTCGATTCGCGGGTGCACATGTATGACGACCCCACGGGCCTTTCCGATGAGTTTTGGCGCAAGGTGCGAACGCTGGCCGGCAACTATCAGATCATGCAGGCCTACCCGCGCTTGTTGTGGCCAGGCTGGCTGGGCGGTAATCGCATGTGGTTGCATTTTGCGTCCTATAAGCTTGCGCGGCTGCTGGTTCCATTCGCGTTTCCCGTTGTCTTGGCCGCCAGCTTTGGATTGTCGCCCGCATGGCGTGCGACCGCGCTGGCCTCACAAGCTACTTTTTATGCACTGGCGGCGATCGATCCGCTGGTTCCCGAAGGATCGAAGGGGAAGCGCCTGACAAGTGTCGCGCGGACTTTCGTCACATTGATGGCCGCCTCGGCTTGCGCCATCGTGATCCTGTTTGCTCCCCGCGTCCGGTTGTGGAAACCCACCCGCGTCGGTGGATTGGATTCCGCTGAAACCTGAGCGTCGAGATCAGTGAGGAAACGGGGGTGCGTTCAGCAAAATAGACTCGAATTCGCGAGCAACGCTCTCCCAGGAGTACTTGTCCGAAACCATCTGGAGCGCAGCCGAGGCGAGGCGGCCACGCTCTTCCGGATTCTTGAGCAACTCCACGCATTGAGCGGCTAGCCCGGCCGGAGCATCGGCAAGACGGATGTTTTCCGGATGTTGCGCATCCAGCCCCTCGGCTCCGATGGAAGTAGACACAACGGCGGTGCCGGCTGCCATGGATTCGTAGATCTTCAGCCGGGTTCCGCCGCCGATGCGGAGCGGCACAATCGAGATCTTAGCTCCCCATAAGTAAGGACGAATATCCGGCACGGTGCCCGTCACGATAATTCCCGGATCGACCGCCGCCAGGTCCAGGATCTCGCGGGGCGGGGTCCGCCCGACCACCGCGAAGCGGCAATCCGGCAGTTGGCGACGGATCAAAGGCAGGCTCTCCTGGACGAAATACTTCACCGCATCGATATTGGCCAGCCAGTCCATTGACCCCACAAAGACGATATCTGCTTGCGGAGCCGGATCGGCGGGTCTCGCGAAGTAGGCCACATTCACGCCGGTAGCCACCGGCGTCACACGCGTCGCGCCGAAGAGCGAGCGCATCGCATCCGCGTCGATCTGCGAAACGGCGACGATGTGACCCGAGGCCAGGCTTACCCGGCGTTCGTATTCGAACATGCGTTTCGCCTGCACCTGAAAGTACAGTTTGCGGGCCAGATTCGCGGCGTGTTCCACGTTCCGCCGCCAGATCATCGTTTCGACGTTGTGCTGGAACAGAACGCTATGCTCCAGGTCCGGGAAGTACGAGGTGGGAGCGAGATGGTCCACCACGGCGCGATCGAATTTCTGTTCCCGGATGATGCGATCCAGGAATTCTCGCATCCCCGGAGGACTGAAGCGGCTTACCGCCACCGGAGTCGGAGAGAACAATCCTCGCGCCAGCTCAATGTAGAAAGCCGGCGACGACTTAGAGGGAACGGCATAGGAGAAGGGATAACTATGCGAGCTGTATTCGCCCGCCAGGCGCGGTCCTTCCGGATACCTAGGATCCTCGATTGCTACGTAATGGATCTCATGCCATTGGTGCAGCCACCGCAGCATCTCCAACGTGCGGATCTGGCCGCCCTTGGTGGTCGGATGCATGAAATTGGTGTTGACCCATAGGATCCTCATGAAGCGGCTAGCGCGCCTGTCTCACTCAGAAGACCGTCCGCCCATCGCTCGCGCTGGCCGGTGAGGAACACGTCGCCCCAGATCTGGAGGTTGAGCAAGCGCCAGATTCGGTCGGTAGCGTCTTCCTGGCCCGCCGTGTGCCGCGCGAGCAGAGCGCGCAGCTCGCCGCGATCGCAGTACATGCCCAGTATTCCGTCGGGAGCTTCGAGGAGGTTTAGTAGGGGCCGGGCGCGAGGATCAAGCAGCCACTGCCGTAGGGGCGTGGGAAACCCCATCTTCTTACGGTGCACAATGGAAAGCGGCAGTAGATCTTCCACCGCTTTCTTGAAAATGTATTTAGCGGTTCCCCCGTGCAGCTTGAGCGAAGCCGGTACCGACGCGGCGAACTCCACAAACGTATGGTCGAGGAAGGGGACGCGGCTTTCAATCGAGGCCGCCATGCTCATCTGGTCCTGCTTCATGAGCAACTCTACTAAATAGGTCTTCTGGTCGGCGTAGAGCAGCTGATCGAGAAACGGGCGCTGCGGCTCCGCCTGCCAGTAGCGCCTGTAATTCGAGTAGGGCGAGGTGTCCCCTAAGTTCGGGAATAGTCTGTGCTGATCGGATTCCGGAAACGCCGAGTAGAAATTGTCCAGATAGAGGGAGTCGATCGATTCGCCGCGGCCGAGGAACGTGTGTCCCAGCTTGCGCCGGAACGACGCACCCAGCAACGGGGATCTGGCGATCTGGCCGCGGACAGCCTCCCGCAAGGATCCGGGTAAGTGACCGTACATCCCCGCCCAGCGCCGGTTCATCGCATAGAACCGGTAGCGGGCATAGCCGGCGAACAATTCATCGCTGCCTTCTCCGGTCAGGACCACCTTCACGTGGTTCGATGCGAGCTTGGAGACGAAGTACAGAGAAACACTGGAAGGCCAGGTAATGGGCTCGTCTTCGTGCCACACCAACTGGGGGAGGGCATTGAAGAAGCCCGTCATGCCTACCTGAACTTCGTGATGGTCCGAGCCGATATGGGCCGCCACATCGCGAGCGTAACCCAGTTCACTGTACTGCGCCTCGCTGTAGCCAACCGAGAAGGTCTTGATGGGCGTATCGACCATCCGCTTCATGAGTCCGGCAATGGCGCTCGAATCGACGCCGCCGCTTAGGAACATGCCCAGCGGCACATCGCTCATCAGCCGCATCCGGACGGTTTCCTCCAGACGCCGGCGGCACTCCTGCACCCAGTCCTGCTCGGTTCGGCTCGCGGGAGCGGCTTCCGGCGCGGGGACATCCCAGTACCGTTGGACCCTGAGCGTTGGCTCGGCGTCTCCAAACTTCAGCTCCAGCCAGTGGCCTGGCATCAGCTTGCGAATTCCGGAAAACAGTGTTTGCTCTCCGCTTAGGTAGCCGAAGGCGAGGTATTCCGGCAGCAAGGACTCTTCCAGACGCGGCGAGATTTCGGGATGCTCGAGAAGGGCCTTGATCTCCGAAGCAAATGCGAACAAGCGGCCGTTCCAAAAGTAATAAAACGGTTTGATGCCGAGCCGATCGCGGGCGCACCACAGTGTCCGGCGGCCCTTATCCCACAGGGCAAACGCGAACATTCCGCGGAAGCGTTCCAGGCAGGACGGACCAAATTCCTCGTACGCGTGGATGATGGTCTCGGTGTCTGAGCGATTGGCATAGCGATGGCCGGCAGTTTCCAGGAGCGGCCGGACCGCGGCGTGATTGAAGATTTCACCGTTGTAGACGATCCACGCCGTACCGTCCTCGTTTCCCATGGGCTGGTGACCGGCGGTGACATCAATGATGCTGAGGCGGCGGTGGCCCAGAGCAACGTAGGGGTCGACATAGTAGCCGGAATCGTCCGGGCCCCGATGGCGAATGGCACAAGTCATTCGTTCGAGTACCGCGGACGATTCGCGATCGGCGCCTACCCGAGCAAATCCTGCGATGCCGCACATAGTCTGTCTCTCACTAGTCTACCTGGGCGGGACGTGCATCCCCGCGGCTGGGGGGTAGTGTCGTTAGGACACTACCCGGCTGGGAATATGACGCTATTTGAGGGCTATGGTTACCCCCGGCTGGGTTATGCCGTACCCGATCGCAACGATGATGGGCACGTTGGAGCCGGTGGGTGCGTCCATGGGAATACGGACGTTGACCAAAAGTGTCCCCGAAACCATGCCTGCCGCGGAGCCCGAGTAGAGAACCGGAGCGTCCATGCCGCCGATTCTTACCGTGGTCGGCAAGAGTGTAACCGGGGGTGGAAGACCCACGACTTGCCCATCCACCCCGGGCGGATCCGTTTGCCCGGATCCGGTGCCATAAACACTCACCCAGGAGCCGCGCGCAGCGGGATTGTCAGCCGAATTGACGGTCCCGTCCTGGTTGACGATCGCGCCCTGACGTCCGTTGAGCGTAAACAATCCGGGATTATAAGCCTCTACGGGAAGCGTCACAGGGGCGGAGCGCTTGCCTTGATATTCGACTTCTACCTTGACATTCGACCCTGGCGTTACCGAATAGGGAACTACCACGTTGATTTGGGTTCCTTGAACATAGAGCAGTGGAGCGGGAACGCCGTCGAAGAAGACCCGCGTAAAAGCAAGGGTCGTAGTCACCATACCCGATCCATCCAGGGCCAGGGTGACCCCATTGTCCGGCCCCAAGTTGGATCCCAGGATTGCTAGGATTTCACCAGCGGCAATCGGTCCTCCTTCAAGGCTGGCCGCGTTGATCGCCCAGCTCACCGTGGGTGGGTTGTCGGCAAAGCTGCTTGGCATTACGGTTACGATTGCCGAGGTGGCGACCGGCACTCCATCCGCAGGCACCAGAGTCCCGGTAATCGTAACGTCCTGTGGAGCCGGGACCATACTAGGCGCCGTATACACTCCGTTGTTGGACATAGCGCCGAGCCCGTCACCGTTAGACCAAACCACCGTCCCTACCGAGTCGTCGTCCAGGATCGCTGTGAATTTTACGCTCTTAGATGCGCTAACCATCGCATTCTGAGGGCTCAGCCTAATGTTGTTGTTCTTGGGCTTGAGATGAATAACGGCAGTGGCGGTGCCCGCTGGATTCGCCAGGCTGGTAGCCGTGATGGTGACGTTCTGCGCGGATTTGATGGAGGAAGGCGCGGTGTACAATCCGTTCGCTGACAGACTCCCTACAGAGGGATTCATAGACCAGGCCACAGCGGTATTTGAACTGCCGGTCACGTTGGCCGCGAACTGCGTACTCTGTGACGCGAGGAGAGTCGCACTCGTCGGGCTGATGCTTATATTGACGGGCACCAGCTGAATGATCGCGCTGCCGAATCTGGAGGAATCCGCCACACTGCTAGCCGTGATGGTGACGGTTTGCGGTGTGCTGATCACCGCAGGCGCCGTGTACAATCCGTTCGACAGACTTCCGACTAAGGGAGTCATGGACCAGACCACAGCGGTATTTGAACCGCCGGTCACAGTAGCCGTGAACTGTTTGCTCTGCGATGGAGTGAGAGTCGCATTCAAGGGATTAAGGCTTACGTTGAGATCGCTGGTCACTAGCTGAACGGTCGCGGTGGCCGATTTAGAAGTATCCACTACGCTGGTAGCAATGATGGTTACCACCTGAGATGCTGTGATAACGGAAGGCGCCGTGTACAATCCGTTCGATAGATTCCCCACGGAGGGGTTCATCGACCAGGTAACCCCGGTGTTCGTGGTTCCCGTCACCGTGGCCGTGAACTGCGTGCCCTGGGACGGGGTGAGGATCGCATTGGCGGGGCTCAAGCTCATGCTGACGGCGGGCATGAGCTGAATGACTGCGTTCCCGGTTTTAGTGGGATCCGCCTGGCTGGTAGCGGTGACGGTCACGTTCTGCGCCGTGTTTATGGTTGCGGGGGCCGTGTACAATCCGTTTGACAGATTCCCAAGTGGCGGTGTGGACCAGTTCACCGAAGTATTTGTGGAGCCGCTAACTGTAGCTGTGATTTGCGTGCTCTGTGTTGGAGTGAGCGTGGCATTCGGCGGGCTCATGCTGATGCTGACACTATCGGCCACCAGCTGAACAGCAGCCGTGCTGGACTTGGTGGGATCGGCCAGGCTGGTAGCTGTGATGGCGACTGTCGTCGCGGTGCTGACGGCAGAAGGCGCTGTGTAGAATCCGTTCGAGAGACTCCCCACTGAGGGGACCATGGACCAGGCTACCCCGGTATTGGTAGTGCCGGTTACCGTTGTGCCGAACTGATACGTCTGTGAGGCACCTAGAGTGACGCTCAACGGACTTACGATGATGCCGATGCTGGGCGAGATCTGCACGGCGGCGCTCGCGGATTTCGTGGGATCCGCCACGCTGGTCGCGGTAATGGTGACGGTCTGTCCTGAGCTGACGCTAGGCGCCGTGTACAAGCCGTTTAACAGGCTTCCCACTGCGGGGTTCATCGACCATGTCACGGCCGTGTTCGTGCTTCCCGTGACGGTAGCCGTGAACTGAAGTGTTTGCGATAACGACAGGATGGCGGTCAAGGGGTTGACTACGACGCTTACACTCGCGGTTGGCGTCAGCTGCACCGTGGCAGTTGCGGATTTCGTGGGATCCGCGACGCTGGTGGCCGTGATGGTCACTGTTTGCGAGGAGCTGATCGAAGCAGGCGCGGTGTACAGGCCGCTTACCAGTGTGCCGACCGCGGGGTTCATCGACCAGGTCACAGCCGTGTTTGTGTTGCCGGTCACCGTAGCGGTGAACTGTGAAGTTTGCGAGGCTGACAGGTTTGCGCTCGGAGGGTTGAGCGCAACGCTGACGCCCGGCAGTGGCGCCGGTGTGGAGGACGCCGCTGACTCGGTGACCACTCCTTGGGATCCGAGAGACAAGACGTGGTTGGTCGCGTCAAGATACAAAACCTGGTAATAAGCGACATGTTGCGGGGCCAGAGGAATAGTGATCTGGCATCCGGACTGACAGGGAACGCCGGAGTATTGTTCGCTGTCTTTGTACTTGAAAGGGTTGGCCGGGTTGACGCTGTTACTGATGGCAACACAAGACTCGCGGCGGCTGGAGCAATAGTACTGGCCTGGGGCGCCCTGTTCAGAGTACCCGAACTGGACGACTGCGGAAGCAGCTTGGGGATTGGCGGCTACATTGACTGTGACGGGAATAAATGTAGAGCGGTCCAGGGTGTCCTGTTTTGCAAAGGGCGGCATTTTGAGCATCACCAGGGGCCCCAGTGCCGTGCCGACGACTTGATTGAAGAACATCCAGTTTCCATCCGGAGTCGTCTTGGCAAGTGTGCCCATGTTCCGCACCGGTCCGAGTCCCCGGCTGAGAACACGGGACCATCCCGCGCCTGTCACCGTGGAGGCATCATGCGCTTCGCCCACCGTGTTGGCCACCATCCCAAGCTGAACAACCGCTTGGCCGGACGGCGGACTATCCAGGGCACACCAGTCATGGAATCCCGGATTCGGCCCATCGCTGCCCGCACAGCGCAACGTTTGCAGGTCGGGGATGTTGGCGAATACGTCTCCGGCCTGGGACCCCGGCCGGCACTCTCCGGCCAGGAAAGCCGTGCAGGTAGTGTTGGGCATGTCCGGGCCGGTGCTGATGACGCTTCCCGGACCGCTGATGTCGGTGAGCAGCTTCCCTTGTGTGAAGCTAAGCGTCGGCAGGATCTTGGTATGCACTCCGCTGTCGGTGAACCAGCTCGGGAAGGTGTATTTGTAGAGCTGGCCGGATACATTGATGTGGGTATCGCTTAAGAGATTGCCGCCGTTGAGCGGCTTGGAGTCGACGAACCAGTTGGGATCGTTTACCTGATGGTAGCTGGGATGCATCGCCGTAGTGCTGCCGTAGGTCCGCGGCCCCATGCCCGCGAAGGTGGGAGCCGGGGTAATGGATTGTTCGGCGCCTTTAGAAAGCCACGAATCGACAGTTCCTTTGGTGAAGCCGTAGCCTTCCGTCAAATGCACATCCAGGCCGGAATCATCATGGCCGTCGACGGGCCACAACCGATTGACGATTAAATTCCTGCCCCACGGATCGTCCAGGAATTTCCAATACACGTAGGGCCAGCCTCCCCCGATGCCCGGATCTCCACACTCCGCGAAGAGGGTGGATCCTTGAGGGTGGGAGATGGCGGGATAGTAGCCATCCGAACTGCGCTGCACGATCCATTGTGTGGAGCTGATCTTCTGAAGGATCCTGACCGTTTCCAGGTTGTCGGTGAAGCGAAAAACGTCTCCCACCTGCGCTTGCATCAACATGTCGGTGGGAAGCGCCGTAGGTTCTCCGGAGACTTGCAATGTTGTCGTAACCCCATCGGAAGCTTGCGTCAAGGTGACGGTGTAAGGGCCGCCGCCGGTATATTGTCCGCCGCCATTCAAGCCATGAAACCCAAACTCGATGACCGGAATGCCCGAGCCGGATGCCATGAAGTGAAAATTATGTTCTCCGCAGAATCTGGTAGGGCTGGCGGTCATCATATTCCTGGCGGCGACGGCCTGGCCGGTGATCAGGTTGATAATTCCGACGGAGATCGGATAGGTATCCTGAATTCCGCTTCTGCAATCGGCGAACAGCCAGTCGCCTTCGGTGAGAAGCGGGTTGCAGGTCTGCGCCTGGATGCTCGAATCGAAACGTTTGAGTGCCGACGCTAGATCGCCGCCGTCGATGTTGACTGGCGTCCAAGACATAGGCAGCCAGGTGGCCGGGGCCGCAGCTTGGTAGTTTCCGGTGTAAGTTCCCTTCAACGTTACTTGCCTTCCGCTGCGGGTCAGGACAGAGAAGTAGGTCGTCAAGCCCGGCTTGGGAAAGGCGATGATGTTTACATCCCATCCGTCTGGCCCCGACGTACCATTGGTCTGGTAGCTTCCTAAGTAGCGTAGTTCTCCCGTGGCCGGGATGTAGTAGTAGGCGGCACCGGGATTGCCTCCCTCGGTAAAGAAAGCGCACAAGTATCCATTGTCCGGACCTACGACGTTGGGAGAGCACATCCGGACAAAGCCGCCGGAGCCGAGATAGGCTTTGGCCCCGTTGAAGTGGTTGGTGGAAGGAGCGGCCACTTGCAATAGAGCACCGGTTTGCTGGTCGATCACCGCAGAGCCAGGAGTCAGCGTGGGACTCTTATCGGGGGGCAAATCCATATACGTGTTTCCCAAGGGAATGTTTGTGGTGCTAAAGGAACCGGCGGAAACGGAAGAGCCGCACGTAACGCGATAATAGTGCGTGGTGTAGGCTTGCAGCGCACGCGAGTAGGTCTTGCTATCGCTCGCAACTTCCGCCGATCGTTTGCCCACCACGACCGTGCGCTGGGTTCCCTGGTTGACTGAACCAGGTCTCTGGTCCGAGTCGGCTCCAACGAACAATCCTGGATCAACGTCGTGGACCAGCGGAGCGAAACTTGGGTTCTCACTGACCTCTACACGGCAGGCAGCCGTACTCGGCGCGGTATAGGACAGTACGGCCTGCGTGGCCGACTTGCCGACTACATTTACCGTCAGAGTCTGCGCGTGGCATATGAATCCCCCGAGCAAGCAGAAGATCCCCCAGGTCAAACTTCTTGACTTGTGGCAAACTCTCGCGAGCACCGGAGACAGTTTAAAAAGAAAAGCAGAAACCATTATGTAGTACCCATCGGCGTTACGGCCTATAGCTTGAGTCTTCATCTATGAGGAACAAGCCTAGAACAAGCGGAGTTTTTAACTTAGATTTGTTCGTTCGGTCTGAGGTTCGACTTATGACATACAGTACTAAGGTGATAATTCGCCGTAGAATCGGCATGGGCCTATCCAACTTCGATCGTGGACTTCTGTTGACCAAAGACATCACCGGTCTTGAAGGGCGCAGAGATGCGATTACTACGAGAGTGTTTCGGAAGAGACACGCGTTGATTTGGGGAATGCCCGCAATTAAGGATGATGCCCGGCTGCGCAGAGGCGAGCACCGGCTCAAGTAATGCCAGGACGTGCGTGGCAGTTCGGGAGAGGGTCTGCCCATGCTGCACATGTCGAGATCGTAATCCGGCCGCATGAGGCTGAAGGCAGCGAGTGCCCGCTCCAGGACGGGTCATGAACGCGAGAATTGTTAATCCGGCTAGAGCCATCGGATGTGCACACTCCTTCCCTGTGGAAACCAGAACTGCGCCGCGCCCTGTAGCGACAGCGCGGCAAATTCGCGCGGATGCCAGTCATCCACACCACACCCTCCCGCTTCCGTACTGCATTGAACAGGAGTTCACCCTGCGCAATCAATTGCATCGTTACTAGAGCGTAGCGGGCGGGACGCGCGGAAAAATACGAGAACTATTTTGCGGGTTGCTCCAGTGGCCACCCGATCCGTTCGACGCTGAAAGTTCCAGCCGAAGTTGTCCCGTCGCCAGACAACGCGGCTCGAGGATTATTACGAATAAGCCAAGGAGAGAGCGCCAGCGGACGCGACGCGACTGCTCTCCCGGCCGCAGAACTTCCACGTTGAGCGTCTCGACCTAAAGAAGACCGAGAGCGGGATTCCAAACTGAATTCTGTTCAACGCTTAGTCTACTCAAGATCCGCAAACTTGTAAACTGGAAAGATTACTTGGAGAAATTTACCGAAGGCAGTCAATTCTTCCTACTGCAGACTGCGGTAGAGAAGCAGCACAGCTTCCAGGTTTTGATCTGAGGAGGAGACGACTGCAGGCCTTCGCGGAGGATTCTGCAAGATTGCGTCCTCCAGTGCGGTCGCATCTCTCGCGGGAATGAGTCGCACGCCTTCCGGGCGCATGCCGTTATCCGTGGCGATAACTGGAGTTCCCAATTGAAGCGCTTCACGTACGGAGATGGCGTCACCGTCGTAGAGCGTGGTCCTAAGCAGCACCGAAGCCTCGGCGATCGCCTTCAGGGTGACGGAGTGAGGCACGTCCCCCTGAAGGAGAATGTGTTCGGCGCAAGGGGACGCGGCGATACGCTGTCGTAACTCCTGCTCCAGACTTCCCGAACCGATGATCACCAGGCCGGCGCGCGGCTGTTGCCGGCGGATCTTGCCAAGGACGTCGATTTGCGTCTCCAGATCGTACTCCGGCTCGAGCAAACCGACGGTCAGCAATACGGGATTGTGCTCGCGATAAAAAACATCGAGGCTGGGTGACAGATTCTCGGCCGGCATGACAGCGCTCCCGTGAGGCGGGATGTGATACAGCCGGGCTGCGGCCACGCCCAGCTTATTCATCCATTCGATGATTTCCGAGTTGACGCCGATGATAGCGTCAAAACGCCGTAGAACGAACGCCGAAAGCGTCTTGCTGTGAAGCGCCTGGCCCTCGGGCGAGGAAGGAAACCCGCCGGAATGAAAGGTCAACACGGCCTTTTTCCCGGGGATCAGGCAGCATAGCAAACTCAATCCAAGAAGCCGCGCGGTGAGGTTGCCACCAATGTGCAAATGCAGAACGTCATAGGGAAGTGCGAACAGCCGGCGCAGCAGGCCCGCGATGCCTGCCGGGTAATACACTTCATCCGAGTCGGGCTGGCGGTGACGCGTGAGGTTAATCGCCGCACAGGAGATGCCTTGACGGCGCAGGTACTCCCGAATCGCAACCAGGTTGGTCTGGACACCGCCGTGCGGAGGCGGATACGGACCCAGTTGGAGAACTCTCATGAACCGGTTATTGCGATGCGCGCGCCCCCTGCATGCGCCGATTCCAGCATGCACAGACAACCAATCGTGGCCCGCGCGCCGTCGTCTACATTCACGTTCGGCTGGCGGCCTTGTCGGATGCCATCCAGGAATTCGGTCATCTGAGCGGCATAGCCCTTTTCCGCCCACCAACGGCTGCTACCGCGCCGCATGCCAGTGTGAATGCCGAGCTTCTTAAAATCCTCGGTGACGACTCCGACTCCCTGGGCAAACCCCTCCACCCGCTCTCCTCCGGAGGTGCGGCTGCCGAGCGTGCAATAAGTGAGGTTGGCAATCGAGCCGTCGGCGAAGTGGAAGCTCGCCACCAGGTTATTTTCCCCGATCGGTTCCTGTCGTCCGGTGGGCAGCGAAAAGGCAGTGACTTCGAGCGGCTCGGAGTCCAGCAGCCAGTACAGCAGATCGACGAAGTGGCAGGCCTCGCCGAGAATGGCCCCACCGATCGACGGGTCGGCCATCCAATAACTGCCGGAGATACCGGGAGAATTGACTCTGCAATTCAAAACCGCCGGACCGCTGCGGCCGCGCAGGCGATTCTTGAGCTCGACGTAAAAGGGCGCGAACCGCCGGTTGAATCCGACCGTAAGATGCAACCCGGTTTTCTCGACAGTGGCTTTGAGCGCAGCGCATTCTTCTCGCGTGAGAGCCATCGGCTTCTCCACAAAAACGTGTTTACCCGCCTCCAGCGCGGCCATTGCCTGCCCGGCATGATCCTGGTTGCGGCTGACGATGAGCACGACGTCAATGTCGCGATCGTCAAGAATGCGCTGATATTCGGAGGTCGTGTAGGCGGCTCCGAAGCGCACTCCATAGCTCTTCCCACGGGCGCCACTGGCCGAAAAAACGGCTTGCAGCTTTACGTTGGGCGATTTCTTTAGATTAGGCAGATGGGCCCACCGCGCCAGGTTGCCGGCTCCCACCAGCGCGACCCGCAATTCCCCGGAGGAACGCGCGGGGGAAGCCGCAATCTGAATGGTCCGCTGGGGATGATAGAACTCGGTTGGCTCGGGCTGATTCGCGGCCGGATAGCGCAACAGCACTGCAAGGCTCGCCGCTGCGGGATCCATAATGGTCCGATACGCCTGTGGGGCCTCATCGAGCACAAAGCGGTGAGTGACCAACCGCTCCACGTTGACGCGGCCAGACGCAACCAGGCGCAGAAATTCCTCCATATTGCGGTTCTCAGTCCAACGAACATAGGGCAGGGGATAGTCTTGGCCTTTCTGCTCGTAAAGCGGATCATAGCTTCCCGGGCCGTACGCCCTTGCCATGAAGAGCCGGATCTCCTTGCGATACATCTCCAGCCAAGGGAATTCCATTTTCACTGCGCCCACTACAACGATGCGTCCCCGGTCGCGCGTCAGATCGAGCGCTTGCTGAGCCGGCCCCGCACTTTTCGCGGCCGCCGCAACGATTGCGCAATCCACGCCCCGGCCGTTGGTGATCGCCAGGACCTGCGCCTGCACGTTTTCCGCCAATAAGCCAAAATCTGCGCCGAGCGCCCTCGACAATTCCACGCGCTCTGGTTTCAGATCGATGGCGATAACAATGGCGCCTTGCAAACGCGCCAGTTGGCTGATGAGTTGTCCGATCAAACCCTGGCCGATGACTGCGACAACGTCTCCCACGCTCAGCGCCGCGATGCGCACGGAGTTTAAGGCGATGCAACCCAGAGTTGCAAAGCACGCCTGGTCGCATCCCAAACCGGGCGGCACCTTTGCTACCAGGTTCCGGCCCGTCAAGACGGTTTCCCCATGTCCCGTGCCTTCGCCGCCGTAAGCCACCACGTCGCCCGCTGCGAGATCCATCACGCCCACTCCGGTTTCGACGATCACGCCGGCGCCGGAATAACCCAGCACGGCGTACTCACTGAACTTGGCGATGACCTCGGATATCGTTCGCTCTGGCCCGGCCACTTTCATGACGTTGTAGATCTTCGCCAGATGGCCCGGGTTGTCCGCCACTTCTTTAAGGACACCTTCCGTGTGGATGCTGGCGGTTTCCGTGCCTGCGCTGATAAGCGAATAGAGCGGCCGCACCAGCACGTGGTGAGCTCGAACTGTGGGATCGGGAACATCTTCGACAACAATGTCCTTCAGCCCTTTGCGAAGTACCTGTTTCATAACGTGATTTTCATGGAGCGACCCTCGGAACGGCTGCGGGCCGGTTGGCTTCGTAAGGAGGAATCATCCAGTCGAAATACTCGGTTGGATCTCCGCTCTTGCCGGCCGCCGCCGCGCGTGCCACATTGTAGGCTTCGCGCGCCGTGACGTAGTGCAGGACGTAGCGCTTCCCGTCGTTGTAGTGGCTCTCCAGATATCGCATGGTGCTTTCGAAGTTCGGACCCAAGGTTTCGTTCATGTCTTCTTCACTGCTGGCGGCGTGTCCAAATACCTTGACGAAGACCCATTCCGGTCTGCCGGGAACGTGAATGTTCGCCCTGACCCACAAGTCGGCGCGCTCCGGCGTCGTCGGGATGGCCGGGTGCACGTCGGCGTCTTCAACCTCCCAAAACAAATGCCTCCAGTTAGCCGATGGCGCCACCATCAGCGGACCCTCGAAGATCACCAGATCGCCCTTGACCTCTTGACCCACGCGTAACGGCACACCTCGGTCGTAGGACTTAGGACGATCGTCGTCGGTCGCCGCGAAGATCGAGTTCACCAGGGACGGCTGCGCATTGTTCCACAAGCTGGCAAACGTAAAATCGGCAAATGCCCCCAATTTCTTCAGTATCGCCAACTCGTGGTCCGCACCGCAGAATTCCGGCCCCAGGCTGTTATCCAGGCCCCAGTTGCCGTGAATGAAGGCGAAATGAGTGTCGCCGGTTACGCTTTTGAGGAATCCGAATTTCTGAAAAGCCTCAATAGCTTGGCGAAACTTAACCTCGGTGGATTGGTCGGTGTCGTTCTCGTGATGATAGTGCAGTTCCACTTCGCCATAGCCGCCCGCAGCTAACCGTGCCAGAGAGGCCAGGTTCTCTTCCTCCAGCTGCTCGCCGGGATAGAACCAGGTGTGCTGGAGTACCCGTCCCCGGCTGTCGCGATGCCGGGATGCCAGTTGCGGGTATTCGCGTTCCCATCGGCGAGTCCGCTCGAAGTCCTTGCCCGGTTCGAAGTGATCGGTATAAAAGAACAGCAGGTGAATTGGGTCCTGAACTGCCTCGCTGGGAGCCATCGACGACCGGAGATAGTCCGGCATCCAGACGTAGTATTGGCGAGACCAAAATCGATAGGCCGTGGCCGAGGCATACAGAGCCGTAAGAACCAGCACCGCTTGCCCAATGCGCCGAAGTTTCATCGTGCGTGAGGCACCATTCTTGTCAACGCTGCTCCAGCAACATCCGCCGCAACTTCAGATACGGCTTTCCCGCGACCATCTTTGCTGCTTTCTTTGCGTTCCAAAGGAGTGTCTGCCGCAGGCAAGGCCCCCAGTGCCCGGCTGCGAAACCGGCTGCCGTGGACGCGCTCATGCCTCTCTGTAAGTAATATCGGCCGAGAAGCCAACAGCCTGCAACGCGGTTCACCCGCGCGGTCGGCTCGGAACAGAACAGCACCCGGTAGCCGGCCGCTGCGGCGGTTTCCCCCACCTCGCGGGAATAGTGTCCGCCTGGCACCGATGCCGTCTCGACGGGTGCGCCCAGGATGTCTTCCAGGCGAGCCCGGCTGGTCGACCATTCCGTCAGTAGCTCGCTTCGTTTCAACCCGGACATTGGTACGGGATGGCTGGCCGAATGGCTGCCAATAATATGACCTCGGGCAGCCAAATCCCGTAACTGCTGGGACGTCAGGAATCCGGGACGGCCGATATAATCCGTGGTCATGAAAAAATGCGCCCGCCAGCCGCGCTCTTCGAGCAAGGGCGCGATCACGTCCGCGGCGCTTACACCTCCATCGTCAAAAGTCAGAAACAACGGCGTTCCAGACGGTTCGTGGCTTGCGGAAACGGTCTGAGGGGTTTGGCCAACCGCTGCGATGGCTTTCAGGTGCTGTTGAAAAAGAGGAAGAGACAACTTGTAGAGAGCGGCCGGACCACCCGGGAATCCGCTTACGTCAGCGTTGTCCCCCTTCACGACGTCGTGATACATCAGTGAAGTAGCCCTTGTCACTGCTGAGAGTCTCGAAAAACCCGCGCCCTTTCTTCATGATAGATCATACGCGGGATGCTAATTTGCATGCGCGCACTCAATCGGCAGGACGAGTGGCGGCTGAATTGACCATCGACACTCCGAGGTGATGGAGGAACTGTGACTAGGGAACCCGGCGGGGTTTTCCGCCCCGCCGAGGTTCCGATCATTGCTTCTAACGGGTGAGTCTTGCCCGTTAGTCGGCGCAGTGCCCCGGTCCGCCAGGCGCAAGTCCGTTGTTGTAATTGTCCAGGATCGTGATCAGACCGGACGTGGACGACGGGGAAAGGTATCCGCCGCCAATTGGGGGGACCACCAGCGAACCTATCAAAGCGTCGGCGGCAGTGATAGCCGCCTGCACTGCTGCCGGGACAGAGGCGCCTTTCAACGCGTTCAGTTTGGCAGTGATCAACTGGTGCGCCAGGCTGACCAGGCCGTTCCCCTTAACCGGTGTCCCGTAGATAAGGAGCAGTTGAGCTTGGGTATAGCTGACCGTACCGAGCGTCAAGCTCCCAGTGAACGCGGCCGGCCAGTTGCCCGGGTGAGTCTTGTAGTAGCCCTGAGTCAGCGTGCATCCCAGGGTTGGATTACATGCCACGAAGGTAGATCCTTCATGCACGGCCGTGGTCGTGGTCTCGAAAACAAACCGATTCGGCGTCGCGGGACTGTTAGAAATCCCGGCGATGGAATTAGCTGCGCCACCCGACGGCGGAAATTCTCCGGGGAGCAGAATGCCGTTCACTCCAATGAAGTCCGCTGCCGAGAACTTTAAGATTTGGCCGAGTGCCTCATTGGTCGTGAAGAAGACGCCATCGGCGCCACTGCCGACCCCGCCGCTCAGATTACAGAGGAGCGCTGGGATCACGTGAATGCTCTCAATGTCGGCCAGCGTGTCAAGCGTATGGAAGGTCAAGTTGGGCGGGACATTACCCCCGCTGGGAGGATCGATGGCCACGATAACATTCTGGTTTTCCTGGGATACCAGCAGCCTGCCGGGCGCAGGCAAAAAGGTAGCTGGCGCCACATCCGGTCCTTCTGTCACATCGTTTGCGAGTGTCGTGAGAAGAGTGGGAGTTCCAGCAGCGTTGATTGAGTATATCTTTCCGTTTTGATACGTCGTGATCAGGTTGAAACCAAACGTACCCACGCGGTCGAACACGATTCCGGTGTGTGCCTGAGTGATCCCCGGGATGGTTGCGAACAAACTGACGGCCGCGCCGTTTGATGAAATCTTGAACACGCACCCTAGCCGTGTCATATAGATATCGCCCGCGGCGAAAACACCGCCGGCGCCCGTTGAAACAGCCAGGTACTGCTCCGGCAACTGTTCACTGGGAAGAGGATTAAAGTTGACCGGACAGGCGGCATTTGCCGGCACCGTTGCGAACGGAGTCACAACACCGTTCACGTCGGCTTGAAACACATTCAAACTTTGCTGAGTTGTAAACAGAACCTTACCTGGGATTGCGGCCACGCCGTTTACCGGACCATTCGTGTTTGCGACAAACACGGTGGGGGTCGCCGCGGAAACTGGCACCGCATGGCCAGCCAGCAGCAGAACGGTCAAAATCGTCAACCCGCCTCCGATTGCGGTGGCGAGCCTTGTCTTTTTGGTTATTTTCATTTTGTGGTTTTTCCTTTGACGTTAGACTCAGGTGTTGCCCCTAGAACTCCGATAAGGGGAACCTTAAGGCAATTCTATGACGGTGTGGGGGTAGGAGGCAATGGGCGGGGCTATAGTACTAAACCCATTTGAGCGCCGAATGCGGAAACCAGCCGGCCATAAAGTACTGTTAGTACTGAGGCCCTGCTCCACGCCCCAGAAGCGCTTGGCCAAACGGTCTCAGGCGCCCAGGGCTCTTGAATCGAGCTGACTAGTTCTTTGTCTTAAACACGATACCGGCGGAGACTTCGGCAAGACTCCGCTGGAACAATCGCAGTAGCGATCCGAAATTACTTCCTTCCACCTTTCGGACTTGGCAATCCCTTGGCTGAAACGCGGCGCGTCGGGTTGACCCCAAACGCCCCCAGATCGACAGTCCCGGAGACAGACCCCCACTCCGAGTCTTTTATCTCGACTCCTGCGGCGATAAGTGGACTGTTTGCAGCCAGATGGAAATCAAACTTTGCTTCGTCCACAAACCTCGGATTCACATCCAGCCCCTTGTTATGAGAAAACACTGGACTATAAATCTTGTCCGCATCCGCAAGGGTCTTCCCATTTTCAAAAGAGCCCCGCGCGTCATGGTTCCAGATGATGATTTCATGGTTCGGTTGAAGGGCGCCCGCACTATCCGCGAATAATATGTCGTTGTGGGTAATGCTGTTGGTCATGTTTGCCAGATAGATATCGGTCGCGTAGCCCGTCGTTTTGTAACAGATGTTGTTGGCGTACAGCACATTGTCATACGCCGCAACCCCGCTGTTGTGAGATTGAAAATAGCATCCTCCGGGGCTATAGAACACGTTGTTGTAGATCAGGGAATTGGGAACCGAAGTGCCGGCGTCCAGGGCACTCACTTCCAACGCCCAGCGCGGCCCGTTCACCGCGACATTGCGCCGCACCGTATTGTAGCCATCGGAGATTTCAATGGCCGGCTTGTAGAAAGTCACCAGCTGCCCCGGATCCTTGATGAAGTTACCTTCCACCAGATTGTGCTTGGAATTCTCGATGGCTTCCCATCCCATTCCCCAGCCCCCGTCCATTACGTTATTCAGCCAGCGATTGTAATTGCACCCAGACTTGCATAGGCTGACGTCGTGTCCGCCGCGCGTCAGATGGTTGCTCCAGATTACGTTCCGATTGGCGCCGGAGCCCAGTACCGTTAAGACGAAACCACCGTTGCCATTCGGATTCTGAGTCGGATCCGGGCTGCCGTAGTCATGCAGATTAGAACGATACACCAGAGTGTGGTCGCCGCTTACCATCAATCCGCCCGTTTTGAATACCGGAATTACCGGAGGGTGAATGTCCACATTGAGAAGCGCGTTATAGCTGCCCCGAACCAAAACATCGTAGTCGCCGTTGGGGTTCGAGGAGGATTCCGATATCAGGCCGTCTATAACGATGTGTTTACCGTGCAGTTGTAGCACGTGTTCCACGCCCGTCGGCACCGAAGTGACGACCGCTCTTTCCCCGGGATTCACCAGCACTACCAACTTGCTTTCGGCGGTACATGTTTGCGCCATGTTGATCGCGTCGTTAGCATAAGTGCCTCCCATCACAATTAGGGCTTGGCCGCAATTGAGGGCCTTCGTGCTGCGTGAAAGCGTTCGCCAGGCGCGCGACTTGTCCGGACCCGTTCCATTGTTGGAATCATTTCCTTCCGGGGAAACAAAGCGTAAGGAGTAGTTGGCGGTCGTGGCCATGGCGACTTCCGAATAGGCGCCGTAAACCGGTGCGGTGTTGCCAGAGTAGCTTCTTACGCGGAAGCTGTAACTAGTGTTCGGTTTGAGTCCCCAGGCGATGAACTGCGCTGCCGACCCATCCTGCGGATCAATGTAGGTACCATCCGTAACCCAGTACGGGATGCCGTTAGTGGGCGGGTTGTAGACGTGACTGCCGGACGGATCGCTGATGTTACAGGTGCCGCCGCGAAAAACAATCGAGCGGTCGCAGCTATAACCACCCGCCGACGGTATGGGTTGCAATTCACTCCAGGAAGAGTATCGAGGATCGCCGGCCGATTGAATCTCGACTAAGTACCCATAACCGGCATTCGCCACGGTGGGCCACCTCAGGTTGATCTGGTCGGGTCCCTTGGCCGCGGCGGTGACGGCCGGCGTTCCCAGTCCGTCTTGCGCCCGAAGCTGGGTCGAGAAACCAAATGTGCAGCCTAGCAGTACGGCGACCTCCGCGAGTGCTCTTCCCGAGAAACGCTGAAACCGACGATCTCTTTTTTCCATGTCCTCACCCTGGGAATCAAGTCCAGTTCAATCAGACGGATAGTCCGATCATATCTTGGGGCAGTGCCGAGGGCCTGAGCGAATGACGCTCCGTCACAACCGTCGTCACAGATGAATCGGACCGTCCCCATCTCCTCGATTCACGTGGATGCCTCTGCCATCGCCACAATGCGGCGTGAGTATAGGCGACACCGCCAGAGCGAAATTGGAGGGTGCTCCGATGAAGCCCGCATCGCACAAAGCCGCTCCCCACGCAGGGTGCATCTGATTCGAAATCACCAGGTCAACTCCACGGTCATACAGAAAATCGGCTGCTGCACGAACTACCATGGGGGCGTCTTCAGGTCGCGACAAAGCGTCTACGATCGTGCCTACCCGCAGATTGCCGAACTGTTTGTGCTCCTCCATGACTGTATCCAGCGCCACGAACCATCCGGTCGGCCGCCCGTTCGCGTGGACCCGCCGGCTGTGAAAACGCCCGCCGTCCGGGTAGAGTGCCTGCAGGGTCGAGCTATTGCGCGTGGCGATCATGGAATAGGATCGTTTACACGCCTCCCACGTTTCATCAGCCCAGTTAGAGAAGCCTTGCGCGGGCTCCACCTTCGCTTTCTCCGGGGCAGATTTCCTCCTGGTGGCCGCCCACATCTGTGCGCCGGCCCACCCGATTCCACTGAATGCCGCTAGATTCAGAGCCAGCCGCCGCCAGGCGCTCGTTCGCAGTGCCCTGATCCCGCGCAAGAAGCGTGCCGGTCGATTCACGGAAAAGTAAAACGGAACGTCCCACAAGCGCCACTGCATCGCCCCCAGCAGCTTGGGCAGCGGACGTTCCCGTCCGCCCATTCCTAAAGTGAACAGCAGCGGCTGCAGGCGCAGAGCATGCCGGATCAACTGCATTCCTACCCCGGCGAACTTGCGATCGACGATACCTTCCGACAGCGGCAACCGCAGGTGAGAAATGGGAACGGCTTCCGTGCCTAGCCAGAAAACCTGGTGTTGCAGGATAAACGCCCCGCGGACGCAGCTTTCGTCCATTAGCAGGAAGCGCTCTTCGAGCCGCCCGTTACGCGCATCGGGAGCTAGGCCAGCGGGCGCCGATATTTCCGGCGCCGGTGTTTCCGGAAACACCAGTTCCGGATCTGCACCCCCGTTAAGCAGCCGTGTGTTGAATCCCACGACGGCCGGAATAAGATCCGAGGTGAAACGCTCAAGCTTCAACCTGTTGTTGTGCTCCCTTGGTGTGCCTTTATGATTTCGGCAATCCGGCCCAGCGTCGTCATCTGGTCTATTTCTTCCGGCTCGAATTGCAGCGAGAATTGAGCCTCCAGCGCCAGCACGAGATTCAGATGCTGCACCGAGTCCCACGTCTGAATTTGCTCCGGACCGGAGCGCTCATCGAGCGTCGAAGCATCCACGCCCATCACATCCGCGGCCATGCCGGCGACCTGTTCCCACAAGGGACCGGTCAAGTTGTAACCTCCGCGGGCGCCCGGTGCTGGATCCAGTCAGGCCATGATGGCGCCCCGGACTCCAGATCCAGGCCCCATAGCGTGGCCGTGGGCTCTTCCCGGACTACGTCAAATCCTTGTGAGGAATAAAACTCGCGCGCCGGTGCGTTCTTCTTCGTGGGAAGGAACCGGCCCTCTAAACGTGTTTTCCCGCCCTGGCGAGCCACTTCCGCCAAATGAGCCAAAAGCGCTGTCTCCACTCCCCGTCCAATTACCCGGCAGCTCAGAAGAAGAGTATCGATTTCACAGGTGGGGCCTTCTGAGCGCGTAATGGCAACGCCTACCAGCCCATTGTCCATGTAGCGATCCACCACGCGGACTGACCATACCTGGCAATCGGGATTACTGGCGAGCTCGGAAATCTGCTGTTCGCTGTAGCGCTTGGTCGTCAAGTTGAACTGGTTGGTCTTCTGCGTCAATTGCGCGACGCGGCCCAGCGTGGAAGGGTTTACCTCGCTGATTTCCACTACCTGCTCCAGGGAGCGCAGAAAGTCCTCTCGTGTGACACAACTGGTTTCAAGCGTCGCCCGCTGTTTCTCAGCCGCGTAATACTCGCTGCGGTGCCGGTCCTCTTCCGACAGCGACAGGCGCTCGAAGAAAGGGCAGTCCCGCACTTTCCCCGCATATTGCCAGGGATCTTCCGGCAGGTCGATTACGATCACCTCCGGGAGCTCGGTGCGGACTCGCCGCCGTTCCACGGGATTGTCGTCCAGAAAGGCTAGCGTGTCGATGCCCACGTTGAGCTCGGCGGCAATCTCCCGCAGGCTTTCGGCCTTGTCGTTCCAGTTGATCCGCATCGCCGAAAAATTGCGGGGCCGCAGCAGCATGCCGGAATGCTGCTCCAGCACCTCCAGAGCATCAGCCGGATTGTTCTTGCTGGCGATGGCCAGCAGGATGCCTCGTCGCGTTAGATCCATCAAGGCTCGTTGGAGAGCGCGATACGCAGCGCCAGGGTGCTCCCCATCCAGGCGGATCCCCGTCGGACCGTCCTCGCCCACCACGCCGCCCCACAGCGTATTATCCAGATCCACGACTACAACCTTGGCGATCCGTCCGCTCAGTGGATGCAGATAGCGCAGCCACTCGCGCGCCAGCCGCGGGAGATGCGCGGCGGCAATCGGCAGCCGCATCGAAATCCATTTACGTTCGTCGTACCAGTTCTCCTGACCTTGACGCGCAACCAGCGCCGCGTAGTCCAGAGTGTAAACGCCGCGGTGTTCCCGCGCCAGAATGCGGATCCGGCGGTTTAGCTCCTCTAAGGCTTGCTGCTGTCCTGAGTCGCTCTGCGCGTCAAAAACCCCCAGCGCCGGAGACAGCGGTGGGGCGAGTGTATGCAGAATCAGGTGCGCATCGCTCCGCTGTCGAAACGCCTTGATCCAGTCCCGATATTGCTGGCTCACGCGCGCGATCACCGCCTCCCAGCCGTCCGTGCCTGAATCTCCTTGCTCTGACCACAATTCCGGAGCCAAGGATCGCGTCTCTGTTGCCAGGATGACCGCTTGCGGTCCAAAACGATACAAGGCACTGGTTCCGTCTAGTATTTCCTGCGCGTATGCATTGAATTCGCCCAAGTGGACCGTCAGATCCAGACCATTGGCGAATCCAGCCGCACGCAGCATCGGCACCACGGGCTCCACGGTTAGGGACCGCAGGATTGCGACTCGGTAAGGAATCAGCGAAATGTGCGGACGCAGCTTTTCGTATCGGCTCACGCTGAACGCAGCGGTCGCGTTCGACAATCCTTCAGTCGATAGTAGTTCGCTCAAGCCGGCCTGGGCCTCGGCAATGGCGCCTTGCCCGATCCACCGGTCAATGTCTGTGCGTCGCTCGTTCATTTCGTTGGTGCGGCTCGCTGCTCGCCAAACCTCCATTTTCAGCGCGGATCGGGGATCCTCGCAACCTTAACCCGGGATTTACGCGCGAGCAGCGTCAGGGCTCCGCCCTTCGTGCGCGGTACACCGCGAAAGTGGGACCGCGATACAGCAGATCGTATTCACTCTCTAAGACCTTCTTGCGGTGCGCCAGAACTTGCGGCTGCAGGCGTCCGATCTCCGCCACTTCTTGACTTGTAAACGGCCTGTCGATAACCAGGTTGGTCCGCTGGCCGGTGAAGAATCCCAGCGTGTCGTCCTGCGCAACCCGATCAAAGCCGAATAGAAACGCGAACTGGGGCATAGCGGTGAGCTTCGGTCCCGCTGAAGGAAGCAGGGGACGCACCACGTCTGCGATTTCCGTAAATTCGGTGCCGCGGGCCTTGAGCGCCACGCCCCGCTTCACCGTGGTCGCGGCATCCACCAGAAGCAGCCCCGCGACGGCGACCGCGGCCGTCCAGCGCCGCCAGCCTCCGCCCCTCCACAATGTGGAGAACCCGCAGGCGGCGTTCGCGGCTAGGTAGGGGATGCCGAAAATGAGATAGTAGGCGTTCTTGAAATTTAGGAACGTCAGCAGCACCACCGGTACCACGCCACAGACCAAAAGGAGCCGCTCCCCGCGCCCCAGTTCGCGGAATCGGGCAGCCTGAAATAACAGCCCTCCGAAAAGCATCGTCGGCACAAATCCCTTCGCCCATGCGAGTGCGTTCGAATCCGCTGTGAGGCCGTAATAAACGCGATAGCGAGTGATCTCTTCCGTGATGCCGCGAATGGGATGAAACAGGTAGTAATAACGCCCTCCGCCCACGTTGTTCGCGGCGATCTGCGCGGAAAAAGCTGCCGGCGCCTGCAAGATATAGAGCACATAAGGAGCGGCGCTGAGCGCGTAAGGCAGGGCGATCAGGGCCAGGTATACCAGCCGTACCCGTTTCCAATCGAGCGCCGCCTGCAGAATCACCAAAACAACCAGCGGGATCACCCCGTTCGGGTGCGTCAATCCGCTCCACGCCGTCAGCAGGTGACTCAGGAATAGACTCCATCCAAAATGCTTCTCGCGCAGGACCATGTATACGGCTTGACCGCCCAATCCCAGCGCCACACACATGACGTCCATGCGCCCCATCGTGCCGTACTCGGTGAATAGCAGATCGAATCCCAGCAGAACCGCCGCCAGGTCGGCCATTCGCGGATCGCCAACCAGACGGCTGACGACCACCCATGTGGCGAAAATCGCCAGCACCCCCCAGATGATCGACAGGAACCGCATTTGCAGCAGGCCGAATCCCACTGCCTTATACCAGACGGTCTGAACTACAAGATCCGCTGGCAACACCCAGTAAGTGTGGGTTTCCAGCCCCACAAACTTCGGCCGCAGAATGTAGCCGTTGGGATCGAGAACCGACGTGCCCATATGCCCGTGATGGATCAAATTGTAGGCCGGGCTCGCAAACCACCCTTCGTCCTCGACCGGCGGTGCAGTGTACGCAATCCATACCGCGGACGCGATGAAGGCGGCACAACCCAGCAGCAATCCGCGCGTCATTTCGCCGCCATATTCTTACGACCGGGCCCGCTCACCCCAGGTGAACGTCGAGGACACTCCGTAATTCCACACGCCTCCGATGACCGCGCCAACTAGCCCCGCGAACCACCAGGGCAAGCCCGCTGCGTAGAGTTCCCGCGCCACGGCCAGATTGGCTACCGATCCGAGCGCACAGGCTACGTAGAAGCTCGCCAGGCCTCGAAAAAAGCGTATCCCGACCAGCTTGTTGCGCCGGTAGGTGAACAGATTGTTCAGATGAAAGTTCACGGTCATCGCGACCAGTGTGGCCACCGCTTGCGCCCGCAGGAAATGATCGCCGAACAAACGCAGGGCTATTCCCAACACAGCCAGGTGGAGCACCGCCCCAATCATTCCGACTCCCATGAATTGAAGGAATCGCAGCGGGATCAGCGGCATCCGGCGCTCGATCAGCATCAGCCCGAATTCGACGATCACCAGTGAGTCGAGTTTGCTTTCTCCATGTTGGCGCAGCCCAAAGCGGAAGGGGAGTTCCAGCACCCGGGCCTTCCCCTTCGCCGCGGTCACCAGATCGAGCAGGATCTTGAATCCCTGCGCGCTCAAGTGGTGCACCACGCCATCGAGATATTCGCGCCGCAGCATGAAGAAACCGCTCATGGGGTCGGTGAGCGTTACGCGCAGGAGTTTGCGACACGTCCAGGTAGCCAGTTGGCTCATGCGCTGGCGGGCTCCCGTCCACGCGCCGAAACTGCCGCCCTCCATATAACGGCTGCCGCAAACGATATCCACCGGTTGGGAGCGCAACGCTTCGACCATGGGACGCAGCAGCCGGCTGTCGTGCTGCAAGTCCGCATCCATTACAGCGATGAAAGGAGTTGCCGTGCCCATCATGCCTTCGATGCAGGCCGAAGATAGTCCCGTCCGGCCAACTCTCTGCAGGACCCGAACCGCGGGATTCTTCTGTGCCAGCTCGCGAATGTAGGCCGCCGTGCCATCGGCGGAGTCGTCGTCGACGAACAGCACCTCCCAGGAAAGGCCGGCTAGATCTCTTTCCAACGCTTCCAGAACTAGAGGAATATTCTCCCGCTCGTTGAATGTGGGGACGACGACAGCAAGTTCAGCCATGCTATTTCCGCGCCGTTGCGACCAGCAGGAATCCGTATATGCCGGACAGGCCCCAGCGCTCTATGCGGTAGAGGAAATCCGCAAAACGCCATCCCAGCATGGCGCCGAAAGGCGCTACTCCTTGGTAGGGGCGCGCTTCTACCTGGTGGAATCCGCTTCCGCGTAATAGATCGGCTAAACGGCGGCGGTGAAATTTAGTGATGTGCTGATCAGCATAGGAGAGTTCGCCCAGCTTGTTGACCAGGATCTCCAGCACGGGCCACCCGCTGTGGTAGTTGGGAGTCGACACCACCAGAACTCCGGTCTTCGGTTTCAACACCCGCCACGCCTCCGCCAGGATTGCTCGATTCTGTTCTACTGTCAGGTGCTCCACCAGCTCAATCACGGTAACGGCGTCGAACGTGTTGTCATCGAAGGGCAGTTTGCCCTCGTCCATCTGCAGAAAGCGCTTGCCGGGGGCGCCGTAGTGCTCGCTGGCGTAGTCTACTTGGGACGCAGCGATGTCTACACCCGTGGCATCCAGGCCTTCGTCGAGCGAACCGATAAAGGTCCCAGCGCTGCAAGCGATATCTAGCAGCTTCCCTTCTTTGGGCAATAAGTCCCTCATGTACTGGAATTTCAGCCAGTGCCATTTGCTTTGGGCGCCTTTTTGCTTCCTGTAGACGCGATCGTAGTACCCCGTCTCAACCGCTGCGTAATCGAATTTTGTCTCCATGAGCGGGTATCGTTATGGGATCCTTGGCCGTGCCGGGACGGCTCGCCACCACAACATCCTCAAGACTATGGGCCACGTCAGCATTCTTGGTTGATCCTAACGCATCCGCTGCCGTCGCGCCATGGGAAACTCATACTAGGACTATTTGCCGGACAACGCGCCTAAGTCTTGAATAAGAGCGACTTATACGATTAGACCTAGTATCTGGCTGTACGTTTCATGTAAAGTGGAAAGTAGGACGAGCATGGGAAAATCCCTCCAGTATCTGCAAAGACGGGTCCACGAGTCGCTAAACTACCGGCTTCGCACATTTGCTGGCGGTCGCCTCGCTCATCACTGCCGCCCCGCCGACGCTCTTATTTTGCTCACGGAAAACTGCAACGCGAAGTGCGTTCATTGTGACATTTGGAAGAACACATTCCGCGAAGATAACGCCATGGCCGATCATTGGAAGCGTACCCTGACCGACTTGCGGGAGTGGCTGGGGCCCATCCACGTGTACTTCACCGGCGGCGAAGCGCTGATGAAGCCGTTCGCTCCAGAGGTCGTGTCGCATGCCGTTGACTTAGGACTCTTCGTCGAGTTCTTAACGCACGGTTACTGGGAGGACCAGACCAAGATCGAGCGCCTCGCTTTAACCAACCCCTGGCGGATCACCATCTCGCTCGATGGAATCGGTGACACGCATACGAACGTGCGACGGCGGCCTAAGTTTTGGGAACGCTCTCACCGGTCGTTTCAGACCCTTCTGCGCATGCGGAAGGAGCACGGACTCAGCTACCAGATTAGGCTCAAGACCGTGATCATGTCGCAGAACTACCAGGAAGTGGCGGAAGTGGCGCGCTTCGCCAGCCAGTATGAGAATGTGCATTCGTTCTATCAAGCCATCGAACAGAACTACAACACTCCGGAAGACTCGCGATGGTTTGAGCACTCCGACAACTGGATTCGGGATACGGAAGGCGTCGTGGCCGTTGTTCAGAATCTGATCAAGCTAAAGCGTGAAGGACTCGCGATCGACAACACCTATGATCAGCTCGAAGCAATGATCCCGTATTTCCGGGATCCGGATGCTTCGCGCATTGCGATTCAGACCCATACCGCTCACGAATCCCGCGCCGTGTGTAACGCGTTGGCTAGTTTGCAATTGCAGGCCAATGGCGACGTGACCGTGTGTACCGGACAGCCACCGGTCGGGAATATCACCACCTCTCCCATCCGCGCCATCTGGGAGAATCGGCCTCACTTCTGGGAAAAAGGCTGTTGCCTGGAGCGCCGTTGCAGCCTGGTGGAATTGCAAACCAAGCAGCTTTCTCCTGCCGAGCCGGTTTCCGCGAAACAATAGACCATCTCGATTACGGCGTTGTCATCAGCTCTACCGGACCAGTCTGCATCCCGCCGGTACTCGTGTTCCGGAATACCCATTGATACCAGAGCACCCGTTGGCTCAACGCCGGTATGGTTACTGTGCACCCAGTGGCGCAGGCCAATCCGCTGTAGCTGTCGCTCGTCTCGTAACTGAAGACCGAGGACCCGCTCTGAACGGTCGCGGCGTTCGCGATACAGGCTTCCTGGCGCGAGGAACAGTAGAAGTTCGGCGTGTAGCCGAAGCGCACATAGGCTGTGTTGAAGCCCGCCGGAATGCCTGTGGTCACCGGAATGGGAATCCACGTGTGCCGGTTGAGGCCCTTGGTCGGTCCAGGATAGGGTGGCAGCTTCATCAGCATGATCTTGCCGGAAGCCCCCGCGGAAGTCACCGGAAGTTGCCCCAGCGCGTAGGAGCCATCGGCCAGCACAGGTGACGACTCAGCCATTGCAAGGGTAGAAATCCGCCGCGCTCCATCACCATCTGGATCGTTTGACAGAGAGTACTGCATCATCGCATCCGATTGCGAGGATGCGTACCAGGCGCAAACATCATGCATCCACGAAAGCCGCAGCCCTCCGCTGGGGATGGTGTAGTTCACGCAGCCATAGGTTGCCCCGCTCGGGAAGTCGGCCGGCCGGACGGACGCTTGGGGAATATTCGCGAATACATCACCCGCAGCGGATCCGGAAAAGCAGTCCCCGCTGGCGTAGGCCTTGCAAAACTTCCAATTGTCCCCCACGGTATCGGTTAACGTTGCCCCGGAGGTATCCAGCAGGAAGCGATGCCCGCTTCGCACCGTCGTTACGTTGCGCTTGTAGTCCGCCGAGGCGTTCTGGTTGTATCCCGTGATCTTGTAGATGTAAGTCGCCCCGCCGACCTTGGTGACGGTTTGTGGCTTATCGTAGAGCGAATTGAAGGTCCGTCCATCCATGAAATCCAGGTTCGCGTAGGCCCCCACCTGTGCTCCAGCAGAAGGGTGCTTATCGAGGAATTGCCCTTCGCCCTCGCCGTATGTACCGTCAAAGTAGCCGTTGCCTGACATGCAGGCAAGAAACCCGGAGAAGTTATTAGGCCAAGCGCCGATGCGCGCGGTGTAGGGGTTACCGTGACCGGCAACTCCGCAGCGGAAGGAGCCGGGATTATCCACTATTGTGCCGTTATCCGCCAGAACGTAGCCATTGCGTCCCAATGTGTGACTTGCCGAAACCAGCTGAAACTCCGGCATCGTCGCGGATGGAGATGCGATGTTCTGGATCTGGTTTGGGTCGGCCGTATCTCCATGCGGAGCCGTGGCCGGGTCCCACCAGATTGGCTCCTGGAGCGCATCACTTAGGCGCGGGTGAGTATCGAGCAGCGAGGATGGGACTTGCCAATGCATGACCCACTTCTCGCCGGACGGATGGGCCGCAATATCATGTTCCGAACCAAGCGCCCGCTGAATCACCACTGGACAACTCGCCCCACAGGTTCCGATACCCACAACCCGAACCCATTCGTTCCAATCACCTGCTCCTACTGGAGTAGTCGTGACATTTCCGGCTTGGATAGTGTCTCCAACGATGATTGGACCTGGAGTCGTATCGTTGGCGGGATGCGCGGTTGAATCCGTAATCGGCGTGAGACTCGTGAAGTGAACAATTCCGCAGCGAGTCAACGATCCCACGCCCAGCGGGTCGGGCAGACTGAGGCTCGCTAGGACCGTAGAACAGAGCGACTGCGTCGTGTTGTTGAGGTTGTTGTCCGCGACGGTGAGGCGGTAAGGGCCAGTCCAGTTGTCACCTACGCCCTGCAAGGGGTACCAAGATATCGGGAATCGGGTCGCACCCGCGAACAGCAGGGCGGTATGCAGGCCGTTCCAACGAAAGTTCGGAGTGCTGTAGCTGTCGATCGCGCCGATCACGGAATTGCTGGTGAGGTTATACGAAGCGAACCATCCCATGGAGTTTTGTGAAGCACACGCCACTCCGGCTTTGGCGCAGTCGGAAGCCAGTAGCAATGTGCCGGGGTTTTGAATCCCCACCACACCCAACTCCGGGACCTTCGGGTCAAATGCAGCGAGCTTGTCCGTCAATGTGCCCGGGTTCGGGGTGAGATCCGTTAACGTCAAAGGGACGCCATTGGTGGCAAATGGCGCTAGATCGGCATACGCGCCGCTGTATGTCCCTTTCTGAATGTGTTGCTTGCTGTCTCCAAAGGTGCATCCCGCTTCCCCACTCTTGCAAACTTGATAATAAGTAGGCGGGTTTGTCTCATCCAGTGTTTGAGGAACAAGGCCGCTTGCCGGGCTGAGTGTGCCTAGGTAGCGGCTATCGGCTGGCATCGTGTCTGGGTTCAGCCAGTTCAGGTAATAGAATCCTTGGCTGTTATAGGTCGGGACTAGGAATCCCGTGGTCGAGCCGTCGGAATACCGCGTGTTGCTGGAGGATTTAGTGGAACCAGAGGCGGTGAACGCATCTGCGGGCGTGACGATCTTGTACATCCGGACGTCGTCGATGTCGATTTCGCCGTCCGCCCAAATCATAAAGCCGAACGTCGGAGCGGACCAGGGAAGATCCGTATGCGTGCCCAGGCTGGCTGCGGTGGTCAATACCGTTCCAGAAGGGAGCGTGGCAATCGTCGTGGCCGTCCCGTTGTAGATGAACGGAGATCCAACAGTCCAGTAATCGAGTTGATAGGCGTACGATTGCCCGCTGTGATAGGTGAGTGTCGCGGTTGAGCCCGAGGAATCCGCCCAGCCAGACCGCGCTCCAAGATTCCCCGGAACTTGTCCGGCGTTGAGCCAAGAGGACAGCATGGGAACCGGAGTCGTCATGTTCGCTCCCGCGCAGGTATATTGCCCGGTGTAACTCGCAGTCGTCGGCAGCGTGAGGGCGAGCGTTTTGCCATAGGCCGAGACGCCGCCATTTTCCGTCAGTGCGATGTGGGGAGTAGTCCCGCTCACGGTTTTCCTGCCCTGCACGCAAACACTGATTTCGACGATCTGATCCTGACCTGCCTGTGTGTCTGTGGTAACAGTGAGAGCCTGATTCGTGCTTCCGCCGTACACCGCGAACGCTCCGTCCGATACCAGGGCATTGTTTGGATTCGTCCAACTCCCACCAGTCGGATAAGCATGGTCGAAACCGACGTAATCGGATATTGTTACGGAGCTCAGAACGCCGCCCAGCTTGTAGAGATTGGTCTTGTTAAGCAGCTGGTGCACCACGCCGGTCTTGGGGTCCACATACGTGCATGTTGTGCACGAGAAGTCGATGGTCGGCTCCGCGATCACGCCTGGCGTGGCCGGATCCAGCGGATGGGGTTCGATTGGATACGTGTCGCCCGCCGCGATGTTCGCCGTACGAAAAGTTATCGTCGCGGTGTCGGAGCCGCAGGTCAGCCGACCATAGTGCTGCGTAAAGGCAGCCAGCGCGCGGCTGTAACGCCTCCCGTCCGCGGCGAGTGGCGCATAACTGATGCCGCTCCCGCCTTCGCCGACCACGAATGTCCGGGCCCGCCCTCGCGTGATCGAACCCGGCCGGTCATCCCGATTGGAAGCCGGAAACAGCACGGTATCTATATCGTGTACCAGCGGCGCATAGGTGTTCGATTCGCTCATCTCCCAGGTACAGACACCCGCACCTTCGGGAACCACATAGGCGATCACCGCCGACCGCGGTGTTACTCCTCGTAGTTGGAAATTTGCCGCCGCCGTGAAATCCGCCGCCCAGCCGGTATTAAATATGAGAATCGCAAATAGGATTCGCATGATTATCCCCTGCAAAACCATTTCGTATCGGCGATCGTATAGACACATACGACGATCGTGTTGATGGTAGGAGTCAGCGCTGCTTTGATGTTTCCCGACGTGCCTAGCGGTGCCACGCCGTCCATGATCATCGTTACGGATTCTCCGTCCGCGACGTTGGTCGGCGTAACCGTCTGGATGGTAGTGGTGCCGGTGATGTGATGCACGCGGTTGGTAGGCGTGATCGTCCCAGCCGAGGCCAGGTTTGCTCCCAGACCCGGTGCTAATCTGAATCCGAAAGTGCTGTTGTCAAACCCCAGCGTCCGGCTGCCCCCGGAATCGCTGGAAACCATGTAAGCGCCCCCGACGATGCGGTCCTTGCGGGGAAGCGCCCGAAGATCGGTGATTCCGCTGCTATCCCAGGTTCCGCTGGTCGCGGTGGCGGTTGCAATTTCGATATCGTCCGCTCCGAATGCCGAGCCGCCCACGCTATTGCAGGACATGCCGGAGCAGGCAAGTGTCATGCCCCCATCGTAGACTTTTAGAGTTGGCGGGCTCACGGTGCTGTCGAACGCAACCCGCGCAGTTCCCGTCCCGGCACTGATCGTAATTGTCGCACTGGAGGGGAACACCGTAGAAACGCCGCCCACCCCCATGATGCACGGGTCCGCGGAAGAGGATTGGATGGTCAGGATCGTGGCGGACGTGCGGATTACTTTGCACGTTGTTAAACCCGAGACCGTCGTGGAGCCTCCTCCGCCGCTTCCGCCCCCTTGCACCGTCCAGGTGCTGGGGGCGGAAGTGCAAACATACACGTTGGCTCCCGCGGGCGCGTCCGTCTTGAGAAACATTTCTCCTATCGAACAGGTTGCCGGAAGCTGTGTCCCCGCCTTGGCCGGTTTGGTCGAAGCCGCGCCTGAAAAGTCGATCGGTACTGACGTGTTTAGCTGATTGACAGGATTTACTTTTGTGCCCTGGCTGCTGGCAACGGTCAGGTAGACTGCTGTCGCCAGAGGCGCTAAGATTATCCAAAATCGGGATCTCATTCGGTCTCACCTCTCACGCCTCAGGTTCTATCGGGGATTTACGCGCCACCAGTCCTGATCCTGGATCTTAGTCCAGAATCAGGGAATAAAATACCCGAGAAGGCGCCACATGCTACTCTCATTCGGTTAGGCTGGAAGATAGCATCGCCCTTGCCACGATCCGCCCCCATGCCCGACTCCACTGTGTTGGCATCTCCTCTGTTGCAACGCCGGTTGGGGGTGTGGAGTGCCACTGCGCTGGTGGTCTCCAACATGATCGGCACCGGGATTTTCACCTCCACGGGTTTCATGGCCGGGGACTTGGGTAGTGCCGGGCTCATACTGCTGGCATGGCTGGTGGGCGGCGTTTTGGCTTTATGCGGCGCCGTGGTCTATTCCGAACTGGCCATTAATCACCCGCAGTCCGGGGGCGAGTACGTCTATCTGACCAAGGCCTACGGCCCCAGTTGGGGCTTCATGAGCGGGTGGGTTTCTTTCTTCGCCGGTTTCTCCGCGCCCGTGGCTGCTGCCGCGCTTGCATTCGCGGATTACCTGGCATATTTTTTCCCCGGTCTATCGCAATCCAATACTGCGTTCTCGCTGGGCAGCGGCGATTGGACCATCCAGATCGGCTCGGCACAATTGGCAGCCTGCGCCCTGATTGGAGTGTTTACGCTGCTCAATTGCCTGCGCATCGAAGTAGTCGCGCGCGTGCAAAATTCGCTCACGCTTATCAAGATTCTGGCGATTGGCGGTTTCATCGTATTCGGAATCCTGATCGGAAAAGGCCAGTGGAGCCATTTCGCGGCTTCGGCGGTGCGCACCTCCACGGCTCCTCTGGGTTCGCAATTCCTGGTGAGCCTGCTATGGGTCATGGTGGGCTACAGCGGCTGGAACGCGGCGACCTATGTGGCCGGGGAGATCCTCGAGCCCGCGCGCACGCTGCCACGGGCGCTGGCTATCGGCACCCTGCTGGTCACAGTGTTGTATCTAGGCTTGAATGTGACGTTCATCTACGCCACGCCTCTGGAGTCCATGAAGGGCGTCCTGCGGGTCGGCGCGCTCTCGGCATCCAACTTGTTTGGACCCTGGGTGGCGAGCCTATTCAGCGGCCTCATGGCCCTGGCCATCATGTCCACCGTGAACGCCATGGTCACAGCCGGTCCGCGCGTGTACTATGCCATGGCGCAAAATCGTGCCTTCCCGGCGTTTGCGGCGCAGGTAAGTTCCAAGTCGCATACGCCCGTGCGCGCGGTGCTGGCTCAGGGCGTATGCTCCATGCTCATGACCTTCACTTCGTTCCCGCAGCTAGTGGTTTTCATCGGCTTCACCCTGACCCTCTTCACGGTGCTTGCTGTGGGTTCAGTCTTCCTCTTCCGGCGCGGACCGTGGCAGCCTCTTGCCAGCGTGAGCTTCGCATACCCGCTTCTTCCGGCGGCGTATTGCCTGCTGGGCGTTGGCACGACCATTTATGGCCTGATCTGGCAGCCAAAGGCGTCGGTGGCCGCGCTCGTGTTAGTTGGCGCGGGAGCTCTCGTGTATCACTTCACTATAGGCGCGCGCGTGCAGGTCGACCACCCCGCCGGCGATGGGTAATCTGGAGTTTGCGCCGCACAACGGACACTAGGTAATGAAGAAAAAACTGCTGATCTTACTGCTTCTGGTCGCCGTGATTCTAGCGGCCTACCCACTGTGGAAGCCGCTTGCGAAAAAGAACAAGTGGTTCGTAATCGCAGCCAACGTTGCGCAGGACCGGTTGCGCCACTACGGTCTCAATTCCAGACAGATCGGCCAGGAGGCTACTATCACCTGGCCGGAAAGCGAGATCCCTGGCCACCTGGAGAAAGTCCGGTCTATCTACGATCAGTACCTGCGCTATTCCGGCTGGACCCCAGCTTCCGTTCCGGGTAAGCGAATTATCGAGCTCGGACCCGGGTATACCATTGGCGTGCCGCTGATGTTTGCCGCGGACGGCGCGGACTTCGTCGTGGGCCTCGACAAGTTCGTCCCGCTGCAGGACGGGCCGGACTTCCAGGTTCTCTATTCGCGCATGCGTGATTCTCTCTCCGATACGCAGAAGATCTCCTTCGACCGCGCGATCCAACTCCAGCCTAAGATCAAGTTGAATCCGCAGCATGCGGCCTACTTCGATCACACCGAGCTCGCCGATCGCGTGCAACAACTGGGACCGGCCAGCTACGACATGGTCGTTTCTAACGCGGTGATCGAGGAGATCTACGATCCCATGCCGAGCTTCCAGGCTCAGGACAAACTGCTGCGGCCCGGTGGCGTCATGATGCATCGCATCGATCTTCGCGACTACGGCATGTTTTCCAAATACGGCTTCCATCCACTCGAGTTCCTGACTGTGCCCGACTGGATCTATCGCCGCATGGTGGAGGGTTCCGGCCAGCCCGACCGCAGGATGATCGACTACTACCGCGACGTCGGCGCGCGAATGGGCTACCAGACCGAGATCTACATCGCTAGAGTTCTCGGGTCGGACTCCGAGCTGCCCGAGGCCAAGCGCGAGCTGCAAGCGGGAGTCGACTACACCGAGGCGCAGCTCGCACTCGTACGCGAGATCCGTCCGCGCCTGATCGAACGTTATCGCAAGCTGCCAGATTTGGATCTGCTGCCGGCAACGATTATCTTCGTCGGTCGCAAGCCGGCTGGTAACTAGGGGATCTGCATCGAGACAAGAACTTCTGAACCCTGCGGCGGGCGATCGTCAGAGAACCGGACGCTTACTTCTCCTATTTGCAAACTTACGGAGCCTTCCTGCGCCGTCAGCGTCAGCTCCGGCGCTATCGGCTGCTGCCAGTCAAAGCCGAATCCCGCCGCCCACCGGACCGGCAATTTGCATCTGGCATGTATCCGCAGCACTTGTCCGGGCTCCTTCTGTCCCAGCGCGGCCGATCGCCAGCCGTTGTCCCCGCCTTCCGTCAATTCCTCTTCACCGCCGGAAGCCAGCGAAATCCACGTTCGTTGCTCTGGGCCGATCCAATATCGCCCTTCCGCCATCGGCCGCGCTGTCGTGGCGAAATGCCAGAACTGCTCCACCAGGTGCTCCCCCGGTGGCCCCGGTATCTCGTCCAGTACCAGCAGTAGCAATCTCTGTTTGAGGAAGACAACTCGCCGCCGATGCTCGAATCCGCCGTAACGGCAAACTCCGTCGAAGTAATCTTGATCCGCGGCGGTCTTCCAGGCGAGCAACTCCACCTGGGGCGGTTCCGCCCACCGGAATGCATTCACCGGAACTGCCTGATCCCTGCCGTCGATCCGCACCGTGTTATGGGCGGCCGAGCCGCGAAACCAATTGCGCCACCGTGGATCGCCGACATAAGTGTAGGTGCCGGGATCGATCAGGATCTCCCGCTCGCCTTGGCGAAGGATCATGCTGAGCGTGTCTGAATGGCTGTGGCCGCCCGTTCCCTCTCCAAATGGCCCGCAGTCGATGAGCGCCTGGACGCCGCCGGCCTCCAGCACCGCCACCCCCGAATCGCGGTGAAGTCGGGAAGCCCGGTCTTTCGGTTTGACTCCGGCTTGGTCGAGAACTTCCGCGCCCAGCCACCAGCCTGCTTGATGCGCCAGATCTTCGCGATCAAACGCCAGGTCTTGGCTGAGCAAGGTGGCCGCGGTCGCAAGTGTAGCTCGTCCCTCATGAATGTATCCGAAGGGCAGCCCGAACAGACGTCCGCCGTCGTCATCGCCGAGCAGCGGCAACAGGCGCGCGGGCCCCATCAGCGATGCGAGATACTCCGCCATCCGCCGCAGCGTTTCATCTTGGGCGGCATCGCCTCCGCACAAAAGCTTGTGCAGCAGGAAGAAGTCCAGTGTGTAGACGTGGTAGTAACTGGATTGCTCGAAATGGCTGCCGTCGGCGCGCACCTGCCTGTTCAGTTCCTGGTTCATAATCCGTGCGCCTGTCTGTTTCCAGTGCTGAGCCTCAGGAATCCACGGATATACAGCTCCCAGCGCCTCCAGCGCCACGGCCTCGCCCAGAAGATGAGTGTTGGGAGAGAAATAGACTGAAAGATTCGGTTCGATGTAGCAGCCGTGCTGATAGAGGCTCTCCAGCAGTTGGCCGCGCACGCGAAGTTCTCTGCCGGCAAAATGATCCAGCCAGATCCAGGAGAGTGCCCGGAACGCCACTTCCAAGGTGCTGCTCCAGTTAATTCCGCGCTGGAACGGATTCTGCTGCCACCAGGTGGTTAACTGTCGCTCGGCTTCCCGCAGAAACTCCTCGCGGCCGGTAAATAAGAAGGCCTGCGACAAAGTCACCAGGTGCTGGTGGCGATTCAGCTCCCAAATGATTTTGTGATCGCCCACGCGCTGGAAATCGAGGTAAGGAATCAGGCGGAAATAGGCAAGATCGCTGGTCTTTTTGTGAACGGGGTCCCGGCGCCAGTCTATTTCGGCGTCCAGGTCCAGCACCAGCCCCAGCAGACGAAATCGATGCGCCAGGCTCTCCTCGGCCAGCGCCGTTACGTGTTTCGCATACGCGGATCCGCGCAGTTTTTCTGCTACCGGGGCGCCGGAAGGGAAGTGTGTGGCCAGCGGCATTTCCTGCGATTCCGCCAACCGCGGGTGCCGCATACGCATTCGCAGGTTGTTTACTTCCTGGCGAATGCGGAAGGCGATCTCCCGGGAGGTCCTCATTCTAGGCTACTGTCTTGTGCAGCCGCCGCACCCAGGTGTACATCAGCGCCCTATGTTCCGGGGCAAACGTCGTAAACAGCGCGCCGGCCAGGTACAGCGTACTTAACAGGGCCCCTGCTGTGATCAATTCGAGCCAGGTTCTACCGGGCAGCCCATGAGATTTCAGGAACCAAGCGATCGCGACCACGGGAACGGCAGTCAGCAGCGGAGCCAGGTAAATCGATTGCATGTAGGCTACCAGGGAAACATTCAAACCGCGGCACACCAGCCAGGGAGTAATCATGCCGCGGCTCAGTAACATGAGGCCCGCGGTTACCAGAGCCGCTCCCACAATCCCGTATGTCGGTACGATCACCCAGAGAAGCCCGACGCTAATGACGGCCTCCGCCAAGATCACGCGCGCGTAAGCGCGATGCCGGTTTAATCCAAACAGAATTGAGGCAGAGTTAAACTGGCCGGCCATCACCAGCGCAATCGCCGGCGCGAGAATACGCAGAACCGATGCCCCTTCCAACCCGAATTTGTTCCCCATCCACAGGCGCAGACCCTCTTCGGCGTACAACATCAGAAACATAACGCCCGGCATGAACATCGCGAAGCAATACCGGTTGGTGAAAACACCCAGGCGAAATACCGACTCGTGATCCTGGCTGGCATCCAGGACAGCGGATCTGGAACGCGTGACCAATCCGACCCGCGAAACCGCATCCACCCCGTATTGCAGCAGGCGAGACGGCAACGCGTAGTAGCCCACAGCCGCCACCGGCAGAAAGTGGCCGATCATCTGCGGCGGACCTTGATTCAGCAGCAGATTCGCCGAGTTGGCGACAAAAGAATGCGCGCCATAACTGGCCATTTCCTTGAACATCTTCAGGCTCACCAAACTCCGCGAGAATCGCAAGGCGGGGAAAACGCGGCGCAAGCTCCAGAAGTTCGCCAGGTAGCAAAGCAGCTGGCCGAGGACCACCACCAGTGCCATCTCCATGAGTCCGTAACCCATCAGCAGTACTGTCATGGTTCCCACGCCGCGAAAGAAAAGCATCGCGATCCAGGTCCGGCTGGTCAGGTCGAATCGCTGGAACCCATCCAGACAGGAAGTGAAAATATGCAACAGCACAAAACCGCCCCAGCTCACACCTGTCAGAAGAATTAGATGGGCGAATTCCGACCGGTTTTGTGACGTCACGGTCGGAAATAGCCATGCGGAGTTGGTGGATACCAGCCAGCTCAAGGATGCCAGGGTGACCGAGATTATGGAAAAGAAGCTCAGCGCCGTGTTGAGCAGCTCGTTGATCTTGTCGGGGCTTCCCGACGCTTGAAAACGCGCCGAAAAGTTGACGATCGCGGTATTGACGCCCAGATCGAAAAACCAGAAATAGTCCAGCAGGGAGAACACCAGGACCCAGATCCCGTAACGTTCCTCTCCCAGCCGGTGCACCACAACGGGAGACAACACGAACCCGATGAACAGATTGACCGCTACGCCCAGCCAGTTCCACAACACGTTCACCAAAAAACGGCCGCCGGGCGTCGTGCTGGGCGCCGGAGCGGCTGGTTCCGGAGAAATCGATTCGGGCATCGCTTTTCATCGTATCAGTGCATGCTCGCCAGCGCCCTCTGTTAGAGTGGAAATCGTACCTCTACATGTGCGGAATCGCCGGCTTCTGGTCCTATGACTCTCCCGCCTCGCTCGAAGCCGTCCGGGCCATGTGCGATACCATCCGCCACCGCGGGCCCGATGACGAAGGCTTTCACGTCGACGGCGGTTGCGCCATCGGCATGCGGCGGCTCAGCATTATCGATCTGGCCACCGGCCATCAGCCAATATCCAACGAAGATGGCACCGTCTGGATTGTCTTCAATGGCGAGATTTACAATTTTCAGGAGTTACGCCAACGGCTTCTCCAGCAAGGCCATCGCTTTCAAACCAGCAGCGACACGGAAACCATCATCCATCTCTATGAGGAGGAGGGCGTCGATGGTCTGGAGCGATTACGCGGAATGTTCGCCTTTGCCATCTGGGATGCTCGCAGCCGCCAGCTCCTGCTCGCGCGCGACCGTTTCGGCAAGAAGCCTTTATACTACGCACACACTTCTCGCGGTCTGTGGTTTGGCAGCGAGCTGAAGTGCCTTCATGCGGCTGGTGTCCCCCAGGATCTCGATCACGAGGCTCTGCGCCTCTACTTCCAGTTTTCCTATATACCGGACCCCCGGACGCCATTCACCTCCGTTAAGAAACTCCCGCCCGGAACCTGGCTGCTAGCGCTGCCGGACGGCAAGATCAAAACGGGCCGCTATTGGCGATTGCCCCCGCCCACCGAACAGTTCCCGCCCGGCCAGCCGCAACCCAGCGAAGAGGAAGTGTGTCGCGAACTGCGCGACCTCTTTGACGAATCGGTCCGCATTCGCATGATCGCCGACGTCCCGCTGGGCGCCTTCCTGAGCGGCGGGATCGACTCTAGCGCCGTGGTAGCCTCCATGGCCCTGCAGTCCCCCCAGCCGGTTAAGACCTTCTCCATCGGTTTTCGTGAGGCGGCTTTCAACGAACTGGAGTACGCCAAGATGGTCGCCCTGAAATACCGGACGGATCATCACGAAATTCTGGTGGAGCCCGACTCGGTCAACCTCGTCCCCCAGCTTGTGCGCCACTTCGATGAGCCCTTTGGAGATTCCTCCGCCATCCCCACGTTCCTGGTTTCGCAGTTCGCCGTCCAACATGTGAAGGTAGCGCTCTCCGGGGACGGCGGGGACGAGTTGTTTGCTGGTTACGAGAGCTTCGCCGATGTCCAGGAGCGCCGCGTCTTCGACCGTCTTCCCCAAGCTCTGCGCAGCGTAATCTCGACCACCGCCGAGGCGCTTCCGTATTCGGCGTACGGCAAAAACTATCTGCGCATGATGAGCCGGCCCACGGCGCTGGAACGCTATTTCGAATCCAACTACGCCCCCTACTATCTCCGCAAACAACTGTTGACGCAGGACTGGATGCTGCCAGCCGACGGCCCCTTCCTTACGCGCACGTTTACGGAAAGCCTGCTGCCCGAAAACGCCGGCATCCTGTCCCAGGCGCTCTACTTTGAATCCACCGCGAAGTTGACCGGCGATTTCCTGGTGAAAGTGGACCGGATGTCGATGGCCAATTCACTGGAAGTGCGCTCTCCCCTGTTGGACCATAAGCTGGCCGAATTTTCGGCACGCATCCCCAATTCCTGGAAGCTGCAAAACGGAAAAGGCAAGCGGATCCTTCTTCGCGCTCTGGCGGACCGGCTTCCCGCGCCCTTGCTCAATCGTCCCAAAATGGGATTCGGCGTGCCGCTCGCCGACTGGTTCCGAACGTCGCTGCGCGCCATGCTTTGGGATCATCTCACCAGTTCCCGTTTCCTGAACCGCGGCATTGTCAACCCGTCCTTCTTGCGTTATCTGCTCGAAGAACACCAGAGCAAGCGCCGTGACAACAGTTTCTGGCTCTGGCAGCTCTTGTTCCTCGAGCTCTGGTTCCGCGAAGTGGAGCATGCTAAGCTCGCCCCCACGGCTGTGCTCTAGAGGGTCTGAAGAAGCTCGCCAGAGCGGCCGATGGATACAATAGAAACATTATGGCTGAAGAAGTTACCCCGGAAGAGGCCTCAGGTTGACGGACCATCAACCCGTCCAAACCGCCTCGTTTCGCGATCCGGCCGGAAGCGTTTTTCTCCTGGATGATCGTGTCTTGAGAGTCGTTACCCCGGCTGGCCAGCAAGACCTGGACGCCTTCCTGACCTCTCCTGGAGGGCGTCGGCTTCTCGAGAAGGGGCAGGTGGTCTCCACCGTGATGTTGGAAGAGTCCGGCCGGCGGACTGTGCTCTCCCAGGAATTCTTGCGGAATCGGTTCGGATCTCTGGATGACTGTATTGTGGTCGAGCATGATCGAATTCCTTTCGCCAGTTTTCCCTATGAATGGTCTCCGCTCATGTTGTACGCCGCCGCGGAGCTGACCCTGGACTTGGCGGAAGGTCTATTGAAGGATCACCTGGGATTGAAAGATGCCACTCCATACAACGTCCTATTCCGTGGACCGGAGCCCGTATTCGTAGACTTGCTTTCCTTCGAGCGCCGCGACCCAGGCGATCCCACATGGCTCCCCTACGCTCAGTTTCTTCGCACCTTTCTGCTGCCGCTTGCAGCTAACAAATTCTTCGGGCTCACGCCCGATCACGTGCTGATGACACGGCGCGATGGCCTGGAACCGGAAGAAGTTTACCGTTGGACCAGCAAGCTGCAACGGCTGCGTCCGCCTTTTCTGAGTCTGGTTTCGATGCCGGCGTGGCTCGGCGCCCGGCACTCCCCGGACGATACCAAGCCGTACGAGCGCAAACTGATGGAGAATACCGAAAAAGCGACGTTCATTCTCCAGTCGCTCTTCAGCCGGCTCCGCCGCCAACTCCATAAACTTGCTCCTAAGAGTGCATCCTCGGTGTGGTCAACATACATGACCACGAATAACAATTACACCGACGAGCACTTCAAGGCCAAGGAGCGGTTTGTCGAGCAAGCGCTATCGGAATTCTCTCCGGCTTCTCTCCTGGACGTCGGTTGTAACACGGGCCATTTCAGTGCGATTGCCGCACGGGCGGGCGCCCGTGTGGTCTCCATCGACTACGATCCCGCAGTGGTGGACGAGGCCTGGCGCCGGGCCAAGGCGGAGCGCCTGAATATTCTTCCTATGGTCGTCAACCTTACCCGCCCCACACCCAGCATCGGCTGGCAAAATCGCGAAGCCGCATCATTCTTGGATCGCGCACGCGGATCCTTCGAAGCTGTCTTGATGCTCGCCGTCATGCATCACATGCTCGTAACCGAGCGCATCCCGCTTGACGAAATCCTCTCGCAGGCCGCGGAGCTGACTACGCGCTGGTTGATCATAGAATTCATCGGACCCGAGGACTCCATGTTCCGGCGTCTGACCCGCGGCCGCGATGAATTGCATCAGGGTCTGGATCGGCAGGTCTTTGAATCGGCCGCCACACCCTGGTTTGAGATCGTCCGCTCACAACACATTGACGATACGCACCGCTGGCTGTATCTCTTCAGGAAGCGATGAAACCAAAGTCCCTATTTTGGGCGGATTGGCTGGCGGGACTATCGCTGGCTAACCTGTGTTTGCTGCGTGTCTGGTCGGAGACTCTCACCTACTCCCGCTCTGACACCTTCTGGATGAAAGGTCCTCCCTCCAGGGCCGACCTCGCTGCCGCTATAGTCAATGTCCTGCTGTGGGGAACAGTCTTCGGCGCTTTCCTATCCCTGCTGCACCGCCTGCCTGCCCGGTGGAAACCGGTTGGAGAGGGTGCGCTTCTCCTCCTGCTCCTCATCCCGTTGAACGCGTTGAGAGGCGTCCTTTCGAACCAATACTCTTATCTCAAATCGCCGTTATTTGAGTTGATTGGACAAAAGGGCGTTCTCATCCTCGCCGCCGGTGGGACTCTGGTCGGGGCGGCGATTCTGTATTTCTTCCATCGCCAGGTGGCTCGCGGAGCGCAGGTTGGCCTGCGGATCTTGTCGCCGCTGATCGCCTTCACTTTCCTTCAAGCCGCTATGGCGATGGTCCGGTACGATCCGCGGCCCTTCGCCGATAAGCCGCTCCAGCCACTGCTCGCGAACGCCCATCCGCAGCCCCGCGTGGTTTGGATCATCTTCGATGAGTGGGACTTCCGGCTGACGTTCCTTGACCGGTTGCCCGGCTTGTCTCTACCGTCGGTGGACCGTTTGCGCAGCCAGGCGTTGTTTGCCGAAAACGCCACCCCGCCCGGCCCGGCCACGCCCATTTCCATGCCCGGCCTCATTACCGGCCGTCTCGTGAACACGATCCGCCAGGAGGGCCCGGATGAGCTGATGCTCACATACAAGGACGACCCGAATCCGGTTCCCTGGAGCCACCAGCGTAACTTCTTCGATGAAGCAAGGCAACTTGGGTTCAATACGGCTCTGCTTGGCTGGTATCATCCCTACTGCCGCGTAATCGCGCACAGCCTTTCGGCGTGCGCCAGCTGGGAAATGGGGATGCAACATAACAGCATGGGAACGGGCTTTTTGCAGATCCTTCCCAACCAGGCCCGCAGCTTGTTTGAAACCAGTTTGTTCTCTCCCTTCGGACAGTCTCTGCCCGCTAAACAGCAAGTCGGCGTCTTGCACGCCATGCTCGATCGGGCGAAGACCCTCGTGACGGATCCTCGTTATGGGGCGATGCTGCTCCATCTTTCCACTCCTCACGCTCCCCATACCTATGACCGGCGTAGCCAGACATTTACTTTGGCGAATAGCCCTATTCAGGGTTATTGGGACAGCCTTGCGCTCCAGGACCGTTTTCTTGGCGAGATACGGCAATCCCTCGAACAGGCTGGTTTGTGGGATCAGACCACCGTAGTCATCAGCACCGACCATCCGTATCGCGAAGCCCGGTTGCTCGACGGAAAGGCGGACCCCCGTATCCCTTTCTTTGTGAAGCTGGCTGGGCAAGAGAGTGGGGACGAGTTCGAGCCGCCATTCAATACAATTCTCACCAAAGACATGCTGCTGGCAGTGCTCCGCGGCGAGATTCCCGACGAGAAGTCGCTCGCACAGTGGCTGCGGGGGCACTCATCCACTCGAGATTCTTCGGCCCCGCATTCTGCGTCCAATTAGACACTCGTGGAAGCGATGCCTGGAAGCGTGAAGCCCGCACCGGTCCTGCTCCTGGCCCGCGAGTTAGGGATCGGAGGTAGCGAACGCCAGGTAGTCGAGACGGCCAAGGCCCTCGATCCCGGCTGTTTTACTCCTCATGTCGGCTGCATGCGCGAAGGATTCCGCTGTGCTGAACTGCGTGCTGCCGGCATCCCTGTGATGGTTTTCCCGGTTCGATCCTTATATGGACCTTCGGCGATGGCGGGCGCGTGGCAGTTGGGGCGCTACTTGAAACACCAGAATATCCGGATCGTCCACGCCTTCGATGTGCCCATGGATCTGTTCGCGATCCCCACCGCTCGACTATTCGGCACCCCCGTGGTCCTGTCGAGCCAGCGGGCGTTTCGGGACCTCACTCCGGGGCTTCCCCGCCGATTGCTGCGCTTCACCGACCGGATGGTGGATGGGATCGTGGTCAACGCGGAAGCCATTCGCCGCCACTTGATCGAGGACGAGTCCGTGCCCGCGGGCCGGATTCATCTTTGTTACAACGGCATAGATCTCACCCAGTTTGCGGCCCGGCCGCGCGCAAAGCGGCAGGAACTGACCATCGGCGTTATCTGCGCCTTACGCCCGGAGAAAGATATCGCGACCTTACTCCGGGCGTTTGCCCGCGCACAACGTCCTCACTGGCGGCTGATCATCGTTGGCTCGGGGCCGACTCTGACGGAATTGCAGAAACTGGCGGGTGATCTCAACCTGGGCCAAGCCGTCGCGTTCCATCCGACGACTGACCAGGTGCCCGCTTGGCTGCACAAGATCGACATTTTTGTCTTGCCGTCTTTGTCCGAGGCATTCTCGAATTCTCTCATCGAAGCTATGGCATGCGGCTGCACCGTGGTAGCATCGCGCGTCGGCGGCAATCCCGAGCTGGTGATCTCCGAAAAAACCGGGCTGCTGTTTGAAGCCGGACGAAGTGAGGATCTGGCTGCCGCGCTGACGCGCCTCGACGGCAGCGATACTCTTCGCGAACAACTGGCCGCGGGCGGCGCGGAGTTTGCGCGCAGCTTTTCGGCTGCTGCCGCCGCCCGGCGCATGGGAGAAATCTACAACGGTTTTCTCCAAGGAAACTCCTCTCATACCGTATGAAAACCGTCCTCAATCTCTTTGGAGTGGATCCGTTCCGCATTGGAGGCAATGAGGCGTTTGCCCGCGAGGTTTCCCGTCAATTGCAAGAGGTCGGCTGGCAGAATGTTTTGGTTTTCGAGAAGCCCGCTACCGGTGCGGTACGCGACTTTCTTTCGTTGCCCAACGTGCACCTGGAATGCTTGGACCAACTCCATCGGGGCTATCCAGGAGCTCTGGCGGCAACCTGGGGGTTGATGCAGAAATACCAACCCACGGTTTTGCATCTTCACTTCGTGACCTTTCTCAGCCTGTATCCCTGGCTGGCACGTTTGCGGGGAGTTCGCAAGATCTTCTTTACAGATCAGGGATCCTGGCCCGAGGGTCACGTGATCCACAGGGCCCCGTACTGGAAGCGCATGATTGGACGCGCCGTCAATGCGCCGATTACAGGAGTCCTCAACGTTAGCGACTATGGGAGACGCGCCGCCTCCGGGCGAGGATATCTCCCGCCCGACCGCTATCAGGTGATCTACAACAGCGTGGACCTTGCGCGCTTCGAGTCTCGTCCGGATGCCGGACGTGCCTTCCGTCAACGCCACCAGATTCCGGAGGATCGCATCGTAGTCCTGCAAGTAAGCTGGATCATTCCTGAAAAAGGCATCGGCGACCTGCTGGCCGCCGCGCGCGATGTGATCGCGCGGGACCGCCGGGCCCACTTTGTCTTCGCCGGCGAAGGAGCCTACCGCAAGGAGTACATGCGACAGGCCGATGAGCTGGGAATTTCGGGACACGTCACTTGGACCGGGCTGGTCCAGGATCCGGTTCGGGAAGGCCTCTTCGACGCGTCCGATATCGTCTGCCAGATGTCCCGTTGGGAGGAAGTATTCGGTTGGGTAATCGCCGAAGCAATGGCCTCCCGCAAACCGTTGGTTGGGACTCGCGTGGGCGGGATCCCCGAATTGATCGAGGACGGCGTCAACGGTTACCTGGTTTCGCGCGGGGATACCGCGGCCATGACCGAAAAGATTCTGTCGCTGATGGTGGAACCGGACCTTCGGCAGCGTTTCGGCTTGGCCGGATACCAGACGGTCGAGTCCAAATTCGACCTCGAGCGCAACGTCAGCAAATTGCTGCGCCTCTACGGGGCAGCTTGATGGATCCGGTTAGGACAACTCGCCTTCTTTGGCCGGTGAATCTTTGTCTTTCTTTTTTTGGGGACGAAACCACGAGAAGACTTTGCGGAAGTAAAAGGCGACGCCCAGGACCGCCGCTGCCACCGTCTGCCAGATCATCATTCCGGTGCCAGGATCTATGTAAGCTTGGGCCTGTCGTTCGGTGCCCACCAGCAGTAACAGCAGCGCCAGCAGCCCCGCACAGGCTGTGAAGAACCGAGACAGGAGTCCTCGCGAACGTGATTTCATTTACTTAACCCATTCTACCGCAAGTCTTAGAAGCTGTCGCTAAGGGAATCACTTTAGGTCGCCTTACCAAGAATCCTTATCCATTCCGGTAGGCTGGGCCCCCTGCGCCGAATCGGGACGAAACAGGTGACACCGGCACGGGACGTGGCCCCCCCGGAGCCTTAGTGGCCGAACGGGACTTGGGCCAGGCACGATCGGATGGTCGCGAGGCCAATTCAGCGCGGAATGTGTATTCCAGGGCAACGACCAAACCCGCCAGTGTCGGCAGCAAGGACCCGTAGGCCGCGCTCAGGAATATCGAGCTTATTCCAAACGACAAGAGGCTATATTTCATGGCCGAAGCCATCGCGGCGAGGTCCTGCATTCTTTTCGTCGGCTCCTTCGACGCTAAACGTTGGATGCGGACTGCCGATCGGAAACACCCCACGATAATGGCGATGAACAGGAGTGCCGCCGGTATTCCTCCCTCGCTCGACAACTGTGTGTAGCTGTTATGCGTCTCAAGGAAGGGAACGTGTGTGCGGAGTGAGTGAGCTCTCCTCTCTCTAAGTTCGGCGAACATGCCAGGACCGGTGCCCAGGAGCGGATGTTCCAGGGTAATCGCTAAGCTGTCCTGTAAGAGTTGCCAGCGTTCTTCAGCCGAGTCACTTGCGGTCTTGCTCATCGTGGCGGTCTGCTTCGAGGTGCCTTCATCCACGTCAGAGTCAAAGAAAGTCAGGTATCGGGTGCGTAGCGGCTCGGAGAGAGTCAACGCCCCGATCATGATGACCAACGCGCCTGCAGCCACAGCCGCCGCCATACCTTTGGACCGAGCACTCGCCAATGCGACCAGAGCCATTGCCCCGGCTGCCACCATGCCTCCACGCGATCCGGTGTGCATGAGTACGACGCCCACGATCGCCATCACACCCAGAACCGCGAAGCGCGTCACCGAGATTCGAGGACTGCGCGAAAAAAGAAGGCATAAGAAGGGAACCGCCAAGAGCAACACCTGTGCCAGTTCATTGGGGCCCTGAAACTTGCCGGCGTCCACAAAAAACCGCCCACTGGTTGTGTTTCCGTACACAAAACTCAGCACCGCCAGCGTCCCAACTGCCCACGCAATTGTCCGCACGGCTCGAAAGCACTGATCCACGGATCCGATGAGACCGACAGTTACGAAGTAGACCGATAGCGCTTTAAGCCAGCCATTTAACGTGAGCCAACTGCCAGCCCTCCAAATGCTCATTGCTGTGGATAGGGCCAACCAGACGGCCAGAATGATCCAAAGCTTGCTGATTCGTGACTGAAACAGTCGAGTGACCTGTCCGCTCAAAACGGTCGCCACGAGGGAGGCGATAAATACGAACATCGTGACCAGCGGCACCGGGAAGAAATCCAACGCCCGGCTGTAGAGCACGAAGAGGAGTACCACCAGGGCATAGAATGTGAATCCGGCGGATGTAGAGGGCGGAGTTTGGCGCTCACGGTATTGGGTAGCGGGTTCTGTCATGGGTCCTTTGGGCGCCAAATTCAATAGTATTCTATGGGGCCTGCCTGGCTAAAGAGCCATCGGCTCCGGGACTAGTCAGGCTTTAGTTCTTGCAGGAATAGTACTGTTGTTCCAGTCCTCCTGCTGGGAGCCCGTATTGCCACTAACCAATGAGGGAGGCTGGTTCGAGGCGGAGCTGCGTACCGCCCTGGCTCCTGTTTGATCGCGACTGACCTGGTACTTTCAGCCTCGTTAGAATGTTCTCCATCCAATAGAACCCTTTTGGCGAGTGATACACTCGATGGAAACTCTGAAATCGTGTCGCCGCTCACACGCAAGGAGGATCGTTGCACCGAATTAACCTAGCTTTTACATGCCTCGCAATTACTGCCATCGTCGCGCCGGGCCAGATTCTCACCGTCATGTCACCAGCGCAGGTGACGGTTTCCAAGCGCCTGTCGCAGGGGAATGATCAGGGACAGGGAAAGGGCCGCGATCATAAGAAACTGCCGACACTCGACGGCAATACTTCCACCGGCCAGCCGGACGGCGCGCTACAGACCCAGCTCGGCCCGCTGATCGCCGCCATTGGCGGCAGCAATTTTGATGGCGTGAGCGCCAACGGCTCTGCGCCTTCGGACGCGAACATGGCGGTCGGCCAAAACCCCTCTTACAATTACATTTTTCAAACAGTCAATTCGCGCTACGCCATCTACACGAAAAGCGGAGCGCTCATTGTGGGACCCAATTCGCTGAGTTCCCTATGGGCTCCGTTGGGCAACAGCAACGGCTGCGCCACCAAGAACGCGGGAGATGTGGTCGTTCAGTATGACAAGCTCGCCGACCGCTGGATCATCACCCAATTGGGCGGCACCTCGGCGCCTTTTTCAGAGTGCATTGCGATATCCCAGACGGCCGATCCTACGGGGGTTTATTATCTGTACTCGTTTGATTACGCTACCGTTCTAAATGACTACCCTAAATTCGGCATTTGGCCGACTGCAACGAACAGCGCCTATGTGGCCAGCTATAACCTCTTCGGGAACAACGGTAATACATTTACGGGGGGGCAGCTATGCGCCTACGATCGCATCAAGATGCTGGCGGGCGATCCAACAGCGCAAGCGATCTGCTATACGCTCAGTGGCGAAGGCGGCTACCTGCCCGCGGATCTCGATGGCTCTACTCCGCCGCTCAATAGCACGCCAGCCATTTTCATGAGCTATCAGTCATTAAGCAGCCTTCGCATGTATACTTTGGCGCCGAATTTCGCCAACCCCAACGCTTCGGTATTGACCCACGTTACACCGGATCTGGCGGTAACTCCGTTTTCGCAGGCATGCGGCGGCGGAGCATGCATCCCCCAGTCCGGAACCAATCAGCAACTCGATTCGCTCGGCGACCGGCTCATGTATCGCCTGGCCTTCCGCAATTTTGGCGATCACGAAGCGCTGGTGGTGAACCATTCGGTGACCAGCGGAGCCAGTGTCGGTGAGCGCTGGTATGAACTCCGAGCGCCCGTATCCGCCACTCCGGCTTTCACCGTATTCCAACAAGGCACCTACGCTCCAGACGCGACGTTTCGTTGGATGGGCAGCGCGGCTTTGGACGCTGCTGGAGACATTGCGCTCGGCTACAGCGCATCCAGCAGCAGCATCCACCCGGCCATCCGCTACACCGGCCGCGTTCCGAGCGACGCGCCGGGAACCATGGAGTCCGAAGCCAGCATCCTCGAAGGCGCCGGATCGCAAACCGGCGGCCTGGATCGCTGGGGCGACTACAGCTCTCTGCGGATCGACCCGGCCGACGATTGCACATTCTGGTTCACGTCGCAGTACTTAAACACCGACGGCTCCTTTAACTGGCGCACGCGCATCGGATCCTTCAAGTTCCCTTCGTGCGGAGCGCAGGTCTCCACGCCGACGTTTAATCCGCCAGCGGGATCTTATAGTTCGATGCAGCCGGTGACGATCAGCACGACCACTTCCGGAGCCTCGATCCGCTACACCACGGACGGGTCTACGCCCACATCCAGCGTGGGGATTGTGTACGCCGGCCCGGTTTCGGTGAGCAGCAGCCTGACGCTGAAGGCTATCGCCTACAAGAGCGGAATGACCGACAGCCTGGTGGCGAGTGCCGCTTATGTCATCAGCAGCGGCGGGCCGGCCTGGTACAACAACTCGTGGACCAACCGAAAAGCCGTTACCATCGATCACACCAAAATATCGGGAGCGTCGAGTCTCATTAACTTCCCCGTGCTGTTCGCGGTGACCGACGCCAATCTCAAGTCGACCACCAACGGCGGCCGCGTAGGCAAGGTCGATGGCACCGACATTCTGTTCACCGATTCCAGCGGCACCGTCAAGATCAATCACGAACTCGAGAGTTACAACCCCGTGACCGGACAGGTGCTGGCCTGGGTCCAGGTGCCCTCGGTCTCTCCCACCACCGATACCGTCATCTACATCTACTACGGCAACGCCGGAGCGGCCGATCAGCAGAACAAGACGGCAGTGTGGAGCAACTATAGCGGCGTATGGCATCTCAGCCAAAACCCGGCCGGGACGGCCCCCCAGTTGTTGGACAGCACCAGCGCGGGCAAGGCTCTGACGACGTCTGGTTCCATGACTTCAGCT
>Ga0105245_10000102_pt1 | contig 82611 bp, 79 predicted proteins | sample KBSM54metaG_FD_81523 | JGI IMG/M metagenome (GOLD analysis project Ga0105245, IMG submission 81523) | Miscanthus rhizosphere microbial communities from Kellogg Biological Station, Michigan, USA - KBS M5-4 metaG | ecosystem: Host-associated > Plants > Roots > Rhizosphere > Soil | place... | reverse complement strand
GCGCTCGGCTGTCCCGCATGCAAGGACACTAAGCTGCACTTCGCGGGCGATCGCTGGGCGTGCGATGCGTGCGGTGGCTGCTTCGTCGAAGATGCCGCGCTGTCGGCGATGGTGATCGAGATGACCGGGCGAGCTTGGCAGCCGCCCGCGGTCCAGGGTGGCCCCGGCGAGCGCGCGTGCCCGGTGTGCGACAAGCCGATGCTCGTCGAGGTGCTCGAAGCCGTGACGATCGACCGGTGTGAAGGTCACGGCGTGTACTTCGACCCCGACGAGCTCCAGACCGCGCTCCAACATGCCGCGGAGCCGCAGCACGTGGGCAGCTTCTTACAGCGGCTCTTCCGCCGCCATCACGAGGAATAGATCACGCGCCCGTGAGGTCGTTCACGCAGGGCTCACCGTCGGCTTACGGACGGATTTGGGGGCTTTCGCTAGATTGGTCTCATGCGTGTTGTCGCCCTCGTGCTGTGCGCCGGATGTTCGTTCGTCTACAACCCGGATCACCTGAGCGGCTCGAGCGACGCGAACAACGCTGACGTCGAGGTCGTCGCGGATGTCGATCCGACGATGCTGAAGCTCACCGATGTGTGGCCGACCGAGGTGTTCGAAGGTGCCGGTACCGGCAACGCGCGGCCCGCGCTCGTCGTGATCTACGGCCATCAGATCGCCGAGGACGCGGTCGTCACGATCACGCCGCCGTCGGTGAAGATCGTCAGCACGACGATCGCCGGCGATCACAACTTCATCGCCCTCGCGCTCGAAGCCGATGACGACGGCATGGATAACGACGGTACGAGAGAACCGCTCACCGTGGCGGTCAGCCAGCGCGGCGGCATGTATAACGACGCGCTCGACGCGAGCAAGCTGGCGCTCCATCACCTGAACGCATTGACCACCGCGACGATCGCGAAGCCGCTGTACTCGCAGGTCGCGATCACCGGCCCCGTCGCGATCGCGGCCGACGCGACCGCACCTCGCTTCCAGCTCCACGCGGTCGGCAGCATCTCGATCACCGGCGCCGTCAACGCGGATGCCTCGGGCACGACGCCGGGTCCCGGCGGTTGTGCGGGCGGTGCGATCGGTGCAGACGGCGTCGCGCAGAACGCGGCGATGCAGGACTGCGCGGGCCGCGGTCATGCGGTCGCCGGTGGGATCAACGGCGGTGGCGGCGGCGGCGCGGGATTCAAGATCAAAGGCGATCCGGGCACCGCGAGCGGCGGCGACGGTGGCGATGCGGTGCCGGGCCCGCAGATCGCGAGCTTCGCGGCGTCGGTGCCGGCGGGAGGCGGTGGCGGCGCCAAGGCGACCGCGACCGGTGGCAGTGCCGGCGGTGGCGGCGGCGGCAGCGTCGAGATCACGGCAGGCGGCGATATCTCGATCCCCGCAGGGATCAGCGCGCACGGCGGCAACTCCATGGATGTGTCGAGCGGCGGCAGTGGTGGCGGCGGTGCCGGCGGCGTGATCCTCGTGCGCTCTGGTGGTACCGCGACGCTGGGCGCGCTCGCGGTCGCGCACGGCATGCCCGGTGCGAAGGGCTCGCTCGGCAATCTCGGCGGCAACGGTTCGGATGGGCGCACGCGCGTCGATGCGACGAACATGACGACCTCCGACTACGCGGGCCCGATGTTCGTCGCGCCGCCCGCGGTGTCGCTCGAACAGTCGACGATGCTGTCGGTGCGCGGCGCGATCGGCGACACCACGATGGCCGGCCAGGTCCTCGATCGCGACGGCAACCCGATCTCGACGTTCGCGCCGTCGTACAACGGCTCGGGCCTCGCGAGCCCGACGGTGATGTTGAAGGCGGGCTACAACAAGGTCTGCGTGACGGTCGCAGGCGGCAACGCGTTCACGCTACCCGAGTCGACGAACTGCACCGAGATCGCGTTCCTGCCGCACTAATCGCACTGCGGGTAGACGTTGTCGGCTGCGCGCCGCACGTACTGCGAGTGCACCCCGCCTTTGAGCGCGGTCTGGAACGAGATCTCGAGATGCGCGATGTGGCAGCCGCCTTCGTCGCACCATTCGGCAGCGACCTTCTCGATCGCTTCGCGCGCGGTCGGCTCGCCTTCGAGCGTCGTGACCTCGAATTCTGGCTCGCTCGCAAGCTTCACCGCGTTGACCTGCGCTTCGAACCCGACCGTTGCGAGCGCCGGATCTTCGGTGACGCGATCGCCGGCACGCTTCGCGTCCCACGTGACGAGGTTGCCGAACCACGTCGGCTCACCCGAGACGACGAGGCTGAATCCACCTTCGCCGTCGAACACCAGGAACGCGTCGTGGCCGAGCGCGAGCGTCGAAGCCTCGACGTCGTGGCCGATCGCGATCGTCGCGACCGTGTGGCCGTTCGCATCGAGGATCGTGCCGCGCGCGGGCATCCACGGCGGCGGCGGAACCTGATCGGGCCACCACTCGCGCGCGACGAGCACGTGCGAACCGAGCAACACGCTGCCGAGCACGTCGCCCTCGTGATCCCAGCCCTTCGTCTTCCCCCCGGGCGGTGAGATCACGCGATCGCGGATCCGGTTCCACACCGCATCGCCAACCATGACGAGCGCGTGATCCGGCGACACGCTCAGCGCATCGCCATCGGCATCGGCGACCGCGCGCTGGAGCTTCGGGCCGAGCGGATCGCACGCGGTGCCGGTGCACGCGCGCGTCGCCTCGACGTGGAGCGGAGTCGCCGGCGGTGGCGCGGGACGTTCCATCCGCGCGCCTTCTTCGTCGCCGCACACACCGCTCGGCCAGCACACGACGACGCCGGCCTCGGCGGCGAGGAGGGTCACGTCCGGCGCGAGACACGCGACGCTGCGGGTCGGCGGCTTCGGCTCCGGCTTCGCCGCAGGTGGGGCGGGCTGGACCGGGACCACCGCCGGCGGCGGGGCAGGTGGGATCGCCGGCCGATAGAACGCGATGATGACGAGCGGGACGACGATCGCTCCGACCAGAGCGGCGGTGAGGCGAGCGCGTTCCATCTCTGACCAACGCCTGAGGATTTCGGGCTGTTCCGGGTTTGTTGAGACTTTTTTTGGCGGCGGGGGTCTCCAGAGCGGCCGTAGGAGACCCGATGAAGACTCGCTTGATTACCGCTCTTGTCCTGGCTGGTTGCACGCCCTCCGAGCAACACGCCGTCGATCAAACCATCGCGATCACGCCGCAGACCACGAACGTGATGACCTGCTCGACCGAGCAGTTCACCGCCGCCGTCACCGGGTTCGACGACCTCCAGGTGTCGTGGGCTGCGACGCCCGGCTCGGTCGATGCGAGCGGGTTGTACACGTCGCCGATGACCGCGCAGGCGAACGCGACGGTCACCGCGACGTCGATGGCGGATCCGAACCTGTCGGCGACTGCACAGGTCACGCTCGCGACCGCGTTCCCGAGCGCGGCGCGATCGATCGGCGGCTCGCCCGGCACCGAAACGATTTCCGGTGCGGTCGGCATCTATCAGCACGAGATCGCCGCGCAGGGCGATCGCGCCTACACCGTGTGGCCCGAGTACGGGACCAGCTCGCTCGCGGTCAAGGTAGCGCGCAGCGACGACGGCGGCGCGACGTGGCACGCGGGCACGAACGCCATGCCGATCACGTTGAACGCGAGCTCGCAGGCGACCGTCGAGTGCCAGGCGATTGCGATCGACGCGGGCAACCCCGACGTGATCTACGTGACGTCGCGCGTCGGCGCCGGCACTTCCATGGGCGCGCTCACCGGTGTCGACGAAGCCTCTCTCGTCCTCGCGGTCAGTAGCGACGGCGGCGTGACGTTCAGCCAAACCGTGTTGCGCGCGACGCCCGACGCAGGCTACTGCGCGGACGTGATCTCGCCGGCGGCGAACACCGTCATCGTCGAAGACCCGACCGGCGAGTGCGATGTCGACAAGGACATGTGGGTGTTCTCGGATACCAACCGCGGCGCGGGCTTCGCGAGCGGCACGGTCATCTCGCAGAACGAATACGAGGCAAATGGCGCAACTCACGGTCTCGACAGCGCCGATGGTCGCGCGTGCATGGATCCCGCGAAGCTCGCGGTCGAGCAGAACGGCACGACCGACTTCGGCGGCGGTGCTTCGGAGTCGCCGCGCTTGTTCACGAACGGCAGCCGCGTGTGCATCACCTACATCGCCGTGCAGAACGGGCTTGCCGGTACGCCGGAGCACACGTACGAGCAGTGCTCCGACGATCTCGGCAAGACGTTCTCGCTGCCGATCGCGCTCGATCCGGCGACACCGAACGGCGCGGTCCACAGCCACTCGGTCGGTGCGTTCGGTCCGAACAACGCCGCTGCGGTCGCTTTCGTCCACGAGATCGGTCAGCAAGAGTTCATCTTTCTTGCGACCAGCAGCGACGGTGGCGTGACGTTCGGCGCGCCCACGCAGGTCCCGACGTACTCGTTGCCAGGTACGAATACGCCGGGCCCGGCGCTCAACCCGACGATCTCGTACGACGCCGCCGGCGTGCTGTGGATCGCGTATCGCGTCGACGACGGCGACACCTCCGACCGCATCGTCGTCGACAAGAGCTGCGACGGCGGCCACACGTGGAGCGGCGCGGTACTCGTCAACGGCACCGAGCAGCAGATCACCGATGCGACGTTCGCGAACATGAAGTGGCCCGCGCTGTTCCCGACCACGGGCAAGGCGCCACGGCTCGCCGCGACCGGTACCTCGACGACCAACGTGTTCGACCTCGCGCCCTGAGGCGATGCGTCGTGTCAGATCCGAAGGACCGCGCTCAGGCTGACGTCGAGCTTGCTGCGCACCTGGTTGACGAGGCTGACGAGCTCCGACTCGGCGAGCTTCAGCCTCGCACCGAGATGCGCGACGGTCCGCTCGGTCAACGCCTCGCGAGCAGCGGCGAGGTGACGCGCGACGGTCGCGCGCGAGACCTGAAAGATCGGCGCGAGCGCATCGATGCCGAGTCGATCGACGAAGTGGAGACGCACGAGGTTGCGGTCGCGGACGTCGAGCGAAGCGAACGCGGCGGCAAGCGCCTCGCGAAAATCGACGCCGAAGCGCTGGCGGATCAACGCGAGCTCGGGGTCGACGAAACCGAGTGCCTCTGGCCCGGAGCCCGCGCGCTCCTCGGCGTTGGCGCGGTCACCGCCGCTGCGCCGCAGGTTCGACAGCGCGCGACTCGCGACGACCTTCAACCAGGTGAGCAACGGGCCGCGGCCACCGAACTTCTCGATCCGCGGCGGGCTATCGACGAACAAGCGCGTGCGCAGGATCTGGCGGAGCTCGTCGAGGACGGCGGGCTCGGGCCGCTCGCGGTGGAGCAGGCGAGGGAGCTGCGCCATGATCTCGCGGTCGAACGTGGCGATCGCAGCGGCGTCGCCATCGCAGCACGCGCAGGCGAGATAGAGGTCGCCGACGTGCAGTGCGGCGAGGGCGGCGAGCGGATCGCTATCGCCGACGATCCGCGTGGCGAGAAACCGCGAGAACCGCTCGGGCTCGACGGAGATGTCGGGCCAGGCCGCCGCACCCTCGGCGACCCTGGCGGCGAGATCCGACTGCAAATCTCCCTCGGTCACACGCCTCCACCGTATCATGGCGTCGTGGACGCTTGCTTGGACGACGATACGGTCCTCCAGCTCGTCAGCGGCACGCTGCGCGATAGCGCCGCGGCGCAGCAGCACCTCGACACGTGCAAAGCGTGTCGCGAGCTCGTCGCATCGGCCGCACCCGACAGCACGCCGGAGTGGGCGCACCTCGAGATCGGAGCGCAGCTCGGCCGCTACAAGATCACGGCGGTGCTCGGCGCCGGCGCGATGGGGTACGTGTTCGCCGCGCACGATCCCGAGCTCGGCCGCACCGTCGCACTCAAGCTGTTGCGCACCGGCGGCGCCGCGCATTCAGCGCGCCTCTTGCGCGAGGCCCAGTCGCTCGCGAAGCTGTCGCATCCGAACGTCGTCGCGGTCCACGATGTCGGCACGTTCGGCGACCACTTGTTCGTCGCGCTCGAGTGGGTCGACGGCGGGACGCTCGCGCGCTGGCTCGCAGAGCCGCGGACGACAAAGCAGATCCTCGAGGTGTTTCGCCAGGCCGGCGAAGGGCTCGCGGCGGCACACGCGGTCGGGCTCGTCCATCGCGACGTCAAGCCCGACAACATCCTCGTCGGTAAAGATCATCGCGTGCGCGTCACCGACTTCGGGCTCGCGCTGTCGCTGGAGAACGATGGCGCGGGTGCAACCCCGCCGAGCGAGCTGGCCGAGGCCATGCCCGCCCTACCGATGCGGTTGACCGCGACAGGTGCCGTGATCGGCACGCCGGCGTACGCGTCGCCCGAACAAGTCGCGGGCGCAGACGCGGACGCGCGCAGCGATCAGTTTTCGTTCTGCGTCGCGCTGTTCGAGGCGCTGCACGGCTATCGCCCGTTTCCCGGCGACGATTGGGCCGAGCTGCGCGCGGCGCTCGAGCGCGGCACGATCGTCCATCAGGACAACGGCAAGCGCGTCGCGCGTTGGCTCGATCGGATCGTCGCGCGCGGATTGCGCCGCGATCCTGCAGACCGCTGGGAATCGCTGCGCGCGCTGCTCGACGCGCTCGCGAAGGGCCCGCTGATCACGCCCGCACGCGCGCTGGTCGGCGCGGGCACGGTCGCGCTCGCCGCCGTCGCGACGCTGCAGCTCGGCATCGCTCGGACGTCGCCGTGTCAGCCCGCCGATCCGGGAATCTGGTCCGCGGCTGCGGCGACCGCGTTGCGCGCGCGCGTTCCCGTCGAGGTCGAGACCACGATCGATCGCGCGTTCCGCAGCTACAGCGCGGCGTGGACTCAGATGAGCCTCGCGTCCTGTGTCGCGACGAAGGTCGATCGCGCGCAGACCCGAGATGCATTCGCACTGCGCGAGAGCTGCCTCGCCGAGCGCCGCGACTACGCGCGCGAGCTGGCCGGTGCGCTGCTCGAAGGTGCGGCGCCGCACCCCGATGGCGCAGTCCAGGTCGCCGAGGGGCTGCCGAGTATCGAGGAGTGCGCGAACGTGCATGCGCTCGAAGCGGTCGCCACGCCAGAGACGCCGGTGACGGTCGTGCGTCGCGCCGCGCTCCAGCAACGCATGGCGCGTGCGACGATCGAGGGCTATCTGCGCGCGGGTGCGGATCCGCGCGTGTTCGGCAGGCTCGCCGACGAGGCGCACGCGCTCTCGCTTCCCGCACTCGAGGCGCGCGCGCTGTTGTTCCGCGCGCACGCCGAGACCGACGAGACCGCCGAGGAGACCGCGCTCCACGCGGCGGCGCATGCCGCGTTCGCGGCGCACGATGACGCGGCGCTCGCCGATGCCTGGGAGCGGCTCGTGTTTCACACCGGCTTCCACGCCGCGAACTTCGCGGCGAGTGCGCAGTGGTTCGCGTATGCACAGGGCGCGATCGATCGCCTCGGCGGCGATACGATCCGCGAAGCCGAGCTGACGATGTCGCGCGGTTGGGGCGAGGTGTTCTCGGACCACGCCGCGGATGCGCGGCGCGACATGGCGCGGGCGCGAGAGCTCTTCATCCGCGCGCGCGGGCCCGACTACTACCGGATCGCGGACACGCTGTCGGGCGAGGGTGCAGCGGTCCTGACCGAGGGAAAACCAGCGGAGGCCCTACGGCTCTACCAGCAGGCGCGCGCGCACGCGAAACGGGTCGGTGGCGTGGCTTCGCAGGCCTACATCACCGCGTCGAACAACGCGGCGAACGCGATGATCGACCTCGGTCAGGTCGGCGAAGGGCTCGCGCTGTTCGAAGAGCTCGAGCGCGGCGGGGATACGTCGAGCTGGCAGCAGGAGCAGATGTCCGCCGCGTTGCGCACGTTGAAACGGTTCGGCGACGCGCTCGCGCGCGATCGCAAGGCCGAGGAGCTCGCCCGCGGCGAGCACGCGACCGGGCCGCGTGCGCTCTACGCGCCGGAGGCGATCGGGCTCGATCTCGAGGGGCTTCACCGGCCGAACGAAGCGCTGCCATACTTCGAGCAGGTGCTGGCGGCTCGCGAAGCAGGTCCCGCCAGCCCCGAGGACCTCTCGAATGCGGAGTTCGAGGTCGCGCGCGCACTTCGCGCCACGGCGGGTGACGCACACCGCGCTCGCACGCTCGCGGTTCAGGCGCGAGACCGGCTGCAACCTCTCGTCGCGAAAGACGGCAAGTCCGCCGAGGACGGCATCGCGGAGATTTCGACCTGGCTCGCGGCCCACTAGCGCTGGAACCGTCCGCGTGGCACAGCGTCTGCAAAGTTCGTGGTCATAGGAGAAATGATCATGGGCGCTATCAAAGACAAGATTGCAGGTACGGCGAAGAAGATCGAAGGCAAGCTGACAGGCGACAAGGTCCGTCAGGCCCAAGGCGGCGCGCAGCAGGCCAAGGGCAAGATCGAAGCTGCCGCCGAGCGCGCGGCCGCGAAGGTCAAAGCCGCGGGTCGCCGGATCGAGGACAAGGTCCGTGGTGGTACGGCGCGCGCGGATCGCAAGATGCGCGGCGTCAACCGCAACGGAAATTACTGAGACTTCGTTCGCACGAGCTCGATCAGATCGCCCTGCGTGAACTGCAGGTCGTAACGATGGAGCCCGAGACCGCCTGCACTCTTGTCGAGATCGACGAGGTGCGGGCGGCGATCGTTTGGCTGCGGCGCCTCTTTCAGTGCGAGGTAGTTGCGGCCCTGCGGATCCTCCGTGCAGCGTGCGGCGTAGAAATCCTTCACCGCGACGTACGGCGTGGTCAGCCCGAGCTTCTGCGGCGCCGGGAACACGCTCTCGCGCAGCACCGGCCGATCGGTCGGGTCGGTGCACAGCGCGTGATGCGCCTCGGGCACGTTGTTCGTGAGCTTGTTCGGCGAATCGCCGTCGTGGATCGACAGGTACGACACGATGCAGCTGGTCTCGTCCGCGCGCGTACACGGCGCGAGCGACGCGAACGTGCCGCCGGTGGTCGCGCCGTTCGGAATGTCGACCGTGAAGCCGATCGGCATCGCGACGAGCAAGCGCGCGCGCATGTCCGGATGTTGATCGAAGCGCTCCTGGAGCAGCCGCGCGGCCATCTGCGACCCTTGCGAGTGGCCGATGATCACGATCCGGTGACCGCGATCGAACCGCGCGAGATACGCATCGAACGCGGCCGCGATATCGGAGTAGGCGACGTCGAAGAAGTGCTTCTGATCGCCCTTCGTCGAGAAGTACGTCGCGATCGTCGCCTGGCGGTACAGCGGCGCGAACACGTTGCAGACCTCGGAGAACCGCGCGATCTGCGCCGCCGCCGTCATCTTGATCTTCGTCAGATCGGAGAAGTCGACATGGTTTCCCGGGATGATGCTGAGGTCGACGGTCGGATAGATGTAGAAGCAATCGATCTGCGCGTCGCGCGCCGGCGCGTGCCGCTCGATCGTCTTGGCCCCGTCCGCGCCGATCACGGTCGTCGTCAGATCGCCGCGGCAAGCATCGCTCGGGAGATCCGGGCGACACACCCACCACGCGGGATCGAAGTACGACGCATCCGAGGTTCGCGGCTGTTCGCTGCGACTCGTCGCACAGCCGAGGATCAACACTACGCACGCGAGCGACTTCACGCCGCGAGCGTAGAGGATCTCACCAACCGTAACGGCGTTCGAAGCGCGCGTACGCGTAGGGACCGTAGCCCCAGCGCTCTTCACGCGCGTAGAACCGCTCCGGGCCGAACGGGCGATAGCCGTACCAGCGCTCGTAGTAGCCGCCGGTGGTCGCTTCGAGCTGGGTCGACTTGATCGTCTGGAACTTCGTCTTGCTCATGGATGGATGCTCCTTGTGGTTCGACCCCTGTGCATCCAGTGGGCCATCGCGACTCGCCTTCCAGATCGCCGACTTAGGCACGCAGCCGGTCACGACCGACGTTGCCTCGGGTTGGCGATACGAGTTTACGCGCATACGCTCGATGCGTGATCTGCACGAGTTGCCGCTTGGTCCAGTCCGGATCGCGCGCGTGTAGCGAGTGCGGAAGCAACGGGCTCGTGACACCCGACGAGCTGACGACCGAGGTGATCGCGGGCGTCACGACGGTCGCGAAGAAACCGGCGACAGGATGGCGAGACACGGTCGCGCTGCTCGCGACCACGTTCGGCTTCTTCATCGGCACCGGCTTGGGCTTCGTCGTCGCGGGGCCATGGGGCGCCGTGATTTTCGGTGGCGCCGCGGCGGTCGGCGGCTACAACAAACAATTCTGGAAGACGGCGTTCACGCATCGCCGCCAGCTCCTCGCGATCGCGCCGCCGGTTACACCGATTGCGGAAGCGTTCACCGGTCGCGTGCAAGCGCACTCGAAGCGACTCGCAGGCGGTGCGGTCGCGATCGCGACGACGTACTTGCTCGATGATGGTGTGATCGTGCGCAGCATCGAGTCGGTGCCGTTCTGGTTGATCACGGGCGAGCGCAGGATCCTGATCGACGGCGCGATCCGGATCACCGCGATCGATGCCGAGCCGGTGGCGACCGCGGTGAAAGATCTCTCACGCATGGGCATCCCGATCCGCCGGCGCGAGCATGGGCGAATCTCCGCAGTTCGTGCCGCACTGCATCCAGACGACAAGATCACCGCGAAGGGAACGGTCGCCGCGATGCAACTTCTCGACGGTGGCTATCGCGACAACTTGGTCGACGCGCTGTTCGGCGAGTCCGGAAAACCGATCTGGATCGCGCGCGATCCATCGCAGCGCTGATGTGCGCGCGAGTGCGTTTTCCGACGAGAAGTGGTGCCGCGTGCGTCGTCGATTCTTCGTGATTTCCGTCGGTGAGCTACGCGACGCTTCTCTTCCATGAAGATCGCGATCGCAGCGGCATCACTCGTTATGGGGATGGTCGGGAGCGCGGCGGCAAATTCAACGAAGCTGGATATCGTATGGAGCGGTACGCAAGGCACGGTGGTGTTCATCCACGGCAAAGCGAACTGCACCATGTCGAGTCTCGGCTCCTACGACTCGCGCTGCGGTAGCGATCCGCGCGGGTACTGGCTGAACTCGACGAACGATGGCGGCGACGGCCACGACTTCATGGACGAAGCGACCGCGCGTCGCCAGTCCGATGGATCGTGGCTGACGTGGGAAGCGATCAGCGTGCGCTACGACGGCGAGAACCAGGCGTTCTGGAACGCGGCGACCGACGTCGGCTCGTGCCTCACGGATCTCAAGAACGGCACGAACTCGAGCGGCTGCAATCCGTCGCTCGTCAAGCGCACGTCGTTTCGGGTCGTCGCGCATAGCGAAGGCGGCGCGGTCCTCGATCGGATCTTGTCGACCGGCTGGTGGCCCGCGCTGACCGGCAGCGGCGGCGCGATCGTCGGCAACCCGGTGACGAGCTCGGGCGCGCTCGCGGGTGCGAAGTCGGCGAGTGCGCTCTACGGCGTCGACGGCGCTTCGAACTTCTGCACGACGCTCGTCAGCTGGGTCGCGGGCTGGGCGCTGAAGAACGCCGGCGCGCAATCGCTGACGCGCGGCTCGGTGATCGGCGAGGCGAACAACGGCAAGGCCGGTAAGAGCCCGCGCTGGGTCTACAAGGTCACGACGTCGGGCGGTAGCGGCTCGTGCAACAACAACAACAACGACAGCATCTCGGAATCTGTCGACGACTCGAAGCTCGGCGCGCTGTGCGGTTGCGTCGGCTACTCGAGCGATGACGACAGCGACGGCATCCTGTGGATGTACGACACCGATCCGACCTCGAACCCCGGCGCGTCGAACGGCGGCAAGACTCGCTCGCAGTACACCGGCTACTACTGGCACTGGGTCGCGTCGTGGGCGAACCACAGCCACACGCGCAACGACGCGTACGTCTCGAAGTACGGCTATCAGACGTCCTCTGGTTGCTACACGATCTCGCCCGGCACGTGCGTCGGGCAGTATGCGTGGTAGGGCCGCACTCGCCGGCCTGCTGCTCGTCGCGCTCGCGCTGATCCTGTACTTCGCGACGCGCCATCACGACGCCGCACCGGCGCCGGTGGAGCCCGAGCGCGTCGCGATGTCGACGCCCGCACCCGCACCCGCGATGCCCGGACCGTCGAGCTTCGGTACCGCACCCGCGGGCGAGACCGCGCCGTTCGTGCCGCCGAACGCGCCCGCGATCACGCTGCCGCCCGACACCGAGGCGCTCCAGGCCGAGTTCGTGCCGGGCACGACCGAGTGGGAAGAAGTGCCGCTGCTCGAAGACGCGGCGCTGACGATGCGGTTCTTGCCGGCCGCCTACAACGTGATCGCGCCGAAGCCAATCGTGCTGTACCTCGAGCTCTACGATCCGGTGGCGAAGAAGCGCGTCGCGATCCACGCGCCGCACGCGCGCGTTCGTCCGTTCGACAAACCCGATGCGTGGACCGATGTCGTGATGGTCGACGACGGCACCGGTGCCGACGAGGTTGCCGGCGATCATCGCTACACCGCGACGATCAAGGGCAGCGACGAGCTGCTCGGTCACGTCGTCGCCGAGGCCGTGATCACGACGCCCGAAGCCGGCGTGCGCCGGATCCCGCAGGCGCTGATCTACACGAGAGGCCCGCGCGCGAAGCTGACCGGCAAGTGGAAGGACGAGGTGCGCGATGGCCATCTCGTCCTGTCCGCCGAAGTCGAGGTCGAAGCCGCGGGCACGTTCACGTTGATGGCGGAGCTGTTCGGGCCGAACCGCGAGCCGATCGCGCTCGTGCGAACGATGACCGCGCTCGATGCCGGCACGCGCTGGATGACGCTGCGCGTGTGGGGCAAGGCGATCCGCGATGCAGGCGTGCCCGGTCCTTACGAAGTGCGCGACGTGCTGCTGACGCGCGATATGACCGAGCACGGTGACTACGATCCGGGCCCGACGGTGCTGTCCGCTCACCGGACCGCGGCTTACAAGCTCGAAGATTTCTCCGCGGCGCCGTACGTCGAGCCGACGGTCGATCGCGGCGAAGAGATCGGCGCGAATCATCCATCGCAGGCGAACAACCCAGCGCCGCTCTATCCACCGAGCGCGCGCGCCACACTCAACAGTCACTGATCGCCCCACGGTGTGACGGACTGTTAAACGCGTAGGGCATGGCGGCGGGCGGCGCTCTAATCGCGAGCATGAAGCTCGTGCTCGCTCTGTTGTGTGTCCCGCTCGCCGCGTTTGCCGACGAGCATCGCGCCGCACCCGCTGCGTCTCATCGCGCCCCACGCCCTGCGGCAGCGCCGCGTGGCAAGGACGCCGGCGCTCGCTTCGTCGGAGTCCACATCACGGCGCATCCCGAGAAGCCGATGCACGTGAAGACGAACCCGGCGCACGAGTACGTGATCCACGACGTCAAGACGAACAAGGACGAGCACCACGCGGTGATCGTCGACCATCGCCCCGGCCACGTGATCGATCGCGATCCGCGGCTCCGGGTCGTCGTCCGCGGCTACCACCCTACGCATAACTGGGAGCGCTTCCACGTCGCCCGCGGCGGCTGGTTCCGGCTGTGGGGCATCAACGCGTGGGACGAGGTCGGCACCGTGACTTGCGAGGCGACGAACGAGAGCAACGGCGAGCTCTATCCGGTCTCCGAGGATCGCGACGCTCGCGCGTGGGACGACGACACCGTCAACGTGATCCTCGACCAGGCGCTCGACGACTGTTTTGCCGAAGCCGGTGGCGCCGCGTGCGAACCGGTGACGCCTGCCTGCTCGTTTCAGCCGTACTGATCGCGCACACCCGCGCGCGGGTTCGCTCGGTCACTGCTACGGGCGAGTCGTCTGCTATCCCACCCGAAAGCCGCGATCCGCGCTGATCGAGCGGGTCGCGTCGCGACGCTCACATGGCATGCCGCGTGGATCTCTCCGTCCCGGTGCTCAAGGCAGTCATCGTCGCGGGTGAGTCGTCGACCGTCGGCGAATTGCGAGATGCGCTGCGCGATGCGGGATGTTCGGTGGTCGCGACCGTGTCGCCGGAGGTCGCCGTGACGGCGATCGCGAACGGTGCGTCGTTGCCGGATCTCGTCGTGCTGTCGCTCGCCGGAGAGAGCCTCGGACCGCTCCAGCAGATCGCGCGCGCCCACCGCGAGCTGATGACGATCGTGATCTGCGAAAGTCACCGAATCGATGCGGTGCTGCTCGCGGGCGCCGCCGAGTGCGTCGTCACGCCGGTGCGTCCGCAGGAGCTCCGCGGCCGGATTCGCCACGCGTTGCGCGTGCGCGATGCGGCTCGCCAGCGGAGCGAGCGCGAACAGCGGTTGAGTGCCGCGATCGTCGCGCTCGAAGCCGAGAAGCAGCAGCTCGAGCGGCTCGCGTGCGTCGATCCACTGACCGGCGTCGCGAATCGCCGCCACACGCTCGCGCTGCTCAAGGCCGAATGGCGGCGGTCGAGCCGCGAGCACTTGCCGCTCGCGCTCGTGATGATCGATCTCGATTGCTTCCACGCATACAACGAGCTGTACGGTCACCTCGGCGGCGATGCGTGCCTGCGCCGGGTCAACGAGGCGATGGCGAACTGCTTGCGCCGGCCGTCGGACTATCTCGGCCGCTACGGCGGCGAAGAATTCCTCGCGGTGCTGCCGAACACCGATGCAGGCGGCGCCCGGATCGTCGCGGAGCGGTTGCGCGCGGCGGTCGAAGCGCTCGGCCTGCCGCACATGGCCTCGACCTGCAGCGACGTCGTGACGATCACCGCGGGATTTGCATCGCTCGAGGTCGCTCCGGAGATGAGCGTCGATCAGCTGATCGGCGCGGCCGATGCGGCGCTGCTCCGCGCGAAGGCCAACGGCCGCAACCTGATCGAAGGCGACGGTCCGGTCGCGGATCCGACCGATTGCGGCAAGGCATGGATCAGCTTCGACCCGGTGCATGCGGATCCGTGGTTCGCGGATCGGATCCCGCGCTTTCTCGCCGAGGCGCAGGTCGGGGCGCACGACATCGTCACCGCGTTGCAGTGCGACGACTCCGCGACGGTGGCGCGCACGGCTGCGGGCTTGCGCGCCGGCGCTCGCGACCTCGGACTCTCGCTCGTCGAGCACATCGTCGACGACCTCGAGCTCGCTGCGATCGAGCACGACCCCTCGACCGCGATCAAGGCGGCCGACGAGCTCACCCAGTACGTCACGCACGTCCAGGTCATCTATCGCCGGCCGAGCGAGACTGCGCGCTCGATGCGCGCGGTCACGGCGAGCTAGGTCACCGGCGCGTCGAACACGGCGAGGACTTCACCCGTCCCGTCGCCCGCGATCTTCATGAACTCGCGCGCGATCTGGATCGCCGCTTCCTGCGAGGGCAGCTCGACGAGCGCGAACCCGTCGATCAGCTCCTTCGTCTCGGCGAACGGCCCGTCGACGACCATCACTTCGCCCTGCTTGCACTCGAGCTGGATCCCGCGCGACGGCCGCACGAGCCCGCCCGTCATGATCAGGACGCCGGCGTCGTGCTGCTTCTTCGTGAACGCGGCGATCTGCGCCATGTTCTCGGGCGTCGGCGGTGCCGAGCGCGGTCCCTGCTGGTAGGTCAGAAGGAATTTCATGCGGCCTCGACGTTAGCGCGCGAGGACCAGACCGCGAAGCCGCTCGTCGCGGAGATAGAGGCCGACCCACAAGAGGATGCCGACGTAGACGGGCATCAACACGTGCGACGCGAACGGATCGCCGACGCGCAGGTGAGCGAGCACCGCACCGCCGAGGTAGCCGGTGAGCAGCACCGCGCCGAGCAGCGCCGTGCGCCGGAACAGATACAGCGCGAGGCTCGCGAGCAACACGATGCCGAGCCCGACCGAGATCCCACCGGGCAGGCCCAGCTTCGCACTCGCTTCGGTGACGAACGACGGATTCGCGAGCTTCACCGCGCCGTCGAACGCGAGGAAGAGGACAGGGAGTCCGGTGACGATGCGGCCGATGTTCTTCATGTCTAGACGACTAACGAGGTGTCGCCGGATCGACATCGGCCGGAGAGAAATTCCCAAGTGACCGGATTCGCTACGTTCCGGTCGACGCGTGGTGGCGCACGCCGATCTGAAAGACCCCGAGCGAGATCGCGAGGAAGGCCACACCAGCGAGCGGGCCGAGCACGTGGACCGCGCCGATCGGATCACGGCCGAGGATCGCGCGTGCGGGGTAGTAGCCGGTCAGCGCGAGTGGGATGACCACGGTAAAAAACCGCTGGAACCAGCGGCGATAGATCGCCATCGGATACTGGGCGGCGTAGTTGCCACCGTACGTGAACGCGTTCCACACCTCGAGGGTCTCGATCGTCCAGAACGCGCTCGTCGCCTGGAGGATCGCGAGCCCGAGGAACGTGCACGTGGTGCCGATGATCGCAGCGAGTGACAGCGCGACGGTCGCCGGGGTCCACGCGAGTGCGCTGCCGGCCCACACGAGCACGACAATTCCTTGGGACAACCGGCCGATGCGCATGAGCTGGAGCTCGAAGCCGAGCAGCTGCAACACCGGGGAGCGGGGGCGCACGAGCATCCGATCGAAGTCGCCCTTCTTGAGGATCGTGCCGAACTTGTCGAACCCGCGGCCCGTGGCATCCGAGAGGGCGAACGCGATATCGGCGATCCCGTAGATCAGCGCGACCTCGCGCAGCGTCCAGCCGGCGAGCGTACCGAACCGCGAGAATAGCGCCCAGATCCCGAAGAACTCGATCGCGGTGACGAGCAGATGGCCGATCGTCTTCAACACGAACGTCGCGCGATACGCGAGCTGGGTCCGGACCGAGAGCCGGATGTAGTGCCCGTAGAGTGCGAGCGCTTCCCTCATCCGCCTTGCACCACCAGGCGGCGGAGGCCGCGCGACAAGAAGTAACGCCCCGCGGCGGCGAGCACGAACGTCCACGCGAGCTGGTGTGCGAGGACGAGCCCGCCCTGGGCGACCGTTAGATCACCGGTGAACACGCGCGCTGGAAGATCGAGGATCCCGGCGAACGGCAGCGCGTAGAGCACCGGCTTCAGCCAGTCAGGAAACAACGGCAGCGGGATCACGAGGCCGCCGAACATCGTCGCGAATGTCGCGATCAGCAGTGGCAGGCCCTCGCCACTGATCGTCCACATCATCGACACGTTGATCAGCGCGGTCAGCGCCGCCGACACCATCACCGCGCCGAGGAAGCACGCGATCCACAGCGCCAGCGCGGCGAAGCTCGGCGGCGGCGCGAGACCCCAGCCGGGTGCGAGCGCAGGGACGACGAGCATCGCGAACGCGAACATCGGGAACATCCGCAGGAACACCGGCGCGGTCCGCCACGCGAGCGACCGCGCAAACCATGTGCCCCACAGATCGAGCGGCTTTGTCAGCTCGTAGACCACCGTGCCGGTCCGGATCTGTTCGGCAACGTCTTGGTCCTCGCGCCACGGGATCAACAGCAGCGTCGCCTGGCCGAGCCAGACGTAGCCGGTGACGTTGTCCAGGCTCATCGGCGCATTCGTCGACGCGGCGTAGAACGTGCGCAGGATCATGACGCGGACGAGCCCGAAGAAGACCTGCGTGAACAGACCGCCGAGCGCCGCGGCACGGTACTGCAGCAGCGCCTTGAAGCGCGCCGCGATGATCGCCGCGTAGCCCATCACCGCTGATAGATCCTCGCGATCACGCTTTCGATCGGTGGGTTCTCGACGAACAGATCGCGCACCGCGTGCTTGCTCGTGACGCGGCGGATCAGCTCGGCCGGCGACACGACCTCGGGGTCGAACGCCAGGCAGACGCGCTCGCCCTCGCGGCGGATCACGGTCGCGTCGGTATCGCCGACCTCGCTCGCGTCGCCGCGACGTCGATGGTCAGCCAGCGCTCGCGCGTCACGGTGTTGCGAAGTGCGGCGAGCGTACCGTCCGAGACGATCTTGCCACCGTCGATCACGATCACGCGGTCGCACAGCGCCTCGATGTCGTCCATGTCGTGTGTCGTGAGGATCACCGTGACGCCGCGTTCGCGATTGAGCCGCTTGACGAAGCCGCGGACCGCGAGCTTCGACACCGCATCGAGGCCGATCGTCGGCTCGTCGAGGAACAGGATCTCGGGTGCGTGGATCAGCGAAGCGGCGAGGTCGGCGCGCATCCGCTGGCCGAGGCTGAGCTGGCGCACCGGCGTATCGAGGATGCCGGCGAGGTCGAGCAGCTCGACGAGCTCGTCGCGGTGCGTGCGAAACGCTTCGGCCGGCACCTTGTAAATATGGCGGAGCATGTCGAGCGACTCGACCACCGGTAGGTCCCACCACAGCTGCGTGCGCTGGCCGAACACGACGCCGATCCGGCGGACGTGCTCGATTCGCTGCTTCCAGGGGACACGGCCAGCGACCTCGACGCGACCGCTCGTCGGCACGAGGATCCCGGCGAGCACCTTGATCGTCGTCGATTTCCCCGCGCCGTTCGGGCCGATGTAGCCGACGAGCTCGCCCGCGGCGAGCGAGAACGAGACGCCGGCGAGCGCGCTGACGTCGCGATGCTTGCGGCGTACGAGGCCACGCACGGCACCGGCCAATCCGGCGGTCCGCTCGGCAACGCGAAACGTCTTCGCGAGATCCTCGACGACGATCTGCACCCGGCGCGGACTCTATCCTACACGGCGGATTTGCCGTAGCGACCGTGCGTACCGAGCGCAGGCGCTCGCCGTGACAGAGGAGATTCGCGAGGTTGGCCTTGGTGCGCGCCCTGCAGTAACCCCTATCGTGCTTTCCACCGCTCCCCGAATCGGACCCGCGATGCTCGACGGTGTGAAGATCTTGTTCGTCGACGACGATCCCGACGTGCTTCACCTCGTGAAGACGCTGCTCGCGAACGCTCGCGCGCAGGTCGTCACGGCGTCCTCGGGCGCTCAAGCGCTCGCGCTGTTCGACGCGCAGCGCCCCGACGTGATCGTCAGCGACATCTCGATGCCGGGGTTCGACGGCTACGAGTTCATCCAGGCGATCCGGAGCCGCTCGATCCACACGCCCGCGATCGCGCTGACCGCCCAGAGCCGGCCGAAGGATCACGAGCGCGCGCTCCAAGCCGGCTTCGATCTCCACTTGTGCAAGCCGATGCGAGCGCTCACTCTGATCTCTGCGATTCACGACGTGATCGCGAGGTAACCCATGGCGAAGACCTACGACGAGATCACCCGCAAGACCGTGCCCGAGCCGGATAGCTCGTGGCGGCCGTCGCCGGAACAGGTGAAGCAAGCGCGCGAGGGCTTTCGCGCGATGGATCCGGACGAGCAAGCGCTCCAGGCCCGTGTGAAGGCCGCGGTCGGTGCTGGCGTCGACGTCGAAGTCGAGGGCGATCGCGTGACGCTGCGCGGTCAGGTCGCGGATGCCGAGGCGTTGCGCCGGATCCCCGAGCTGGCGCGCGGGATCGATGGCGTCGGCCAGGTCGATGACCAGCTCGTGGTCGGCTCGCGCTAGTTCTGCCAAAAATTGGCTCCGCGCGCCGTTTCGAGGCCATTTATCGGGAACGATGAAGCTCTCGAAATCGCAGCAGCGCACCGCCAAGAAGCTCGCGTTCCCCGTGATCGCGATGATGATGTTGACCACGATGATGGCGCTCGCGTCGGCGCAGCGCTCGCATCCGCATCGCGTCGTTCCTGCGGCCGCTTCGCGCTAGAGCGGTAGCGAGAACTCGAACGTGCTTCCGCAGTCCGGCGTCGACCGGGCTGCGACGCGTCCGCCGTGGCGCTCGACGATCCGGCGCACGTTCGCGAGGCCGACGCCCGTGCCCTCGAACTCGTCGCTCGAGTGGAGGCGCTGGAACACGCCGAACAGCTTGTGGGCGTAGTCCATCGCGAAGCCGACGCCGTTGTCAGCGATCGTGAACACCGCTTCCCCGGCGCGATCGTGACGCGCGATCGCGATCCGGATCCGGTCGCGCGGGCGCGAATACTTGAGAGCGTTCTCGATCAGGTTGATCCAGACCTGCTCGAGTAGCGAGGCATCGGCGCAGCAGACGCCGAGTGGAGAGAGCTCGAGATCGAGCCGGTGCGCGTCGTTCGCGCAGAGCTTCTCGGCGATGCCGCGGACGAATGGGTCGAGCTCGATCGAGCGAAGCTGCAGCGTGTGACGTCCGAGCTGCGAGAACGCAAGCAGATCGTCGACGAGCTCGCCGAGCCTGGTGCCGCCGGCGTGGACCCGGTGGAGCATCCGCCGCGCTTCGGTTGGGAGTTGGTCGCCGAAGTCGTCGACGATGATCTGCGAGAAGCTGGTGATCGCGCGGACCGGCGCGCGCAGGTCGTGCGACACCGTGTAAGTGAACGCCTCGAGCTCGCGATTCGCCGCGGCGAGCTCCGCGGTGCGCTCTTCGACACGGTGCTCGAGCGTGTCGTTGAGCTCGACCAGTGCGGCAGTGCTCTCGACGCGTGCGGTGATGTCGGAGAACGCGAGCACGCCGACGAATCGGCCATCGGGCTCCACCACGCGCGTGCCCGAATACGACAAGGCGCGGCGCGCACCGGTCGCGCGCCGGGTGACCCACAGCTCGTAGTTGCGCACGAGCACGCCGCGCCGGATGAGTGCCGAGGGTCGCTCGGAGTGAAGGATGAGCTTACCGTCGAGGGTGTGAGTGTCGAACGTGTCGCGGTCCTTCAGCGCGCGGAGCCATTCGGCATCTTCGCCGGAGAAGCCGTAGTGGAGCTTCGCGCTCGGGTTGAAGTAGAGGACCTCGCCGTCGTCGGCGACGATGATCAAGCCCTCGTGCAGCGTGTCGATGACCTGCTGCAAGTGCCGTTCGCTCGAGCGCAGCGACGCTTCGGCTCGCATGCGCTCGATGAACAGGCCGAGCATCTGGCCGACCGACTCGAGCAGCCCGATCTCCGGAATCTCGACCGGACCTTCCGCGAGCGAGCCGAGCGCGACGACGCCGAGCACGTGGCTGCCGTGAAACACGGGGATGCCGAGGATCAACCGCATGCCCGCCTCGTACGCGGCGCCGCCCTCGGGATCTGGCGTGGCGAGCGAGAGCTTCTCGGCGCGACCGCTCGCGATCACGCGGCGGAGCAGGGCCATCTCGCGACCGGGCATCGACGGCACCGGCGCAGCTTCGGGCGGGATGTTGGCGAGCCCGGGGCGCAACCAGGTCGCGATGCACTGAAACTCGCCATGGTCCGCGGGCAACCAGAGTGCGCCGGCGTCCCACGTGTCGTACGTGCACAGCGTCGCGATCGCGACCGGCAGCGTCGTCGTGAGGTCGCGCGCATTCGCGAGGATCCGACCGAGCTCGCGCTGCACGGCGAGACGGCGCTCGAAGCTCGAGATCGCGGCGGTATCGCCCGTCTCGAGCGCGCGTTCGAATCCGCCGCGCTCGCGCAGCGATCCGAACGTGACGAGCGTGTGATCGCCGGCAGTCTCGACGTGCGCGGTCGTGCTCAGCCGGGTTCCTTCGGCCGTGCGCAAGGTGGCGCTCCCCGCGTGGAGCTCGATCCCGAGCTCGCTCGCGGTCTTGCCACGCATCGCCGCGGGAGTCGTCCCGAGCCGGGTCGCGAGCGGCTCGTTCGCGTCGATGATCGTTCCTGATTTCAGGATCGCCATTGCCACGCGGCTCCGCTCGAACATCGCCCGGTACAACACGTCGTCCCCCAATCCGAGGGCTAGCGTATCCGAAATGTGCTAAACGTGAGGAGAGCGACGACTGCGTTGCTCGTAGATGCAGAGCTGAGCCTTCCCACTTCGTTCGACCGCTCTCCCCTCGTTCTGGAGGCTCTGCATGCATTCCCTGATCTTCGATCAGGTCTCGTTCGGCTATGCCGACGAGATCCTGTCTCATGTTTCTTTCACCTGCTCGCCTGGTTGGACCGCCCTCGTCGGCGGCAACGGCGCGGGCAAGACCACGTTGCTCGGCCTGGCTGCCGGCACGCTCGCACCCGTGCGCGGCACGATCCGCCGCACGCACCTCGTGACGGTCGCGACCGTCGCCCAGCGCGTCGACGAGCCCGATCCGGCGATCGCCGAGCTGGCCGCGAGCTACGATCATGCTGCGCTGCGCTGGAAGGCGCGACTCCGGCTCGGCGACGACGACCTCGAGCGCTGGCCGACGCTGTCGCCGGGCGAGCGCAAGCGCTGGCAGCTCGCAGCCGCACTCGCGGGCGAACCCGACCTGCTGCTCGTCGACGAGCCGAGCAATCACCTCGACGCCGGTGCACTCGCGCTCGCGAGCGAGGTGCTCGCCGGTTACGGTGGTGTCGGCTTGCTCGTGTCGCACGATCGCGCGCTCCTCGATCGGCTCGCGACCCAGACGCTGCAACTCGAGGCCGGGTGCGTGCGCGCGTGGGCTGGCAACTACACCGTGGCACGCACCGCGTGGGAGGCCGAGCAAGCGAGCCGGCGGGCGCAGCGCGAACAACTCGCAGGTGAGCGGCGTCGTGCCGAGCGCTATCTTGCCGATTCGCGCCGGCGCGAAGCCTCGGCGAACCGCGCGACCGCGACGAGCGCACGCATGCGCAACGCGAACGACTCCGACGCGAAGACGATCAGCGCGAACAACCTCGCGAATTGGGCGGCCGCGAATGCGGGGCGGCAGGTCCAGCGCGCGCACACGCGGGTCTCCGCCGCGCGCGACGCAGAATCCGCGATCACGGTCGGGCGCGAGCGCGGTGCGGCGATCGCGTTCGCGGGCGAGCTGGCTGCGCGCCGGTGGGTCGTCCAGCTCGAGCTGCCCGAGCTGCGCGCTGGAGATCATGTCCTCGCGCGGGATGTCCGGATCGCCGTCGGTCGCGACGAGCGGATCTGGCTCCGCGGCGACAACGGGGCCGGCAAGACGACGCTGCTGACAACCGTGCTCGCGCGCTGCACGCTGCCACCGGAGCGCGTGTTCGCACTGCCGCAGGATCTCTCGCTCGACGCGAGTAGCGAGCTGGCCGACGAGTTGCGCGCGCTCGATCGCGCGAGCCGAGGTCGTCTCGGTCAGCTCGTCGACGCACTCGGGATCGATCCCGAACGCGCGCTCGCGTCGACCGCGCCGTCGCCGGGCGAGACCCGCAAGCTCGCGCTCGCGCTCGGCCTCGTGCGCGCGCCGCAGCTGATCGTGCTCGACGAGCCAACGAACCACCTCGCGATCGATTCGATCGAGCGGCTCGAGGCCGCGCTCACCGACTACCCCGGCGCGCTGATCGTGGTCAGCCACGATGCGCGGTTCGCGAGTGCGGTGACGGCGACGAGCTGGACGCTGGCCGGCGGGAGGCTTACTTCCGCGCGATCGTGATCGTACCGAACCCGAACACGACGACGAGCTTCACCGGAAAGCCTTTGTCGTCGAGCTCGAGCGTGCCGGTCGACTTCTGGCCGCCGCCTTCGATCTCGAGCTTGATCGGCGTCGCGGTGCGATCGAACGTGTAGGTCACGTCGGTGAACTCGCCATCACCGGCGAGCTGCTTCGCGGTGATCTTGGTGATCGCGTTCGGTTTCGTGTGCGCGAGGTACGGGATCATGAGCGACACGAACGTGCCGTCGATCAGATCGGTCGCGGCGAACGGCACGTCCGAGGGCTTCGCTGCCACGACGTGGAGCTTGTCCCCGACGCGTGTCGCGGTCGCGGTCTTGCCATCCTCGTCGAGCTTGTACGAGACCAGCGCGCCGGCCTTGTCGAGCTCGAGCTTCATCGCCGCCTCGCGCGGTGCCGGTGGCTCGGCCGCGGACTGCGCGACGAGCGTGCGGCCGCCATCCTTCGTCTTCACGACCACGACGCGCTCGGCGCCGGCATCGTGCGTGCCAAACGTCGTCGAGAACGTCGCGGTCAGCTCGACGTCGCCGGCGGGTACCTCGAGCGCGGGCCGCTTCGCGAACCGATCGGCGGGCGCTTTGAAGCTCGCGACCAGGTCGTCGAGCTTCGCGGTGAGCTGCTGCGCGGTGAGCCACGCGCCGCGGATCATCACGCCGGTGCGCTTCGTCGTCGCGGTGATGTCGGCGAGCGGATCCGCGTCGAGCACGACGAGGTCTGCGCGCCCACCGACGGCGATCCGGCCGATCGCGGGATCGCCGATCCAATCCGCGGCGTTCGCGGTAGCAGCTTGCAGCGCTTGATACGGCGTCAACCCGGCTGCGACGAGGCGACCGAGCTCCTCGTGCAGCGAAAATCCGGGCACGACGAACGGATTCGGCGTATCGGTGCCGGCGAGGATCGGTGCACCCGCATCGGCGAGCGCCTTCACGAGCTGATTGCGGAACGCATCGCCTTCGCGCATCGCCGCGAACATCTCCGGCGTCATCGTCTTCGTGCGGAAGTCGTTCTTCGGATTCCAGCGGTCGAGCGTCGCCGGTGACACGAACTTGTTCTCCGGCCGCGTCATCAGCTCTTCGGGATGATCGAGCTGGCTGAACCGCGACAGTACGGTCAGCGTCGGGCAGTTCGCGAGCTTCGCGTCGGCGGTGAGCTTCGCGAGGGCAGGAAGCTTCGAAGCATCGCGGTGCTTGGCCATCTCCATCCGGCGCTCGACGCCCTTCAGCGTCTTCGCCTTCGACGTCGCATCCTGCGCTTCCTGGAGATAGCCGGTGAGGTGCTCGACCGAAGCCTGGCCTTCGGCGATCGCGTGGTCGAGCGAGACCGCATTCGGCATGTGCCCGGCGAACCGAATGCCAACCTTCTTCGCTTCGGCCGCGAGCGCATCGTAGGCCTCGAGCGGAAGCCCGTCGTAGACCTTCACGAAGTCGTATCCGGCCTTCTTCTCCGCATCGACGGTCGCGATCGCTTCCTTCGCGTCGTGGACGACCGTGCTGCCCGCCCACACAGGTGGATCACCATCGACGATCGGGCCGGCCGTGTAGATCGAAGGGCCGAAGTAGCTCGGGTCGTGCGCCTTCGCCTTCGCGCGCCATGCGAGCTGCTCTTCGCCGCCCCACATGTTGCGCACGGTCGTGATCCCGTTCGCGACGTACAGCGCGCCGTCCTGCTCCTCGTTGAAGTGGACGTGCATGTCGACGAGCCCGGGCACGAGCCATTTGCCCGCGCCCGCGATCGCGGTCGCACCTGCCGGTACGGTCGTCGATGCCGTTGGCCCCATCGCGACGATCTTGTCGCCGTCGACGATCACCGTCTGATGCGCGAGCTCGTGATTCGAGTCCATCGGCACGACGGTGATGTCGACGAACGCGGTCGCCGTCGAGTGAGCGCTGCCTGGCGTCGGCGCCGGTGGAGTCGGTTTGTCGTTCGACTTGCCGCACGCGACCACGAGCGCGAGGACGATTGCCTTCCGCATATCCGCGGAGGCTATCACTCAGGGGCGCAGCGGACCGCACAGCTGGAGCTGTTGCTGCAGCGTCTTGTTGCTGCCCTGACCCCAGTTCGCCTGGCTCGCGACCTGCGCATAGCAACGCAGCTGCTTCTCGGGATCGGGCGCCGGCGGCGGATCGGTCTTCACCGAGCCCTTTACCGTGACCGCGGGTGTCGTCACTTCACCGCTCGCCTCGGTGCCACCGGTGACAGACGACAGGACATCCAACTCGATCGTTTTGAAGTTCGTCATGGTCGTCGCCTATTGCGTCGGGCGTGCCACGAGCTATCTCGGCACGATCACGTCGTCGACGGAGCTCGTCGCGCGTCCCGTGGAGAGCGAAAGCGTCTCTCGACGGAATCTGCGGTGATGTGCACGATGTAGGCACGTCACCGTCACGCCGTCGTCGGCGCACAGCGCCCCGCTCGCATCGGCCCACAGCGCGTTCGGCGCGGTCGCGAGCTCCATCATCGGCACGCGCGGACCGAACGCGCTGCCGTGGCTGAACGCGCAGGTCACCCGCATCTCGTCGATCGTGCACCAGTCTGCGCGACCGTCGCCGTCGAGATCGGCGAGCGCCGCGGTGGTGGAGGTGGCGGGCGTCGCGTCGACCGTCCCGAAATCCGAGTACGCCCAAGCGACGCCGACGGTAGACAGTGCGCGATCGGCGGAGCGTCCGCACGCCGGACCGTTCGTCGTCTCGGTACACCAGTCGGAGCTAGCGTCGGCATCGAGGTCCGCGAACCACGTCGGGGCATTCGGACCGGGCCACGTCGAGAGCAGCTGCTCGCCGCAGGTCGCGCCGCTCCCGGTCGCGCCACATAGCTCGCCGTTCACGATCGCGAGCGAGCTCATCGCGGGGAATGTTCGCCCGCTCGCACAGGCGATGCTGGTCGCACCGCGGCCACACGCATCGGGCTGCCCACCGAGCGTGCCGATCGCGAGGCTCTCCGGCTCGATCGCGAGCGCGGCGACCCGCGTCGCAGCTGCGAACGACCCGGCGTCGTCGCCGGCGGCGCACCACAGGTCGCTGCCGTCATCGGTGCACAGATCGGCAATGCCATCGCCCGTGAAGTCGCCGAGTCGCACGCCGGTTGGCGCGAGTCCGAGCGCGCCGCGCGGCGTCGTGGTGGTCTCGGGCAGCACCTCCCACGCCGGTGCACCGGAGCCATCGCCGCCGCACAGCGAGAGCGTGCCGTCGGCCGCGCTGACGCACTGGAGGTGATCGAGTGCGGTCACGGTCGCGGGCGGCGTGCCGCTCCAGATGTGGCCCTCTTCATCGAGCAGGCCGGTCCCGAGAATCTGGTGGTCGATCCGCACCGCGTAGTGGCGCTGGAGATAGCCGCCATACGTCGCGCTGAACGTCGCGCATGCTTCGCCACACGCAGCGCAGCCTTCAGCGCAGGCCGAGTAGTGCGCGAACGCGTCGTCCGCGATCGCGGTGAATGGAGCGAGCGCATTCGTCGGCTCGCCGGTGATGTCGTAACCGCGATACGACAGCAGCGCAGCCGCGTCGCCAGCTCGCGCGTGAGCCCACACAGCGAGCGCACCGACCATCATGTGATCCGAGTGATCGTCGCCGTGCGTGCCCGCGACCTCGAGCGTGCGGATCGTGCGCGGCTGGGTAGCGGTGATCGCGGCGGCCAGCGTCGCGATCAAACCCTCGCGGTCGTAGTGCGCCGTGCGCTCCGCGATCGTGTCGGCGCCGGTGATCTTGCCCTGCCACAGCGCGAGCAGGCTCGATCCGAATTCGCCATGACGGCCACCATCGGGATAGCCGAGGAACACGAGCGAGAGGTTCGCCGCCGCGAGTCGGCAATGCTCGGCCGCGTGATCGGCGAGTGAAAACCAACCGCAGCTCCAGTCGGTGGCACCGGTCGCGGCGGTATAGGCCGCGCGGACCCCGGCATAGCGCTTCTGCGCGTAGTCGAGATCGCGATCGTCGTTGCCCGCGGTGACGTAGACGATCGTCACGCCCGTGCCGGCGCGGATCGCGTCAAGCAGATCGGGTTGCATGAACAGGAGGTCGTCGTCCTGATGCGCGACGATCGCGAGGTCGTTCGCTGGACCGAGCCCGGCGACCTCGGGCATCGCGTTGTCTCCGCACGCGGCCGCGAGCGCGAGGGCGAGCGCCCACTTCATCGAGGCACCCGATACACCGCGTACTGCGAGCTCGCGTAGACGGTGTCCGTCGTCTCCGCGCGGCGATCGAGCACGAGGTAGTCGGCGCCGAGCGCCTTCGCGCGCGCGAGCAACACGTCCTTCGGCGCGGTGTTCCACAGGAGATTTGCCTGCGGATCATCGTACAGAACTGGATCGCCGGTCACGACGCAGAGCCGGCGATACCACTCGACGAGCTCGTCCGGGACGAGCGGTGGTGACTTGAGATCGACGACGACCGCGCGGCGCGCCATCAGGCGAAACCGACCGAGGCTCGGCGGTGTCAGGAACACGGCATCGACCGGTGTCGTCGTGCGCGCCCAGTCGAAGAGATCGTCGGTCTCGAATCCGGCCGAGGCGACCGCGATCCGAGGGTGCCGGATCACGTCCCAGCGCGGCCGCAACACGAGTGCGAGGCTCGTGACTGCGACGAGGATCGGCAGCCACCGGCTGAGGTTCGGGGCGACGATCGCGATCGCGATCGCGGCCGCAGACACCGCCAGCACCCAGCCGCCGAACGCCCGGTACGCGCTCGGCGTCGCGCACACGAGCCAGGCCGCGAGCCCGAGCGCCGCAAAGAGTCGCCAGCGCGGGAGCTCGCGCCAGCGCGTCGGATCCTCGATCGTCGCCACGGCCGCGATCGCGATCACGACCATCGCGGCCAGCTGCGCGAATGGCGCGAGCCTCCAGACGTAGAGCCGGGTCAAGCCGGCGAACGCCGGCACCATCAGCACCGGCACCGCGAGCGCGCAGAGCGCGCCGGCGATCCAACCGAACGCGACGAGCCTGCGCGCGCCATCGCTCTCGGCGAGCGGTGCGACGACGAGCGCGAGCGCGACCCAGCGGGCGAGGAGCACCAGCGAATGCGCCACGATCCACGGGTCGTAGTGGCCCGGCGCGTGGAACTTCTCGAGGATCCACAGCGCGAGCTCGGGGCTTGTACCGCGCGACGACGTCACGAGATCCGGTGCGAGGATCGCCAGCGCGACGAGTTGCGGCACCAGTAACCCGATCAGTCTTCGGCCGCCCACGACCAGCTCCGCGAGCGTGAACATGCCGATGCCGAGCACGAGGAAGTTCGCGTGGAACAGGCCGCCTGCGGCCAACGCGAGACCCGCGAGCCACATCCGCCCGCGCGCGTAGGCCGCGAGCGCGAACACCCAACCGGCGGTCGCGATCAGCGAGGGCTGGAGGTAGCCGCTCCACAGGTACGAGCCGGCCATCGAGCGGTCGCCGTTGATCGTGAGCCACGCGGCGACGATCGCGAACACGGCGAACGCGCTTCGCTTGGTCGCGCCGGTCACCGTGACGAACACCCCAGCGATCAGCACCGTCATCACGGCCGCGTGGACGATCGCGCAGCCAACCGCACCGCGATCGTCGACGCAGAACAGCCAGCCCGCGGCGATCGAGAACAGCCGATGATAGGCCGTCGTGCCGGCGAACCAGTCGTGGCGATAGAGCTCGGGATGCGCGCGCGCGAGCGGCGCGACGAAGTACGTGACCTGGTTCGCGACGCCGAACAGGTAGCCGCACGAGTGCGCGATCAGAAACCCGATCGCGAGCACGCCGGTCCACTTCCAGACGCTGTGAGGTGCCGCACGCGGCTGCGGCGATGCCGAGCGTGGCGTCGGACGAAGCAGCGAGGTCGCGGTCGAGTACACGCTCGCGCGCTGATGTGCAGCCGGCGCGCCACGCGGTGGAGTCGGGATCCTGTTGCCCGGTGCGGCGGACGGCTCGAAATTCTGAACGGTCGTGACAGCGATGTCGCTATCGCGCGAGGTAGGATCTAGAGATGAGTGAGGCGCATGCCGCCTGGGTGGTGACCCCCGATGGCACTGTCTGGAATCTGCGTAAGTTCGAGTTGCCGATCCGGCTCGGTCGCTCGGAGGATGCCGACGTCGTCGTCAAGAAGGATACGGTGTCGCGGATCCACGCGATGATCGACTGGCACGAGGATGCCCACTACGTCACCGACAACAAGTCCGAGAACCACACCTGGGTCGACGGCATCATGCTGATCGCCGACCAGGATGCACCGCTCTCCGACGGCTCCGAGATCATCATCGGCACGGCGAAGCTGCGCTACTTCCGCGACGGCGTGAACGCGGCGAACTTCGCGCGCTCCGTCGACCGCTAGGCCGCGGCGGCGTTCGCGAGCGGCGCGGGCGTACCCCAGTGGGTCGGCCCTGCGACGCGCTCGATCTCGGCGCGAAGCTCCGGTGCCTGGCCCAGCGCGAACATCACCTCGGCGGCGATGAACAGCGGGCCGATCAACAGGCTCGCGAGGTCGTCGAGGAATGCCGGCTTCTTGCCTTCGAACTTGTGGCCGAGGAACTGGATCGCCCAGCCGCCGACGAACAGACCGGTCGAAGTCGCGGCCCACACCGGCATCGGCATCGCGGCGATCCCGTTGCCCATGACGTAGGTCGCGCCGAGCGCGGTCGTCATCACCTTGCCCATCTCGGGGTCGAGCTTGCGGTAGTACGCGCTCGCGAGTGCGGTCGCACCGACCGCCGCGTTGAGCGGGCCGATGCCGATCCGCGCGAGCACTGCCTGGGTGCCGACGACGATCATCGGGATGCCGACGAAGTGGGTCGCGATGTTCCGCTTGTCGCGGTGGTACGTGGCGTAGTTCGTCAGGTGCTCGACGAGCGACTTCATGCGCCGAGCGTACCCCAAACCTACGCGCGCTTCTTCTTGATCTCGCGTCCCGCTCGGGTCACCGCATCGCGCAGGACGTACTCGATCTGGGCGTTTAGAGAGCGCAAGTCATCCGCAGCCCATTTCTGAAGTGCCTCCAGAACAGCTGGATCGACCCGAAGCAGGAAGGGCTTGCGCTCGGCCACTAGTACAACGTGCCGGCGTTCACCACCGGCTGGGTGGAACGCTCGCCGCACAGCACGACGAGCAGGTTGGACACCATCGCGGCCTTGCGCTCGGCGTCGAGCTCGACGATGCCGCGCTTCGCGAGCTGGTCGAGCGCCATCTCGACCATCGACACCGCGCCTTCGACGATCCGCGTACGCGCCGCGATGATCGCGCCGGCCTGCTGGCGCTGGAGCATCGCTTGCGCGATCTCGGGCGAGTAGGCGAGGTGAGCGATCCGAGCGTCGACGACCTCGACACCGGCCTGCGAGATCTTGTCGTTGACCTCCTTGCGCAGGAGCTCGGCGACTTGATCCGAGTGGCCGCGCAGCGAGATCAGAGTGTCGTCGTGGCCATCGTACGGGTGATGCATCGCGAGGTTGCGCAGCGCGGTCTCGGCCTGGATCTGGACGAACGTCGTGAAGCTCTCGACGTCGAACATCGCCTGCGCCGTATCGACGACGCGCCACACGATCACCGCGCCGATCTCGATCGGGTTGCCCTCGATGTCGTTGACCTTGATCTTCGCCGTCTCGAAGTTGCGCGTGCGCAGCGAGATCGCGCGCTTGGTCGCGAACGGATTTGCCCACCGCAGGCCCGCTTCGCGCACGGTGCCGGTGTAGCGGCCGAAGAACGTCAGCACGCGCGCTTCGTTCGGACCGATCACGAAGTTGCCCTTCATGATCAGCACGCCGAGCGCGATCATGCCGAAGCCGCCGAGCAGGTACGGACCCGGCTCGAGCTGGTGAAACCGGATCTGCGCGAACACCGCCGCCGACCCGAACACGAGGCCGAGGCCGACGAGAATGCCCAGCCAGCCCGAGCTCGAGATCGCGACACGTTCTTTCATGGCCATCGTCATGCTCCCAAGAAGTCTGACATCAAGATGATATCACTTTGTTAGCATGTCAATTCGCACCGGATCTGCGAATGCTTTCAGGTCAATACGGCGAGGCCACGCGCGACTCCCGGCCGCGCCTGGAACGCCTCGAGCGCGCGCGTGACGCGTGGAAAGTGCTGGATCTCGACGAGCTCACCCGCGCCGTAGAACCCGATCAGCGTGCGCACCCACGGGAACGTCGCGATGTCGGCGATCGAGAAGTCGTCCATCAGCCAGGTGTGATCGGCGAGCCGCTGCTCGAGCACCTTCAACAGCCGCACGGCCTCGGCGACGTAGCGATCGCGCGGGCGCTTGTCCTCGTAGTCCTTGCCGGCGAACTTGTTGAAGAAGCCGACCTGACCAAACATCGGACCGACGCCGCCCATCTGGAACATCAACCACTGGATCGTCTGGTAACGCGCGGCGCCTTCGCGCGGCATCAACTTGCCGGTCTTGTCGGCGAGGTAGATCAAGATCGCGCCGGACTCCCACAGCGGCAGCGCCTGACCTCCGGGACCGTTCGGATCGATGATCGCGGGGATCTTGTTGTTCGGGTTCAGCGCGAGGAACTCCGGCGAGAACTGATCGTTCGTGTCGAACCGAACCTTGTGCGCTTCGTATGGCAGCTCGAGCTCCTCGAGCATGATCGACACCTTCAGGCCGTTCGGTGTGCCCAGCGAATAGAGCTGCAGCCGATCGGGATGCTGCGCGGGGTATTTCGTCGCGATCGGAAACGCGGACAGATCCGTCATGCAGGGCATTCTAGTGCACGGCTCTCATGAGCACAGGGTGTGAGCGTTCGCGCTTGCTGCACCGACCAAAGCTCTGTTAGACGCGAGACATGTGGCGCTTCGCGATCCTCGTCGGAGTTCTGGCCGGCTGTGAGTGGGGCGGTGGTCCCGACTTCACGGGCAACGTCGTCATCCCCGACGCGAAGAAGGTCAGCGCAGATGCACGCAAGCCAGACGCGGCACCGCCCGACGCGCCGACGATGGCCGCGACAGGACATCTCCTGCTCACGGAGGTCGCGCTCGCCGGCGCGGGGCAAGAGTTCATCGAGATCGCGAACCCGACGCCGGCCGCGATCGATCTGTCGCACTACTACCTTGCCGACAACGGCGACTACTGGAAGCTGCCGGCCGGCGTCCCGAATGTCTCGCAGGGCGACTTCATCGCGCAGTTCCCGGCGGCGTCGACGATTGCGGCGGGCGCGGTGATCACGATCGCCACCGGCACCGCCGCCGCGTTCAACACGGCGTACGGCGCGAACCCGACCTATTCGATCGCGGATGCGACGCTGACGATCACGACGTCGAGCGGCACGCCCGGCCTCACCGATAGCGGTGAGATCGTCGTCCTGTTCGCGTGGGACGGCACGAGCGCGCTCGTCAAGGACGTCGACATCATGCTCGCCGGCGCACCGACGCCGAACAACGGGCTCGTATCGAAGAGCGGCATGACCCAGGGGAGTGGCACCTACGCGACCGACGCCGAGACGATCGCGAATCAACCGTCCGCACCCGCTGCGGGCACCTCGACGAAGCGGATCGCCGTCGAGACCGGCCACGAGACCCAGGCCGGAACCGGCAACGGCATCACCGGCCACGACGAAACGAGCGAGAACACCGCGGTGACGTGGGACACGACGTTCACCGCGCCGACGCCGGGCACGATCCCGCAGCTCTAAAAGTCGTACATCACGCCGAGGCTGACCCGCCACAGCGACGCGAAGATGTCGACGGTCGTCGCGCTCGGGTTGCGCAGGTTGCTGTAGATGTACTTGCCGGTCGTCTGATCGTACGAGACGTCGACAGCCGGCGCCATGTACGGGAACGGCACCGACGTCGCGCGGCCCCACTTGCTATCGAGCAGGTTGCCGACATTCTCGATGTCGACCATGAACTTCGCGCGGTGGCCGAGCGGGTTCGGCAGATCCTGCGAGAGCCGGACGTCGATCTTGTTGAACCACGGGCTCGTGAACGCGTTGCGCGGTGCGATCTGGCCCCGGTACTTGTCGAGACCGGTCTGCTTGAGGAACGAGTCGAAGTCCGCCTGCGAGATGCCGTTCAGGATCACGTCGCTACCGTCGCCCTTCGGCACGTAGAACAGCTGGTGGTTGTTCGCCGCGAACGTGCGCTCCTCGCCGAAGATCTTCGCGAGCGTCGTGCCGAACGTCGCGTCGGAGAACGTCCACGAGTACGGCTGGCCCGAGCGCGACTCGAGGAATAGGCCGATGCTCGACTTGAGGTTCTTCCACAGCGGCGCATCGGTCGCCTCGCCGATCAGCGCGTGCGAGAGCTCGATCGCGCCGGTGATCCGGTGCGTGCGCTGGTAGTTCGATTCGACCAGTCCCGGATTGTTCGGATCCGTGACCGCGAGCAGCGAGTAGTTGCTGACCGAGCGCGAGCTGTTCGCCGGGTTGATCTCCATGACGTGCTCGAACGCGTAGGTGCCGGCGACGTAGAGACCGAACGGGAACGACTTGTCGACGAGGACGCTCGCGCTGTGGCCGTAGCCCTGGCGCGTGTTCGTGAGCAACATGTCGTAGCCGCGGCTCGCGTTGAAGCCCATCGCGGCGGTGTCGTAGAGCGGGCGACCATCGGGCAGCGTACCGACGGGGACGTTGTCGGGAAGGCTCGAGAGGTTGCGGCGAAGATCGATCCACGTGACGCCCTCGTGGACGCGCGAGTAGGTGTAGTTCGGCTTGACCTCGAAGTTCTTGCCGTACTCGCCGAACGCGTCGACGTCGAACGACCACTCCGCGCCGGTGCCGACCTTCCACGACGACGGGATCTTGAAGTTCGGATCGAGCGCGTCGACGTTGCCGTTGCCTGCCTGGACCTGGTTCTTGATCGCCTGCGGGATGTTGCGGCCGTCGAAGCCGTTCACGATCGTCGGGTCGGTGGCGAACACCGACGCGATCCGCACGCCGTCATTCGAGTAGTTGTTCGAGACCCACACGTTCGGCGAGCCGCCGCTGTAGAGACCTGCACCGAGACGGAGGTTGAGCCGATCGGTCGCGAGGTAGCTCGCACCGAGGCGAGGCATCAGGATGCTGCGGCCGTTCAGCGTCGCGGTGTTCGCGAACCCGTTGCGCGCGTAGAAGTTCGCGTTCTCGACGATCTTGGTATCGGCGGTCAGCGTCTCGACGCGAATGCCGCCGGTCAGCGTGAGCTTGCTGTCGACCTTGTACTGGTCCTGGACGTAGCCGACGATCGTGCCCGCATTCCAGTTCGCAGCGCCGTCGGCGGGGTTGAGCGTCGTCGCGTTCGAGTACGAGATCGACGTCGGCGTCATGTTCTGGAACGCGTCGAGCGACGCGTAGGTCGCGGCGCCGTTCGTCGCGGCGATGAACAGGTTGTCGATGTGGAGCAGCTCGTACTCGGCGCCGGCGGTCAGCAGGTGATCGCCCTGCAGGTAGTTCGCGGCCGCCTTGATGTGGAACGTGTCGTTGTCGAGCGAGTTCGAGTGGCGGAACTGATCGGGCCCGAGGACGATCTGGCCGCCTTCGGGCGTCTTGATCGTCGCCTGCATGAACCCGTTACCGTTCAGCGGATCGACCTTGTTCGTGACGATCTTGCCGTCGGCCTCGACCTCGGTCGACAGCTTCGACGACCAGTCGGAGAGCAGCCGGCCGGAGAACGTGTTCAAGGTGTCGAGCGCGTTGTACCAATCGGAGCTGAGCGGCAGGCTCGTCTGGCTCGACGACGTCGCGATGTACGCGTTGCCGCCGGTCCGCGCGTACTCCGCGGTGAACCGATGCTGGTCGTTGATCGCCCAGTCGAGCTTCGAGAACACGTTGACGTCCGACTCGTCGAGGTTCCGCGCGGGCACGCCTGCGTCGAAGTGATAGACGCTCTGCGCGATCTGCTGCGCCATCGTCATCTCGTCCTGCGTGACCTTGCCGACGACGTTCGCGGCGCCCGAGCCCATCGGGCCGACGGAGATCGGTGTCGAAGCGGACAGTCCTTCGACGTCGACGAAGAAGTGAACCTGGTCGTAGACGATCGGTCCGCCGAGCGCGCCGCCGTAGCGATACTCGTGATAGTGATTCCCGCTCACGGTGGTGTCGCCCGACTTGTGGCCGGAGAGCGCGTCGCTCGTATACGTGCCGAACAGCTCGCCCTTGAAGTCGTTCGTGCCGGACTTGGTGATGATGTTGACGTTGCCGCCCATGAACTTGCCGTAGCGGACGTCGAACGGCGCGGTCTCGAGCGTCATCTCCTCGATCGCGGACAGGGCGATCGGGCTGCGCAGCGTCGGATAGCCGTTCTGGTTGAGGCCGAAGTCATCGTCGTTGCGAATGCCGTCGACCGTGACGCTGTTGAACCGCGGGTTCATGCCCTGGATCGACATCGTGTGGCTGCTGCCTTCGACCGTGACATCGGGTGCACGGCGCACGAGGTCGCGCGGATCGCGGCTCACCGACGGCAGCGCTTCGATCTCCTGCGACGTGATGATCGTGCGCTCCGACGCGTTGTGCGAGACCGAGCTGCCGGAGACCTCGATGACCTCCTCCGCGAGCTTGAGGCCGAGCGGAACGTCGCGGGTCTTACCGGCGGAGAGGAAGATGTCTCGCTCCTCGGCCGGCTTGAAGCCTTCGACCGTCGCCGTGACCCGATACGGACCGCCGACGCGCAGACCGGTGAACGCGAACTCGCCGTCGTCGTTCGTCGTCGCGGTCTTGGTATTGCCGCTCGGGACGTGGACGAGCGTGACCTCGACGCTCGCCATCGCCGTGCCGTCGTCGGCAGACTTCACGGTGCCGCGGATCGTCGCGGTCGTGACTTGTGCAGATGCCGTCGCGACTGCAGCGACGAGCGAGAGAATGACAAACAACGTGATCCGGCGTGCGCGGATTCCCACCCAGTTATTCACGCAGCCCAGATCGCACGTGTCGATCGGGTCGGGCAATCGGTAAGCGCTGTTCAGCGATCGACTTCACGAACGCCTTAACCGCTGTCTCATCGCGATCTCACGACGTGGCGATCTGCATCAGCACGATATTAATTTTTGTCGCAACCGAGAGCCGAAATCGTCCCAAAGCTCCTCGTTCACACTTGTAGGGTCTGCCCTACGACGGTGCGCCAACTGTGCAGATCGACGAGAGTTCACTAACCGCGTGGCAACATCATTAGTAGAGATTGTATTGTTAATGATCCGTTCTAACCTAAATAGCTGAGATTACTTGTCAGTCGTGTCGCTCGTCCGAACACGTACCGTGCCGGCATGCGAGCGCTTGTCGTTGCCGTCGTGTTCCTCGTTGCGTGTGGATCGAACGCGAACAACGGAGGTGACGGTGGTTTCGGAGGTGGAGATGATGCGAGCGGCGGGAGCGGCAGCGGTGGCATGGGCAGCGGGAGCGGGATGGGGAGCGGCACGAGCACGGTGACCGATCTTCGGTTCGGCATCGTCGGCGATACGCGGCCGCCGAATCCGGGTGACACCGCCGGCTATCCGACCGCGATCATCACGAAGATCTATCAGGACATTCAAGCGGAGGTTCCCGCGCTCCCGTTCGTGATCTCGACCGGCGACTACATGTTCGCCGACACCGCCGCGCAGGTCACCGCGCAGCTCGCGATCTACATGACCGCGCGCAACAACTACACGGGCACGCAGTATCCGGCGATGGGCAACCACGAGTGTACCGGTGCGACTGCATCGAATTGCGGCAGCGGCAACACCGATGGCATGACCGCGAACTACACCCAGTTCCTCAGCACGATGGTGAACCCGATCGGATTCCAGACGCCGTACTACACGAAGAACATCGCTGCCGCCGACAACAGCTGGACCGCGAAGTTCGTGTTCGTCGCGTGCAACGCGTGGACGACCGCGCAGGGCACGTGGCTCACGAGCGAGCTCGCGAAGCCGACGACGTATACGTTCGTCGTCCGCCACGAGGGCACGAACGCGGTGAGCCAGACCTCGTGCGGCGCGAGTCAGACGATCATCGATGCCCATCCGCTGACGCTGTTGATCGTCGGCCACACCCACACGTATTCGCACTACAGCAGCACGAAGGAGGTCGTCGTCGGCATCGGCGGTGCGCCGCTGACGAGCGGCACCGACTACGGCTACGCGGTCGTCGTCCGTAACGCCGACGGTACGATCACGGTCACGGTCTACAACTATTCGAGCCACGCCGTGATCGACACGTTCAAGATCTCGGCGACCGGCGCTGCCGCGTGAAGTACCTGCTCGCGATCTGTGCGCTCGCGGCGTGCATGTCGCACGCAGCACCCGGAGAACGCATCCCCGCGACCACCGGCGAGATCAAGCTCGACGGCGAGCTCGGCGAAGACGACTGGTCGACGCGGGCGCTCCGCCACGTGCTCGCTGCACCGACCGGAGGGCAGGCGAGGCCGTTCTCGGAAGCGTCGCTGCTCCACGACAACGCGGTTCTCTACGTCGGGCTGTACGCCGCGGACGAGGACATCCGAACCGGCGAGTTCTTCGACGTTCACATCGGGTCGCTCGCGTTCCACGCGACGGCGACCGGCGCGATCGAGCCGGCGATCTCCGGTGCGAAGACCAGCATCGATCGCGATGGCACGCTCGACGACCCTTCGAACGACGACGAGGAGTGGGTACTCGAGCTCGCGATCCCACTCCAGGCGACCGGCTTCACGCCCGGCGCCAGCCAGCTCGTGACGGTCCAACGCTGCGATACGCCAAAGGATCACATCCAGCGCTGCGGTTCGTGGTCGGGCCGGGTCGCGCTCCAGTAAGATCGCGCGGGAACCTTTCCCCGCCGCGCTCGTTTTCAGGATCGCCATGCCACTGTTCTCGCTCCGCGGGCGACGGCCGCCGCTCGCGGTCGTACCCGATAGACCGGCTCCTCAACCGACGCTCGCCGAGAGCGCGCTGGAGTACGTCGATCAGCTGTACAGCCTCGCGGTTCACCTGACTGGAAATCCGAGTGACGCGGAGGATCTCGTCCAGACGACCTATGCGCGCGCGCTGGCCGGCGCCGCGCAGTTTCACGAGGGCTCGAACGTGCGCGCGTGGCTGTTCCGGATCCTCCGTAACGGCTTTATCGACCTCGCGCGGCGCAAGAAGATCGTGCTCGAAATTCCCGACGACACGCTCGACGCTCGTGTTCCGGAGGCGTCGGGGCTCGAACAGTTGCGGTTCATCACCGGCTCCGAGGTCCAGGCCGCGATCGCGAGCCTGCCAGTCGAGTATCGTCTCGTCGTGCTGCTCGACGTCGAGGGGTTTTCGGAAGCGGAGATCGCGGAGATCGCGAACTGCGCGCCCGGCACCGTCAAGTCGCGCCTCTCGCGTGCGAAGGCAAAGCTGCGCTCGGCGCTACAGGAGGCGCGATGAGCGAAGAAGCCGATCGCCTCGTCACCGCCGCGCTGCGCGATCACGCGCGGATCCCCGCACCGCCGCGACTCCGCGCGAAGCTCGAGCGCCGCTACCTCGCACCGCGCCCGCGCTGGGTGCTCGCGTCGGTCTCGGCGTTCTCCGGGGCCGTCGCCGCCGCCGCGCTCGTCCTCTTGCTCGTGCGGCCGAGCAAGCCCGCGCCGGATCTTCAGGCGAACGAAGCCGTCGGCGACCACCTGCGGATGCTGTACGGCCGCGGGCTCGGCGTCGAAGTGAGCGACATGCACCAGGTCAAGCCGTGGTTCGCCGGCAAGCTCGACTTCGTCCCCCCGATCACGTTCCTCGGCGATGACGACTTCCCGCTCGCCGGCGGCGACATTGCCGTGTTCCTCGGTCACAAGGCCGCGCAGTTCGTCTATCACCGCCGGCTCCACCAGATCTCGCTGTTCGTGTTCCAGGGCGAAGTCCCCGACGGTGATCGCACCGTCGAGGGCTTCCACGTCGTGATGTGGAGCCGCGATGGCTTCGGCTTCGCGCTCGTCTCCGACGTCAACTTCGACGAGCTCCACACGCTGCACGCGAAGCTGCAGTGACCTAGAACGCGAGGACGAGCGCTACGGGCAGCTGCGGATTTCCCATCCGCAGGTCTTGTCGGCGTGCTCGATGCAGCGACCCGTCGGGCCACCGATGCTGCCGTCGGAGCACGCCGTCGACTTCATCCCGAGCTGTGGACCGCAGCGCTTCTGCTCGCACTCGGTGACGGTCGCCGGCGGCGGCGTGGTCGTCGCGCTTCCCGATGCGGAACCGAACGATCCGGTCGATCCGTTGCCGGTGTTCGGCGTCGGTTCGGGGCCGGGACCCGGGCCCGTCGTGGGCGTCTTGCAACCGAACGCGAGGACAGCGAGCAGGGTGAAGCGCAGCATCAGAAGCCGGTACCGACCGCGAGGTAGACCGCCGGACCCGTCGTGAAGCCGTTCGTCGTCATCGTCGAGAGGCCGGCGAGGCCCGCCATCGCGGTGACCGCAACCGGACCCGCGACGACCGTGCCCGTGAAGCCGCCGAACGCGTCGCGGAGCACGCCGAGGTCGCCACCGCTGCCGAGCGCGTCGCGATAGGTCGCGGTCATGCCGACGAGCACGTGCTGGGCGACCGCCAGATCGGCGTGTAGCGCGACCTCGCCGTCGCGCTCCTTGCCGTCGGCATCCTGGCCGTACGCGATGTTCAGCACGCTGTGGACCGCGCCGAACGTCTTGCCGAATGCGACGAGGCCTTCGATCTCGCCTTCGACTTCGGTGAAGCCCTCGGTCTTGTAGACGAGGTACGCCGTCGACGACACGCCGTTCTTCGCTTCGCTCAGGAACTGATACGCGGCGCCGACGCCAGGACGGCCGTGCGATGCGACGTTGTCGACGCGCAGCACGAGGTGGAGGTTCTTGTAGACGCCGAGCTCGCCGACCATGTCGACCGTCGTGTTCCGCGACACGCGGTTGTAGTTCGACACCGCGAGCACGCGCACGTCGCTCTGGTTGTTCGCCGGCTGCATGCTCGGTGCGAACGCCGCGTCTTGGGCCTGCTCCAAGGTCGTTGGCTTCGTGACGACGGTGTCGTCATCGTCGGCAAAAGCCGGAACCGTCGCCATCACCAGGAACACCAGGGCGAGCCGCGTTGACATGGGCCGACCATAGACGATCGCGTCGCCCAGCACTCGTAGAACTGTCATTCAGATGCCGTTTGCCATGACGCGTCGCAGAACCGCGACGGCACGTCGGCAGTCCTGACAGGAGCTGCGGGTAGCGATCGGTACAACCTCGATCCGGGGCACTTCACCATCCCCGGATGCGAAACCTCGGGTTCGTCGTCCTGTGCACGCTGATCGCGGCATGTAGCGAGAAGCAGGCACCGGTCACCGCTGCCACCGACGGAGGCGAGGTCGTCCAGCTCGCAGCCCACGACATCTCGCCGCCGCTGCGCGAGCTCGTCAAGATCCCGATCGCCGCGCCGGCGCACGATGCCGACGAATACGAGCCGGTTCGGATGATTCCACATCCCCACATGCGCGCGGTCCCGAAGCCGGATCCGGTGGTCCAGGGCTCGATGGGGCTCGCGCCGGCGATCCCGCTCGGCGTCAACTTCGAGGGCCAGGGCGCGGGTATGACCGGGTTCCAGCCGGGTGGTGTGCCGCCGGATACCGACGGCGATGTCGGCCCGAACCACTACGTCCAGGTCGTCAACACCTCGCTGACCGTGTTCTCGCGGACCGGCACCGTGATGATGGGGCCGTCGCCGACCGGCTCGGTGTTCACCGGCTTTGCCGGCGCGTGCGGCAATAGCAACGATGGCGACGCGACCGTTCGCTACGATCACATCGCGGATCGCTGGGTCGTCGCCCAGTTCTCGATCGGTAACAACGCGCAAGGCCCGTTCTATCAGTGCGTCGCGGTGTCGACGACGCCGGATCCGACCGGCTCCTACGCGCGCTACCAGTTCAACTACAACGCGCTGAACGACTACCCGAAGGTCGGTCTGTGGCCCGACGGCTACTACTTCACGTTCAACATGTTCGGCAACCAGTTCCAGGGCGGCAAGATCTGCGCGATGGATCGCGTGAAGATGCTCGCCGCTGATCCGAGCGCGACGATGCAGTGCTTCGATGCCGGCGCGAACTACGGCGGCCTGCTCGCGTCCGATGTCGACGGCAAGACGCCGCCACCGGCGGGCTCGCCGAACTACGTCATCGCGCTCGATCAGGACACGGCGCACGCGTTCTGGAAGCTCCACATCGACTGGACGACGCCGACGAACAGCACGTTCACCGGTCCGACGGCGATCGCGGCCGCGTCGTACACGCTCGTCTGCGGCGACGGCAGCTCGTGCATCACGCAGCCAACCGGTGGCGCGCAGCTCGCTTCGCTCGGCGATCGCGCGATGAACCGCTTCGTCTACCGGCGCTTTGCCGATCACGAGTCGCTGTTGCTCACCCATACCGTCGCCGGTGCGACGGCCGGCAGCGGTATCCGCTGGTACGAGATCCGCAGTCCGAGCACGACGCCCACGGTGTTCCAGTCGGGCACGTACGCGCCCGACAACGCGTTCCGGTGGATCCCGAGCATCGCGATGGACGGCACCGGCAATATCGCGGTCGTCTACTCGGTGTCGAGCTCGACGATCAAGCCGAGCGTCCGGATCGCGGCGCACGCGGTCACCGATCCGCCCGGCATGTTCGGCGCGGCCGAGAGCCCGGTCGTCGACGGCACCGGTGTGCAGACCAGCATCGATCGCTGGGGCGACTACGCCGCGCTCAACATCGATCCCGTCGACGATTGCACGTTCTGGGCGACGCAGGAGTATCACGGTGCAAACGGCCAAGGTAACTGGCACACGCGGATCGCCTCGTTCATCTTGCCGAACTGCGGCTCGTTCGCACTGGGGAACGTGAGCGACCAGACCGTCGCGCAGAAGGGCACCGCGATGTATCCCGTCGCGACGATGACGACCGCCGGTGCAGCGCAGACGGTGACGCTCGACACGACCGGGTTGCCCACCGGCGTCACCGCGACGTTCACGCCGGCGAACGTGCAGTCGGGAACCAGCGCGATGATCACGTTAGCCGCCGACGCGACCGCAGCGCTCGGCCAATCGCACTACACGATCACGGCGACGAGCCCGACCAACTTCGCGACGGTCGACGTCAACCTGACGGTGACCGCGCCACAGGCGCCCGACGCCGGGATGGGTAGTGATGGCAACGGTAGCCAGAGCGGTGGTTGCTGCGAAGCTTCCGGCGGAAGCTCGCCGTACGGCTCGATCCTGATCGCCGGCATCGTGCTCGGCTTCGGGCTGCGCCGGCGCCGGCGCTAGCTCACTCGACCCGGCCGATCCGGCCGAGGTGGAGCTGCTGGTCCTGCGACAGCCAGATGCTGCTGACGATGCCCTTGACGTTGGCGATCGGCACCGCACCCCAGATCCGCGAGTCGTTCGAGTTCTCGCGGTTGTCGCCCATCACGAACAAGTGATCGGCCGGCACGACGTAGTGGAGCTGCGGCTCGCACGTCGCCGCCGACTCGGGCTTGGTCTCGACGATCTTGCCGAGGACCTGGTCGGTAGGAGCGCTGCGTTCGAATTCATTCGCGCAGCTCGGCGGGCCGTTGCCGCGGATCGGAAAGTCGCGCACCGGGTGCGGCTCGCCCTGTTCGGGCCGGTCGGCATGGCTAAACAGGTCGTGCGAGTGATCGCCGAGCACCTCGTGGTAGCGACTGACCTCGCGGTCGTACCAGCGATCCGTGGACTCGTCGTGATCGACGTACGTCGTCTTCGCAGCGACGAGCGTCTGCGGCACGACAGTACCGTTGATGTAGATCAGGTCGCAGCGCACCTCGACGGTCTCGCCGGGGAGCGCGACGACGCGCGAGATGTAGTCGCGCTCGGGCTCGCAGGGGTAAACGAACACGGCCAGCTCGCCGCGGCGCGGTGCTCGCCACAGCGAGACGAGCTTGTTGACGTAGATGTGATCGCCGACGATCAGCGTCGGGCACTGCGACGACGACGGGATCTTGAATGCCTCCACCACGTACGAGCGCAGCAGGATCAAGCTCATGATCGCGGAGACGAATAGGAGGACAGGACCCAGCTCGCCGAGGCGAAGCGGCTGCTCGGAGCGGCTCGCGATCCGATACGCGTCGACCGCGGCCGACACGTGCACGACGAGGAGCAGCAATGCGCTCCACGGTGTGACGAGCACGACCAGTGCCGCCAGGATCATCGCGCCGAGCCACGCGAACGCGCGCTTCAAGCGCCCGGCGAGCGCGATGCCGAGCCCGGTGCCGAGGATCAGGGATGCTGCTGCCGCAGCCACGCCACGCGCGCGATGTACCATCGCGCAGAGCATGCCACGCGTGCGCTAGCGGCGGCGGCGGCGTCCGACGAGGCCGAGCAGCGCGAGCGCGAGCGCACCACCACCGGTGCCACCGCTCGTCGAGCAACCCGCGTGTCCTGCGCCCGGCTCGGCCGCGCTACCGATGCCCGGGCCCGAATCGGATCCCGGATCGGTCCCCGGATCGGATCCGGTTCCGGACCCATCGGAGCCCGTCGTCGCGTCGGTGTGACAGACGTCGTCTTGACCGATCGGCATCACGTCACAGCCGCCCGTGCACTGATCGATCTCGACGACGCCGTTGTGACAGCGCACGGCTTCGGTCTTGTCGGTCGTGCAGTTCCACAGCGGATAGGCATCGTTGCAGGTGCACGAGCCGCCGAGCTTCTCCATGTACTGGCACCACTGCCAGTTGAAGCCCGGATCGCGATGGTTGCTCGCGCCACCGTAGTTCGTCGCGTTCTCGCAGTTGTTCAGCGTGTCGCCGCAAGGTGCAGACGACTCCGAGATGTGATCGCCGTCGGGAATCTGGTAGTGGCCGACGATGTGCGTGCGATCGAGTGGCACCGACCAGCGCGTGCGGATGTTTTGCACGAGCTTGCGGCTCTTCTCGTAGAGACCGGTCGAGTAGCCGGCCGGATTCGCGGCGGTGCCGACGTGCTCGATGCCGACCGAGGTCTCGTTGTAGTAGAAGTTGCCGGCGTGATAGGTCGTGTCGGTCTCCGGCCGGAACTGACCGACGCGCGAACCGTCTGCGTCGACGATGTAGTGGACGCTCTTGCCGGGATCGTTCTGCAGCGTCGCGACCGAGCCGTCCCAACCGCCCTCGGTATCGTGGATCACGATCTTGTTGACCGACGCATTGCCGAGCGGCCGACCCACCGTGCACTTGTTCGTGCAGCTCGTCGTGAACCAGATCGCGCCGGGGAAATCCGGCGTCGCCGGCGGCGGTGCCGACAGTGCGCTGGTCGTCATGCCGGCGAGCTCCGCGTGCGGTGCGAGGACCAGCTGTTCTTCATCGCGCGCCGCAAACGACCCGCCGTTGCCGAGGATCGCGAGGACGCGATCCGCATAGGCGTTCGCGTTCGCATCGTCCATGCCCGACAGCAGCTCGAGTGCGCGATGCCAGCTCGCGAGCGAAGTGCCGGCGCCGGTCTGCGCTCCGAGTTGTGCGAGGACGCGTGCACCCGCGCGGGTCGCGAGATCCGTATCGGCGCGCAGATGATCTTCGGTCGTGCCCATCAAGCTCGCGCCGAGGGCGAGCGTGTCGAGTCGGCCGTGGCGGAGCTCGAGGGCGCCGGCGACTGGCACGTGATCGTCATCGCGAACCACGCGCAGCGCGGCCAGCTTGACGCCGCCTTCTTCGATCGCGATCGCCGCCATCAGGTCGCGCGGAACGCCGGCCTCATCTGCCGCGGTATCGAGCGAACGAGCGACCGAACCGGTCGAACCATCCGGGGCAGGGTGATCCGGGGTCGAGCAGGAACAAGCCAAGACCGCCAACGCGAACGCGTAGCTCCTCATCGCGCGCGAGAACTGCAGCCATCGCGCCAGCGCGAGGCGCGTCATGCGCAGCATCTAGCGCGATTCGCTCGGAGAATGCGAACCGCGGGTTGCTCACGACCGTTTGCAGTGGGACCGCAGCCGCCGAAATCAGGGCTGATGTAGGCGGTCTTCGAAGAAGCTGCGAAGCTGCTTCGCCCCGACGAGTTTCTCGGTCAGCACCTTCTCGACCACCACGCCGGCGACAGGCGTGAGCAGCTGCGATCGGGTGGGTTGCCCCCAACGCGGATCGAACAATCCAACGTGGATGATCGCGATCAGGCCCGCCTCGATCCGCTTGGCCAAATCTGGGACTCCGAGGTCGTACGCGACCGCAGTGAATGCGCGGCGCATTCCATCGACGTGCGTCCCATGCTCGCGCGAGGGCTGCATGTTGACGAACGAGTGAATGATCGGTGCACGTCGGCCGCTCCACGCGAGCGCGATGTCGACGTAAACGTCGTCGACGTTGCGCTCGATCGAGAACACGGCTTCGGGGGAACTGCCGGCGAGCTGTTGTGCCCAACCGCGGATGCCGCCGCGCGCTCGAATCCGCTGCTCCTTCAGGAACACGCGGAGATGCGGTGCGAGCCATGCCACCTGCTGGAGGTGCTCGTGAATCTGCACGAGATCGAATTCGATGGACTCGAAGATCTCTGGATCGGGGCGAAATCGGATCTGCGTTCCTTCGATCGCGCTCGGGCCGAGACTACGGAGAGCCGATGCGACTTCTCCGCGTTCGAACGCCATCTCCCACCGCGTACCGTCGCGCGTGGTTTCGACTTCCGTGCGGGTCGACAACGCGTTGACGACGCAAGCGCCTATGCCCATCCAGCTCGGAGTCAGATGGATGTGCGGCGTGGTGCGAAGACCCGGATCCCCGTTCGCGCGGAGCGTCGTGAACACGACCTCGAGGACGCTCTTGTTCTCGTTGCCGTGAGGCGCGATCGAAATTCCAGGACCGTCGTCTCGGACCGAGACCCAGCCATCGTCGGTGATGTCGACGTGGAGCTCGGTCACTTGGCGACCGAGATACTGATCGACGACGTTGCCAACGAGCTCCCACAGCAGGTGGTGCAATCCGCTGCCGTCGTGGGTGTCGCCGACGTACATGCCGGGCCGCTTCCGGATGCCTTCCAACCCCTTCAGGACCCGAATCTCATCGTCCTTCACCGTCGAAGATTACCACTTCAAAGTCGCGAACATGCGACGTTCTCTGCCATCACGAGTCCGAAGGAACAGATCGACGCGTTCGTAGCGGAGCGCGCTGCGAAGTCGGATGCGGAGCTACTCGACGAGTTGCGAGCGTTCGCGCCATTGCCTGACGAATCGGATCGAGCGTGGCAGCGAGAAGAGTCGTGGGACCGGGCCATGCTGTTGGTCGCGCTCGCGGACATCGTCGGCGCTCGCAAGCTCGAAGGCGGAATCGGGCTCGTGCTCGATGCGATGTCCTTCGGCGATCCGGGCGAGACGATGCGCGGTATCCGCCACTCGCTCGAGGCAGCGGCCGATCGGCACTGGGATCGGCTCGCGACGATCTGCGCCTCGCGGTGCACGTCAGACCGTGCGGGTGCTCGTTACTGGGCGGTGCAGGAGCTCGGCGTTCTCCGCGAGCCAGCGACGCTACCGACAATCCTCGCGATGTTCGACGATGGTTTCGAGATCGCACGAGAGGCGTTCGGTTCGGCTGGCATGCTGTTGCAACAGCATGAAGATCTGCGCCCGCGCGTTATCGCCGCGCTGCGCCGGGCTCGCGAGCTCCGCCCCGATCTTCGCCAGGAAGCATCAGAGACGATCGCCACGATCCAACAGCATCAACCGAGTCTTGTTCGCGTCTCCGATCAGGCTGCGGAACAAGCCCTCGGTCGTGCGATCCAACAATTTCGTGACGACCGCCGCGACGAGCGCCCTGTCGTCGATGCGGTCGAGGCGTTCCTTCAAGTATGCCTCCGCGCGAGCGAGGAATGGGACGGTGCCCGCGTGTCCGACGGCATCCTGACGAGCTTCGTCGGATTCACGCAGCCGCGCTCGTTCCGCCTTTGCGGTCACGTCGTCTGGCTCCCAGACCATGTGGTCGACCCGATCGACGTCCGGGTCGACCTCGATGCGTCGTGGCAAACGATCACTCGGTTCACGATCAAGCTCGGCGACGCGGCGGCCGGACTCGGCGCGCGCAAGTACGGCGACAACAGCGATCGCGCAGCGCTCGTGAAGCACTGGGTGTTCGCGTTCACGCGTAGGGAATCGTAACCAGCCTGGTCAGCCCGTGATCTTGCGGTCCGTCACGGTCATCACCGTCGCGATCATCGTCGCGATCTGCTTCGGACCCTTGTCGGTCTCGGCGATCACGTCTCCGGTCGTGACGGTCACGGTGCGGCCGGCCTTCATCACGCGGCCGTGCGCGACGAACTTCGTCCCGACTGCGGGTGCGAGGAAGTTCACCTTGAACTCGATCGTCAATACCGCGGCATCCGGCGGCATCAGCGAGTACGCCGCGAAGCCGCAGGCGCTATCGACGATCGCGGTGACGATCGCGGCGTGGAGATAGCCGTGCTGTTGCGTGAGCTCCTCGCGAAACGGGAGATCGATGACGACCTCGCCCGGTGCGACCGAGACGAGCCCGGCGCCGATCGTGCGCATCACCTGCTGGTTCGCGAAGCTGGTGCGCACGCGGTGTTCGAAGTCGGCGTCGGCAGGAGTAAGCGTCATCGCTCGACCACCGGCGCATCGAACGGCAGATAGATCTCGCGAAACGCGGGTAGCTCGGCGAGGCGCGCCGCTCTCGCTCGCATCGCGGGCGGTGGCTCGAGCTTCACGGTCTCGGTCGCGTAGGTCACCGCGCAGCCGAGTGTGATATCGGCCTGCGAGATCCGATCGCCGAACAGGTACGGCGTCGTCGAAGCGGCGCTCAGCTTTTCGAGCTCGGCAGCGGCCGCGACCATCTGGGCGTTCAAGCGCGCGAGCAACGGCGGATGGCGCAGCGCCGCGGGGCGAAACAGGAGCTCGTACATCTGGAGGCGCGCCTTGTCGGCGAGCCCGGCTGCGAGCGTGGTCGCCGCCATCACGCGGCGGCGCGCTTCGCCCGTGCGCGGAACCAATGCGCGGTCCGGACCGACACGATCGTCGAGGTAGTCGAGGATCGTCGCGGAGTCGACCAGGGCCTCGCCGTCGTCGAGGACGAGGATCGGAACCTGGCCGAGCGGGTTGAGCTGCTTGACCTGATCCTGATCCTTGCCGATCGACCAGTTCAGGTGCTCGAACGGAAGGTCGAGCAGACGCATCGTGATCGCGACGCGGCGGACGTACGGCGAATCGAACATGCCGACGAGCTTCATGGCCCGGAGGATGCCACTTCTCGCGCCGGGCGATTGGCTTCAGATCGAGCACGCGCGTACCGACACAGACGCTAGGATCGGATCTCGTCGAACGTGAGATCGAAGCGCGCGAGGTACTTGCGCAGGCGATCGGCGTCGTTCGCGACCTTCTTGCCCTGGCGCGAGGACGCGAACAGTACGCGGCCGGCGGCGGACAAGCTGATCGCGGTGCGGCACACCGCGACGACATCGGCGAGCTGGACGCGATCGAAGCGATCGAGCACCGCGACCCGCTCGGCGCCGAGCAGCTCGACGAGGTCGTCGCCGCCGGCGGGCTGCCAACCGGTGCGCAGGCGGGCGATCTCGTGCTCGACGTTCGCCTCGTCGATCCGGCCGCCGTCTCCGAGCGTGACCATCCGGCGGATCGCGGCGCCGAAGTCGCGAAAGTTCGCGTTCCAGGTCGCATCGCCGAGTGCGAACTTCAGGAACGCATCGCGCGCGGGTTTGCTCATCGACGCGCGGTGCCCGAGCTGCGCGCTGACTCGCTCGAGCTCGTAGTCGAGGTTCGGCACGAGATCCTCGCGGCGATCGCGAAGGGCAGGGAGCGTGAACGTCCATAGCGAGAGGCGCGCGAGCAGGTCCTCTCGGAACCGCCCGGCGCGGACGAGCGCGGCGAGGTCGCGGTTCGTGCCGGCGATCAGCTGGAAGTCGCTCGCGACCTCCTTGTCGCTGCCGACCGGGAAGAACCGCTTGTCTTCGATCGCCTTCAACAGCATCGCCTGCTCGTCGGGGCCGAGCTCGCCGACCTCGTCGAGGAACAACAGGCCCGCGTTCGCCTTGCGCAGGAAGCCGCCGCGCGGATCGGACGCTCCGGTGTACGCGCCGCGCACGTGACCGAACAGTGCACTCATCGCGGTGTCGCCGCGCAGCGTCGCGCAGTTGACCTCGACGAGCTCGCCGGTGATGTGTTGGCGGGTGCGTTTGAGCTCGTAGATCCGGCGGCACAATGCCGACTTGCCCGTACCGGTCTCGCCGGCGAGCAGGATCGGATCGCGGGAGCGCGTCGCGACTTGCTCGAGCTCTTCGATCAGCTTGTTGAACGTCGCGTTGCGCGTGTCGATGCCGGCCTTCAGCAGCGACGCGGCCATGTCTTGGCGCGCGCGGAACCGCGCGGCGAGCCGGTCGTACTTCGCGAGATCGAGATCGATGACGTCGAGCCGGCCCGCCGGGCTCGAGGGCTCGCGGCCGTGGCGCTTCGCCGGTGACGACTGGAGCAAGCGGCCTGGCATCGCGCGCGTCTCGCACAGGAGGAACAAGCAGATCTGCGCGACGTGCGTGCCGGTCGTGATGTGGAGGTAGTAGTTCTCGCGATCGGCGTGCCAGCGATAGGCATCGGCGAAGTCGCCGAGCTTCGAATAGACCTCGCCGAAGTCCCACGGGTTCGCGACGTCGAACGTGTGAACGCGGACATCGGTGTCGGGCGAGATGCTCGCGATATCGGCGCGGACCTGATCCGCGAGCTTGGCCGCGTTTGGCGGGACCAGCAGCTCGAACCGATCGACCACGAAGTCCTCGTGCTGACAGATCGCGACGCTCGGCCGCCAGCGGTCCCAGCGATCTTGCCGGGCGCCGCCCTGGTCGAGGGTCGTGCCGATCATGCCGAGGACGACGTTCTTCTTCGCCATAGATGTGTAGATAAGAAGCTATCTAAAATTCTACCATAACACCGATAACCATCGAACATCACGATGCTCTACGCCGGCCCACTCGCTGCAATGGCTCCTCGGAATGTCGGCAGAAGAGCAGACTCCTTATCAGGTCATCGCCACGGATCACGTTCCGATCAAGGCGTGGACGCGCGGCGTTCCGTTCGAAGCAGAGGCGCAACAGCAGCTGATCCGCGTCGCGAACCTCCCGTTCATCCACAAGTGGGTCGCGGTCATGCCCGACGTTCACGCCGGCATGGGCGCGACGATCGGAAGCGTCATCGCTTCGCGCAAGGCGGTCATCCCGGCCGCGGTCGGTGTCGATATTGGCTGCGGCATGATGGCCGTGAAGACGTCGCTGCGCGCCGAGCAGCTGCCGGATGATCTCAAGCCGCTGCGCCTCGGGATCGAGACAGCCGTTCCCCACGGCCGCACCGATCACGGTGGCAAGAACGATCGTGGGGCCTGGTGCAACGTCCCCGACGCGCACGCCGCGGCGTGGTCGGAGCTCGAGATCGGCTACAAGGCGATCACGGAGCGCCATCAGAGCGCGGGTCACTCGATGCGCGTCAACCAGCTCGGCACGCTCGGCACGGGAAACCACTTCATCGAGGTCTGCCTCGACGAGGCGGGCGCCGTGTGGGTGATGCTGCACTCGGGCTCGCGCGGCATCGGCAACAAGATCGGTACGTACTTCATCGAGCGTGCGAAGGCGGACATGCGCCGTTGGTTCATCAACCTCCCCGACGAGGATCTCGCGTACCTCCCCGAGGGAAGCGACCTGTTCAAGGACTACGTCACGGCCGTCGAGTGGGCGCAGAACTACGCGCGCAAGAACCGCGAGCTGATGATGCAGAACACGATCGATGCACTGCGCCGACTCGGCACGCTGCCGGAGTTCGACGCGCACCTGGAGGCCGTGAACTGTCACCACAACTACATCTCGCGCGAGAAGCACTACGGCGAGAGCTGCATCGTCACGCGCAAGGGTGCGGTGCGCGCTCGCGCGGGCGAGCTCGGCATCATTCCCGGCAGCATGGGTGCGAAGTCGTTCATCGTGCGTGGCAAGGGCAACCCGGAGAGCTTCGATAGCTGCAGCCACGGTGCGGGGCGCACGATGAGCCGTACCAAGGCGAAGAAGGTGTTCAGCGTCGTCGATCACGCGCAGGCGACCGAGGGCGTCGAGTGCCGCAAGGACATCGACGTGCTAGACGAGACGCCCGGCGCGTACAAGGCGATCGACGACGTGATGGCTGCACAGGCTGACCTCGTCGAGATCGTCTACACGCTGAAGCAGGTCATATGTGTGAAGGGCTGATCGAGATCGATGGGACGCACGGCGAGGGTGGCGGTCAGCTGCTCCGCGGTGCTCTCGCGCTTGCGGTCGCGACGGGTCGCGGCTTTCGCATTCGCGAGATTCGTAAGGCGCGGTCGCGGCCTGGACTCATGCGGCAGCACTTGACTGCGGTCCAGGCCGCGACCGCGATCTGCGACGCTCGCGTCGAGGGCGCCGAGATCGGTGCGACCACGCTCGTCTTCGAACCCGGCGCCGCGCGCGCGGGCGATCACGCGTTCTCGATCGGGACCGCGGGCAGCTGCGTGCTCGTGCTGCAGGCGATCGTGCCGGCACTCGCGCGGCTCGCCGAGCCATCGCGCATCGCGGTCACCGGCGGCACGCACAACCCACTCGCTCCGACGTTCGAGTTCCTGCGCGAGACGCTCGCGCCGCTCCTCGCCGCGATCGGTTGGACCATCGAGTACAAGCTCGTGCGTCACGGGTTCGTTCCCGCCGGCGGTGGCGAGCTCGTCGCGTCGATCGCGCCGGCCCGCCCCGCAAAACGCCTCGTGCTGCTCGAGCGCGGTGCGCGGCTCGCGCATTCGGCACGCGCTGTGGTCGCCCACATCTCGCCGAAGATCGCGATCCGCGAGCTCGCGGTTCTCGAGAAGCGCCTGAACTGGGATATCGCTCCGAGCTCGATCGTCGCCGTCGACGACAGCGAGAGCCCGGGCAACTTCGTCGAGGCGATCGTGCGCCACGAGCAGGTCACCGAAGTCGTGACCTCGATCGGCGAGCGCGAGCGCAGCGCCGAGAAGGTCGGCAACGCGTGCGCCGACGCGATGCAGCGCTATCTCCGCGCGACCGCGCCGGTCGGCGAGCACTTGCTCGATCAGTTGCTCGTCCCGCTCGCGCTTACCGCAGGTGGCGAGCTGCGCGCGATCCGCTGGACGCCGCATGCCGAGGCCCAGCGCGAGCTCCTCCGTACCTGGTTCGGTCGCGACATCGAGGTGGCGCGCCGCGAAGACGGCGTGTACGTGAACGTGCCGGCGATGGTGGAGTGCCGTGTTTGATATGGCGACGTTGGAACGTGCGATCGATCTTCAACAGCGCAGCTACAAGCTCCTGCAGTGGCTGACGAGCGCGATCGATCGTGGCTTCATCGCGTTCGGTGCGGCGCACGACTTCGCGACGCTACCGGCGGCGACAAATGTATGGCTCGCGCGTCACTACGCGGTGCTGCCTCCGGCGGGGCGGCCCGAGCGCGAGGACCTGCGCGCGTTCAGCAACCTGTTCGCGACGTACCTCGAGTCGTCGTTCGAGCTGCTTCGCGACCCGGGCACGAGGTGGGTCGGCGATTGCGATTGCTCGTTGTGTGGTTGGCTCGTCGCGATCCCGCGGCTCAAGGCGAAGAAGCTACGTCCGCAGGATCACCGGCGAGGTCGTGCCTTACAGATCCGCGCCGTCAAAGAGCTGGCGCTCTGCAACGATCTCGTGATCAGCGACGAGCGGGCAGAGGCGCTCGCCGAGTCGCATCGCGAATCCTCGGGACTCGTCGCTTACGCGCGCGAGCTCGAGCATCGCCTCGACGGCGTCACCGTAGGCCCGGCGACACTCGTGCTGTGGCGTTCGTTCGCGTGGGACGAGCGCGGTGCGCCGAAGCGGCGATTCGCGCTCACCGCGAAGATGGTGCTCGCAGCCGAGGCCACACTCACGGCCGCACTCGCTCATTAGGCGCGCTACAAATGCAGGATGCCACCCGCCGAAGGCCGACTCGCGAGCGCTCACCTCGATAGTGGAACCGCGCCGTACGCTCAATCGATCCGCGTCGGTCACAACACCGTTCTCGCCGACGAGCCTGCCTCGGTCGGTGGTGGCGATACGGGCGCATCGCCATACGGTCTGCTGCTCTCCGCGCTCGCGGCGTGCACGTCGATCACGTTGCGGATGTACGCCGATCGCAAGGGCTGGACGCTCGGTCCGGTCCACATCGATCTCGTGATCGAGCGCGCCGCCGACGGCGAGCACATCCAGCGCACGGTCCGGTTGGCATCGAGCGTGACGGCAGAGCAGCGCACGCGCCTCGCGGAGATCGCCGAGAAGACGCCGGTCACGCTGACGCTGAAGCGCGGCACGCCGATCGTCACGACGTTCGAGTAGCGAACTTCGCGCTGATCGCAGCGATCGCTTGATCGATCATCGCGGCGATCGCAGGCCCGAGCTCGTGCGGCAACAGATCGGCGATCCAGACGAACCGCGTCGCGCCGGCCTCCTCGAAGAGTTGCACCGACGCGTTGTGATGCGTCATTCGTCCGCCGACGACGGACCATACGAGCCGGCGCGCGGCGTCGTCGATATCGACGATCAGCTCGCGTGCGGTCAGGCCATTGCCGAACGTCACGACACGCGCCGCACCACCGGGCTCGAGCTCGGTGGCGACGACGAACCCGGGCGCGAGGCGCCGATGGATCGCTCCGACGTCGCGGACGGCGTCCCACACATCGGCGGGCTTCGCCTGGAGCAGGATCTCGCGGCGGATCGAGGCCATTACGCCACCACGGCCTCGATGTTGTTGCCGTCGGGATCGATCACGAACGCGGCCCAGTAGGTCGCGCTGTAGTCGGGGCGCGGGCCGGGCTTGCCGTGATCTTTGCCCCCGGCGGCGAGCGCGGCCGCGTGGAACTTCTTCACCGCCTGCTCGTCCTTCGCTTCGAACGCGAGGTGAACCGGACCGCGGCGATCGCCAGCGCCGATCCACAACTTCACGGCGCCCGGCGGGCCGAACCCAGCGCTCTTGCCAGCCTCGTCGACGGATTGCGCGACGAACCCGAGTGGCTCGAGGGCAGCGCGCCAGAACTTGAGGGCCTTCGGAAAATCGGAGACTGCGAGTTGGACGTGATGAAACATGCGAATACCTTCGCGCGGGGCCGCGAACGAAACTTGGGAGTTCTTGCGCATGCGCTATCCTGCGCGCATGCGTCCGATCCCGACCGAGCGCGCACGCACGGCGCGAGTGGCCGTGGTCGATGTCGCGTGCCGGCTAGGTCCGAAAGATCCGCCGTATCCGGAGCGGCATCAGGGGTGGGCGATCGCGCTCGTGCGGCGTGGCACGTTCGAATATCGCGCGCACGATGCGCGGCAAACCGAGCTACGCCCGGGCTGGTTGCTGCTCGGGCGCGACGGCGCCGAGTTCGAGTGTCACCACCGCAATTGCGACGGCGACGACTGCTTGTCGATTCACATCGCGGATTCGCTCGTCGAGGACGTGCGGCGCGCGCACCGGCTCTCCGACGCAGGCTTGTTCCCGGCGAGCGTGCTGCCGCCGATCGCGCGGATCTCGGGCGAGCTCGCGACCGCGGATCGCGCGCTGCGGTCCGGCGTAGCGATCGATCCGGATTCGCTCGCACTGCGCTTGGTCGAGACCGTATTCCTTGCATGCGGCGGCGAACCGACGCCCGCGCGTGCACCTTCGCGTCGCGATCGCGATCACGTCGCGGCAGCGCTCGACGCGATCGAAGCGAGCCCTGACGAGCCGTGGGCGCTCGCCGATCTCGCAGACCTCGTCGGCGCCAGCCCATTTCACTTCGCGCGCATGTTCCGCGCGATCACGGGCACGACGCCGCATCGCTACGTGGTCTCGGCGCGACTTCGCCGTGCCGCGGCGCTGCTGCTCGAAACCGAGCAGCGGATCTCCGATATCGCGTTCGATGTCGGCTTCGGCGATCTGTCGAACTTCGTGCACACGTTCCGCCGCGAGATGGGCGTGACGCCTCGCGAGTTCCGCCGTCGAGCCTAGCTACCGATGCCGATGTCCAGCGTCGTGCCGTCGCACAGCTGGATGCTCTCGATCACGAGGTCGGTGATCGCGTGGAACGACTTGCCGTACGGACCATTGACGTCCTTGTTCTCCATGTGCGGGATGTCCCGGACGGTCGCGCCTTCGTACATGTGGCGAAATCCGCCGCGCACTCCATCGACGATTCGGCGCAAGGTGACCGGAGCCGTGACCGAGCCGCTAAACGGCTTCTCGAACGGGTAGTCGAGCGTGAACTCGACCCGCGCTGCCTTCGTGATCACCTTGTCGAGGTTCGGAAGCGGTTCGTCGACGAAGTTGCTGCCGCGTTCGACCGGGTGGACGTAGGTGCTCGCGCTCACGTCGATGGAGCCGTCGAAGATCGCGACGGCGTTCTTGCACTCGGCTCGCGCCGCATCGCGGTCACGCGCGGCTGTCGTCTCGGCCGCCTGGATCTTGGCGGCCCCATCCTCGATCACGAGGGAACCGCACATCCTCTCGACCATCAGCCGAGTCGGTTCTCCGAGATCGTGCTGGTTGTCGCTGCGCCAGGCGGAGCACAGTACTCGTTGACCGGCGTGCTTCGGATGAAGCTGCTCGACGTGCCACGAGCGCTTGCCGCGACGCGCCGTGAACGTGAACGTGCCGTCGGGCAGCGTGTCTTTGGACACGACCTCCTCGCCGCTGGAGTAGTCCGTGACGAACGTCTCGAGCGTCTTCGCGCCGTAGGGCGCTAGCCTGACGTCGACGCCGGGGGTGTTCTCCTTCTGCAGTCCGTACTCGTCGCCAACTCCGTAGACCTGGGCATGACCCGATTCGCTTCGCGGATCGTGGAACATCCCGTGCGGGAGCTGGATCGTGAATGTCAGCTCCCGCGGATCGAGCGGAACATCCTCGACGAGCTTGTTCGAGAATGCCTCGAGCGGCCGCGTCGTCCATTCATCGACGTAAGGCGGCTCGTTTGGCTTGGTCTTCTCGCACGCGACCACCACGAACAGCGTCGCCAACCACCAGGTGCGCATGCGACGAACGTACCAGCCGGGGCGGTCGTCTCGCCACGTGCTGAACGAATCGTTCTGGCACCGAGGCAACCCGCGCGTCACGCTCGTGTCTATATGGGCGTGCGCGTCGAGGTCACCACGATGTTGGGTTCGACGTGCGTCGAGCGCGTCATCGTTCGCGTGCCGCGCGACCGCTATCCCGAGCTCCCCGTGCGCGAGCCGTACGGCCTCGGCGAGCGGGTCATCGCGGCGGCACCGCGCGCGACCTGGGAGCTGCCGCGGCCACCGGTCAACGCGCGTGTGATCGGCTTCCTCGGCGCTTCGTTCGCGGTGCACCTCGCGATCCTCGCGGCGGCGCTCGTCGTGCCACTTCCGCACAAACCGCCACCCCGGAGTCGCGGTGCTTCACGGCCGCGCCTCGTCGCGAATCACACGACCGCAACCCGCGCGAAGCTCGATCCGGATGTCGTCGAGAGCATCCACGACGAGGACATCGCGCCGGAGAAGCCACTCGCCGAGCCGGCGCCGACCGGCACGACGCCGATGGAGCTCGCGGATCCGCAACCCGGCGACGATCTCCAGCAACAGAAGCCGACCGAGGCGGCGCGTCACTTCGATCCGTGTGCCGACGGAGATTGCGGGCTGATCGCGACGTCGCGGTTCGACACCACGACGCGTGGCAAGCAGGCGGGCGACGACTTCAAGCTGCCCGAGCGCCGCACGCTCGACATGTCGGTGGTCGAATGCAGCGTCGACGGCGGCTGCAGCACGGTATCGGGCAACGATCAGGACGACATTCGCAGCGCGATCGGCCGCCACGTCGCCGAGGTCAACAAGTGCTTCGAGAGCTATCCGGCGCACTCGGCCTCGGTCGATGCGACGGTCGCCGAGCAAGGCTCCGTGCGGGTCGCGGCACACGATCCGACGTCGCAATGCATCGCGACGGTGATCGCGAAGCTGAAGCTCCCCGGCGGCGAGCGCGACGTCACGCTCGCGTTCACGTCGCCCACGTAGCCGCGAAATTACGCGCGTTTCACGTACTTCATCGCGACCGCGCCGGTCGGGAACTCGACCCGGTCGACGAGCTTCAGATCGACGATCTGCGATAGCCCCGCGAACAGCGTCGGGCCGCGCCCGATGATCCGCGGGTGGATGACGAATTCGTATTCGTCGATCAGGCCGAGCTCGGTCAGGCCGAACGCGAGCTTCGGCCCGATCACGAACACGCCCTTGCCCGGTTGATCCTTCAGCTGCTGCACCGCGGTGCGCAGGTCGCCGCGCACGAGCTCGGCGTTCCAGTCGACCTGGGTCAGCGTCGACGACACGACGTACTTCTTCGCCGCGTCGATCGTGCGCGCGAACGGATCCATCCACGCGGGCGTCTGGACCTTGCGCGTCGCGAGCCGCCACGCTTCTTCCATCATCCCGTAATTGACGCGGCCGAACAGCAGCGCGTCGCTGTTCGCGAGCGCCGCGGTGACATGTCGGATGAACTCGGGGTCGGGAATCCCGACCGTGTGGTCGTAGCAACCGTCGAGCGTGACGTTGATCGACCAGCGCAGCGGCCGCATGGCTACTTGTCGAGCTTGGAGTGATGCCGGCTGTAGCCGAAGTAGATGACCATGCCGATCGCGAGCCAGATGCCGAGGCGCGTCCAGTTCGGCCAGCCGAGACCGAAGATCATCGCCGCGTTGACGACGATACCGAGGATCGGCACGAGCGGTACGAGCGGTGTCTTGAACTGGCGCGGCGCATTCGGATCGCGCACGCGGAGCACCCAGACGCCGATGCACACGAGCACGAACGCGAACAGCGTACCGATCGATGTCATGTCGCCGACGATGTCGCCGGGGACGAACCCGGCGAACAAACCGACGAGCACGAAGAACATCATGTTTGCCTTGTACGGCGTCGAGTACTTCGGATGGATGTCCGAGAACATCTTCGGGACGAGCCCGTCGCGCGACATCGAGAAGAACACGCGCGATTGGCCCATCAGCAGCACGAGGATCACCGACGTGAAGCCGAACAAGATCGCGACGGTCACGAGCTTCGCGAGCCAGCCGTAACCCGGCATGTGATGCGTGATCGCGTACGCGACCGAGGCCTCTTTGCCACTCGTCCGGAAGTCCTCGACCGACGCGATGCCGGTGAGCACGTGCGAGAACAAGATGTAGAGGATCGTGCAGATCACGAGCGAGCCGAGGATGCCGATCGGCATGTCGCGTTTCGGGTTCACGGATTCCTGCGCGGCAGTCGACACGGCGTCGAAGCCGATGAACGCGAAGAACACGACACCGGCCGCACCGAGGATGCCCATCAGGCCGCCGTAGTGGTGGGTGACGCCCTCGGCGTCCTTGATCGTCGTCGCCTCGGGGATGTACGGCGTGTGGTTCGCCGAGTCGATGAAGCTCCAGCCGAAGATGATCAGGAGGATCACGATCGTGACCTTCGTGATCACGATCAGTCCGTTGACGAACGCGGACTCCTTCATGCCGCGGATCAGGAGCAGCGTCAGCGCGAGCACGATCAGGACCGCAGGGATGTTCATGATGCCGTGGCTGATCACGACGCCGGAGGCATCGCGCAGCTTCTCGAACGGCGAGTGGCACCATTCGTACGGCACCGTGTGATGGCCGGGCAGGAACTCGAGCAGCTTGTTGAGGTACTCGCTCCACGCGATGCCGACGGTCGCGGCGCCGATCGCGTACTCGAGCACGAGATCCCAGCCGATGATCCACGCGACGAGCTCGCCGAGCGTCGCGTACGAGTAGGTGTACGCGCTGCCCGCGATCGGGATCATCGACGCGAATTCGGCGTAACACAGACCGGCGAACGCGCAGCCGATCGCGGCGACGATGAACGCGAGCGTCACAGACGGGCCGGCGTTGTACGCGGCAGCGGCCGCGGTGCGCACGAACAGGCCGGCGCCGATGATCGCGCCGATGCCGAGTGCGATCAGGCTGCCCGGGCCGAGCGTCTTCTTGAGCGCGTGCGGGTGCTCGTCGCTGACCACCTCCGCGTGGAGGAGCTGATCGAGGGGCTTGCGGCGCCAGAGGTTAGCCATTGAGCGGATACTAGAGCCAGGACTGAAAGGACTGCACGCATGAAGATCGGAATCCTCGGGTCGGGCCTGATGGGCGGCAAGCTCGGAACGATCTGGGCGCGCGCCGGCCGCGACGTCGTGTTCAGCTACGCGCGCGACAAGCGCAAACTCGAGCAGCTCGCGCATGACGCAGGTGCACGTGCGGGTACGCCACACGAGGCGGCGCAGCAGGACGTGGTGTTGCTCGCCGTGAATTGGCCGCAGCTCGCCGATCTGCTCGCCCAGGCCGGCGACCTCGCCAAGAAGGTCGTCGTGACGTGCTCCCTACCGATGGATGGAGCTGGCAACCTCGTCATTGCGCACACTTCGTCGGGCGCCGAGGAGCTCGCGAAGCGCCTGCCGAAGGCGCACGTCGTCGCCGCGTTCAACACCGTGCCGAGCGAGTGCTTCTTCGGCGTGTACGAGGCGCGCGCCCACACGAAGCGACCGAGCCTCGTCTACTACGGCGATGACGCGCACGCGAAGAAGGTCGTCGTGCCGCTGATCCACGACGTCGGCTTCGAGCCTGTCGATCTGGGGCCCTTGAAGATCGCGCGCTACGGCGAGCCGTTCACGCTGCTGATGGGACAGCTCGCGTACGAAATGTCGGCGCAGCCCGGCGTCGCATACCGGTTCGAGCGCTTCACGTAAGTCGCGTCGCGATCAAGCTTGTCAGCCAGGTCATCACCGCGCGCACGCGCTTCGGTACGCTGCGCCCGTGCGGGTGAACGAGCGAGACCGGCATTGGCTCGGCGGGATAGTCCGGGAGGACCTCGACGATGATGCCGGCCTGGAGGTCGCTGCGCGTCAGCCCGATGTTCGGCGCCTGGATGATGCCGAGGCCGGCGATGCACGCGGCGCGGTACGCATCGGCGCTGTTGACGGTGATCACGCTCTTCATCGGGTATTGCGCGTACTTGCTACCGGCCTTGTATTCGAACGCGGGCGTGTCGGTGCCGAAGTTCAACGAGTAGTGGACGAGCAGGTGGCGATCGAGATCCTCGAGCGTGCGCGGCATGCCGTACTTCTTGACGTAGCCTGCCGACGCGAGGTTCGCGGTCTCGATCACGCCGATCCGCTGCGCCGTGAGGCCGGAGACCCGGAGATTTCCGATCGACAGCACGCAGTCGAAGCCTTCCTTGACGACATCGACGCGGCGATCGGTGGTCGAGATCTGGAGCTCGAGCTGCGGGTAGACCGCGAGCAGCTCGGGCACGCGAGGGATGACCAGCTCGCGCGCGAAGTTGACCGGCAGATCGAGGCGCACGAGCCCCTTCAGTGCGCGCTGGCCCTGGAACATCGCGCCGACCTCTTCGGCCTCGAGCACGAGCTGCTTCGCGCGCGGGAGCAACTGCTCGCCGTCGTTCGTGGTTCTCACCGTGCGCGTCGTGCGTTGCAACAGGTGCACGCCGAGCTCGGCCTCGAGCGCCTGGACGCGCGCGGAGACCCGGGCCTTCGGCATGCCGAGGTGCTCTGCGGCGCGCGTGAAGCTCTGGAGCTCCGCGACCTTGACGAAGATCGCGAGCGCATCGAGATCCATTGTCTCAATATTACAGACAATCAGTCAGAAAACACCCGCTTTTTACGGTCGCGTGGGGTCGCTATATCGATTTCATGACCAATCTAGCTCTCATCACCGGTGGTAATCGCGGTCTCGGCAAGGCGATGGCGCAGCACCTCGCGGCGCGCGGCGTCGACATCCTGTTCACGTACAAGGGCGGGGCGGACGCGGCGAAGGCGACCGTGACCGAGCTCCAGGCGAAGGGCGTGAAGGCCGCGGCGCTCCAGCTCGATGTCGGCGACACCAAGCAGTACCCGGCGTTCGTCGAGGCCGTGAAGAAGCAGCTCTCCGCGTGGGGCCGCGACCGGTTCGACTACCTCGTCAACAACGCGGGTATCGGCGTTTACGCGCCGGTGACCGAGACGACCGAAGACCAGATGGACGAGCTCTATCGCGTCCACTTGAAGGCGACGATGTTCCTGACCCAGAAGCTGGTCGGCCTGATCGCCGACGGTGGTCGGATCCTCAACGTGTCGACCGGCCTCGCTCGCTTCACGCTACCCGGCTATGCCGCGTACGCCGCGATGAAGGGCGGCATCGAGGTCCTGACCCGCTATATGGCGAAGGAGCTCGGCCCGCGCAGGATCACGGTCAACGCGATCGCCCCCGGTGCGATCGAGACCGACTTCGGCGGTGGCGTCGTTCGCGACAACAAGGACGTCAACAAGATGATCGCGAGCACGGTCGCGCTCGGTCGCGTCGGCTTGCCCGATGACATTGGCGCAGCGGTCTCGATGCTGCTGTCGCCGGATTCGAGCTGGCTCACCGGCCAGCGCATCGAGGTCTCCGGCGGCACGCTGCTCTAGCGCCAGCCCGCAGCCGCCTTGTCGTAGAAGAACCGTTCGCGGCAGATCTTGTCGCCGCGCCACTCTTGGATCGCGACCTCCGAGATGTGGCGGCGCTTGCCCTCGTGGTTCACGAAATCGAACACCCAGTGGATCGCGACGTGGTCGCCTTCGACCGCGACGAAATCGGGCTCGTGGGTCACCACACTCGCGACCGACGCGAGCACCTTCTTCTCGCCGGCGACGAGCTGTGCGAGACCGCCGCGCGGTTCGGCGCCGGGTTCCTGGAGCGTCGCGTCCTCGGTGTAGAACGCCGCGATCGCTTCGTCGTGCTTGTTCGTCATGACGGCCGCGATGAAGTCGTCGACGCGCTGTCTCGTGGGCATGGCAGAACTCTAGCGGACGATCGCTTAGAGCGCGACGCAGCGGAAGTAGGTCGCACTATCCGACTGGAACGTGTCGCTGCCAGTCCAGCTCGCTGCGGTCGCCGTGAAGTCGGTGCGCTTCGAGGCCGCCGCGAGCAACTGCGCTGGCGTCGGATCGGCCGGTAGCTGTGCATATCCGTCGAACCGCAACAGCGCATACGAGTGTCCCGCGACGAGCCCGCTCGCTGTGATCGTCCCGGTCATCGCGATCGCGTGCGCGCCGGTCGAGACGTTCGGCTCCGGATCGACCGTCACGGTCATCGAGACCGGCAGGCTCGCGTGCTGCGCATCCATCACGCCGGTGATCGCGACGCCGTAGTCGACATCGCGCGGCACGCAGCCGCCCTGCACGGTGCTGCGCATGCATCCGCTGCGCGTCGCCGCCAGCGTCGCGAGCGGCACCGTGATTTGATCGTCGTAGTTGTCGTTCGACGTCAGCTGATCGGGCGTGACGCCGACCGCCGGCACGATGTGGTCGTAGTCCGGATCGTTCGCGGCATCGGTCAGGTAGACACCGTAGACCACGGGTGCACCGTGGAGCAGTTCTGTCTCGATCCACGCGAGGAACGCGGACGCCTGCGGTTGCGCCGCACTCGAGTCCCACGTGACATGCGCGAGGTGCAACGCGTTCAGCGCGGCCTCTTCGTTGACGCCGAGCAACAGCTCGCCGCCCGCGAGCTGGCGCACGATCTTCTGCGAGATCCATGCGCCGTCGTACAGCGCGATCGACTGGATCGAGGTCTCACCGCAGTAGCCGTTCGCGTTCGTCCATTGCTGGCGCGGTGGAATCGGCAGCTGCATGCTCGTCACGGGCATCGCCGCGTCGGCCGCAGCAGCGTCGCCCGAGGAGGCCATCGCACCGTCGATCGACACGGGTTCGGAGTGCCCACTACAAGCAGCAACCAGGAGGACGAGCACGCGCATTTCGCTAGCCAGTGCAGCGGTCATGCCACGGATCGAGTCCTGAAGGATACAGCGCGATTTCCGTTAACCCCAGGTGCGAAGTCGCGTCGAGGCTAAGTGACCATCGACGATGCACCGACGCTGCTGCGCCTGTTCGTCGCCCGAGGCGAGCTGTTCGCCGAGCTCGCAGAGCCTGGTTGTCTCGATGGTGTCGAGCTCGCCGCCCACGCGCCGATCGCGGTTCGCTCTGGCAACGTGATCGAGATCCACGGTCAGGCAGTTCGGATCGAATCGAGCGTGCTCGACACGCGGTTGCTCGGCGCACGGCTCGAACGCCTGCCGGGTGGCGGCCGCGTCACGTTCGTGTTCGCCGATGGCGAGCGGACGGTTTATTTGCCGGGCCGGCGCTACCGGCTCGTCGCCGCATTGCTCGCGCCGCCGCGGGCTTCCTCGATCATCATCCGCGGATCGAGGCCGCGTTCTCGGCGAACCATCCGTGGGCCTACAACCGGATCCGCACGCTCGCGCGCCGAAACGAGAAAGGGCGCGAGAGGAGTCTCTCGCGCCCTTGCCGTTCAGGTGAACCGGTTCGTCTTAGTAGACGCCCGAGGCCGGGTTGATGATGTTGAGCGCCGGGTTACCCGCGGCGGTCGTCGTGCCCTGCATCGTGAACGTCGCGAGCTTCGAGTCGCAGTCCGCATCGCCAACGGCGTACGCGCTGAAGTACTGACCGCTCGTGTCGGGGGTGTACGCGTAGCTGTAGATCGACGGCTCGTCGACCGAGAACTCGAGGTGCGCGAAGCCACTGTTCGCGGTCGTGAACGAGTTCGGCGCCGGGGTGCACTTGTTGTTGACCTGCGCGGTACCACCGCTGTCACCACAGCAGGTGCCGGTCGAGTGCGGGGTGAGCGTGCTCGACGCCTCGACCGGATACGTTCCGATCTCGCCCTTCACGCGCTTCGCTGCCTTACCGATCTTGTTCAGGTTCAACGACGCTTCCGTCGTCTTGCCGCGCTTCATGTATTCGAGAAACGCAGGAATGGCGACAGCCGCCAGGATGCCGATGATCGCGACGACGATCATGAGCTCGATCAGAGTAAATCCGCGGAGCGACTTCTTCTTCATGGTGCGGGGCCTTAGTGCAGCGCCTATGCCACGAGCTAAGTGGTCGTGGCGATTCTCGCCCCTGGGTTCGCCAATACCGATCTGCGGCCATCGGGTGCCGAGAATTGTCACTCCACTGCGAGGGGTAACGCTGGGTTGCGCGCTAGACCTACATCTGCTGCTTGCGCAGAAATTCGACGATGCCGCGATGATAAGAATCTCCGCGAGCGCGGTCGTCGAGGATCGTGCCGGGGTGAGCATCGGCCCACGCGCTGATCGGATCGCTCGCGCGCGTCACTGGCGTGAGACATGCCGGATCGGTGAGAGCCATCGGATAGGCTGTGAGGTCGACCGCAGGAATCTCGATCGGTGGAGCCCACTCACCGCGCTGTAGGCGTCCGAGATCGATGCAGTCGGAGAGGTCGTTCGCAGAGTCCATCCGAATGTTCAGTGGATCGAGCGCGAACGCGTTCTGGAGGTGCTTGAGCGCCGACGTGTGGTCGTACTGGACCGAGCTGACGTAGCCCTGCTTGGCGTACGGACCGATCACGAGCGCGGGAACGCGAAAGCCGAGCTGGTCGAAACCATCCGCGCCGTAGCGCGCGAGCGTGTCATCGGCGACCCGCGGCGGCGGCACGTGATCGTAGAAGCCGCCGTGCTCGTCGTACGTGATCACGAGCATGCAGTTCTTCCATTGCGGCGACGCGGCGAGCGCGCGATAGGTCGCCGCGATCAGCGCCTGCGCCAAGATCGGATGGAGCGGCGGATGGTCGTCGTTCTGACCGAAGAACGGATCGATGTACGAGACTGCGGGCAGCCGACCCGCGGCGGCGTCCTTGAAGAAATCGCCCTTGTGGTCTTCAGGGTCGGTCGCAGCGTCGGCGAACTTTCGGATCTTGCCGGTGATGTCGAGTTGATTCGGCCCCGGGTTGCCGAGCATCGAGATGATCGTCAGCGGGCCGCTGTAATAGGCCCAGTCGACGCCGCGATCGTGCAGGCGGTTGAAGATCGTCGGTGCCGGCACCGAATTGAACTGCGCGATGACCTCCTCGTTCGCCTTCAACCCGAACGAGGTCGCCGCGTACCAGTAGCCGCGGTTCGGCAGCGTCGAGCTCATCACCGACGCGAACCAGCGGTCGCAGGTCGAGTAGGCGTCGGCGAGCGCGTACGTGATCGGGATCATCGGCCGGGTCAGGTACGCCATCACGTCGGTGACCGGCATGCCGGTCTCGAGCTGGTACTGCGAGACGAAGCCATCGTTCGCCCCGCCGTTCCACTGCGCGTGCGACGGGTCCCAGGTGTGGGGCGGATCGAGCACGCACAGCCCGGTGGTCGGCGCCTGGTAGATCGCGACCGGCGCTCCGCCGAGGTCGCGGTTCGCCATGCTCGCGCTGAGGCCGTCGCCGGCGCGACCCTCGAGGAGCGTGCGCGAGCCGAGGACGTGGTCGTAGGTCCGGTTCTCGAGCATCAAGTAGACGAACGTCGTGATGCCGCCGGGTTCTTCGTTGTCCCCGCACCCGGGGAGCGCCTTGGCGAGCGCGGCGGCGCCGGCGAGCCCGCCGAGCGTCTTGATCGCCTGCCGCCGATCGACCATCCCCCGGATGGTATCGCGATAACCGGCCGCTACCTGGCTCCGCGAGTTGCCATCGGCGACTTTCGTCCTCGGAACGACTGTCATCGGGGCGCGCTGCAACTAGGCGTGACGCGCGGCGATCGCGCGTGGCATGGCGGCTGCTCTATGCCCGAGCATGCGGAACAAGCTCTTCGTCGCGCTCGCTGTTCTCGGTCTGTGTGCGCCGGCTTTTGCCCAGGAGCACCGCTTGACCCAGGCGCAGGTCGACGAGGTCATGAAGACCAAGGTCGGTGAAGTTCAGGCGTGCTGGCAGAACCTCCCCGAGACCCAGCGCGCGAAGGACACGACGGCCGTGCTGTCGCTCGAGATCGATGACACGGGCGAAGTCCAGACCGTCACGATCGCGAACCAGCCGAGCGAGCTCGAGCACTGCGTCGCGATCGCGGCGGCAGCGTGGGACTTCCCGCGGACCGACGTGAAGGCAGACGCGTTGATGTTCCAGTACTCGATCCCGCTGCATCGCCAGTGAGCGCCAGCGCACGGTGAAACGCGCGCGATCGATTCATCGGTTGCTCACGCGCGCGATGCTACGGTTTCAAGATGACCACGACGCCGATTCCGATCCGCGAGCGTTGGGGCAAGGTCCCGGAAGCGACGCTCGTATTCTGGCTGATCAAGATCTTCGCGACGACGCTCGGCGAGACCGGCGGCGACGCGGTGACGATGTCGCTGAACCTCGGCTACGCGATCGGCACCGCGATCTTCGCGGCGTTCTTCATCGTCGCGGTGACCGCGCAGATCCGCGCGGAGTCGTTTCATCGCGCGCTGTTCTGGACGGTGATCGTCGCTACGACGACGGTCGGCACGACGCTCGCCGACTTCGTCGACCGCTCGCTCGGCATCGGCTACGTCGGCGGCTCGCTGCTGTTGATCGCGCTCCTGCTCGTGACGCTCGCGCTGTGGCATCGGACGTGCGGCTCGGTCGCGCTGTCGTCGATCGCATCGCATCGCGAAGAGGCGTTCTACTGGGCGACGATCCTGTTCTCGCAGACGCTCGGCACGGCGCTCGGCGACTGGAGCGCGGATACCGACGGCGGTGGCCTCGGCCTCGGTTACGAGAAGGGCGCGTTGCTGTTCGCAGCGGGGCTCGCGGTGGTCGCCGCGCTGTACTACTTCACGAAGCTGTCGCGGACCGCGCTGTTCTGGGCTGCGTTCGTGTTGACGCGTCCGCTCGGCGCGACGGTCGGCGACTTGCTCGACAAGCCGCGCGCCTCGGGCGGCTTCGAGCTCAGCCGGTACACCGCATCAGCAGTGCTCGCCGCGATCATCATTCTCGCTGTGGCATTGCTTCCGCAGCGACCCGAGCCGTTGCGCGTCCGGCCCGATTAAGTCCGCTGGTGATCCAGAGCCGGTTGAGAGACACTGGTCCGGATGTCTGGAAATTCTCGGCGTTGTGCGGTGCTGTTCCTCGGCCTGGCAACGTGCGCGACCGGGCCTGCACCCGTGGCGAGCCCCGCGCCGCCTAGCCCTGCGCCGACGGCACCTGGACCGACGCCGACGGCGACAGCGACACCGCCGCCTGCACCCGGACCCACGGCAACTGGACCCACGGCAACTGGACCCACGGCAACTGGACCCACGGCAACTGGACCCACGGCAACTGGACCCACGGCGGGTGGACCACCTGCGCCCGGGGCATCTGCGAGCGCGCCTGCGCCAGGTGAGCCGGCGACCACACCGACCGCGAGCGAGCCCACTGCGCCGTCGGATCCGACCGCGCCGTCCGCGAACGCACCGCCGACCAACGATCCGGCGAGCGGAGCGCCGGGCAACGCCTCACCGGTGCCCGCAGGAACCCCGATCACGGCACCGCCGATCGCAGCGCCACAAGCGGGCGTCCCGTTCAGCATCTCGTTCGAGATCGTCGGAGGCAGCGCGCAGGACGCGGTTCACGCGATCTACAAACCGGGCTCGTCGCTCCAGCTCCGCGCGATCATCCGCGACGCGTACGGCAACATCGTCACCGGCACCCCGCAGAACCCGTGCACGCCGGAGTTCTGGCTCGAGGGCACGGGCACGCCAAATGGCGCGAGCCGGGCGTCGCTCGCCGGCGACGTCGTGACGTTCGGCGACGGCCTCGGCCCGTTCACCGCCGCCGTGCGCTGCCGCGAGCATCCCGAGATCAACAGCGCGCGCAACTCGGCGCCGTTCCAGTTCGAGACGAACACCGGTGCGTTCGCGCACGAGGCGCACGTCCCGCAACCGGCGGCAGCGGCGGCGCAGGGCGGAAGTCCGGCGCTCGGCATCGTGGTCGGTCTCGCGCTCGGTGCCGCAGTGTTCTACCTGGTCTACGAGCTCGCCGGCCCGGGCAGCGGAGGCAGCTGCGACATGACGAATCCGTGCGTGTGCTCCTATGGCGGCGCGAACTGCACGAACCTCGGCGACTCGTTCTGCACGGCGAAGTACGGCATCGGCAGCTGCGTATCGGCATATCCGCAGTGCACCTGCGATAGTAGCGGTGCGGTGTCGCGCACCGTCGAGAAGCTCGTCGCATCGGGCTTGCACGACTCGCAAGCGAACTACTCGATCAAACCGATGACGCGAACGGTGATCGGCCGCACCGCGCCACCACTTCCCGCATCGCCGTCGCACGCCGCCGCCTCGTCGTCGTTCATCGACAACGCCGGCACGGTGCTGCTCCTCGGCGGCGTCGCCACCGCCGTCGCCGCGATGATCTCGAGCTCGCACTTCGAGCTGCGGCCGTGGATCGGCGTCAGCTCGAGCGGGCTCGGCGCGACGTTCAGGTTCTGATCGGGCTCCGGCTCCCTAGCGATCCGCCAGATCGCGGATCGCGTTCTCGTACGCCCACGCCACGAACCGCATCGGCTTGGTCGCGAGCCGGCGCTCGAGCTCCTGGCGCGTCGCCTTCGTCCCGCGCAGTGCGGCGACCGCCCGGATCGCGCCGTAGATCCGATCGGCCCGCGGAGGCGCCTTGTCGCCGCGGCGCTTCTCGAACCAATCGAACAGGCCCGAAAGCTCGGCGGTCGGGATCAGCGACAGGTCTTGCTGGAGAACGTACGACAGACCCTGCTCGAGCAGGTGCGTCGTTCGCGCGAGAGCGCCGGCAGGTGCCGTGGCGCCGAGCAGCTCGACGATCGCTTCGTGGATCGTGGCGCCACCGTCACTGCTGCCTCCCGGCAACGCGAGGATCGCGAAGCAGACGTCGACCCACGTCGACGAGAGTGGCGCCTTCTGTTTGCGCAGGACCGTGCGTGCGGCCTTCCACGTCGCTTCGTCGGCGTAGTCGAGCGCGCGGAGCACTTCGGCGGAGCTCGGGTCGGCTAGTGCATCGAGCGCTTTCGCGAGCTCGCCGCGGGCATCGCTGGCCTTCGCGACCGCGGCTTCGGCGCGGGCCGCTTTGACGGTCTTCACCGGGCCCACGGTCTTGGGCACGGCGACGTCGCCGGGGAGGCTGCTGCGAGCGAGTCGAGTCTGGCGTGCAAGCGCCTCGCCGAGCTTCGCGAGGTCGGCTTTCGTCGCGCTCGTACCGTCGAGCCGCAGCGTGAATTCCTCGAGCGCATCGGGCTTCAGCTCGTCAAACACGTCTTCGAGCAGATCGAGCACCTTCGAGGTCCGGAAGCTCTTGATCGAAGGCCGCAGCGTCGCGGTGACACGCGAGAACCGACCATCGCTGCCGCGCGACAGCTCGGCGGTCCACGCGTGCCAGCCGTGGTTGAACGAGATCTGTAGCGTCGCGAGCGTCGCCGGAACGCGATCGTCCGCGATCCACGCTGGCAGCGACCCGAGGCCGGAGCTCGTGCGGACGCGCGTGATCCGCGCAGCGAGGGGCGTCTCCCACAGCCAAGCGAGCCCATTCGGTCCGAGCCTGTCGAACGCGAGCTCGGTGATCGTGGGGCGAGCGATCTTGCCGACCAGATCGCGGCCATCTGCATTCTCCGGCATCTTGAGACCGATCCCGGCAAGCGGCCGCGTCACCGTCTCCAGGTCGCGAAGCTGGTGCGGCCATACGCCGGCGACGAACCGCAGCCCGCGCAACGCCGGTGCATCGATCAGCGTGACGGGGAAGGGCTCTTCATCGACCGACAGCCACAGCTCTTCGAGCGTCGCCCACTCGGCCGCATCGAGCAGCTTCAGTGCACGTGCGAGATCGACGCGAGCTGCCGCGAGGAAGCCATTCCGGAACGTGGTGAACCCGTCGACCAAGGCCGGCGCGATCGGACCGAGCCATTCGGCCGCTCGCTCGGCGAGCAACGCGCGTTCGCGGCGGCGCTGATCCTCCGTCGGATCTTGCGCGAGCTGCAGCGTGATCAGCTCTCCGCGTGGATCGCCACGCTCGGTCAACCAGTCCGCATAGATCGCCCGCACCGACAGATCTCCCGGGTTCGCGCGGATCGTTTCGATCAGATCGCCGCCCTGCGCACCGCTATCTGCGAGCGCCGCTTCGAGCGGCTCGAGCCCCGCGGGATCGGCGATCTTCTGCGGCTTCAGCTTCGCGCGCAGCTTCTCGATTCGCTCGCGCATCTGCTCGCGGCCGTAGTCGGAATCGACCGTCGCGAGATCGATCGTGGCGAGCTGATCGAACGCGCGCGGATCCGGATATTTCGCGAGGTGCGCGAATAGCGCGCTCCACAGCCCGCGCGATGTCGACGAGCCCCACGGTTGCGCGCGCAACAGCTCGACGACGTGGCGGAGATAGCGCGGATCCGGAAGGTAGACATCGAGCTGCTTCGCGAGCTCCGTCGCGTCCGCGATCTTCACGTCGGGCAAGAGGCGCATGAGGCGCGGCAAATCCGCCGGGTTCTTCGCTGCGACGAGCTGGTTCGCCGCCGCGACCCGCGCCTTCAGCGTCGCGCCGGGGATCGCGGGCATCGTCTGATCGATGCGATCCGAGACGGCCTCTACGAGCACCGCGAGTCGCGGCGAGGGTTGCGTCCGCCACGCTGCGAGCAAGTGGGGGAGGGCAGCGGGCCAATCTCGATCGGAGAGCAACGGCAGAACAGCAGCGACCATGCGGGGCGAAAATACCCCACGCGGCCTACTGCAGTGGGCCGACGCAGCTCGCGATATCGAAGAAGATGAACGCGAGCGCTTTTTCCTGCGGCGTCATCGGCGCGAGGTTGCCCATCGCATCGACGGCGCAGCCACCGGGATACGCGACGGTCGGATCGGACGTCGAGCCCGACGACACGTGCATGTCGCTGAACACGACCTTGCCGCAGCGATCTTCGGGCATCGCGGTCACCGGCGTCGTGAACTGCATGTCCTGCACGCTCGAGAATCCGCCCGTGCCTTGGACCGCGGGATCGATCCACACCGTGCGATCGGAGCTCGCCGTGTCGTTCATCAGCATCGTGTAGCGCGCCTCGGAGATCGGAATCTGGCCGTGCGTCGTCGACGCGCCGACATTGTCGAGCCAGGTCGCGAACGACATGCCACGCGGCACGGTCTGATCGATCGTCGCGATCGAGTCGTCCTGGAGCTCGTCGTTGCCGAGGTTCCAGCTCGCAAGCGCTTCCCAGTCGGCGAGGCCGTGCGCGTTGTGATCGAGGCCTTCGCCGCCGATCCAGATGTTGTGCCAGTGGCTCATGAACACGCGGCCGCCTTCACCGGCGTAATCGTGGAGCGCGTCCATGGCCGACTGTGGCTTCGACGCGGCGTACTGACCGCCTTCGCACGACAGCATCACGATGTCGTACTTCTCGAGGTTCGACTTCGCGCCCCACAGCGTCTGGGCGTCGCCGAAACTCGCGGCGCCACCGGGCCACGTCGCCGCGAACTGCTTCGCGCCCTGACCCTTGTTGCTCGTCGTGCCGTTGTTCGTGAACAGCTGGACGTGACCGCCGCCGGTGTCGTTCGTGATCTCCGACGGCGCGATGCCGAGCTTGTACGGCAGGCACTCGAGCGCGTCGAACTTGCCGGTCGTCACCGCGATGAACGGCATGTCGACCTTCGGGTTGTTGTTCGCATCGAGCGCGGTGAGCGGCGACGCGTCGGTGCGGCTCTTCGGGAACGTCGTGTCGGCGGCAGTCGCCGGTTGATCGGTGCATGCGGTGACGGCCGGTAGCACGAGCTGGCGCCGCCACTTTCCGCTCTGGATCACGAGCGGCACGTTCGACGTTGCGGGCACGTGACCGAGCTTGAAGTGACCCGCTTCGTCGGTCGTCGTCTGGGACAGCGCACCGCCCGGGAGATCGGCGCTGCACTTGTCGCACGTGACACCGGTCGTGAGCGCGCCCGGATCGGTCGCGGGCACGTAGACGTTCACGCCGTAGAGCGGCAGCGTTCCGTTCGGCGCGTAGACCGTGCCGGAGATCGTCGTGTCGGGCATGCCCATGCCAGCACAGTCGACGACGAAACAGCCGAGGCCGGCGGCGCACGCGTCGGGCGGCGGGATCACGACGGCAGCGTCGGCTAGACCCGCGTCGGGACTGTGCTTGTGATTGGGTCCGCAGCTCGCGAAGAGGAGAATGAAGGCGGCTCGGCGAAACATTCGGGGCGCACCCTAATGGGACTCCTCGCGGCCCGCAAGATGGCTCTTCGAGTAGCCAGGGTCTAGCCGGCGATCGGGACGCGGACGAAGAAGGTCGTGCCCCTGCCGAGCTCGGTCTCGAACGTGAGCGAGCCGCCGTGCTTCTCCACGATCTTGTTCGAGATCGCGAGGCCCTGGCCGGAGCCCTTGCCGACGTCTTTCGTGGTGAAGAACGGGTCGAAAATACGACCCCGTACGTGTTCGGGGATGCCCGCCCCGGTATCGGAGATCGCGACGACGACGAACGCACCGTCGACCGACGTCGCGATCGTGATCGTCCCGCGCTTGCCCGACGTACCGACGACGTCCTGGATCGCGTGCGCCGCGTTGATGATGATGTTGAGGAACACCTGGTTGAGCTCGCCGGCGTAGCAAGACACCGGCGGCAGCTTGTCGAAGCTGGTCTTCACATCGGCGACGAGCTTGTACTCGCCGGCCGAGATCACGGATGCAGAGAGCAGCGCCTGATTGAGATCGGCGGGCTCTTTGCGCTGACCATCGGGGTGCGCGAACACTTTCATCGTGCGGACGAGCGTCGCGACGGTCGCGAGGCCGACGCCGCTGCTCTCGATCGCCTCGACCATGTGCGCACGCAGGTATTCCAGATCGAACTGTTCCTCGAGCTCGGCGACCCGCTGCGCGTCGCTGCCGGGCAACAGGCGTACGAGCTCCAGCAGATCGGCGGTCGCTTCCTTGATGAAGCAGAGGTTGTCGCCGACGAACTGGATCGGCGTGTTGATCTCGTGCGCGATGCCCGCGGCCAAGCGACCGACGGCTTCGAGCCGCTGGACCTGCGCGAGATCGGAGGCGAGCGTGCGGCGCACCGTGATGTCGACGAGATGACCCGCGAGCGTGCAGCCCGTCGACGATTCGAACAGCCGCATCGCGCACCGCACCCACACCCAGGTTCCGTCGTCGCGCCGGAGCCGGAACTCCGCCTCGTGCGACGCGCCGAACTCGACGACGAGCCGGTACTGCTCGATCGTCGCGCTGTAATCCTCGGGCGCGAGGCGGGCCTCGAAGAAGCCAGGCTCGAGCCACGCATCGCGTGCGATGCCGAGAAGGCGCTGCGCTTGCGGGCCGACATAGAGAAACTGGACGAGATCGGTCGTCATGCGAAACGGAATCGCATCGCCGGTCTCGTCGAGCATGCGGTACTCGTTGCAGCGGAGCTCGAGCTCCGCGACGCGTCGTTCGAGGCGCGCGATCTCGGGATCGCACTCCGCGTTGGCAATCGCCATCGACGCGCCCGATCGGGTCACTTGTTTGCCACCAGCTTCGTCACGGCTGCGATCAGCATCTCGGGTTTGAACGGCTTGACGATCCAGCCCTTCGCGCCGGCGGACTTCGCGCGCGCGATCATCTGCGGGTGACCTTCGGTCGTCAGCATCACGACGGGCACGTTCGGGTTTGTCGCGTCGCGCTTGATCACCTCGAGCAGCTCGAGCCCGTTCATCCGCGGCATGTTGACGTCGAGGATCACCATCGCGACCGAGTCATCGAACTTGGCCTGGCCATCGATGCCGTCCACGGCTTCGACCACATCGTAGCCGGCGAGGTTGAGCGCGAGCGCGATCTGGTGGCGCACCACCTGCGAATCATCGACGACGAGGACTTTATGGGAGGCCATAACCACTCCTCAGAAGAGGATCGTCTCGCCTTCGCAGACGACGGGTGAGGGGTTGGCGACCGATGCAAAGACGAAGTCGTCGCGCAGCTCGGTATCGAACCACACCGACACGACGCCACCAGCCATGGTGAACAGATGGCCGAGCGGTTGGTTCGCGATCGGGGCGATCCGCTCGCCGGAGAGCACGACTGGAAGTGCGGAGTAGATCGAGGTACCGCACGCGAGCAGGCGGTTCTTGACGCGGCCGAGCAGCTGGTTCGTGAGCTCCGCGAGCCAGTCGCGCATCAGCGCATCCGTCGAGACCTGCGCGACCACGAGCGGCTCCCGCGAGCAAGCGAGCATCAGGCTGCCGCGCATGTCGTCACCGGTGAAGCCGATGACGCCGCAGAACGCGAGGTCGTGCCTCGCAGCGACGTCGTCGGAACGCGTGATCGGGATCCGGTAATCGGAGAACAGCGCGATGCACGACTCTTCGACGAGGCGGGCGATGCAGTCCTGGGCGGCAGACATGACTCTACTGTCCGTAGATCCGGCCAGATCGCGCGATCGTCAAGGTGCGGATCCGGAGCAAAACAGCATTACTTCCCCAGTAGTTCTGCCGTGATCGAGAATCCCGGTCTCCTTGCTGATCGCGGCGACCTCGGGTGCGACATCGACGGAGATGTCGAGCGTAGTCGCTAGATCGCGCAGCGCTTGGGCATGCCAGCTGTCGAGTTGGAGCAGACCTTGCGCGCACACGTCCTGGGTCTGGAGCGCCTCGAGTGCACCGTGTGACGCAGCGACGATCGACGCGAGCGGTTCGTCGCCGGATACGATCGCGACGACCTCGCGCAGGCTCTTCGTTGCCTGGAGCGCGGCATCTGCCGTCATCGCGTTGACCTTGCGAACTCGCTCGAGCACGCGCTCGCGCAGGTTCGTGTAGAGCGCGACGAGCGCGTGACCGACCTCGCGATCGGCGACCTGCGTCGGGGCCGGGCACGGGAGCTCGATCGAGAACGTCGTGCCATGGCCAGCCTCGCTGACGACGGCGATCGTTCCACCGGCGGTGGCGACCGCGACGCGAAGCGCTGCGAGCCCGACGCCGCGACCGGAGACCTCGCTGACCTCGTCGCGAGTGGTCATGCCGTCGCTGAGGATCGCAGCGACGAGATCCTCGTGCGTCGCAGAGGCAAGGCCCGCGGCATCTGCCTTCGCCCGGACCGCATCCCAGGCGATGCCGCGACCATCGTCGCGGAGCTCGATCACGACCGCGTCGCCGCGGCGCTGTGCTGCGAGTGTGATTCGACCTCGCGCTGGTTTGCCGGCCGCGATGCGGTCCTCTGGCGCTTCGATCCCGTGATCGACCGCATTGCGCACGACGTGACCGAACGAAGCCCACAGCTCGCGGACCCGGAGCGGACACAGCCGAACGCCATCGTCGATGATCGTGACTTCGAGGTCGGGCTTGCCGAGCTTGTCGGCGACCGAGCGCGCTTGCTCGGCGAAGCGCTCGAGGCGCGGCCGGACTCGTTCGAGCGACCAGCTCTGGACCTGCGCGAGCGCGGCGGTCGAGTCACCGCGCACGAGGGCAGCGCGCAACCCGGCGACATCTTCTCCGCGCACGTCGAGGTCGGTGCTCGCGCCGTTGCCGAACACGGTCTCGAGCTTGTTCTTGAGCTCGGCCCATGCCGCGAGGAGCTTGCCGGTAGCGACGGCCTCGACCTCGAGCTCGTCCGCGAAGTGAGTCTCGAGCTGGTGGCACTGATCGGCGAGCGAGCTGAGGCCGAACACGCCGCAGTTGCCCTTCAGCGTGTGGAGGTCGCGCTTGAGCTCGTCGGTGATCGGTTGCCCGACTGCCGCCGAGATCCGGGTCGCGAGCGCGTCGGTATCCGCGATGAATTCCGCGAAGCCGGCACGATCCTTCGTCAGCTTTTCGATCATTCGCAGCAGGTCGCGTTCGGCGGCCTCGGCACGGGCGCGCGCGCGATCGGCCGTCGCCTCGGTGATCACCACGAGCGTGTTGCCGACCACATCGTCGACGAGCGAGGGCTTGTAGTCGATGCGATACACCCGATCGCCGACCGTCAGATCCTTGGGTAGCTGGTCGAACAACAGCTCCATCGGGAGGGCCCGCTCCTGGATGCCGGTCCAGCCGAGCTCGAGCCAGCAGGCTGCGTTCGGATCGAGCGGCGCGAGCGCTTCCCATAGCTTCTGACCAGGGCGATACGAGCCGAGCATGCCGGTCGCCATCGCGGAGCGCTCGAGAGCGAGCGTGCCCTCGGGACCGATGCTGACGAAGCCTTGCTCGACGTTGTCGAGCAGCGCGGTCATCTCGCGGTTGCGGCGCGCGATCCGCTCGACGAGCATCAGCACGACGAGGACCGCGACGACGATGCCGGCGAGCGAGAACAGCGCGGCGTATGTCGTGAGGGTCGCGGCCTTGGCCTCGACGTCGCGAGTTCGGAGGCCGACGACGACCTCGCCGATCGTCTTCGTCCCGGTGACCACCGGGTAGCTCGCCAGCAACGTGTCGTCGATCCGCTGGACCTCGGGAGCCGTCGTGATCCGCGCGGCAGCGACGTGTGCCGCCTCATCGGCGGCTGCGCCGCGATAGCCGAGCGGTTTGCCGTCGGGTGCGATCGCGAGCGCGAACGAGAAATCGCTGTCGTCCGTGAAGTAGCCGAGCCCTTCGCCGACCGCCTGCGGATCGTCGGTCGCGATGCTCGGGCCGACGACGTCGACGAGGAGATTGCTGACCGCGCGGGCCTTCGCTTCGAGTCCGTCGATCGCGGCGTGACGTTGGCTGACGACGCTATACGCCGCCTGGATCAACGCCGCGACGACGAGCGGTGCGAGTGCACCGCCGATCAACCCGGCCCGAAAGCTCGGTCCGGGCATCAGCCGCCGACAGGGATCACGGCCACGCCGGCCGGAAGCGCCTTCGCTGCCGCCGCCGCGATCACACCGATCGTGCCGACGGTGGCCGACACGAGGTGAACGACGTCGGCGTCGCTCGAGGCCTTGAGCGGCTTCGACATGTCGCCCTTGAACACTTCTTGCTTGATCTTCGAGATCAGCGTCTTGGTGTTCGTGTCGAACACGCGTTCGGTGAACGCGGCGAACGCAGGCGTATCGTCGTTCGGCACGACGACGACCGCGACATCGTTGCCGAACATCTTCGACTTGCCGGTGTAGATGGCGCGGACGTCGGCCTTCGACAGCGTGCTGCTCGGGCTCTTCGCGTTGCGGATGAGTACGTAGTCGTCGGCCCGCGCGGTCGCGCCGAACAGGCAGAGGACAATGCCGATGATCGCGAGGTGGTGGGTGTTGCGCATGGCTTGCCTAGAATGCGAAGGCCAGCTGGCCGGTCACGGTGAGGAGTGGATTGGTGCCGGCGCGATCGGAGAACATCAGGCCGGCCTGGGCCTTCAGCGCGATGTTGTCGGTCGTCGCGTGCTTGATGCCGAGCGACGCGGTCTGGTAACCGTCAGCGCCAGTCTTCAAGTAGTAGGGATCGCCTTCGCTCGGGAAGCGCGTCCATTCGTAGCGCGCATACGGCGTCAGGTTGTCGAACGTATGGCCGACCTCGCCGAACGCCGTATAGGTGCGGTGCACCGCACCGGTATCGGTCTCCGTGTGTTGGACGACCAGCGCCTCGGCCACGGCGTGCATGCCGTGCTCGAAGTAGGCGGCGTGAGCGCCGAGGATCAGCTCGTGGAGTGGACCGAAGTGAAACGGGAACGAGGTCTCGGAGCTCGCGGCCATCGTATTCGTCGGGATGCTGTCGAAGTAGACGTTGCCGCCGACGATCAGACCTTCGAGCACGCCGCTCGGCTCGTAGCGGAGCCGGAGGTTGAGCGCCTTCGGGCGGTTCGTGTCGTGGTTGCTCTGAACGACCAGGGGATCGCCGTTGCGGCCGTTCGCGATCTCGAGGTCGTACCGGATGTGGTCGTCGCCGACCTCGAACCGGCCATCGGCGTGGACGCCAACGTTGTGCGCCGGAATGATGCCGCCACCGTCCTCGAACTCGAAGGCGAGCGGACGGCCCACAGGAACCATGAAGAACGCGCCGTGGTGGTAGGCGTCGTTGTAGTAGCCGAGCGCGGTGTGATACCGGCCCGCGAACACGCGCAGCCACTCCTTGTAGAGGTAGCCGACTTCGACGCGTTCGACGTCGACCTCGAAGCTGTTCTCGGTGCCGGCTTCGAACATCGTCTCGCCGAGGAACGTCCAGCGTCCGGCGGTCGAGGTCATGAAGTAGTCGAGCTTCGCCGAAGCAAAGCTGTCCTGCGTGGCGGCGTTCGTGCCGTCCGTCTTCACCACCGCGTCGGTGTCGCCGTAGAGGCTCATGTCGATTTCTGCCGCTGCGGGACGCGCCCACACTGCGGTGACCGCAATCGCGATCGGGGTCCAGATAGCTCGCTTCATCAACGAGGTGAATCGGCCGGACGCGCGCGGCGTCTAGAGCGGTGGATCGACACGATCGCGAGCATCAGCCACGCGCAGGTGTGATTGCCGTTACTCGCGTCGCAGCCGCCGCCTTCGACCGCCCAGCACGCGCCCGCTTGTCCACTGCTCGCGAAGCACGCGAACCCGGCAGGACAGCTCGGTGCATCGGTCGTGCATTCGACGACGCAGTAGGTCTTGCCCCAACCTTCGCTCGCGCAGATCTGCGATGCGCAGTCGCTGCTGGTCTTGCACACGGTCCCGAGCCCGCCGTCGGCGTTGCTACCTGGAATACATGCGCCCGCATCACACACGTCGGTGTCGGTGCAATCGCGATCGGTCGTGCACGCGGCGCCGACGCTGATCGTCGTCGAGCGCGAAGCCGTGCCGAGGTTGGTCGCGCAGGTCGCGGTCAGCGTATGCGTTCCGATCGCGACATCTGCGGGTGCCGCGAGCTCGAAAGGTGCGGCATCGACGTGGCCGAGGATGTCGCCGTCGAGCGTGAAGTCGACGCCGGCCACCGTAGAGTCGTCGTTCGACGTGCAGTCGACGCTGATCGTGAATCCGGGCGCGACGGCGCCGATGACCGGAGCGCGAAATGCGAGGGTCGGCGGCTGCGTCTGCGCCGGCCCGACCACCGCGAGGATCGTCGCGACCTCATCTTGCGTCGCCTGTCCCGTTCCGACACACGTATGCGTCGCGGTCGAGCCAGTGCCGGTGCAGGCGAGTCCGAACTGCGAGAAGCCGGCGACGCAGTCGCTGCCGCAGACCTGGCCATCGCGAAACGCCGGCGTGCCAGCGCCCGCGCGGATCACCGACATCGGATCCTGGGGATCGATGACGTGGTCGAGCGCCCACGTATGACCGATCTGCTGCGCGGCGCTCGCGCAGGTCTCGGTCACGTTGCCGTTCCAGACATCGGCGAACACGAACGCGAGCGCGTTCGGGATCGAAGGGCTGCAATCGCCGACGCCGGCGCACCGCAGATCGGCGAGACCGCCGATCGTCGGATCCGCGCCGAGTTGCTGCGACGTCCCGGCGACCATCACCTCGAGGTGGTCGGCGGTGCCCGGATCGACGTCGGTGACCTGGATGTCGAACGGCGACATCACGCTGCGCACGCAGTTGACGACCGCGCTCCAGGTCGAGGGCCCGTAGCGCCATGGCGTGAGCTGGTGGACGCGCAGCACGAGATCCGATTGATCCGTACGCGCGTCCGTCGCGCCGGGTGCGACGACGCAGCCGGAGGGCTCGCACGAGTTCAGGTACAGGATCGTCGTCGCCGCGGCCGGGTGTGACCGCGAGAGCAGCGCGATCACGCAAACGACGAGCAGCTTCACTCGGGCTATATCGGCCGGGGGCGGCGCTTGTCGACGGCTCTCACGATCGGCGAGAGCGCTGCACGTGCGGTCGCTCGGAGGAGCTCCGAGGGAGCGATGACACCCGCCGCCGCGGGACCTACCGTGTAGTACATCTCGACGGCGAGCTCGCCGAGGACGTTCGTGCGGAGCGCGTCGTCGCGAAATCCGCGGAGCAGCTGGACGTCGTCGGCGAGGATCGAGCCGTACGCCGCGGTCGCGACGAAGCAGGCATCGACGGCGCGCTGCGGGCTCGCCGGCGTCGTGAACGTCGCGACGGCGAGTGGGCCGTGGTTGAAGCACGAGTCCTCGGCGCGGATCGCGATCCAGTACGTGGTCTGCGGGATCAGGCCCGCGATCGGTACGGTCTGGGTCGCGCCGGCACCGCCGGGCACCAGCATCGACGTCACGCGAGTCGAGGCGTCGAAGTTGTCATCGCTGATCTCCGCTTCGGCGCGAATCCGGATGTCGTAGCCGGTCGCGTGCGCGGCTTGTTCGACGAACGTGATCGTCGCATCGGCGCTCGTGACGCTCGCGGGTGCGATCGCGGTCGGTGGTGCAGGTGGATCCGATGGCGACGAGGGCTGCATGTCGACGCGAATCCGAGCGCCATTGGCGAGACCTAGGCGATCGATCGCGGTCGTGATCGTCGAGTCCGGCGCGCGCACCGCGCCATCGAGGCCGTCCGGATCGCCGTAACCGACGTAGTCGGTCGCGGTCGCGGAAGTCGGCACCGTGTCGATCCGGAACGGCACCTGATAGACGACCGAAGGCTGGCCGCGATAGGGCAGGCCGTAGTCGCCATACGGAATGTTCGTCGGCGCGGGATAGCGCGCGACGTCGTACGCCGCGTTCGTGTCGTACGCCTTCGCGACCTCGACCCACAGCACGTAGTCGCCGAGGTCGATGTTCGGGGGCACGGCCCAGTGCAGCGTCGCCGGTAGACCGCCGAGCGGCGTCGCTTGCGAGATCGCGTCGAACGTGTCGAGCGCGCGATACATGTCGACCGATGCGGAGTCGACGTTCGCCTGGCGCGTGACGTCCGCGCGCGGTGGATAGAGCGACGTCTGCGTCGTCGAGAACACGCCCTTGTCGGAGTACGACACCGATGCGCAGCTGATCGCGTCGAAGTTCGGACTCGACGGCTGCATCGGCATGCAGAACGGCGGCGTGTCTTCGGGCGAGCTCTGATCGAATGGATGGGACAGCTGGTTATCGTCGCCGTCCTGCGCGATCACGAGCGGGAACGTCTGGCCGTGGCGATGCGCCCACACCGGAAACGTCGTGATCCGCCGACCGTAGGGCCAGCTGTCGTGCATCGGCGAGCCGCTGTTGAAGTCGAACCTGCCGGGACGATTGCCGAGGCCATAGCGGCCTACCTTGCTCGTGACGTAGACCGTCGCGATGAAGTGGCCCTGGATGTCCTCGACCCACGCGACGATCTGGAGCTGATCTTCGGGGACGAATGTCGCCGAAACGTCGACGCACAGCCCCGCGGGGCGATCCGCGCGCGCGGTCGCGGCGAGCAGCATCAAGAGCAGGACATGCCAGCGCATGCCTCGATAACGAACGACGCCGCGTTCGGTTCCCGTCAGCGCAGAGCGAGGCCGAGCTCGTCGAGCAACGCCTTGCGGCCGCGCGTGGTGATCCGCAAGGCGCGCGAGGCGCGAACCGGGACGACCCAGCCTGCGGAGCGCGCGAGCGTGGCGAGGGCGGCGCCGGTCCGGCCGGCGAGGTGAGGTACGCGCTCGGTCCAGTCGACGCACGCGCGCGAGAGCGGCCGGCGCGCATCTTCGGCGACGGCGTGACCGTGTGATGCGAGCCACGCGAGCAGCGCGGATGCCGGTTCGAGCGAGTCGCTCGTGCGGTACAGCCAGCCGAGCGCTTCCAGACGCTCGACGATCGCGACGCCGAGATGACCGGCGAGGTGGTCGTAGCAGGTGCGCGCGAATCGGAGCTGATCGATCGCCGGCGCCTGCGCTCCATCGGGGCCTGCGATCACCGACAGCCGCTCGAGCACTTCCGCGACCTCGGCACCCGCGAGCCTCACGCGGCGTTCGCGTCCGACCGTGTCGACGGTGACGAGGTTCGCCGCTGCGAGCCGCTGCAAGTGACTCGAAGCGGTCGCCGGCGACACGCCGACGCGACGCGCGAGCGCACCGATCGGATGCGCTTCGCCGCCCATCAAGATGTCGAGCATCTCCGCGCGCGATGGATCCGCGAGCGCACTCGCGACGCCCGCGATGTTCGTGCGGCGAGCGGTTCGGCGCTGCTGTGCGCGCGGCATCTAGACGATCCTTACCATCGCGAACGCCTCCGGGTAGGTCGCGCGCGCCGCGGTGATCAGGCGATCGCGCGTCGTCGGCCCGAACCGGATCCGGTCGCAGCTCGCGAACGGCTTCTCGAGGCCATCGAGCGCCTCGACATCGGCGCGGAGCCGTGCGCACCACGCTAGATCGTCGGGCCGCGGGTTCGCGAGCGCCTCGCTCAGCACGACGACGAGCCGCTGCTTCGCGGCGATCGTCTCCGGCGTGACATCGCGCAGGCACGCGCCGTACTCGCCGCCGAGGTAGCTCGCCCAGGCTTCGTCGAGGTCGCTCGCGACGTGGAGCGCATCGCACGCGGCGAAGTAGCGGCGCGCGAACAGCTCGCGCACGCCTGCTGGACCGCCGGCGTCGTCGGAGATCCGCCAGACGTCGCGCGCGAACCAGGCGCGCCCATCCGGCGTGCGGTACGTCGCGGCGGGGACCTGCGTGCCGAACGCAGGATCCGGCGCGAGCGCCACGAAGTGGGTCGTCACGTACGCGATGTCTTCGGGCGTCTCGGCGAGTCCTGCGGCCATGTCGGCACCATGCCGCAGGCGCATTTCGACCTGCGTCGAAGGATCACTGCCCGTTCGTGCCGGTCGCCCACAGCGGGGTCGTGCCCGCGTACACGACGACGTTGCCATCGTCCTGGATCGCGAGCGATGCACCCGGGTTGCCGTCGGTGCCGGCGCTCCACCTCGCCGCGCTCGCGCCGTAGACGACGAAGTTGCCATCGCCTTGCATGACCGCGCGGCGGCTGTCGCTACCCGCGGTGCCGGAGCTCCAGAGCGCGTTCGCGCCGTGATAGAGGACCAGGTTGCCGTCGCCCTGCAGCGTCAGCGCGTAGCGACCATCGCACGAGTTGATCGTCTCGCCCGGCGCCAGGCCATGGCCCGGTTCGATCGCGCCGCAGCTCGCCGGTGCAGGTGGAAGGTTGGCGGTGCCCGTCGACCACAGCGCGGTCGAGCCGGCGTAGACGACGAGGTTGCCGTCGTCCTGGATCGCGACGTAAGCGCCGCCGTGGCCGTCGGTTCCAGAAGCGAACAGCGGCCTACTGTGATGCGAGTACTCGACGAGGTTGCCGTCGCCTTGCATCACGACGACCGCGCCGCT